>Ga0137409_10001501_pt1 | contig 25212 bp, 27 predicted proteins | sample CZODoug1_16funga_FD_122059 | JGI IMG/M metagenome (GOLD analysis project Ga0137409, IMG submission 122059) | Vadose zone soil fungal communities from Angelo Coast Range Reserve, California, USA - CZODoug1_16fungal (Hybrid Assembly) | ecosystem: Environmental > Terrestrial > Soil > Vadose zone...
GATCGCCGACTTCCTTCAGTTGCATCTCATTCAGCTCGCGCAACGTATCGAGCGAATCGCGGCGTACCGCGCTGCTCATGCCGGGAGGATTGGAAACGTAGAGCACCGGGTCGCCCGACGAGCGGCACTGCACTCCTTGATAAACCGTTGGCAAAAATCCGCTGCCCCAGAGCGATGCGCCGCCATCCGGCGTCTTCCGCGGAAGGCAGTCTTCTCGGGTCGAACCGCAGCCTGGCTTCACGGCCTTGATCTGCCTCCATGCGAGCCGATCGAGGTCACCCTCCCGTTGGGCTGCCCCACGTCGCGGCTGGTCGGAGTCGTAGTGCGGCGCTCCACGCTTGACGCCGGCGAGACCGTGATGCGCCGCGGACAGCCGGCAACGTCGGTGGTTCGCACGATCGCCGACCTCGGCCGGCGCCTTCCACTGATTGAAGCGGTGACAGCTCTCGACATGGCGCTGCACAAAAGGCTGGTCGAGGTGGTTGATCTGCGACTATGGGCGGGCGCTCACCCGCGGTGTCGCGGCGTAGCTCGCCTGCGTCGAGCCATCGAGCTGGTCGAGCCGGCAACTGAATCTGTGATGGAGACAAGGCTGCGATTAGTGCTTGTGCTCGCTCAGCTGCCGAGGCCGCTAGCCCAGATTTCGCTCTACGACGAAGACGGTCACTTCGTGGGACGGCCAGACTTCTACTACCCGCTGCACCGCCTTGCGCTTGAGTACGACGGTTCAAGCCACCGCGAAAACCTGACGGGCGACAACCGGCGCCAGAATCGAATGGTCGATGCAGGTTATCGCCTGCTGCGCTTCACAGCCGCCGATGTCCTGTCAACTCCCAATTCGGTTGTGGCTTTGGTGAGACGGGCGCTATCCCAGCCGAGTCGATAAATGAATTGGACGAAGGATTCGTACTCGGGGCGATGTCCGCCCGAATAGAATCCGATACGCGCCATATGAGTCAATCGCCGGCGGAGCGCGATGCGCTCCTGAAGGCCATCAAGGTCGAGTTGAAACAGCGGCTCTGGTCTGAACCACGAGCGCGGCCAACTTACGGCCGGTACCTGTCGCTGTTCACTCTCAACCCCGAATGCATGTGGGTCTACGACGTCGAGACGCTGCAAATCCTCGAGGTAAACGAGGCCGCCGTACGTAGATACGGATACTCACGCGACGAGTTCCTCGCGCTCAACATCAAGGCTCTGCGACCAGCCGAAGACGTGCCAAAGCTCCTGGAGCTACTCGCTGATACCCCCAATTTCGATCGCAGCGGACCCTGGCGTCACGTACTGAAGGACGGGACGATCATCCAGGTTCTCATTACGTCGCATTCGGTCAAGTTTGGAGATCGACATGCGCGCTTGGTGATGGCAGAGAGTCTTACTCACAACCCCGACATTGAGATCGAGTGAACCTGACTCCTTGAACTCAGTTCCCCTTCGCCGCCGGCTCCTGCGTTAGGAATTCGACAACCTCCGGGTCCCACTGCTTACCCGAGCCGTCAGAGAGGATGGCCAGGGCCGTTTCAGCCGAATGCCGAGGGCGATAAGGGCGCTCGGTGATGAGGGCATCGAATGAGTCGCACACGGAGACGATGCGAGCCAGGCGAGGTATGCGATCACCCGAGAGGCCATCGGGATAACCGCCGCCGTCGAATCGCTCATGGTGATGGCGGATGATTGGTAGGAGGTTGGCCGCGGAACGTAGCGGCCTGACGATGCTCTCCCCGATGACAGGGTGCTCCTCCATTCGCAACAACTCTTCTGTGTTCAGCGGTCCCGACTTGAGCAAGATCGCGTCTGGCACTGCAATTTTGCCAATGTCGCAGATCATGGACCCGCGATAGAGTGCATCCAGCGCGGCTTCCGGGAGCCGGAGCCGCTTGCCCACGCGGCGCGCAGCATCCGCCACTCGCTGTGCGTGTCCCTGGCTCAGTTCGTCTTTTGCCTCGACGGCGGCCGCCAAGGCGAATATCACTTGCTCGGCGCCATCGAGGGTGTTATATGTCGACTTCAAGCGCAGTGCGCTGCGGACCCTGGCGACCAGTTCCACTCGATCGACAGGCTTGGTCAGGAAGTCGTCCGCACCGGCTTGCAGGGCCATCACCCGATCATTCGTCTGGTTGAGGGCAGTGATCATCACCACCGGTAGCAGACGGCCACCGGGCATCGCCTTGATTCGCCTGCAAACTTCGTAGCCATCCATTCCCGGCATCTGAACGTCAAGCAGGACTAGGGAGGGGGGCTCGGAAGTGATGAGTTGGAGTGCTCTCGTCCCATTGTCCACAGAGCGGACCTCGCAAGCGACGTCCGCCAGACATGCCTCTATGAGGTCGCGGTTCGCCGCATTGTCGTCAACCACCAGAACGACTGGTTTGGTCGGTGACGTCGCAGCGGCCGGCGGCTCCTCTTCGGTGACTGCAGTCGCATCGTGTGTTGGCCTTGGCCAAGCTGCAGGAGTGAGCGCCGTCACAAGTTGAGAGGCACTCGAGTAGCGATCTTCCGAGGCTTTTGCCAGGCCCTTCCGCAGCACGTCCTCCACGTGAGCCGACAGCTCGCCTGTGAGTTCAATAGTCGAAGGCATGGAGTCCTGCAGATGCGAAATGAGAGTCGCAGCGGGCGTAGGTCCCTGAAATGGAACACGCCCGGTCAGCATTTCGTAAGCCACAACCGCTATTGCGTAGCGATCAGCCGCGGGCCCGGTCGAGTCGCCTTTCGCCTGCTCCGGCGCCATGTATTCAGGCGTCCCCAGGACGTATCCGGTGGCAGTCAATCGTCTTGCCGCATCCGCCATCCTGGCCAACCCAAAGTCAGCCAGGATCGGCGTGCCGTCCTTTTGTATGAGGATGTTGGAAGGTTTGATGTCGCGATGGAGGACGCCCCGAGCATGTGCGTAGTCGATTGCGTTAGCCACTGGTCGCAAAATCCTCACGACGTCCTCGAGATGCATCGGAGAGCCAAGCTGGTCTTCCAGCGTTCCACCTTCGACGAGTTCAAGTACGAGGTAAGTGATTCCTTTCTCTTGACCAAAATCGAAGACTTCCAGGATGTTCGGGTGCTTCAGCCGTGCAACCATCCTGGCTTCCTGCTGGAAACGCTGGAGGTAAGCGTCGTCTTCGGCGAAAAACTCAGGCAGAACCTTGATCGCGACCTGGCGGTCGAGACCAACGTGCTGGGCTCTGTAGACGGTCGCCATTCCGCCCCGGCCAATCCGCTCCAAGACCTTGTACGCCCCGAGGGACATGCCTTCGATCGAGTTCACGTTTGCCCGTCGCTCAGGCTCGAAAAGCGGAGCTCGAGGGGGTGGCATTGGCCTGGGCATCGCATTACAGGCCGACTTAACACCTGGCGATCACAATAACGTCACTGCGGCCGAGATCGAGCTAATTAGAAGACGATGACTTGACACGGCCGGTCGGGCCGAAAGGTTACGAGGCCCTCTTGTCACTAACGAAGCGGACGACCCTCAGTTAAGTTTTGCTGCGATGCCCGTCCAGCTGGGCGACACGGGCTTCCCAGTAACCGAGGCGCTGGCGGAATCTCTCGGCCTGCGCGACGACGACCGGCACGTTGGTCAGCTCGACCTCCCGGCGGACCTCGTCCGACTGGGTGTTCATCAACTGGCGGATGCGGTCGAGCACCTTCTCCTCCATGGCCAGGATCTCGGTATAAATTTGCCGCCAGTAGAGCGCGTGCTCGAGCGACGCGGATTCAGGCACGCCTTCGCCGTCCATCGCCTGGGTCCAGTCACCGCCGCGCTTGGCGGCAACAACGTCAGGCCGCGCGCGGACGGGCCGGGTCCTCTCCATGCTTTACGAATACAACCCCCGGCGTAAAAAGATCAGCAACATTTCACATTGGTAGATCTCCGCACGGTCGCTTGCTCAGTCGGTGCGGAACACCAGTGAGTAGCCGCGGCCCGGCTTGTTGACGAGGTCAACCGGGATGCCAAGGTCGACCAGGATCTTGCGGAGCCGGCGCACGTAGTTGCGCACCTCCTCCGGAAACAGGGCGGGGTCGGCCCATGCCTGACCAAGAATTTGGGTCGTGGTGAAGAAGCGATGTGGGTGGTCAAGCAGGAATTGAAGGAGCTGAAACTCCCTTTTGGTCAGCGCCACCTCACGGCCTTTGTGACGGACCATGCGGCCGGCGGGGTCCAGCCATAACCCCTGGAGCTCCCACAGCCGGCGGTACCAGAGGTCCAGACGCTCCTGGTATCCATCCATCTGGCTCTCGATGATTTCCAGGTCTACAGCCGCGGCCTTCTGGGCAGGAGGCGACAGGCTGACCATGTCGCGGCGCACCCGGCTGAGGATCCCCCTTTTGAACTCGAGCAGATCCGCATAGATGCTCATCCAGTGGCGCGCGTCTTCCCATCTGGTGGTCGCGATGTCCTCTCCCTCGAGGGGACGGGATGGGCCCCGGCGGTCTACGGGCCGGCGGCCCGTGGCGCGGGCCTTCAGTTTCTCTCCACTTCCCTTCGCCAAGCTGCGCTAAGCATCGCAAAGATCAGGGGGAGTTGCCAGGCTACTCGAGAAAGAGCTCCAGCACGCAGCCGCGGTTAGGTGTAGTGTCGTCCTTGGCCCCGAGGGACACGTTCGACGGAGTCGGAGTTGGTCGCAAGACCAGGTCCGGAGCCGACGAGGCGATCCGTTGGGGTCATTTCTTTTCCTCTGGCAGGCTCAGCCGGACGCGGGTCCCTGCAGCAGCTTCGCTCTCGATCTCGAGCGTGCCGCCGTGCGCGGCGGCGATGTCATGCGCGATCGCCAGACCGAGGCCTGAACCATTCGAGTCGGCGCCTTTCACGAATCGCTCGAAGACATGCGGCAGCAGCTCTGGGGGGATTCCCTCACCAGTGTCGGCGACGGTCGTTACAGCCTGATCGCCCGATCGGCTGAGCCCCACCTTGATCGAGCCGCCAGGCGGGGTGTGGCGGATCGCGTTCGAAAGCAGGTTGCCGATCACGCTTCGGATCCGCGCGGGGTCGACGTCGATTGGCGGAAGGTCCGGGGCGAGGTCTGACTCGAGAGCGAGGCCACCCGCATCGGCTTGTGGCTTGAACGATTCCACAGTGTCGGCGAGCAGGGCGGCAAGGTCAGTCGGCTCTTTGTTCAGGACCAGGCTGCCGGCATCAGTGAGCACCAGCGTGCGCAGGTCCTCGACCAGCCGGTCTAACGCTGCAGTCGCGTCGAGGATAGGAGCCAGGTGTGCGGCGTCGGCCGGATACATTCCATCCGCAATCGCCTCGACCTGGCCGCGGATGACTGAAAGTGGCGTGCGCAACTCGTGCGTGACGTCGGCCAGAAAGCTGCGTCGCTGCTCGTCAATGGTCTTCAGTCGCGCCGACATCGAGTTGAAAGCCCGGGCGACCGAGCGGATGTCCGCCGAGCCCCATTCCGGTACCTGCGCCGAGTAGTCGCCCGATTCGATTCGGCGGGCGGCGTCGATCAGGTTGTTCATCGGCCGCGTCATCCGCCGCACGCCGCCCGAAACAGCGACTGCGATCAGGATGATGACGATCAAGATTGGAAAGGCGACTAATGGGTGAAATTCGCCGCCACCCCGCCCAAATACGGCTCCGGCGAGAATGCCCGCAAGGAGTGCGACGACAAGCGTGGTGACCACGAAGCATCCGATCCAGCGGATGAATGGCGGAGGGCCATAACCGCGGCCCCAGCGTTGAGGTGGGAACGGTTCGCCCTCCGGCCACCAGGGCGGGCGACGGCCAGGCGGGGGTCCCCAGCCGCGCCCTGGGCTCATCGCTCGGGCGGCTCGGCGAATCGGTAGCCGACGCCGAAAACCGTGAGGATGAATCGGGGCGATCGCGCGTCGGGCTCGACCTTCTTGCGCACGTTCTTGATGTGCGCATCAATCGCCCGTTCGTACGACTCGAAGGCGACTCCTCGGACAGCGTTGAGGAGCTGTGCGCGCGTGAATACCCGGCCCGGTTGACGTGCCATGGTCGCCACCAGCTGGAATTCTGTCCTGGTCAGGTCGACCCTACGGCCGGCGAACCTGGCTTCCATCCGGGCCACGTCCAGCTCCACGTCTGAGCCCACTCGGATGACGTCTGAAGGCGAATGCAATCCCTCCGCGCGGCGCAGCACCGCACGCACTCGCGCCACCAGCTCCTTGGGACTGAATGGCTTGGTCAGGTAGTCGTCCGCCCCCAGCTCCAGGCCCACGAGCTTGTCGGACTCCTCCGTGCGAGCCGTGAGCATGATGATCGGCACCTCGCCTTCCCGCCTCAGCGCGCGAGCTACGTCCAGCCCATCGATCCCTGGCAGGCCCAGATCGAGGACGACGAGGTCGGGCCGGCCCGTGCGCGCCGAGCGCAATGCCGACGGGCCATCGGACGCGACGAGCACGGTGAACCCACCGTGCTCGAGATAGTCGCGGACGAGCTGGACGATCCGAGGCTCGTCATCCACCACAAGGATGGTCGCCACGGCGACCATCCTAGTCACAGCCACGCTCGCTAGAGCGTGGTTTGGTCAGGCGGCGGGGGCGGCGTCGTCGGTGTGCCGGACGGCTGGTCGCCGTGTGCCCGCTTGTGCCATTCCTGCATCCGCTCGTCGATACCTGGCGGCATGCCGTGGCCGTGCCCACCCTTGTAGCCCCATCCGCCGCCCCAGTACCTGCGTCCGAAGAAGACGATGCGGAACAGCCAGAACAGGCCGAACAGAATGAACAGGAACCAGATCAGGCCGAAGAACCCAAATCCGCCGCCGAAGAAGTGCGGGCCGTAGCCGTAGTAGTACGGAGGCGCCACGGCCGTGCCCTCGGGCACGTGGGTGGCCAGGCCCTCCGACCATCCGACGTTGTAGGCGATGACGCCGACGATGGCCAGCACGATCACTGTGATCACCAGCCCGATAAATCCGAACCCGCGTCTCATGTCCAAACTCCTTTGAAAATCTGCTGCCGCGTGCAGATCTCATGTTTGGGGGGAGTTGTGCGCGAGTTGTGAACACCTGATGAGTAAATATGAGAGGAAACCCGGATGGTTTCCTCTCATCGCGCGTGCGGCTCCGCCCCAGGCGCTGCTCTCCTTCCGGTATAAGGTTTGGATTTTTCTGGAGAGTTTCTCCCAGCCATGCTTGGGAGTTAGTGAAGACAAAGTCGCGGCCGGGCGGAGCCCGGCCGCCCCGGCATCGCTAGGTTCTTGCGGATCAGAAGCCGCCGATCTCGATCTCGAGGAGCTCCGCGGTCCGGCGCCACAGGCTTGCCTGCACCGACTCCTCGGCCGCTGATTTCGGCGGCTCGATCCGTCCGGCGCCTTTGAAAAACCATCCGGTCGTGCCCGCGTGCGCGGGGGAGATGGCGAGCTCGACCAGGTCGTGTGCGCTGCGTTCGGGAGAGCGTGAGACAAGGCGCGAGATGAGGCGGACTGGCCGCCGCGCTTCCTGCATCAGGTCCGAGCGGACCAGTCCGGGATGGAAGGCATTGGCCCGGATGTCCCACCGCTTCGCGCGCCGCGCCAGCTCGAACGTGAAGATGAGGCCCAGCGCCTTGGTCGCGCCGAAAGTGTGGAGCGCGTCGAACTGGTCCTTCGAAAAGAGACGCTCCATGTCGACGTGAGTCGTCGACGGCGCCGTGACCGTGATCACCCGTCCGCCGCCGATCAGCCGGTCGCGCAGCAGGTTGGTCAGGAGAAAGGGTCCGAAGTAGTTGGTCGCGAGCATCAGCTCCAGCCCATCAGAGGTCTTGCGGTAGCTCCTCACGAACACGGCCGCGACGTTCAGAAGTGCGTCTATATGGCCGCCGGCGCGGTTGATCTCGCGCGCCGCCGCGCGCACGGAGGACATCGACGACAGGTCGACGGGCACGCTCGAGATGCGGTTTTCCACGCCGCCCAGGCGGTCCACCAGTGCGTCGAGGCGCTCGGAAGGGCGGGCCATCACGATGACGCGCGCCCCGCGCCGGGCAAGCACCGCGGCCGTCGCCGACCCGATCGCGCCAGTCGCCCCGTTGACGACGACGGTCGGATGCAGATTCACCACGAGCGTAAGTGTGGGCAAGATGAGTGCTCTGCAACCCAATGAAGCCACTGATCAGCGCTCATCAAGGCGGCCGTCAGATGGCAGGGGTGTCCGCCGCGGACCGCTACCGCCACGCGATTGCGCTGGGCGTCGACTACGTGGAGTTCGACGTCAGGCGGACCAAGGACGGCGTGACTGTCATCTTCCACGACGACCGCACCGCCTCAGGGCCTGACGTCCGCGGCCTGGCGTACACGGACATGGCCGGTGAGGTCGGCCTCGAGGCGCTGACCCTGGACGAGTTGCTGGACATTGCCGCCGGTCGCGTCGGCCTTCATCTCGATCTCAAAGAGCCGGGCTACGAAGCCGAGATCGTGCGCACACTCCTCGACCGCTGCCGGGTTGACGAGTTCGTCATCACCTCTGGAGTCGACGAGATCCGGACCATCAAAGAGGCATTTCCGCAGGTCCGCGGAGGGCTCTCCATGGGCGACGACCTCACGCGGTTCGCTTCGTGGCTGAAGTTGCGCGAGCGCATAAGAGAATTTTTTCCGCGACGGTTTATCGAGCGCTCTCGCGCTGACTTCATCGCGGTCCACCAGGATGTGGCCGCGTTCAGCGCCCTTGGGTATTGCGAGCGCAATCACATTCCGGCGTGGGTCTGGACCGTCGACGACGAACGATCCATCGCGCGTTTCATCGCCGACCCAAGAGTTGCCGTGCTCATCACCAATCGCCCTGACATCGCCCTCAGGCTTAGAGGCCTCAGTTCAGCTTGATGTTTGTCTCACAGCAGAAAAGGCCGAGGTCGGGCGACCAGTGGAGGATGAAGGGCCTGGTAGTGCTGAACACTCGAAAGCAGACGTTGATCGGCCCGAACGTTTCCCCGTTAGCGAACTCGTGTCGGGTCCAGGTGGTACAGCCGGCCGAATCCGTGATGAGGCCGGACACATGCCGGCTCGTGTCGATCAGCTGCAGGTCCTCAGGAGAGGCGTGCGTCGCGACGCTCGAGTTGCGGAACTTCACCTTCATGCTCACGAGGCCTCCGTCGACCTTGACATCGGAGATCCAGATGGTGAAACCCTTCACGTCGACGCATGGGCCCGGTGAGCAGTTCTCAGGAGTAAGGCTGCCGTTGCTCGATACCTGCAGTGGAGTGCGGAGGGCCTGGTAGGCGGTCGCGCCGAAGACCGCCGCCAGGATGAGGCCGATCGCGATCGCGCCAAGCGTCAGCAGCCGGCCGATCATGCCTTGCGCACAGCGGTACCACGATAGGCGACCAGGCCGGACTTTGAGGGGACGGTTTCTAGGCTACTGGGACCTCAAGCGCCGGGGTGTTGCCGGGCACTCTCTCGTCGGTCAGCACCTTGCCGTCCTTGAGCCGGATGTGTCGCGTCGCCTGTGCTGCGATGTCGAGGTCGTGGGTGACGATGACGATGGTCACGTTGTCCTCGCGGTTCAGCCGCTTCATCAGGTCGATCAGCTGCTGAGCTGTTTCGGTGTCGACTGCGCCGGTGGGCTCGTCGAGAAGAATCAGCGATGGGCCGTTCACCATCGAGCGAGCGATGGCCACCCGCTGCGCCTGGCCGCCGGAGAGCTCGGTCGGCCGGTGCCGGATCCTGTCGCTCAGCCCGACCCGCTCCACCAGCTCCACCGCTCGCTGCCGCCCGGCCTTCCCGTCCTTCACGTAACGCAAAGGCAGCATCACGTTCTCGAGCACGTTGAGACCCGACAGGAGGTTGTACTCCTGGAACACGAAGCCCACCCGCCGGGCGCGCATCTGGGCCCTCTGCCTGTCGCCGAGCTTGGTGGTGTCGACGTCGTCGATGAAAAGGCTGCCCGACGTGGGTTTGAGCAAGAGTCCCATCAGGTCGAGCATCGTGGTCTTGCCGCTGCCCGAGCGTCCGACCACAGCGACGAACTCGCCTTTCTCGATGTCAAGCGTCACTCCGTCGAGTGCGCGGATGATCTCGCCGCCGCGCTTGTAGTGCTTGGTCAGCTCGACCAGCCGAACGTCGGCCATCTACTCGTTCCTCAACGCAGTCACTGGATCCAGGCTGGCCGCCCGCCACGCGGGCAGGATGCCGGCCAGCGCGCCCAGCACGGTGGCGAAGCCGATCGCGAGGATGGTCAGGGAGGGGGTCACAAGGAACAGGGTCGACTGACCCGGAGGCGTGGTGGCGTTGAGGATGACGGTGATCGACGCGCCGAGCCCATAGCCGATCAGTCCTCCGACGACGCCGATCAGCGTCGCCTCGAACAGGAACTCACCCATGATGTTCATCGTCGTGGCACCGACCGCTTTCTTGAGGCCGATCTCGCGCACCCGCTCGGCCACCGCCATGAACATGGTGTTGACGACCGAAAGCCCGCCGATGATGAGCGCGAGGAGGGCGGCCGCGGTGGTGATCGCCGTGAAGATGGCGCCTCCTGACTTGAATGCGTTCACGATCTCGCTTGGCTTGGTCGCCTTCACACCCGTGACCTGCGAGTTGATCCGAACGGCCAGCTTGTCAAGGTCGCTGATCGACGATCCTGGCTTGCCGTAGACGTCCATCGCCATGGCGATCTCCGTGACAGGTATCTGGTCGCGGATCGCGCTGGGAAGGCTGTCCTTGAGCAGCGCTTGCCCGTCGGCCTCGTTGATATAGGCAAACGTGTCAGGCGCCGTTCGCGTGACGTTGAGGATCCCGACGACGGTGAATGTGTGGTTCACGAAGTCGGGCTTGGCGTCGGGCGGCCGGACAGGCAGGTCGATGGTGTCTCCGACCTTCTTGCCGAATTCCTTGGCGATCGTCGAGCCGAGCACGACCTCGCCCGTCGCGCTGGAGTTCAGCTGACGTCCCTGTGCAGTCGTGACTTTCAGAGCCGCCCAGTCGTTCTCGGCAGGGTCACCCGCGACGATCGTGTCCGGAACGCCAAAGCTGAACGACGGTGCGGCGCCCGGTTTGGCCGGAAACGCATAAGTCGGAAAGACCGCTCCGACGCCATCGACCTGCTTGATCTCATCGACTTTTGAGATCGGCAGCAGCGCGGCGGACTGGCCGTCGGGCGCACCGACCTGGATGCTCGAGCCGAAATACTTGACGCCTCCGTCCAGCAGCGCGTTGAAGTTTTCCGCCAGCGCGCCCATCGTGGTCAGCGCGAGCACGCCGATGACGATGCCCGAGATGGTGAGGAAGCTCCTCAGCTTGTGGCGCGTGACGTTGCGGACGATTTCCATGGGGCGTACACGATACGGTGCACCGGGTTAAAGGCGCGTAAACGATTGGCTGCGAAGCGGCTGCTTAAATCATCACGAGCGCTGCGCCGAGCCGGAGCTGAAGGTTCATTCGCGGCGGGTATACCAGATGCGGTTCAGGTTTCCTCCATACAATGGGCGGCGCAATGAGGGACCGCAGTGTCCAGCCTGCTGCTCCGCGGCTTTGCGCTCGGGTTCGCCGTTGCGGCGTCGCCCGGCCCGATCTTCTTTCTCTGCCTTAGGCGGACTCTTCTCCGGGGCCGGCTCTACGGACTCATCTCGGGACTGGGCGTCGCGACCGCCGACGGGATCTATGCGGCCGTCGCTGCGTTTGGTCTCGCCGCAGTGACCACCGCCGTCGCCGGCGGAAGGCGGCCGCTGGCGGTGATCGGCGGAGCGGCGCTGATCGCAATCGGGGCTCGGATTCTGGTGCAGCGGCGCCAAGAGCCCGGTGCGGAAGCGACGACCACCCGCGCTGGTCTGGCCTGGGCCTACCTCTCCACGCTTGGGCTGACGATCACGAACCCGGCCACGATCCTCTCGTTCGCGGCCCTCGCAGCGACGCTGGGGTTGGGCGCCGGGACTGGGCTGGTGAAGCCGGCCGTGCTCGTCGCCGGCGTGCTGCTCGGATCCGCCGCGTGGTGGTGCGTGCTCGCCGTCGCCGCATCGTCGCTGCGGGGACGAGTGACACCGGCGGTCATCCGCGGGATCAGCACGTGCAGCGGCCTGGCGATTGCGATCCTTGGAATGCTGGCGATCTACTCTGCTTTTTCATGAGTATGAATCAGCGGTCGCGCACCTTCAGCTGGGCAGACCCCAAGGCCTTGCGTGACGCCGGCGCGTCCATGACCGGGCTCGAGTTCTGGAAGGCGGTCTTCGATGGAACTCTTCCGCCCCCTCCGATCGCATCGACCCTCGACTTTACTGGCGAAGAGGTCGAGGAGGGCAGGATCGTCTTCGTGGGTGAGGCGGGCGAGTACGTGTACAACCCGATCGGAGTTGTGCATGGCGGATTCGCGATGACCCTGCTCGATTCCGCCATGGGCTGCGCAGTCCACACGACGCTTGCCGCAGGCGAGGCCTACACCAGTCTCGAGACGAGCGTCAACTTCGTGCGCCCGATCACCAGCGAAACCGGCCCTGTCCGCTGCGAAGGCAAGGTCCTGCACCGGGGCGGTCGGATCGCGACCGCGGAGGGCCGGCTGATCGCCCAGAAGACCGGCAAGCTCCTGGCTCACGGAACGACCACATGCCTCCTCATGCGGCCGTGATCGCCGGACATCGCGTTCACACCGTCGACGTCTTTGCCGAAAACCCCTTGGCCGGAAACCAACTGGCGGTGGTCCTCGACGCTGAGGACATTCCGGACGATGTCATGCAGCGCATCGCCAAGGAGATGAACATCTCGGAAACCACCTTCGTGCTCCCGCCGCGTGATCCCGCAAACGCGGCTCGAGTACGCATCTTCACGCCTGCGAGAGAGCTGCCATTTGCCGGCCATCCGACGGTCGGAACGGCCTGGGTGCTCGCCACAGAGGGGTTGGTACCCGACGGCTCACTGGAGTTCGTTCTCGAAGAGGGTGTTGGACCCGTGCCGGTGCGCGGAGTGAAGGGACCAGGTGGCCTGAATTTCTGGATGAGGCACCCGGCGCTCAGCTTCGGTGCGGTGGAGCGGCGGCGCGCTCAAGCGGCTGACGCGATCGGGCTCACCGACGATGACTTGGTGGAGAACGTCCCGGTCCAGGTGGCGACTACCGGTAACCCGTTCCTGTTTCTCGCACTCCGCGATGCGCGTGCAGTCGACGCTGCGACGCTCGACGTTGAGGGTCTCACCGAGGTCCTGGAAGCGACGCATGCTTTTGGCGCGTTCATCTTCGCGGCGGTGGGTGGCAATCGGCTCTACAGCCGCATGTTCTCGCTGGACATCCCGGAGGATCCCGCGACAGGTTCCGGCAGCGGGCCGCTGGGTGCCTTTGCCGTCAAATACGGCCTGGTGCCTCGGGCGCCTTTGGTCTCGATCGTCAGCGAGCAGGGGACAAAGATGGGCCGCCAGAGCTTCATCTACATCGAACTCGCCTATAGAGGATCCGAAGACATTCCTGAGCGGATCGAAGTCGGCGGCGCAGTGAGGCCGGTGATCAGCGGCACTCTATTCCACTCGTGATCGTCGACAGCTTCAAGTTCCTACCCCGGACCTTTCGTCCGCTGTATGAAGGGCGCGGCCCGTTTCCAGGTGAGGAGGCGCCGGTATGGGCGCTGTTTCAGAAGCGTCTGGCCGAGTCGAGCGTCGCGCTCCTGACGTCAGCCGGCATCCATCTCAAACATTCGCAGCCCTCGTTCGACCTCGACCGCGAACAGACGCATCCAGAATGGGGTGACCCAACCTGGCGATCGATTCCCGCCGGCGCGAAGGCCGAGGATCTCGGCGTGTCGCACCTACATATAAATGACGAGGACCTGCTGGCCGACCCCGAGATCGCCCTCCCGATGCACCTGTTGGGAGAGCTGGCGACTGAAGGCTTCATTGGCGGTGCTGCAGCTGAGCACGTCGCTGTGATGGGCTATCAGGATCGCAGCCTGCGCGACTGGCGCGAAAAGACAGCGCCCGAGGTGATCGCTCACCTGCGGGGCCAGGCTGCCGACGGCCTCATCCTCGCTCCGGCTTGACCCGATTGCTGCTCGAACGTGCCCGTGCTGGCACGGTGGATCGAAGCGGCTGGAATCCCGACGGTAATCGTGACGATGATGCCCTCGGTGGCTGAGGAGCGCCTGTCCCCACGGATCGTCGGCGTCGAGTTTCCGTTCGGCCACGCGTTTGGGATGCCACACGACCGCGGCATGCAGCGACGGACGCTCGAGCTGGCGCTGCGCGTCCTGGCCGGCGCGAAGAGGTTCGGCACGCGCGTCGACCTGGATGTTGAGTGGCCGGTGCCGGTTCGCGAGGCCTACAGGGCCTGGCAGCCGAAAGAGCCGAGCCCGATCGTCAGGAAGCTGCTGGAGGACCGGAAGGCCGGCGCTTAGCTGGTGGGCTCGAGCTTGATCGAAGCCGAGTTGATGCAGTAGCGGAGGCCGGTCGGCTGCGGACCGTCGTCGAAGACATGGCCGAGGTGGCCGCCGCAGTTGGCGCAGTTGACCTCGGTCCGGACCATGAAGAGGCTCCTGTCGACGTGCTCCTCGATGGGGGCATCCTCCGCCGGGGCGTAGAAGCTCGGCCAGCCACAGTGGGCGTCGAACTTTGTCTCGGACTCAAAGAGCTTCTCGCCACAGCCCGCGCAGAGGTAGGCGCCAGGCGTCTTGGTGTCCCAGTACTCGCCGGTGAAGGGTCGCTCGGTGCCTTTCTCGCGCAGCACATGGAACTGCATCGGGGTGAGGTCGCGCTTCCAGTCAGCCTCTGTCTTGTTCGCCGTCTCGCTCTTCTTCATCGCCTCTACTTTGCCACCATTTGCAAAGTTGCAAACTAGACGGCGGTGGCCGACAAGCACGTACAAACTCGGCTCAAGCGCGAGCTCGTCATCTGGCTGGTGACCGTCGGACGCGATGGGCGCCCGCACGCGGTGCCGGTGTGGTTCTGGTGGAACGGCAAGTCCTTCCTCATCTATTCGGTCCCGGGCCAGAAGGTGCGCGACATCGAGGCCAACCCGAACGTGGCGCTGCACCTCAACACAGACCCCGTCGGGGATGAAGTGGTGCGCATCGACGGCACGGCGAAGGTCGACCCGAAGCAGCCTCCCGCTTACAAGGTGCCGAACTACGTGCGGAAGTACCGAGAACAGATTCAAGACCTTGACTGGACGCCAAAGGTCTTCTCCGAGAAGTACCACTTCGCGATCCGCGTCCGCCCGACCCGTTTTCACTAGGCAGTTCCCTCTCCCCTTCGGGGAGAGGGTTAGGGAGAGGAGCTCAAGAAAATAAATTGAGGGAAATGACACATCCACTTCGATTCGGCCTGAAGCTTTCGGGGCAGGACACAACCATCGAGGCGCTGCGCGCCGTGTGGCGCATCGCTGACGAATCCGGCTTCGACCACGTCTGGGACTTCGACCACCTCGCCTCGATCGGCGACGCCGGGCCGGACCGCCCGATCTATGAGGGATGGACCCTGCAGGCTGCGATCGCCGAAGCGACCAAGCGCGTGCGGATCGGGTGCCTCGTGACCGGCAACACGTATCGCAACCCGGCGCTGCTGGCCAAGTCGGCGGTCACGGTCGACCATCTGTCCGGCGGCCGCCTCGAGTTCGGCATCGGGGCCGCCTGGGCGGAGATCGAGCACCAGATGTACGGCTTCGAGGGTCTCGACCACCGGGTCGGCCGGTTGAGCGAGTCGCTCCGCATCATCAAGTCGCTTTTCACCGAGGAGCGGACGAACTTCGAGGGCCGCTACTACCACTTCAAAGACGCGATCGCCAACCCGAAGCCGATCCAGAAGCCATATCCACCTTTCTGGATCGGTGCCTCGGGGCCAACTACGCTCCGGTTGGTGGCCCGCCACGCCGACGTCTGGAACATCGCCGGTGGAGATCCCGGCCGGGTCAAGGAGCTGACCCCGATGCTCGAGGAGGCTTGCGGCGCAGTGGGCCGGAATCCCGCCGAGATCCGGCGCTCGATCCAGTTTGGCTGGGACGGCAAGGATCGCCGCGAGCTGCTCGAGCTGTCCGCCGGCTACCTCGAGCTGGGCGTCACCGAGCAGGTCGTCTATCTGCGCGGCGCCGAACCGGTGCGGCTCGCGGAAAAGATCGCGGACGCGCTCGGTGACTTGCGGAAGCTCGAGCGCGCGACAATGGCGACTGATTCAACCCACTGATAAGAGGAGGCAGCCATGGCCGACAGCGTCTATAGGGTGACCGAGCTGGTGGGGACCAGCACCCAGTCCTGGGAGGCCGCCGCGAAGGCCGCGGTCGAGACCGCGTCCAAGACGCTGCGCGACCTTCGCGTCGCTGAGGTGGTGAGGCAGGACCTGACGATCGAGAACGGCAAGGTCTCGAGCTACCGGGTCCGGCTGAACGTCTCCTTCAAGTACGAAGGTCCGGCCACGAAGGCCAAGGCGAAGCGTTAGCTAGCGATGCTTGGGCGGCCGGGCTGCGCCCGGCCGCGACTTTGTCCGTAAGGTCTCCCAGCGTGGTTGGGCTTCAGATTCTGAATTAAGTCCCATCGATATACCGGAGGGTGAGCAGCCCCGTCGCGAAGCGACCGGGCGATGAGCGGGAACCATCCGGGTTCCCGCTCATATTCAGGGTGCTGTCGCGGCCTGCAATTGGCAGCCGGCCGCCTTCATCTCCTCAAGGGCCTGCAGCCCAGTCGCTTCGGTCACTGACGCACACAGGTTGGTGAGGATTCTGACCTGGAAGGCGTTATTTTTCGCGTCGAGAGCGCTCGCTCGGACGCAGTAGTCGGTCGCGATGCCGCAGACGTCGATGTGGTCGATGCGGGCCTCCTTGAGCACGTCGAGCAGGTTGTGGCCGCGCGCGTCGACTCCCTCGAACGCCGAGTACGCGGCGTTGTGGCGGCCCTTGCTCACGATGGTCTGGATTAGCTTCTCGCGGACCAGGTTTGCGATCGGCGGCACGAACGCAGCGCCAGGCGTGCCGATGATGCAGTGAGGCGGCCAGGTGGTCAAGAAGTCCGGTGTGTTGGAGAAATGGTCCTGCGGGTCCTCGTGGTAGTCGCGAGAGGCGACCACGAACTGGTACTCGGTCTTGAAGTGGCGGATGTGTCGCGCGATCATCGCGCAGACCGGCAAGCCGTTGGGCACCGGAAGGCTGCCGCCCTCGACAAAGTCGGCCTGCAGATCGACCGCCAGCAATGCGTTCCTCATGACCGGTCGCTAGCCTCCTTAGACTGGCTTGATGGCATCCGTGATAGTAGCGGGCGCGCGCACTCCCTTCGGCAAGTTTGGGGGAGCCTTCAAGGACTTGCCGGCCAAAAGTCTCGGCGCCCACGCCATCCGCGCCGCGCTCGACCGGGCCGGAGTGAAAGGTGCTGACGTCGACTACGTGATCATGGGCCAGGTCCTGCAGGCTGGCGCGGGACAGATCACCGCGCGCCAGGCGGCCATCGAGGCGGGCATCCCGCAGGAGGTCCCCGCGATCACCATCAACAAGGTCTGCCTGTCCGGGATCAACGCGATCGCGCTCGCCGACCAGCTGATCCGGGCGGGCGAGGTCGAGGTCGTGGTGGCGGGCGGGATGGAGTCGATGTCCGAGGCTCCCTACCTGGTGCCGAAGGCGCGCTTTGGAGCGCGCATGGGCAACACGGAGATGATCGACTCGATGGTTCACGACGGGCTGTGGTCGACCTTCACCGAGCAGCACATGGGCGAGGGCTCGGATGAGGTCAACCGCGAGCTCGAGATCAGCCGCGAGGAGCAGGACGCGTGGGCCGCCCGGTCGCATCAGCGCGCCGAGCGGGCGTGGGACAGCGGCGTGCTGGCGGATGAGGTGGTGCCGGTCGAGGTGCGTCAACAGCGCGGCGATCCGCTCAAGGTCGCGCGCGATGAGGGGGTTCGCCCGGGGACCACGGCTGAGGCGCTGGCACGGCTGGCGCCCGCCTTCAAGAAGGACGGCACGATCACGGCCGGCAACGCATCGCAGATCTCAGATGGCGCCGCGGCCGTGGTCGTGATGTCGCCCGAGCGCGCACGGAAGGCCGGTGTCGAGCCCCTGGCGGAGGTCGTGGCTCACGGCATGAGCGCGGACCGCTACTCCTGGCTGCACACGGTGCCGGCGCTTGCTATGAGCAACGCCTTGAAGAAGGCCGGGCTCGACGTGAGCGACCTCGACCTGGTGGAGATCAACGAAGCTTTCGCCGCGGTCGCGCTCAACGCGAGCCGCATGCTCGAGCTCGACGATGAGCGCGTGAACGTCAACGGGGGCGCGGTCGCGCTTGGCCACCCGATTGGCGCGAGCGGCGCGCGCCTCGTGCTCACCGTCGCCTATGAGCTCAAGCGACGCGGCCTGCGCACCGGCGCCGCCGCTCTGTGTGGCGGCGGCGGCCAGGGCGACGCGCTGATCGTTAGACGAATGCAGCCGTGAGCGGCCGCAAGGTCGCACCCTTCGGCTCGTGGGCTTCGCCGATCACGATCGATCTCCTGCTCAAGGGCACGGTTCAAATGCGCAACCAGATGGTCAGGTGGGACGGCGACGATCTTTACTGGTCGGAGCTCCGGCCGGACGATGGAGGGCGCATCGTCGTCTGCATGCGAGCCGCAAGCGGTGAGATCGGTGACGTGACTCCGCCCGGCTTCAACGCCCGCTCGCGCGTCCATGAATATGGCGGCGGCCACTTCGCAGTAGCCGGTGGGACGGTGTACTTCACTAACTACGCCGACCAGCGCCTTTACCGGCAGAATGGGAACGAGGCGCCGCGACCCATCACGCCGGCGGCAGACGTGCGTCACGCCGACATGGCTCTCGACATTGGCCGGGGCCGTCTCTACGCGGTGCGCGAGGACCACACGACGGGCGCAAAAGAGCCCGTCAACTCGATCGTGTCCATCGACAGCGAGGGCGACTCGGACGCCGACCACGATGTATTCACTGTCGCTGCGGGAAATGACTTCTACTCGTCACCGAAGCTCAGCGCGGACGGAAAACGAATCGCGTGGACCACCTGGAACCACCCCAACATGCCGTGGGACGGCTGCGAGCTGTGGGTCGGTGATCTCGATCGGAGCGGGCATGTCGTCTCGTCGCGCAAGATCGCGGGCGGAGCGACCGAGTCCGTTCTGCAGCCCGAGTGGTCTCCGGCTGGTGAGCTTTACTTCATCTCGGACCGCAGCGATTGGTGGAACCTTTACCGGGCGAGGGGTGAGGGCGACGAGCCGATCTGTCCGCGCTCCGCCGAGTTCGGCGCTCCGCAATGGGTGTTCGGAATGCGGTTTTACGCCTTTGCCGGACCGGACGAGATCGTCTGTCTGTACTCCGAGCCCGGGGGCACGAAGCTCGGGCGCATCGACCTGAGCTCCGGCACGATGCGGCACATCGAACTCCTCTACTCGGGCCTGAGCAACGTGCAGACCAACGGCCGAAAGGCGGCCGTGTTCGCCGCGTCGTCGACGCTGGCCGAGAGGGTGCTGACGATCGACCTCGAGACCGGAGCGCAGGAGGTCGTGAAGGTGTCGAACCCCGCGCACCTTGACCCAGGCAACATGAGCCTGCCGAAACCGATTGAGTTTCCGACTGAAGGCGGTATGGCTGCCCACGCGTTTTACTACCCGCCGAAGAACCAGGGCTTCGACGGCCCACCGGATGAGAAGCCTCCGCTGATGGTGCGATGCCACGGAGGACCGACAGGTTCCGGCGGTCCCACGTACACCTTCGAATATCACTACTGGACCAGTCGCGGTTTCGCCGTCGTCGACGTGAACTACGGCGGGTCGTCGGGATACGGTCGTGCCTACCGCACGCGACTCAACGGCAACTGGGGAGTGGTCGACGTCGACGATTGCATCAACGCGGCGCGGTTTCTCGTCGACCAGGGTGCGGCCGACGGCAATCGCGTGTGGATCACCGGTGGATCAGCGGGAGGATTCACCGTGCTGCTCTCGCTGACCAAGCGCGATTTCTACGACGCGGGCGCGAGCCACTTCGGAATCGGAGACCTCGAGCTGTTCGTCAAGGAGACACATAAGTTCGAGGCACATTACTGTGACACGCTTGTCGGTCCATACCCGGAGAGAGCCGACCTGTACAGGGACCGGTCCGCGGTGCATTTTGCGGACAGCCTGAAGCGCCCTGTCATCCTCTTCCAGGGTCTCGAAGACAAGATCGTGCCACCCAGCCAGGCGGAGGAGTTCGTGGCGGTGTGCGAAAAGAAGAAGCTGCCCTATGCGTACGTCGCATTCGAGGGCGAGCAGCACGGATTTCGCAAGAAGGAGAACATCCGGCGCTCGATCGAGGGGGAGCTGTTCTTCCTATCGCGGATCTTCGGTTTTTCGACCGCGGACGAGATCGAGCCGGTCAAGATCGAGAACTTCTAGGCAGCGACAACCTATCGTTTTGCGTCGGTAAGTCGGCGTGGCGGAACGGCAGACGCGCCAGCCTTAGGAGCTGGTGCCCGAAAGGGCGTGGAGGTTCAAATCCTCTCGCCGACACCTTGGGGACACCTTATCCCGGTCCGCTGGCCTAAAGTTCAGGTTTCGTGGGACAGGAAAGCCCGCACGAGAACGGCTCCTCACCGAAGGCTGCAAGTAACGGTCATCACCACGTGGGCGGCTATCGCGTGCTGCGCGAGATCGAGACCGACAGCCTTGGGTCTGTATACGAGGCCGAACACCCGCGCCTGCAGCGCCGCGTCGCGGTGCGGACCATCGGCGCCAACGTCGCGCGCGATGTCAGCTTTTCAAGGCGGTTCCTCCTCGAGCTCCGCTCGTACGTCGCACTCGAGCACGAGGCGATCCCAAAGCTGTACGAGCTCGCATACGAGGAGGACGAGCCCTATCTCGTCACCGAGATGGTCGCCGGCCGCACCCTCGACGAGGTCTTCGAAGCGGGCGAGCGCTACGAGCCACTGGGCGTCGTCGCACTGCTGCGACCGATCGCAAGCGCGCTTGATTACGCGCACTCCCGCGCCACCGTTCATCGCGATGTCAAGCCGGCGAACATCCTCCTGGCCGATGACGGTCGCACGTTGCTGACCGGGTTCGGCCTCGGCACCGTCGCGAACTTCAACACCGGTCCGGGGGCGGGTGGTCCTGTAGCGCCCGACTACGTCGCACCGGAGCGATTGGTCGGACGCGAGGTGGATGGTCGCGCTGATGTCTACTCGCTTGCGGCTGTCATCTTCGAGGCGGTCACCGGACGCCGGCCATTCTCATCGAAGAGCTGGATCGAGACGCTCAGCCGCCGCCTGTACGAACCGCCGCCCAGCGTGCGCGATGTCGTGCCCGACCTGCCGGTGTCTTTTGCCTCCGTGCTCCAGGATGCGATGGATCGTGACCCGAGCCACCGGCCCGCCACGGCCGGCGAGCTCCTCGACCACCTGGAGTCCGCGCTCAGCTCACCCGCACGGCGCGCCGACGGCGGGCACTGGCTTCAGCCCGTGATGCATCGCGGAAGCATCGGACTCAGCGCGATCATGGTCCTTGTCGTCGGGGCAGCCGAGGTCGCGTGGCTGCTGGAGGGTTCGGGCCTGACGCTCGCCATGCGCTTTGTCCAGCGCGTGTTCGGATTTCACTAACGGACGGACGCGGGCTCAGCCGCCGTGGCGGCCGTCGATCATCACCACGCTGTTGCAGGCAAAGAGCCTGTCGACGACGAATCCCGGGTTGAGGCTCGACGGGTCCTGGCCGATTGCCGACCCGATCTGCGAGACGATCTGCTGAGCGGGCACGTTCACTCCGAAGACCGTACCTCCGACCGCAATGATGTCGAGCACGCCACTGTGAGCGACCAGCAAGACCGAACCAGTCCAGCCGACTCCGTTGTACGTCCCGGTGCCGGTGACGATCGCGCCCGCGGGCGAGGCGGTGTCGATGGTCACACGAAGGTTGGACAGACCGGACACCTGCACCGCAGCCGCTAGATCCTGCGCCGTGTAACCACGACGCACGGCTCCGTTCTGATCGATGTCAGAGCTGACGCACGGCTCCACCGTAGCGACCGCGACGAACGGTTCCTCACCGACGGCGCCCAGGCCGCTGACCCCGATCACGGTTAGCTTGTAGATGCCCGCGGGTGCGTTGTTGACCACAACCACGATCGGAGATGGCCCGGTGCCGGTGTAGATCTGGCCGTCCGGAGCCTGGACCTTGAGCTGCATCGCGCTGCCCGGATAGCCGAGCGATGCCTTGAGCAACGGACCGCCCGCGTAGCTGTAGCTGTACGTCTGCTGCTCACCGTTGTGCAGCGGCGCGCCGATGAAGTCCTGCTCGGTGCCCAGCGTTGTGCCCGCAGCGACTGCGTCGGAGGCTGCCAGCGCCGGTCCGAACGGATCGTCTGGATCGGGCTGGATCGGGCCGGCGGGTCCGATGTTGCCCTGCGGGTCGGCGGTCGCCTGCTGGCCGGACGTGAGATGAACGTGGTTCTTGCCGTCGAAGTCGAGCTCGCCGTCGAACAGCTTGACGATCATGGTGCCGTCGGCCTTGATGTAGACCTCGAACTTCGTGCCTCTCACCGACGCGACGGCTGATTGCCCGGCCACCTGGAATGTCGCGCCGGCGACAAGGTGTCTCACGCTCGTGAGGGTGCGCCCGACCTTCTCGATGATCTTGGCGTCGTGCAGGGATCCGTTCTTCGTGAAATGCGCGGAGTCGAGGGTGATCTCGGTGTTGCTCGCCATGCGGGTCAAAGTTCCATCGGGAAGCTGGACCGAAGCACGGCCCTTGGTGTCGGTCTTCACCGAATCGCCGGCCTGAACCTGTTTGCCGGTCACGGCCGGCGAGTAGGCTCCGGTGCCACGAGCCAGCGAAGCTGTGGGTTGGTACACCGTGAGGGTTCCCGAGACGTTGACCGCCGCCTGTGCGGACAGGTTGATCCAGAAGATCCCGCCGCCCACGATCACGGCCAGGATCACCAGGACGATCAGGACGCGGCGCCCACCTCGGCGTCGAGATGGGGTTTGGGCGGCTACGTTTCTCACGTTGCCCGCGAAAGATAGCTCAAGGATCGTTTAACGGAGGCTTTTCGGGTCCCTTGCTCGGCGGTGGGAGCGTGGCAAGGGCGGCCGGGTTTCACCCGGCCGCGACTTTGTCTTCATCGACTCTCAGCGTGGCCAGGCTTTATCAACTTCGGTAGTCCCATCCGTTCGGGAGGGAGAGCAGGGCCCCGAATCCGGCCGCGTCGGCCACCACAGAAAGTCAACTGTGAGCGGCCGTTGAGGGGCCCGATGCGAGGGAACCGCGCGGTTCCCTCTCATCCCTACCGGTGCCCCTCGATCACCATCATCCCGTCGCCTCGGGGACCGCTGCACGAGTACACGCGGTCGACGATGAACCCGGATGGGATCGAGCTGATGGAATCGCCGAACGAGCTGAGCCGCGAGATCACCTGCGTGGTCACGTTGACCCCGCGCACGGTTACCTGGGTGATCACAGCGCCAAGGTTCGGAGTCGCCGCGTAGAAGACGACGGTCCAGGAGATGGGCATGCCACCCAAATTCGAGTAGTAGAAGATGCGCGCCGAGGCGGGGGACGTGCCCCGCACCTGCAGCGTGATGCCCGTCGAGCCCGACTCGGCGAGAGCATTTGCGATCTGTGAGTTGCTCAGCGTCTGGCGAACGGCTGTGCCGGTATCCACGTTGCCGGCGGCGCACGAGGCGTTGGTGGCAAACGACACCGCGTATGGCTCGCCTCCCGGCGCGTCGATGGCTCTCACTATCGCGCGATACCGTCCCGGCGGACCGGTGAGATGACCCTCAACCGGGCGCGAGCCCTGTCGCGACGAGTGCTCGACTCCGCTCGGGTCGATGATCGTCAGTGTCATGAAGCTGCCCGGATAGCAGAGGGCGACGCTTAGCGTCCCGCCTGGAGAGTCGTAGTCCACCTCTGCTGTCTGTCCGGTCGCGAGCGCGTCGCCGGTCGAGGTCTGCGCCGTGCCGGCGGTCGTTCCAGTCGCGACGGTTCGCGCACATTGAGACGCAAGCGGATACGGGTCCTGCGGGTCGGCCTGAATCGGCCGCTGGTTCGAGAGCCTTCCGTTTGCATCCGCCTCGATCTGCTGGCCCGCTGTGAGCTGGGCACTCGTGGCGCCTCTGACCGTGACTGTGCCGTCGAAGACTTTGATCAGGTTCGTGCCGTTGGGGCGCACCAGGATCTCAAACTCGGTGCCACGAACCTGCGCGCTGACGGAATGCCCGCCGACCTGGAAGCTCGCGCCGCTGGCCAGATGCTGTACCGACGTCAGCGTGCGGCCGACCTTCTGAATCACCGAGACGGATTGAAGATCGCCGTTCTTCTGCAGCTGGACCGCGGTCAGCGTCACCGACGTGTCGGGCGACATGCGGACGTATGAACCGTCAGGAAACTGGATCGCCGCGTGCGCGCCGGCCCCCGTGTGGACGGCGTTGCCGGGGTTCAGCGCCTGGCCGGGGATTCCGGGGTGACCATCGACGTCGACGGGCTGGTTGATCACGACCAGGGCGGCAGGTGCGGAGACGGCGGCCTGCGCCTGCACGACAAAGAAGTAGTAGCCGCCACCACCGACGAGCAGCAAAGCGAGGACCACCGCCACAAGACAGCCGCCGCAACCGCAACCACAACCGCGCCCGAAGCAGCCCCCTTTCTTCGTCGCGGGTGGGGGAGGGGCTTGCAGCGGGATGTTCGGCGCCGGCGGTGGCTGTATTGCCATTCGCCGGGGAAGGTTAACTGCTGGCTGTCGAGAAATCGACGACTAAGCGAGACGGATCGGTGAGCGTGAAGGTGCGCATGCAGGCCGCCTTGCCCAATCCCAGGCCCCAGGACACGTAACCCTCGAAATCCTCGGTTTGCCGGGCCTCTTTCAGAACGGGGTACTCGCCGTGAGTGAGGTCGGTCGGTCCGGTGAACGTGTTGGCGGCGTAGGCCGGGTGGACCCGGACGAGCACACCCGACGTGCCGCTCAACGTGATGGTCTGGCCGCTGCCACCGAACGCGAAAGTCGGCGTCGGCTGGCGCTTCACCGTGTAGCTGGGCACCAACGCATCGAACTGAAGCACGAACCGGTCGTAGCCCACCTGAGCGGCGACTCGCGCCGTCGTGACGCTTGCTACGCCCGCCTTGCCGCCCGCGGCGTCGGCGCAGGCGAAGGCCGGGAGGTTCGTGCCCGGAGCAGTCGGCGGGCTGACGGGAGCCTGCTGGATCCGAGTGGCCGAGGCCGGTCCCTGCGAGGGTCCAGGAGAGATCGCGGCCGCAGGCGCCAACGTTGGGCCGCAGCCGGCGATCAGGAGAGTGAACAAGAGTCCGAAGGCGGCTTTCACGAGCCAACTAGTATGGTCGAGGCTCCTGCGAGGGCGCCGAGGTGGCGGAATGGCAGACGCGTCGGTCTCAAAAACCGATGAGGGCAACCTCGTGCGGGTTCGACTCCC
>Ga0137409_10001503_pt1 | contig 25199 bp, 17 predicted proteins | sample CZODoug1_16funga_FD_122059 | JGI IMG/M metagenome (GOLD analysis project Ga0137409, IMG submission 122059) | Vadose zone soil fungal communities from Angelo Coast Range Reserve, California, USA - CZODoug1_16fungal (Hybrid Assembly) | ecosystem: Environmental > Terrestrial > Soil > Vadose zone...
AGCTCGTTGATGGCGTCTTCTTCCTCAAGGACGCGCTTGGCGAGCTGTTCATCGGATTCCAGAACGGCGTGAACGGATTGGTGAACGGCGCGCTCCGCGAGGCTGCCCATCCAGAGCAGGCGCTCTTTCATCTCGTTCAGATCTTTTTCGAAGTGGCGTTCCATCCTGTCCTCTTCTGTCTCAAAGAATACTCCAATTTCAAATTCTCGCTAAGGATCAGTTCAGATCCATCCGACAAGGCCGGAATGTACCATTTCTGGCAGGAGCCGGAATCTTCGATCGGCGATCCTTATCGGATGGCCTCCGGATGACAAGCCCGCTAAACATGCGGCCTCAGCCAAAGCGGCCGGTGATGTAAGCCTCCGTGCGCGGGTCACCCGGCGTAGTGAAGAGCTGCGGGGTGGGGCTGAACTCGATGAGCTGTCCAGTGAGCAGGAACGCTGTGAAGTCGCTGATGCGCGCGGCCTGCTGCATGTTGTGGGTAACGGTGACGATGGTGCAGAGATCTTTCAATTGCACGAGCAGCTCTTCGATTTTCGCGGTGCTGATGGGGTCGAGCGCGGAACACGGTTCGTCGAGAAGAAGCACTTCGGGCTCGACGGCAAGAGCGCGCGCGATGCACAGGCGCTGCTGCTGGCCACCGGAAAGTTCGTACGCGGACTTGTGGAGGTGGTCTTTCACTTCGTCCCAGAGCGCCGCACGCCGAAGGCTTTTTTCGACCGCATCGGAGATGGGAACATTCGAGCCGTTGATCCGCAGGCCATAGGCAACGTTGTCAAAAATCGACTTGGGGAATGGATTGGGACGCTGAAAGACCATGCCGACGCGGCGGCGATGCGAGGTAACGTCCTGCGTAAAGATGTTCTGGCCATCGAGAAGAATTTCGCCCTCGAGCCGGGCGTTACGCACGGCTTCGTGCATGCGGTTGAGGGTGCGAAGCAGCGTGGACTTGCCGCAACCGGAGGGGCCAATGAGCGAGGTGACCTTATTGGTGGCGATGCCCATGTTGATATCGAAGAGGACCTGCTTGCTGCCGTAAAAGAAATTGAGCTTGGAGATGGTCATGCGCATGGAGAGGGCCGCCGCCGTCTCGCGGGCCGCTGCGCTGGTCACGGTAGGAGGTATTTTCAGGGACAATACTGGCCTCACGGAAGCGTGCATAAGTTAAGACCTCGGAACCGCTATGCCCCGGGAAAGAATCGCCCTTGCAACGATGTTAATGACAAGAATCAAAACGAGCAAGACGAGCCCGGCGGCCCAAGCCTGACGATGCCAATCTTCAAACGGTGAAATGGCGTACCTATAGATGGCCACCGGCAGGGAGTCCGTGGGCTGGTTCCAGCCGGGACTCCAGAAGCGGTTGCCCAAGGCCGTGAAGAGCAGCGGCGCGGTTTCACCTGCCACGCGCGCGAATGCTAACAGAACCGCGGTAAGAATACCGCGGTAAGCGGCAGGCACGATCACGGTGACGATCGCTTTCCACTTGCTGGCACCAAGCGCCATGGCCGCTTCGCGCAAAGCGGTTGGCACGGCACGGAGAAATTCTTCGGTGCTGCGCAAGGTGATGGGAATCATCATCAGGCCGAGAGCGAATCCGCCGGCGAGCGTGGAGAAATGCTTGAAGGGCAGGACGACAATACTGTAGGCAAAAATGCCGATAACGATGGAAGGCACGCCGTTGAGCAAGTCCGCGGCATAACGCACGACAAAAGCGGTGGTGCCGCCGCTGAATTCCGCGAGATAAATGGCACCAAAGAATCCGACGGGAACACCGATGAGGGTAGCGAGCAGGAGCATCTTGGCGCTGCCGATAATGGCGTTGGCCATGCCGCCACCGGTTTCGCCGACGGGGGCCGGCAACTTGGTAAAGAAGGCCCAACTGATCGATGTTCCGCCGTGGTAGACGAGGTGGCCAAGGATGAAGAAGAGCACGGAAACCGAAACCAAGGCGCACACGCCGGTCATAGTCAGCATGAAACGGCTCACAAACTTGCGCCAGCGGAGCCGGGAGTTCATGCGTTCCCCATTCCGCCGCCGCGCTGGGTAGTAGCCACAATCAGCAGGCGAGCGAGCCCGTTGAGAATGAACGTCAGAAGAAAGAGTACGAGTCCCAACTCAATAAGGGATTGATAATGCAGATTGCTGGTAGCTTCGGTGAGCTCGTTGGCGATAATGGCAGCAATCGAATAACCAGGCGAGAAGAGCGAGGCGCTAATGACCGGCGCGTTGCCGATGACCATGGTGACGGCCATGGTTTCGCCGAGGGCGCGCGCGAGGGCCAGGAAAATGGAGCCCATGATGCCGGCACGGGCAAAGGGTACGACGACCTTCCAAGTTGATTCCCAGTGCGTGGAGCCAAGAGAGAGGGCGGCTTCGCGCTGGTCGCGCGGGACAGAAAGCAACACCTCACGCGAAACGGAAATGATGTAGGGAGTGACCATGATGGCCAGCACAATCCCAGCAGTGAGAAAGCCCATGCCATACATCGGCCCCTGGAAAAACGGCAGAAAGCCGAGCGTGTTCTTGAGCGCGGGCTGAATGTATTCGCGCATCAGCGGAATCACGACAAACACACCCAGCAGGCCATAAATCACGCTGGGGACAGCAGCAAGTAAGTCGATAAAGAACTCAAGCGTGTCCGAAATTCTTGGGGGCGCCAGTTCCGCGAGAAAAATGGCGGCGCCGATGCCGAGGGGCACGGCAATCAACAACGATACCAGGGCGGTGACGAGGGTGCCGTAAATGAAAGGGAGGGCCCCAAATTGATCGAAAATCGGGTCCCAGACGGAGGTGCGGAAAAAGTTGAAGCCGAACTTGTGACGCGGAAGAACGGAGCCCTGCCACAACTCAAAAACGAGGAGCAAAGTGATCAAGACAACCGAAGCGGCGAACAAAAACGTAATGATCCGCGCGATTTCGTCGCCTTCGCGCAGCCGGGACAAAAACGAGCGCGAGCCCACAACGGGGCCCGCGCTCGGAACGATTGTAGTTGTCGTTGCCACTCTTGCAGCCGTACTACTGGATCTTGTTGAGGGCCGTCAATTCCTTCGCCACGACTTCCTTAGGAAGTTTCGCATAGGACAGGTTTTCCGCATAGTTCTGACCGTCGGCCAGCATCCAGGTGACGAAACCCTTGATGGCGTCGCGCTTGGACGCATCGGTAAACTTTTGCGGAATCAAGAGCCACGTAAAGCTGGAGATGGGATAGACGCCTTTACCCTTTGCGTTGGTGATGGAGACGCGGAAATCGTCCGGCATGGTCGTGGAGGCGGCAGCCGCGGCGGCACTAACGCTAGCCAGATCCGCCGTGACGAATTCCCCCACGGCATTTTTTACCGCTCCGTAGGGAATCTTGTTTTGCACCGCATAGATGAGCTCGACGTAGCCGATGGCATTGGGGGTCTGCTTGACGAGACCGGTTACGTTCTCGTTGCCCTTGCCACCGAGTCCAACGGGCCAGTTCACCGAGGTGCCCTTGCCAACTTTGTCCTTCCAGTCCGCGCTGACTTTGGAAAAATAGTCGGTCCAGATATACGTCGTGCCGCTGCCATCCGAACGGTGAATGACAACGATGTCGTTCGCGGGGAGGTTCACACCCTTGTTGGCATTGGCGATGACCGGGTCGTTCCATTTGGAAATGCGTCCCAAAAAGATGCCGACCAGCGCGTCGGGGGTGAAATTAAGCGGAGTGGTCACTCCCGGAATGTTGTAAGTCGGAACCACCGCTCCAAGCACCGTGGGGAAATGCAGAATGGCCGAGCCGTGCTTGTCTTTGTAAGCTTTCAGCTGATCGTCATTCATCGGGCCATCCGTCGCACCGAAATCGACCGTTCCTTCAGTCACCTGCTTGATTCCGGCGCCAGAGCCTACCGACTGGTAATTTATCTGAGCTGCGCCATTTGTCTTGTGATATTCGTCGAACCACTTTGAGTATATGGGGTAAGGAAACGTGGCACCCGCTCCGTTAATCAAGAGGGCGCTGTCCGCCCATACAACGCCGGCGAGGGCGAGGGCTGCCAAGAGCAATACTGCAATTCGCTTCATTCGTCATCTCCATCTGAACAATCGTCTTTTCCCCGGGGGAGTACAGTATGGTGCCCAATTGTTACGGTATTGTTACAACAGCTTCATTGTTGCTTGAATCGACAGCCCGATAGGGTCTAGACCCAGGCGTAAGGCCCTCTAGATGAGGGGTTTACTGTGCTGCGACGGGCGGGCAAATAAAAAAGGGCAGCTCGGTGAGGAGCTGCCCCTTTCCGTCCCGAGGGGAGGGACGGACCGCACATTGCCTGGCCTGGATTATGGTAGGTAATAGCGGAAAGAGGTCCACACCATGTTGTCGATGGCGTGCGGGCGAAGACTTGGTCCCGGAGTAGCTGTAACGGCGCTGCCTGTTAAGCCGTTGCCGGACCACGCATACTTGGTCAGATAGGAATACTGCACACCCCACTGTATGCGGCCCTTGGGACCATTGTAGAACTTGTGCCAGAAGCCGAGGGTGCCTTCGATGATGTGGTGAATATCACCAGCGCAATTCGCTCCTGTGTTCGGGAAGCCGCTGCCAGACGGCGGATTTGGCGTTCCCGGGGGTTGCGCGCCATTCCCCGTCGGGAACCCTTCGATGGAGCAACCAGCGTTGTTGAACAGGGGTGAACCATAGCCCGTCGCGACGATCTTGTTTGGAACCGGAGGCGTCGCCGCTGGATTTCCCGGCATGATAAATGTGTAGGCCGTGCGCGCAGCGTATTCGCCGCCGCCGTAGGCGTAAATGTCTAGCTTGCCATTGGGATGAAGTTCAAGCATACCCAGCCATGCACCCGATCGAATAAGAGCGAGCGTACCATCCGGCCTCGCCGTTACATCGGCCAGCTGGCCAGAACTGTAGCGGGCGATGCCATCGCCGCCCTGGACATGGGCGACGAGATCCACTTTCTTGGCCACAATCGGCAATCGCGCCGTGAAGCCCCCGCCACCGCCGACTCTGGAATCGTTGAACGCGCCGAAGGTGGAAGTTCCGCTGCCACCGCAGCCTGCAGGAAGATTGGCAACAACCACGGGAAGATTACCGCAAGGATAGACGCGATTCCGGAAATCGCTGAGGATTCCGACCACTTCGTAGTGCCCCCATCCCGGATCGAGAGTCGCTTTCACCAGGAAGTCGGGAGTCCTATTGAGGGTGTATCCGGAGCCATCAAAGGAGTTGTACAGACCACCGGCGGCACCGGGAGCGTTGATGAAGAAGTTTGCAGGGAAGCCGCGACCACCAATGGTGGTCTGTGGCCCTTCAATCGAGGCACCTACGGCAAACTTGCCGAAATCCTTGATCACGCGGAAGCCGTAGGCGCGCTGCCAGGCCCAGCCCACGACATACTGGGGGTCGATCATGAGAGGAAACGCTTCCTGACGATTGGCGATGCCCTTCCTACTCTCCGTCACCAAGCTCCACATCTGGCCTCCAGCAACTTGGAAACCGTTCGCCCAGGTAACGTTGGCCCACAATTGCCGCTGGCGGAAGACATAGCTGTTGCTCTGGCGGTTGTTGGAAGTGGTGCCGGCCCCGAGGAAATCGCCTTCATAGTAGCCAGTCACCTTGGCGCTGCCAATCGTGGTTTCGGCCAGCAACGTGAGGCGGGATTGCCTGGCGGTGAAGTTGTTCTCTGTCACTTTGCCCAGCGCGTTACCCGGGTAAGGAATGCTGTTAAATGGCGTGTTGATGTCGCTGCTGGTAGCGCGCTGGCGGAAAACCGTCGCTGCTTCGATGAAGCCGCCGGGCGTGAGGTTGACGCCCTTGTAATGAATCGTGGACGGCGACTCCGCAGAGATAATTTTCTTCTGGGTGTCCTGCACCGCGACCTTGAGCGTTTCACTACCCAGCTTTAGATCGTTTACATCGGAGACCAGCGTCGAGGAAGCTGTCTTCGCTTCCGCCGTGCTGGCCACCGCCGCAGTGGCCTTCGCGGCGGCTTCCGATGCCTTGGAGTCCGCAGCGGCCGCAGCATTGCGCGCGTCCGTGATCTGCTGATCGCGCCGGGCGAGTTCATTCTTCAACTGCTGAATCTGTTCTTGTTGCGCCTGCAAAGATTTGCGGAGTTCCTCGATCTGTGCGGCAATCTCCGCAGACTTATCAGCCTGCTTGGCGGCAGCTCTGGGCTTCGCCTTCTGCGCAGTTTTTGCGGCTTGAGGAGTTGCGTCCTTCGGTGTATCAGCAAGAACTGTTCCAACGGCGAGGAACAGCGATAGTGTGAGTGCTGCTAGTTTTTTCATTTCCTCTCTCTTTGGAGCAAAATTCGACCTGGTAGCGAAAAGAACGCGTACCACCCCGAGCCAGAAGGTAAAGGCCCCGTCTTACAACTACGTCAACTGAATGTGAATATCCTGTAACAATGCTAGGGAATTCACGGGAAACCATTGACGTATCAGAGGTTGCGGACTTCTCGGTGAATCAACAACAACAGGCAAAGGTCGAAACCAGCCGAAAAAAGTCTGTCCGGCCAGTGTCTCGTCCGTTGGCGGGTTGTGCGAAAAAGCGAGTCATCCGAAAGCTCCGAAGGGCGGCCTCCCCTCGGCACTGCGAGGTGGGACCTACTTCGGCGCCGAGATGGTATAAGCGAGGACGATTTGGGTCAAGCGATATTGGTACTTGGCATCGGTGTCGGCGATGTCGGCCTCAGTTTTTTGGAGTTCGGCCTGGCTGAATTCGACGATGGAGCCGAGACCGAGATTGTAGCGGGATTGCGCGAGGTCGAAGGCCAGACCGGCTTGTTCGCGTAGTTGCTGTGTGACCGAGAGACGCTCATAGGCGCGGGCGGTGTCTTGCCAGGAAGTACGGACGTCGCGGGCAATGTTGTTGCGAAGGCCGGCAAGTTTTTGGCGATTGAGTTCGGTTTGAAGATCGGCGGCTTGGGCGCGCGCGCTGTAGAGAAAACCATTGAAAACGGGGATGTTGATGTTCACGCCGACGGCGCCATACCAATTACGGATGTTGTTGTCGCGAACGGGAGCCACGCCGACGACGCCGAGGGCGTTGACGGTGGGACGCCAAAGGTCATGCTCGGCGCTGCCGAACTTTTGCGCGGCTTGGACTTCGTCCTGAAGCGCGAGAACTTCGGGGCGCTGCTGCAGTGCTTGCTGAATAAGAGGGAGAACATCGGGGGCGGGGGCGGCGATGGCAGTTTGTTCCTCGATGAGTTGGAAATCTTGTTCATCCGGGTAGCCAAGAATCGCGGAAAGCGCGGCGAGCGAAGTTTGGTAGTTGTTATGCGCTTCCAGCAGCAAGAGCTTTCCGCGTGCCAGGTCCACCCTCGTGAAGCTCAGATCGAGTTCGGACTTAAGCTTGGCATCGGTGAGCGCCTTGATCTTATCGACGAGGATTTGGCGGGAATCGACCTTTTGCAGCGCCACGGCCACCAGCGCCTTGGTTTCCAACACATTGTAGAAAGCCTGGTCGACCGCCAGGATGATTTGGGCGGTGGTGGCAGCGGAGTTTTGATCTTCGGCCTTGGCCAGGTAATCGGAGCTGGAAAGCAGATTCGTGGACCGACCAAAGTCGGTGATCAACTGGCTGGCGGCCGCGCCAGCCGCGGCGCGCGAGAAAAGAATCGAATTGTTGAGTCCACCGGCGGCGAGGCGGCTCCCGGGATTGGCGTCTACCGCGGTGACGCTGAGATAGGCGTTGGGGAGCAGCGCCGAGCGAGCTTCCCGGACATACTGGCGCGCCACCAGAGCGCGCAATTTTCCGATCGTGATTTGGGGATTGTTTTTCAAGGCAAGGGCTTCGGCTTGGGCCAACGTCAGTTCCCTGCCAGCCGCAGCAGACAGAGCCGGAGCGGGAGTAGCTTGCGGACTGGCCGGCATCTGCGCCAGAAGCGGCGCGCAGAGCAAAGCAGAAAGAATGCTGGCAGCAAGAATATTGCGCATCACGCCTGCGCCTCCTGAGGACTCGCTTCTTTCCCACGGTGCACGATGAGATAGGCCGCAGGCACGAGATAGACGGTTACTACGACGGAAACGAGCAAGCCACCAATAATCGCCCGGGCCAGCGGAGCATATTGTTCGCTGCCAGCCTCGGTGCCGAGAGCCATGGGGATCAAGCCGAGAAGAGTTGCCAGGGAAGTCATCAAAATAGGGCGAAGGCGCAAGCGAGCGGCAGTCGAGACGGCTTCCTTTAGCGGCTTGCCTTGGTGATGGAGATGGTCGGCAAACTCGACGATCAAGATGCTGTTCGAGACGACGATTCCGACCATCATCACCAGTCCCATGAGGGACATGATGTTCAACGTCGTACCCGTCGCTAGCAGGAACAAGAGTACGCCGGCTAGGCCGGGAGGAATCGCCAAGAGGATGATGAAGGGATCCTTCCAAGAAGCGAACTGCGCAACCAGAATCAGATAGACCAGTACGATGGAAAGGATCAGGCCGATTCCAAAGCTCTTGAAGGAAGCGCGCATGCCCTGCACCGAGCCCCGCAGGTTCACGCGAACTCCTTCCGGCAACTGTGTGCCCTTGATAATGCGTTCGACCTGGCTTGTCAGCCGGCCGAGGTCTTCGCTCTTCGGCGATACGTAGACATCAATCACGCGAAACAATTGGTAGTGGTCTACTTCCGTGGGGGAAGGAATGGTGCTGACTTTCACCACGCTATCGAGGGAGGTGGGTTCGCTGCTTTTCCCGCCGCGCAAGGGAATCTGCTTCAGATCGGTCATGGTCCTGACCTGGTCTTCGGGATACTGAACGGCCAGCATGTAGGGGTTGCCGCTCTTCGGATCGACCCAGTAATTCGGGGCGATCATGCCGTTGGAGGTGAGGGCGGTGATGACATTGTCGACGATTTCTTTTTGCGAAAGTCCCAGGAGACTGGCCTTGCCGCGGTCCACGTCGAGTTGCAAGGCAGGATAGTCGATATCCTGGGGAATGAGCACGTCGCTGACGTCACCGAGGGCGCGAACCGGCGCAGCGATTTTTGCCGCTGTGGCGTAAACGTTGCTGAGATTATTGCCGCTAACTTGTATGTCGATAGGCGCAGGTAAGCCGAGATTGATCACCGCGTCGACAAGCCCCCCAGACTGAAAATAGGTGCTGAGCTGAGGGAGCTGCTGGCTGAGCTGCTGGCGCACGCGCCGCATGTACTCGTAGCTGCCGACCTTGTGGCCCTCCTTGAGACTTACCTGCACGAACGCGGTGTGCGAGGCCGAGTTTGGCGTATAAATGGCGGAAAAATCGGTGGTGATGCCGATGTTCGAGACGATGATTTGGAGCTCGTTGGCAGGCACGACCTGGTGAACGATCTGCTCCACCTGTTTCACATAATTCTCGGTAAGCTCGACCCGGGTTCCAGAGGGCGCCTTCAGGTTGATCACGAATTGACCAGGATCAGTTCTGGGAAAGAAGGAGACCCCGAGAAAGGGATAGAGAGAAAAAGAAAGCAGTGCGACGCCGACGAGGCCGAGGACCGTGTTGACCGGTTTCAGCAGCGAAGCCGCCAGTGTACGGTCGTATTTCCCGAGCATTCTCTCAAAGTAGGCGTTGAACTTTCTGACGATCCAGACATGCGGCGAAGTGGAATGCTCCCCCACTTTCTCACCCGCCTCATGTTTCTTGATGAGCTTGGCGCAATACAGCGGGACGACGGTCATCGCAACAAAGTAGGAGGCGAACAGAGAAAGAATCACGGCCGTGGCGAGAGCCATGAAGAGGAAACGGCTGACGCCATAGAGAAACACCACCGGAAAGAAAACGATGGCGGTGGTGATGGTGGCGGCAAGCACAGCCAGGGCGACTTCCTGCCCGCCCTTCTCCGCGGCGACTTCAGGAGCCTCTCCCATCTCGAGATGGCGGAAGATGTTTTCGAGCACGATGACGGAGTTGTCGATCAAGCGCGAGAACGCCAGTGCGAGTCCGCCCAGCACCATGGTATTCACGGTGCCGCCACCGGCGCTGATGGCCAGAAATGCGGCAAGCGCGGAGAGCGGGATGGAGAGGAAGACGGCAAGGGTAGCGCGCATGCTGCCGAGGAAGAGGAGAATCATCACCCCGGTCAGGACCAGTCCGATCGAGCCCTCGCGGAGCAGGTTGGCGATGGCCGTTTTGACAAAGAGGGACTGGTCAAAGACGACGCGAGTGATGAGTTGTTTCGGAATATCAACGAGGTGCTGCAAGGCTTCCTTGATGCCCTCCACCACCGCGATGGTATTGGTGTCCCCGCCCTGCTTCAGGATCGGCAGGTAAACCGAAGCCTGGCCGTCCACCCGCACGATGTTGGTCTGAATGGCGTTCGCATCGACGGCTTTGCCGACATCGCCCACGAGTACAGAAGCTTGACCGACGGTTTTAAGTGGCATGCTGTTGATGAATTTGGCGGTGGGGGCCTGGCTGTTGGAATACAGGTTGTAATCGACTGGACCGATCTTGACGTCGCCCGCGGGCAGAATGAGGTTGCTCTCGTTGACCGTGCGCACAACGTCCATGGGGCTCAACTGATTTGCTTCGAGCTTGAACGGATCGACGTACACCATAATCTCGCGATACTTTCCGCCGAAGGGCTGCGGAACCGAAGCGCCTGGAACGTTGGCAATCTGGTTTCGCACGTTGTACTGCCCAATGTCGTGCAACTCGGTTTCGTTTAGTCCCTGGCCTTTGAGGGTGATCAGGCAGACGGGCAGGCTGGAGGCGTCGAACTTCAGCACCACCGGAGGCAGCGTGCCGGGAGGAAGACGGCGGAGGTCCGCCATCGCGAGGTTGGAAACTGTGCTGAGGTCGGCATCCGCGTTCGTGCCCGGTTGAAAGTAGATCTTGATGAGGCTCACGCCAGGCAGCGAGCGGGATTCGATGTGATCCACGCCGCTGGCCAGGGTGAAAAACCGTTCGAAAGGATTGGTAATATTCGTTTCGATTTGCTGAGGGGGCATGCCGGAATAAAACGTAGCTACAACAACGACGGGGATGTTAATGGGAGGAAAAAGGTCAACCGGCATGCGCATGAGGGTCACGGTGCCAACGATGGCCACCACAAGGCAGGCGACGATAATGAAAAAGGGATACTTAATCGAGAATCCGGACATCAGTTTTCTCCCGCGGCCTTTGAGGGGCCTGCGCCAATTTCCTTCGGTTGAATCTTCTGTCCGTTGCGGAACTGGCTGCGATTGCCGATGACCACGCGATCCTTGTCCGTTAGGCCGGAGAGAACTTCCACGCGGACGCTATCCTCAAGTCCCAATTTCACGTGGCGTTCTTCGATGATGTTTTGCGTGTTGACGGCCAGCACTGTCGCATCTTCGCCATCGCGCGTTACCGACTCGAGCGGAACGGTGAGTGCATCTTTTTTTTCGCGGAGGGAAAGCTGGGACTCCGCATACATCCCGGGAATCAGGTGTCCATCGCCGTTTTCAAAATCGATTTCCGTCTCCATGGTTCGGGTCTGCCGGTCGAGAGAATCCGCGAAGCGCGAAACTTTGCCGACGATATCCTGATTCAGCGCCTGCACGCGCACTTTCACCGGGTCGCCAAGATGAATTTGCGCGGCAACCGATTCGGGAATGGGGAGAACGAGACGTAGCTTTGAAATTTGTGCCAACCGGACGACCGGCACGGATTGCGCGCTGCCGGAAGTGCCGGCAGCGATGAGGGCTCCGGTATCGGCGTAGCGCGACGTAACCACGCCGGCGAACGGCGCCACGATGCGCGAGTAATCCGAGAGGGCGCTGTACTGCTTTTGATTTGCTTCGGCTACTTGAAGCTGCTGTTGTGCCGCCGAGAGCGCCGCACTCGAACTGGAAACCTGGGCTTCGAATTCGAGATCCTTTGCTTGCGAATCGTCGATCTCCTGCTGCGCCACCAAGCCGGAGCGAGACTCTGCCGCTTGTTTCAACCGGGCATAAGCGGAGTGGCTGGCGGCGTGCGCCGATTGTGCCCGGGCGAGGTCTCCTTCCGCCCGCCGAATTTCCTCTTTGGAGCGCCGCACGCCAGCATCCGCGCCGGCGAGTTGCGCGGCGAGCTCGGGGATTTCCAGGACCGCGAGCGTCTGACCTGCCTTCACGTGGTCGCCGACATCCACGTGAATCACTTTGATGTAGCCGGCCACTTTCGCGTGAATGTTGACGTCCTGAAATGGCTTGAATTCCCCGGCTATGGTTAGCGTGTTGCCAACGTTGTGGCGTTCGGCGCGCGCCACAGCCGCGACGGTTTCTGCAGAAGTAGCGAGCGGACGATTCTGATCATCAGCTTCGGTGTGTGCGTGACCAATCCAGCGCCAGACCGAGAAGACAATCGCCAAGAGAACGGCAACAACAATCCACAGTCTTTTTCGCGTCATTTCCTGTATCCCTGGCAGGCTGCGGGACCCGGCAAGATCTGACCTGGCGGGTTCTCCAGAAGCCTGCATAATTTCTGATGACCACGGCGCGCCGCTGGTTCCAACCGGCCGCGGAAACTATTGTGTTCAGCAGAGGCGAAAAACAGCTAGACAGCGGGTGGCGGCCGGAACCATGGGCTCGAGCCGAAAAACTGCTGCGTAGGAGAGAGTACTTGCGGAAAGAGTTCGAAGGCTTGAGAGGAGACTTTCGGAAGCGAAGCGAGGGGTTCGACAGCGTCAGTCGCATGTGTTGAAAGCTGATCTCGCCCATCCGCAGGAGAGAAATGCTGCAACTCCGAAGCGCCTACCGTGGCGCGGTTACTCGCCGGATGGCGAACATTCAAGCCACCCGCCGAACTCGGCGCAGCCATGTATGGGTTGTAAAGCAGAAAAAGGGCGAGGCAGAAACAAACCCAGGCGCACCATCGCGGCACTTCGGAGCGCTCGGGTGAATGTGTGGACAGATCCATCTCGACTCTCTTACGACGATAGTAGGACTGTGCGCCCCGGTCAAGGGGATGCCTGGAGCGAGTTGCAGAGTTCCAGGAGGGAGGAGATGGGGACCGGAGCCAGGGGTGCACCGGTCCCCGAGGTAGGACTTTAGGTGAAGATCAAGCGCGCCCAGTCTGGCAGTCCGGGGTCACGTCCGGATGAAGGACGTGTGAATTCTCCGTGATGGCCGAATCCCCGGCAGAAGCCGGATCGGCCTGGCCGGGGAGAACAGAGAGACCACGGCCGTGGCGGACGTCTAGGCCACGGACCCAAAAGATGATGTCCTCGGCAATGTTGGTGGCGTGGTCCGCGATGCGTTCGAGGTGGCGCGTGGCAAGAATGAATTGAAGGCCCGGGCTCACGAGCGTGGGCTCCTGAGTCATGTGCTGGAGCAGGTTTTCGAAAATGCGATCGCGATATTGATCGACGACATCGTCACTTTCGAGAACCTGCGTGGCCATCTCGACGTTGCGGAAAATGAGCGCGCCGAGACTCTTGCTGACCATGGCGCGCACGGCGGAAGCCATCGGAGCCAGTTCTTCGGGAATCTGCGCGCTCTGCATTTCGCGGAGGGAGACCACACCCTCGGCGAGATTCACGGCGAGGTCGCCGATGCGCTCGAGGTCATTGGTGATTTTCAGAGCAGCGACGATGAGGCGCATTTCGTCGTCGGTAAACGAACCGCGGCGGAGCAGGCGGATGGCGTGCTCATCGATGACAATTTCCATTTCGTTGATGCGGGGCTCGAGGAGAAACACTTCACTGGGAAGAGCCGAGGTGTGGGGACTTTCCAGGCTAACGATGGCGTCGAGCGCGCGGTTCATGGCGCCTTCGACGGTGCGCGCCATGGAAACGAGGTAGTTCACGAGCGTGTCGTACAGCACGACTTCCGTAAGTCCGGCAGCTGCTGCCATTGGTCCCCTTTCGGAGCGGCGGAGGGCTAGCCGCAAACATGGGCTAGTCACACTCTCGCTCCCAAGCAAAACTCTGCCTTGGAAATGGTTACAGTTTGTTCACAAGAATGTGAAAATGCGGGAAAAGAAGGGAGTTAGAAGGTGGGATGCACTTTCGCCTTGGCTCCGCCCGTTGGGCTAGCGCGCAGGGCGCAGGACAGCGCGCTCCGGGTCGAAGATGGGCACAGTGAAATGGAATCTTGAACCCTGGCCCACTTCGCTCTCGACCCAGATGCGGCCGCCGTGAACTTCGACAAGATGCTTGGCGATGGAGAGCCCCAGCCCGGTGCCGCCGACTTCGCGGGAACGCGCAACATCAACGCGGTAGAAGCGCTCGAAGATGCGGGACTGATCCGCCCGCGGGATGCCGATGCCGGTGTCAGAAACCGTGAAGGTTACTTCGGCGCCGTCCGCTGAAGCGCTGACCTTGATCTGGCCTCCGGCCGGAGTGTATTGCATCGCGTTGTCGAGCAAATTTTGCAGAACTTCGGCGAGACGGCGGCGGTCCGCGGCGATGTCCGGCAAGCGCTGCGGCAGGTTGACGGAAATACGGAGATTTTTTTCGGCGGCGGGGCGCTGCGTGGTTTCGATGCAGCTCTCGACGAATTGGGAAACGCTCAGGCGGCGAATCTCCACTTCCAGCCTGTCGGCATCCATTTTCGAAAGCTTGAGCAGGTCGTCGGTGAGCCGCGCGAGACGCCGCGAGTGCTCGAGAATAATCTCGAGGAAGCGGATGCGATTTTGCGGATCGTCGATGGCGCCGGCGAGAAGCGTTTCCGTAAAGCCCTGAATAGCGGTGAGCGGCGTTTTGAATTCGTGGGAAACGTTGGCAACGAAATCCCGGCGGACGCGCTCGAGTTTGCGCAGCTCGGTGATGTCATGCAGCACGATAACCGCGCCGGAAGTCTCCGCGGCGCTGACGGATGCGACGGTGACCGCAAAAAAGTGCTGGCGCAGAGTGCCTGTGACGATTTCGGTTTCGACGCGGGGTTCGCCTTTCAAAACATCGCGAACCGCCTCGATCAGCTCCGTCTGCCGCACCACTTCGAGCAGCGCGCTCCCGGATTGCGGCGGCACGTCGAGGTCCAGAATTTCGGCGAAGCCTCGATTTGAGAAGAGCAAGCGCTCGGAAGCATTCACGACGGCCACACCTTCCACCATGCTTCCGAGAATCGCGGAGGAGAGATTGCGTTCCTCGGTCAGCGTTCGAATGGTGCGGTCGAGCCGCGCTGCCGTCTTATTCATGGAAATCGCCAGAGCGTCCAGCGTATCGCCGGTGCGATCCGCTTCAATCGGACGAAAATCGCCTTCCGCCACCCGGCGGGAAAACATCCGCAAGCGTTCCACGCGGCCGGACAAAGACCTGGAAATCAGCAACGAAGCGATGCCGGTGACGAGAAGCATGGCCACGGATGCCAGCCAAAGCCGGCGGCGGAATTCCCAAATCTCCTGGTCCACCGTCTGCAGCGGCAAGGCAAAGCGCAAAACTACGGGAGGCTCGCCGGCGACGGACAAGCGCACGGCGTAATACAAGAGGTTGTTATCGACCGTGACGCTGTGGCGACTGGATTGGCCTTCGCCTTTTGCAAATGCATCGCGAATTTCCGGGCGGCCAGCGTGGTTTTCCATGGTTCGCGAATCGGATTGCGAGTCCGCCAGAACCTGGCCATCGGAGGCGATCACGGTCACACGGACGCCGCTTGCCGCCATCTTCGCAACCCAACCGCGAAGGCCGGCGGAGTCCTCCGGATGCGCCGGAGAAAGCGATGAAGGCTGAGGAGGATTTGCAAGCGCGATTCGCGCTGTGGCGGCGAGCTGTTCGAAACCGGCACGCTCGTAGTTGCGCCGCAAGGCGCGCTCGGCATAGAAATCGACGGGGAGCAAGACCGCGATCAGCAGTGCGAAAAAAGCAAAACCGAGTTTCCAGAAGAGATTAAGCCGCACGGGTTTCGAACAGATAGCCCGCGCCCCGGACGGTTTTCAAATGCATGGGGTTTTCAGGATCGGATTCGATTTTTTCACGCAAGCGGCGGACGTAAACGTCCACGCTGCGCGGCGTAACGAATCGATCCGTTCCCCAGACCGCATCGAGTAATTGATCGCGGGTAAAGACGCGGTTTGGGCGCGAAGCTAGGTAATAGAGCAGCCGGAATTCGAGCGTGCTGAGCGGTACGGGTTTCCCGGAATGGCTCACGCGATAGGACGCCGGATCAATCGCCAGCTTGCCGACCTCAATGGTGCGCGGCGCATCGGTGGGCGGCTCGGCACGGCGGAGCAGCGCCTTGACGCGCGCGAGCAATTCGCGCGGACTGAAGGGCTTGGTCACGTAATCGTCGGCGCCCATCTCCAGCCCGACGACGCGGTCGGCTTCCTCGCCGCGCGCCGTGAGCATGAGAATGGGCAAACGATTGAGTGAGTCATCCCGGCGAATCTCCCGGCAGATTTCCAGGCCGGAAAGTTTCGGAAGCATGAGATCGAGAAGCAGTAGATCGGGTGGCGTTTTTTTCAACGTGCTCAGGCCGGTGCTGCCGTCATGAGCAGAACTGACCTGAAAGCCTTCGTTCGCGAGGTTGTAGCGGACCAGTTCCACGATATCGCGGTCGTCTTCGATGATGAGGATGCGTTTCATGGAGTTTGACCGTACCGCACGCCGGCTTGGCGGCAGTGTACCGTAGGACGGCGAATTGCGGTAGGCATTGGGAAGATTCTGATCACTCGGGATTTGACGTAACACGCCTGATTGTCGCAGTAGCGCGGCTGGATGTGATAACACGCCGTTTACATCAATGTGAATGTAGTGTTAAAGCCAAGAAAGTCTAATCGCTGCTTGAAGTTGTGAAGGCGAGCGCGAGCAGCGTCTTTTGCTCCAATTCATGGGCCTTGGCGGAGCCGGTTGCCGGGCTGGCGCTGGCGGAACGCTTGACCGAGCGAACGCTGAGTCCCCTTGCCTTTGCGAGGCGTTCGAGCCGCGGCAAAACATATCCCGCTGCGCCCATGTTGCCCGGCTCTTCCTGCACCCATACGATCTCTCGCGCGTTGGGATGCTCCGCGACGGCGGCGGCAATTTCCGTGCGCGGCAGCGGGTAGAGCTGGTCGAGAAAGAAAATGGCGGTATTGTTGTCCTTGCGGCGGCGGCGTTCGGCGCGCAATTCGTGGCCGACTTTTCCGCTGGCGATCAAGATGCGGCGGGCGTCCTGCACTTCGCGGTCGGGAACCAGCGGCAGGAAGCGCGGTTTCGTAAATTCTTCGATGTTTGAGCTGGCATCGGGATGGCGCAGCATGCTCTTGGGTGTGAAGACGATGAGCGGCTTGCGCCATGGACGGCGCGCCTGCCGGCGCAGCATGTGGAAATACTGGGCGGCGGTCGAAGGCTGGCAAATTTGCATGTTGTCTTCCGCGGCGAGCTGCATGAAGCGTTCCAGACGCGCGCTGGAATGCTCTGGTCCCTGGCCCTCGTAGCCGTGCGGCAAAAGCATCACCAGCCCCGCCGGCAAATTCCATTTATCCTCGCCCGCGCTGATGAACTGGTCGATGATCACCTGCGCGCCATTGACGAAATCCCCGAACTGCGCTTCCCACAAAACGAGCGCCTCGGGGTAGTCGCGGCTGAATCCGTATTCGAAACCGAGGCAACCCGCCTCGGAAAGAGAAGAGTTGTGAATCTCGCAGAAAGCCTGTTGCTTGGAAAGATGCGAGAGAGTGAGGTAGTTGTGCTCCGTTTGCGTGTCGATCAAAACCGCGTGGCGCTGGTTGAACGTGCCGCGCTGGGTGTCCTGTCCCGTGAGGCGCACGGGATTCCCCTCGAGAAGCACGGAGCCGAAAGCCAGCGTTTCGGCAAAGCCGTAATCGACGGCACGCTTGCCGTGGCCCATTTCCGCGCGCTGTTCGAGAAGTTTCACAATTTTTGGGTGGATGTGAAACCCTTCGGGCACGCGAACGAGGCCGTCGGCGATTTCCGCGAGTTTCTCGGGCGGGAGGCCGGTATCGACTTCGTAGGAGGCCTCATAACGGCCATGCCGGTACGGCGCCCAGTAGTCCGGCAGCTTGCGCAGGTGCGGTATTTTTTTTAGCGCACGGGCTTTGGTCTGCTCGTCTTCGTATTCCTTGCGGACGGCCTCAGCCATCACGGACGAGTCGATGCCGGTGTGCTCGGCGTAAATTTTCCAGAGCGGAGCATGATTCTTGATGCGCTCGTAGAGGAGCGGCTGAGTGATGGTCGGATCGTCGACTTCGCTGTGGCCGTGGCGGCGGTAACCGATGATGTCCACGACGACGTCGCTGCCGAAGGTCGCACGATATTCCGCGGCAAGTTTTCCGACGCGCACGACCGCGTCCGGGTCTTCGGCGTTGACGTGGAAGATCGGCACGGACTGGCGTTTGGCGATATCGGAGGCGAAGCGCGAAGAATGCTCCTGCGCGGGCTGTGTGGTAAAGCCGATCAGGTTGTTCACGATGATGTGAACGGTGCCGCCCACGGTGTAGGCCTTCAGATCCGCGAGATTCAGCGTTTCCGCCCAGATACCTTGGCCCGCGAACGCCCCGTCGCCGTGCATCACGATAGGGACGACTTTATTCAGCGTTTCCGGCGAACGGTCGACGTAAGGGCCGCGCAAGCCGTAGCGGGTTTGCTTCGCGCGCACCCGGCCCACGGCGACCGGATCGACAGCTTCGAGATGGCTTGGATTCGAAACAAGATGGATGCCGATCTCTTTGCCGGTGCTGGTGACGTAGGTGCCCGTCGCGCCCACGTGGTATTTCACGTCGCCCGCGCCGAGGACGCTGCGAGGATCGACGTCTTCAAAGCCGGCAACCACTTCATGCGGTGTCTTGCATGCCGCGTGGACCATCACGTTCAGGCGGCCGCGGTGGCTCATGGCCATGACGGATTCGACCGCGCCGTGCTCGCCCGCGGTGTCCAGGATGGAATCGAGGAGCGGAATCAGCGCGGTGACGCCTTCCAGGGAGAATCGCTTGGTGCCGAGGTAGCGCGCCTGCAAAACTTGTTCGAAAAGATCGGCGCGAATCAGACGCTCGAGGATTTTGTGCTGATCGACTTCGCCGGCCGGCCCTTCCAGGCGCTCGGCGATCCAGCGGCGGCGTTCCGGCTCCGGCAGATGCATGAAGTCGGCGCCGACAGTACCACAGTAAATGCGGCGTGCTTCCTCGGCGCCTTCGCCGGTGAGTGAATCCAGGTCAGGTTGCTTCAGCGGTTCGAACAGGCCGAGCGGATCAAGCGTGGCCTCCAAATAGCCCCAGCGCCGGAACGCATCGAAAACACGCTCGCGCGCTTCGTCGCTAGCTGCCTTGGCGAGGCCGCCTGCCGCGGGTTTCTTCGGCGCCTTCGGCGTTCTTGCGGGGCGCTCTTCTTCCAGAGTCGTACGGTGTGCCATAAATTCAGCTCTATGAACCTTCTATTTTGCCACAGAAGCCAACGGGTTGCTTGCCGGCGCGTGGGAGGGTTTGCTCACTGCTGTTTTTGGATGCGCTTAGGAGGCGCAAATTGCAGAGTCTTTGCGATAGGGCGGTTTTCGGCGGTAGTGGCGCAGCATACTGCGCCACTACAAAGAGCGCACCAGCGATTCGAGTTGGCGAGCCATTTCTTCCGGAGGCGTGCCCGGTGCGAAGGTGACGGGTGCGCCGATATGGACGGTGATTTCGCCGATGCGGGCCAGGCGACGGTGCTGGCGCTTCATCTGCCAGACGCCGTCTAGGCGCATCGGAACGATCGGGATGCCAAGATTTTCTGCGAGGAGTCCGATTCCGCTCTGGAATGGCGCCATCTCTCCGGTGGCCGAGTTATTTACTTCGCCTTCGGGAAAGACGAGAACGTTATAGCCGCGGTCGACGGATTCGCCGGCGAAGCGGAAGCTTTCGCGGAAGCCGGAAAGCTGCGGCAGCGGAAAAACGTTGAAGAGCAGGGTGGCGAGCCAGGAGCCGAGTTGATAGGCCCAGCGTTTGGCGAAGAACCAATCACGCGGCGGACGGCGCATGTTTTGCAACGTTTCGCCACCCATGGCCGTGGCGAGGCGGTGGCGGTATCGCGGCGGCAACGCGGCCAGGATCAGGCCGATGTCGGCGCGGCGCGTGATGTGGTTTGAAACAATTAGGACGGGCCCGCGCAAGCTGCGAAGGTTCTCGCGGCCCACGATGCGCGGGTGGCCAAGGATCTGTGTGGCGGGCCAGACGAGGGCGTAGTAAACCGCGAGCCGCAGCCAGCGCACGGGTTCGCGCTGCGTCCAGCGAGGATAGATGTATTCGGTGCGGCGTGCGGCCGGCTGTTGCAGGACGCACTCGACATCGGCAACGGTCTTGGCATTGGCAAAAGCGGTTTCGTTAAGTTCCACGTGAAACTTTTCCTCCAGGGCGCTCAATAGCTCCACGCGGTCGAGGGAGGAGAGGTTCAGTTCCTGTTCAAGGTGACTGTCGGCTCGCGAGCCTCCACCTCTCGTCACGCTAAAGCGCTCCAGCAGTTGGTCAAGCGCGCTACGTGACGAGGAGGGCGGACTAGAGTCCGCCCCTCCAGCATCTGAGTCACTAACTTGCCGTCCATCGAGGATTTGGGCGGCGCGGGCGGCGATGACGGAAAGGCGCGGCTTGCCGGTGGCAGTACGGGGAAAATCAAGGTCGGGCCAGACGATCCACATTCGAATGCGTTGATATTCGGCAAGCGAGGAATTGGCGCTTTCGATGGCCGCGTGAGCGGCAGTTCTCTCAGCATCTTTCATCAAAAGAACGCCGCAAGGTTCGGCGTTGCCACTTCGTTCGAACGGAATGACCGCGCAATCCCTGACGCCGGGCTGTTTGCGAAGGGCAGCTTCGAGGTCCTCCGGATAGACGTTGAGACCAGCGGGCGTGACGATCACGTTTTTCTTGCGCCCGCGGAAATGCAAATTGCCTTCAGCATCGAGTTCGCCGAGATCGCCGGTGCGCAGCCAGCCTTCGCGCTCCGCAGGACGAAGAGCTCCTTGTTCCCAGTAGCCGCTGGAAACATTTTCGCCGCGGACGAGAATTTCGCCGTCTTCGGCGATCTTGAATTCACGGCCCGGGAGAATCTTGCCGACAGAGCCTTCCGTCGCGCGAAACGGGTGATTCAGGCTGATCAAAGATGCGGTCTCCGTCATGCCATAGCCCTGAACAACGGCATAACCCGCGCGCTTGAAAAAGTCCTCGGTTTCATTCGAAAGCGCTGCACCACCGGAGATGAAAGCCCAAAATTTCCAGCCAAAGCGGCGGTGCATACAGCGAAACATCCAGGCGCGCTTGAGAAATTTTTTGCCTTTTGCGTTTTTGAGAGTGCCGTTCAGCCATTGAGATTTGCCCTGGCCTTCGAATTCCCGCTCGATTCCTGCATGAAGAAGATCAAGCATGCGCGGAACGGCGATGAGCGCGGTGGCGCGTTCTTGCCTGATGGTGCGAATGATTTCGGCGGGGTTGCTGGACGGCTCGAAAACGACTGCGGCACCCAGGAGCGGAGGCACGAACAGCGCCATGAATTGGCCGAATACATGGCTCAACGGAACGAGCGTGACGAAGTGCAACGGGTGAACCCAGCGCTCGTATTTGCGATACGCGTCGATGCCGCGCTCCAGCGGCTCGAGGTTTGCCAGAAAATTGCCGTGGGTGAGAACGACCCCGCGCGGCTCGGCGGTCGTGCCCGAAGTGTAAAGGATTTCAGCAATAGTGCTTCGTGTGGATGCATCACCCGGATCCACGCCAGCATTTGCCGCTGGGGCAGGGCTGTCCACGACTTCCTTGAAATCGTTGATGATCATCGACGGTGGCGCGCCAGGCAGCTCCATCCGTTGTCGGTCACGCATGATGAGTTTCACGCCGGCATCCTTGATCGCGCGCTGGACGAAATCGGGAGATGCGGCGGAGTCCATCGGTACGACCACGGCGCCTCGCAATAGAATTCCCCAAAAGCAAGCGACCCATTCGGCGGAGTTCGGACCCCAAAGGAGGACGCGATCACCTGGGAGAACGCCGCGTCCGGCAAGCGCAGAACTCCAGAAAAGGGCGGAGGCGTAGAGCTCTGTATACGTCAGCTTTTCACGACGGTAGCCGCGTCTTTGGATGACAGCAACGTCGCCACCGAAGTGGACGAAGTCAGCGAATAGACTCAGGAGATTCTTTCGGGGCATAAGCGCGGCAGTTTCTTTGCCTCGGATATGGGTCGATTCTACCCCCGAAGCGGTGGCGCAGCCTTCCGGGCCGGCCAGAGAACCCGTTTGCGCATGCGGAAGCATCCCATACGCAAGTGCACTTACGGTGCCACGTAGGAACAGGCTGTGGCATCTGACTAAAAGCAGCCGAGCACAATTCGCCGGTTCTCGATTACAATGGTTACTTAGGCCGCTGTCCAATTTTGGAGATAAGCAGGGAAGATGCCGGTACCGATTTCACAGATGTGGACGGTTGCAACATACGTCCTCAAGCAAAAGCTGAAGGGGCAGAAGCGCTACCCGTTCGTGCTAATGCTGGAGCCGCTGTTCCGCTGCAATTTGGCATGCGCGGGATGCGGCAAAATCCAATATCCCGCGCACATTTTGAAAACGGAATTGAGCCCGGAAGAATGCTTCAAGGCCGTGGACGAGTGCGGCACGCCGATGGTTTCGATCCCCGGCGGCGAGCCGCTGATGCACTCGGAGATCGACAAGATCGTCGAGGGGCTGGTGGCGCGGAAGAAGTACATCTATCTCTGCACCAACGCGCTGCTCTTGAAAGAAAAACTGCATCTTTTCAAGCCCAGCAAATACTTGACGTTCTCCGTACACGTGGATGGGCAGAAAGAGCACCACGATTTCTCCGTTTGCCGCGAGGGCGGCTACGAGCTGGCCATCGAAGGCATCAGGGAAGCGGTGAAGCAGGGCTTCCGCGTCACCACGAACACAACGTTATTCGACGGCGCCGATCCAAAGAGCGTCCGCGCGTTTTTCGACGAAATGATGGAGCTGGGCGTTGAAGGCATGATGCTCTCCCCCGGCTATTCCTACGACAAGGCGCCCGACCAAAAGCACTTTCTCGGCCGGGCTCGCACGCGGCGCTTGTTCCGGGCAATTTTGTCCAATCGCAAGAAGAGCTGGCAATTTAACCAGTCGAAGCTGTTCCTCGAGTTTCTAATGGGCAAGCGAACCTATGCTTGCACTCCGTGGGGCATGCCGACCTATAACGTCTTCGGCTGGCAGAAGCCCTGCTACCTGCTGCAGGACGGGTACGTGGATACGTTCCAGGAGCTGCTCGACACCACCGAATGGCAGAACTACGGCACGGAGTCCGGCAATCCCAAGTGCGCAAATTGCATGGTGCACAGTGGTTACGAAGCTTCGGCTGTGGATCATACCTTCAGTGGCCTGCGTGGACTATGGGCGACTGTAAAGGCGGAGTTGTCCACCAAATACAACGATTCAGACGCGTTGGCAATGCTGAATGAGCCGGTGAAGCCGGTACACTCTTACAACCCCCTAGTTCAGATCCAGTCGGATAAGGGCCAGCTTGAGGAGACGCGCGCGTGACGGGTCCGCGTCATGCGGATCGGCCGAGCCACGTCGCTCGTTTTACGAGCGCCAGTACATCCGAGGGATCTCCGCTAAACCCCGACACGCTGGAGGTGGCCCCCGGAACCATTCATGAAAGCGTGCAAGGGTGGGTGCCCAAGCTGGCGACGGAAGAAGAGTTGCGCATCGCTCTGGAAAAAGCTTTCGATTATCGCGGTGATGTCACTCTAACTCTTAAAGATAATTCAAAAATCGAAGGTTATTTGTTCGATCGCATGACCGGCTCATCTCTTACGACTAGTTTTGTGCGGGTGCTGCCCAAAGATTCCAGCCAGAAGTTGAAGATTGCTTACGCCGATATAGCGGCACTTGCTTTCACCGGCCGGGACACTGCTGCCGGAAAGAGCTGGGAGGCATGGGTCGGCAAGTATTGGGAAAAGAAGGCCTCGGGTGAGGGGGATTTAAGCCTTCAGCCCGAATCTCTCGAGTAAGTGGTTCCTGTCGCTATTGCGGGTCATTTGAGGTATCGAACTTCAGATAACAATTTTATTTTCAATGACTTAGACGGAAGAATAACGTTTCCGTCCCTTGCTCGAGACCGTGGACAGAGTGTCTCTTTTGTGGTATTCTTTACATAGCGTTTGTTGCTCTTGTACTACCTTTTGACTCGTTCGGGGCCTGTAAGGACACGCTTTGCGCCTCCAGGAAACGGACCAAGAGAGGCAACGCAATTCCAATACCGTTGACTCCGACCCGGTCGGAGTTGCGCATGTGAGGCTGGCCAGTGAAGGAACAAGGAACAGTGAAGTGGTTTAATGCTTCGAAGGGCTTCGGATTCATCCAGCGCCAGACGGGAGAAGATGTTTTCGTGCACTTCTCCGCGATCGCGATGGAAGGATACAAGTCTCTCAACGAAGGTCAGGCAGTGGAGTTTGAAGTGAAGAAAGGCCCGAAGGGTCTTCAGGCTGAGAACGTTACCAGCCTCTAACCTCTGACAGGAGAGTCCCCCGACCGGTTCGGGGGCTTCTCCTGCAAGAGATTCGAATCGAGTTTATCAGCGAGAGGGGTCAAGGAGGACGTTGTGCAAGTGATGCAGGAAGGTCAGACCATCAAGCATGAAATGTACGGCCTGGGTATCGTGACTGCTTCCGACCAGGAACGGACCGCCGTGGATTTTGACGATCATGGCTCTAAGCTTTTCGTGACGAGCATCATGACCGCGGAATTGATCGGCGAAGCGCCCGCGACTCCGCCGAAGACCAAGCGCCGCCGCAAGGCTTCCACCGCGGCCAAGGCCGCCAAGAAAGCTGCTGCCGCAACAGCAGCCAGCCGCTCCTAAGTCTCTGTAAACCAGTCAGGACATCTCGGCGCCAAATCTGGCGCAGGGTGCGCCTGTTGGCATTTCTAACGCAGATCACGGTCTTGTGATAAGTTCTGGCTTATGAAGAGCTTTGTCATCATTCTCGGAGCCATCCTCCTGGTTCTAGGCGTAATTGGGCTCGTCCACCCTAATTTCAACTATCACCAGCAAGAAGAAGTGGCGAAACTCGGCCCCATCAAAGCAACCGTGGACGAGGAGAAAACCGCGCAAATCCCGGCAGCGGTTTCGATAACTCTCCTGGTAGCCGGCATAGGGCTTGTGGTACTCGGGCCGCGCATGAAGCAGTAGTTTCTGCCACCAATTCTCTCGATTGGTACCCAATCACATATCTACCCAGTCCTTCAACGCTCACTGCTGCGCTCTGCGGCACCGCTGAAGCAATGCGTGAACATACCTCTGCCGCATCTCACCCAGTAGAGAGAACGAAGAGGCGCGCGTAATATTTGCTGAGGTTACTTAATGGCTGATTCGGCCTGGTCAAAGGCGTGGTAAGAGGAACGCACCAGTGGGCCGGCTTCGACATGTTTGAAGCC
>Ga0137409_10001504_pt1 | contig 25178 bp, 24 predicted proteins | sample CZODoug1_16funga_FD_122059 | JGI IMG/M metagenome (GOLD analysis project Ga0137409, IMG submission 122059) | Vadose zone soil fungal communities from Angelo Coast Range Reserve, California, USA - CZODoug1_16fungal (Hybrid Assembly) | ecosystem: Environmental > Terrestrial > Soil > Vadose zone...
TCCCCGCCCCCGAGCCCACGAGGCGGCGCACTTTGCCCCGGCACTTCGGGCAGCGTTTCCGGGGGAGATCGGTCATCTTCTGGAAGATCTCGAACCGGTGCCCGCACTTCAGGCATTCATACTCGTAGGTCGGCATGGAGCCCTGCCCTCACATTCGCTGAAGCGCCGCGTCCATGCGGTCCAGGCCGTCGTGGATCTCGCGCTCGCCGATCGCGTAGGAGAGGCGCAGATGCCCTTCCATGCCGAACGCCGAGCCGGGGACGCAGACGATCTTGGCTTCGTCGATCAGGTAGTTGCAGAGCCCGACCGAGTCCCGCACCCCGTTCCTCGCGCGGCGGATCCGCTCGCTCATATCGGGGAACACGTAAAAGGCGCCCTCCGGCGGCCGCAGCGTAATGCCGGGAATCCTCGCGAGCCTCCCGATCACCAGAGCGCGCCTTGCCGCGAAGGTGTCGCGCATCGCGTTCGCCGTCGCGGAATCGCCGGTCAGCGCGCCGAGCGCGGCCTGCTGCGAGATCGAGGAGGGATTCGAGGTCGATTGGCCCTGCAGCCGCTCCATCCCATCGGCGATATCGGCGGGCGCCGCGGCGAACCCGACGCGCCACCCGGTCATGGCCCACGTCTTGGAAAGGCCGTTCACCAGCACGGTCCGCTCGCGGAGCTCGGGACACGACGCGATGCTCACGTGGCGCGCGCCGTCGTAGAGGAGATTCTCGTAGATCTCATCGGAGAGGACGAACAGGTCGTGGCGGACGGCGACCTCGGCGATCGCGTCGATCTCCGACCGGGTGTAGACGGCCCCCGACGGGTTGTTGGGGCTGTTCAGGATGAGGAGCCGGGTCCGCGGCGTCACCGCGCGGACGAGGTCCGCCGGGGAAACTTTGTAGGCGCCGGGTGCCGGCGCGACCGGAACCGGCACGGCCCCGACCAGCCGCACGATCTCGGGGAAGGTGACCCAGTACGGTACCGGAATCAGCACCTCGTCGCCCGGCTCGAGCATGGTGAAGAGCGCGTTCCAGATCGAGTGCTTCGCGCCGTTCGAGACGACGATCTCGCGCGGCGCATAGGAGAGGCCGTTCTCGCGCGAGAGCTTGGCCGCGATCGCCGCGCGAAGCGCGGCGGTCCCGCCCACCTCGGTGTAGCGCGTGTGCCCCGCGTCGATCGCCTCAATCGCCGCGCGGCGGATGTGCTCCGGCGTGTCGAAGTCGGGCTCCCCCGCCGCGAACGAGACCACGTTCTCGCCCCGGGCCCGGAGCTCCCGCGCGCGCGCGCTCAACGAGAGCGTCTCCGAGGGGCGGAGCGCCCGGACGCGCGCGCTCACCCGCTCCCGCAGCTCCGCCCGCGCTCCCATCACCGCTTCGCCGCGAACGCGGCCTTGAGACGCGCCGCGACGGCGGGCGGGACGAAGCTCTCGACGTTCCCGCCGTGCCGGGCGATTTCCTTCACGAGCGTCGAGTTCACATAGGTGTAGGTCTCGCTGGGCATGAGGAACATCGTCTCGATCTCCGGATTCAACCGCCGATTCATGAGGGCCATCTGGAACTCGTACTCGAAGTCGGAGATGAACCGGAGCCCGCGGATGATGATGCCGATGCCGCGCGCTTTCGCGTAGTCGACGAGCAGTCCCGAGAACGGCTCCACGGTGAGGCGGGTCTCGGACGCGAGCGCCTCCCGGATCATCAGGACGCGGTCTTCCTGGGAGAACTGAACCCCCTTCTCGGGGCGCGCGGCGACCGCGATCGTCAGGCGGTCGACCAGGCGCAGCGCCCGGCGCGCAAGATCGAGGTGGCCGTCCGTGACCGGATCGAAGGTGCCGGCGAATACCGCGTTCTTCATGCTCCTCCTCTCGGGGCCTCCACCGGCGGGCCGCCCGCTCGGTAGAAGGCGACGGTGGTGTCGCCGTATGTCCGCTCGTCCGCGAGCGTGAGGCCGGCAGGTCGCGGCACGGCGGTTCCCTTGCGCCTCTCGTAGACCAGGTGCCCGTCCGGCGCGATCAACGGCTCCCGCGCGAGCGCCTCGACCCAGAGCGGGCCCGCTTCCTCGTCGTACGGCGGGTCGAGGAAGATAAGCCCCCAGGGCACTCGAAGTCCGGTCGGAAGCGCCGGCCGGCTCAGGTCGGCCTGATGGACGCGGGCCCGCGCTTCGAGCCCGAGCGCGCGAAGATTCTCCGCCAGCGCCCGCGCCGCGGTGCGGCTCCCGTCGACGAAGTCCGCGCCTTCCGCGCCGCGGCTCAATGCCTCGATTCCCATCGCGCCGGTTCCGGCGAAGAGATCGAGCACGCGCGCGCCCTGCACCGGTCCGGGTCCCAGGATGTCGAAGATCGCCTCGCGGGCCTTCTCCGAGGTCGGGCGCACGCCCCGATCCGGGACCCGGAGCCGCCGCCCTCGAAGCGAGCCGCCTACGATCCGGACGAGCCCCACGACCGCCGCCCCTTCCACAGCGCTTCAATTGCTTCCGCCACGCCCGCCGGGGTCAGGAGGTCCGTCTGGACCGAATCGTCGGCCGCCCCCGCATAGAGCCCGCGCCGCTCTTCCCATTGTTCGCGGAGCCGCTCCTCGACGGGCCCGCCGCGAAGCAGCGGCCGTGTCGACGCGGCCGTGCCTTCGAGCCGCCGCGCCGCGGTCTCGGGCCCGACGACCAGCCAGACCACGAACGCGCCCTCGCTCAGAAGCGCGCGATTCTCCGGCCGCGAGAGGACGCCCGCCCCGCAGGCGATGACCACGCCCGGACGCGCGCCTCCTTCCCCGAGGGCCGCCCGGAGCGCGTCGGCCTCGAGCTCGCGGAAGGCATCCTCGCCGCGCGACGTGAGAATGGCCGCGACCGGCGCTCCCTGCGCGCGCGCCATGGCGTCGTCCAGATCCGTGCACGCGAAGCCAAGCCGCTGCGCGAGGAGCGGGGCGACGGTGCTCTTTCCCGCGCCCGACAGGCCGATCAGCGCGATCCGCGCGGTCACCAGGACCTCCCGGGGTGGATCCCAAACGAGAACGGGGCCCTCCCTTTCGGGAAGGCCCCGCAGTATACCCGCGCTGGGCCGGACGCGAAAGCGTCCCGCCCCGCTGCCTAGCCTGAAGAGGCCGTCGTGTCTCCGATGATCTTGGGCGTCAGGAAGATCAGGAGCTCCCGCTTCTGCCTCACCTTGGTCGACGTCCGGAACAGATGCCCGATGAGCGGGATGTCCATCAGAACCGGGACCCCGCGATTGTTGTCGCTCTCGTTGCTGCGGATCAGGCCGCCGATCACCGCCGTCTCGCCGTCATTCACCATCACGCGGGTGTCGGCCATGGTCGTGTTGATGATGATGCCGCCCGCCACGGTCGCCTGGGACGAGAGGTCCGAGACCTCCGGGTGGACGTCCATCGTGATCTTGTTGCCCACGTTGATGTGCGGCGTGACGTTCAGCTTGATGCCGATCGTCGTGAGCTGGGTGACCGCGTTGCCGGCGAAGTCCTGCACGATGAGCGGGATCTGCTGCCCGACGATCACCGAGGCTTCCCGGTTGTTCACGGTCGTGATTCTCGGATTCGAGATGATGTTGGCCTTGTTCGCGGCTTCCAGAGCCGTCAGCTGCGCGTCGAGGCTGCCGAAGCCCTTTACCGTGCCGAACTTGGCGGTTCCGGCCGGACCGGTGATCGGATCCGGCGTGATGTGGACCTCCTCGTTCGCGCCGGCGTCGAAGACGTCGACGTTCGTCAGGTTCCAGTTGATCCCCAGGGAGCGCGTCGCCGTGTGGTCGACGTCCACGAGGCGCGCCACGATCTCAACCTGCGGCGTCCGCGTGTCGAGGCTCCGGATCATCGACTCGGCCTTGTCCAGCCGCTCGTCGATGTCACTGACCAGGAGCGAGTTCGTCCGGGCATCCACCTCGATGTGTCCCCGCTTCGTCAGCGTCTTCTCGACCGCCTTGGACATCTCCTGCGCGTTCGCGTAGCTGATCGGGATGATGCGCGTCGCCATGGGCAGGAGCTCTTCCTGCGCGCGCTCCGCGGCCCGCTTGTCCATTTCCTCCTTGCGGAGGGTATCGAGATTGGAGATGACGATCGTCTGGCCGCTCTCGATCATTCCGAGCCCTTGGGCCCGGAGGACGATGTCGAGCGCGTGGCGCCACGGCACGTTCCGAAGGCGCAGGGTGACCTTCCCCTGAACTTCCTTGCTCGCGACGATGTTCTTGCCGCTGAACTCGGAGAGGCTACGGAGCACCGTCTCGACCTCGGCTCCCTGGACGTCCAGCGACATCCGGCGGTTGTCGGTGACATCGGGAGGCGGCGCGGGTGTGGCTTGCGCCGTTTCCGTCGCCGGCGTCGCCGCCGGACTCTCCACGGCCAGAATGACGCTGTTCCCCACGGCGCTCACGCCGTAGGAGGCCGGCTGGTTCAGATCGATGACGATCCGGGAGCCGGTGTCTTTCCCCCAGCCCATTTCGGTCGCCCGAACGGACTTGACCGGGGAGTTCTCGCGCCCGGCCCAGGTGCGCTCGGTGAATGCCAGCGTCGTGCCCGGGCAGTCGAGGACGATTCGGTCCGGCGACTCCAGGGTGAAGTCGTGATAGTTCACGGGCCCGTCTGCTTCCACGATGACCTGGGTTCCGGCGCCCGCGTCCTTCAGCAAGATGCTCTTCACCGTCGCCCCGAGCGCCGGGACGGACGTGAGGAGTATTCCCGCCGCCAGCGCCGAAATTAGACCCGCGCGGCGACTCGTGCGCATACCGCTATTTTCGAGTCGCATTTCTGTCACCCTCTTTTGGTTTCAGTTGGATCGCCAACGTCTGGGTTTCCCCGAACGCGTTCTGCACCACCTGGATCTCCGCCTTGGAGATCCCCGAGATGTAGCCGTTCACGACCGGGTCCCCGACGCGCAGCACAAACCCACGTCCGCGGCTGTCTTCCACCAGCGCGAACTTGTCCGACGCTCCCCACATGATGCCCACCAGATGAATGTCCCCCACGTCGACGAGGGAGCCGTCGCCAGATTGGGTCAGGAACTTCCCGTCGAGAAGCGAGAGGAACGGATCGCGGCGGTTGCCGCTCGTATAGACGTACTGCTCGCGCGCGAAGAGGACGCTGGCGTCGAGCGACTTGGGAGTCTCCGTGACCACCCCGGCCGCGCCGACCGGCGCGGAGAGGCTGAGCACCTGGGCTGAGGCGCCGCCCGCGGCCTGCGTCGCCGCGCCTGGGACCGCGCCCGAGGACGCCACGAGCGGCGTCGCGGGGCCGGGAACCGCTGCCGTGGGGGCCGGGACGAGCCCAGGCGGCAGCGGCATCGGGGTCCGCTTCACCCAAGCGGGGGCGGGAGGTCCATACATCACCGGAGCCTTCATGACGGGGCGCGGGGTTGCCACCGCGGCCGGTGAGGTCGCGACCGTCGGCGACTTGGGCGGCGTCACCGGGTGAAGGACAAAGAAGAACACGCCCACGCCGATCAGGGCGACCGCCAGAAGCAGGATGAGAAGACCGATCCTGCTCTGGAAGAGCTTACTTTGCGGCAGCGCTAGGCTGCTTGGCAGGTTCATTTGTCTTTCCCTCGGCGGCCGGCGGTCCCTCGGCCAGCGTGTAGGCGGTCGCGATGAAATCGGCCTGGACCGTGTCGTCCAGGTCCCCCTTGTCAAATCCCTTCAACCGAAGCTGGGAGACGTTCACCAACCGGGATAGATCGGCAATCTCGCCGAAGAACGCGCCGGCACGGTGGAAGCCGCCGGTCACGGAAACCTGCACGGGGTTCTCCGTGAAGTCCGTCTTCTTGACGGGCTCCGCCGGCTTGAAGAGCAAGAACTTCACGCCCGCCTCCTGCCCCGCCATCGTGACCTTCCGGAGCAGGCTCGCGACTTCCTTCTGGGTCGGCAGGAGCTCCTGAGCCACCTGCCAGCGCTGCGTCAGGAGCGCGAACTCCCGCTTCAGCTCCGGGAGCCGGTTGACGAGCTGCTGCGCCTTGGTGAGCTCGTTCATGTACCGCGTATGCTCCGCCTTGAGGCGGCTGATCTCGGCGGCCCGGGCCTTGTAATTGAACGGAACGAAGTCGGCGAAGATGTAGAAGTAGACGAGGGCCGCAGTGCCCGCCACGATCATGATCAGCTTTTGAGTTTTCGGATCCTTGAGGTCCATCGCTCTCCCCTGCGCGTCGTCCTGACTAGAGCGTCATCTTCGCGGTGATCGTGAACTTCACGACGTTCCGCTGATCGATCTGCCCCTTCTCCGCCACCACCAGGTCGACGTTGCCGTAGAGCGGCGACGCCTCGAGGCGGGACATGAGATCGGCCACGAGCAGGTTCGAGAAGGTGACCCCCTCGATCTTCACCTGGTCGGCCGCGGTTTCTTCGTAGTTGTTCAGCCAGAGGTGCTCCGGAACGCACCGCGACAGCTCGTCCACCAGCTTGACCCGCCAGAGGCGGTTCTTGTCGAGACCGGCGATGACGTCGAGCCGGCGCGTGAGCTCTTCGCGCTTCTGCGTCAGCTCCTTGATGGCCTCGATCTGGGGGCGAAGCTTCTCCGCCTCCGCCTTCGCCCGGGCGATGTCGGCGTTGAGACGCCCGACCTGCATCGTCTGGATCAGGGCGAACGCGACGAAGAGGGCCGCCACCATGAGGAGCGCGAAGACGGGCATGAGCGCGCCCAGTTTCGGCATCGCGATGCTTTTCCGAGCCTGTCGTTCATCTCTTGGCAGCAGGTTGATGCGAATCATGGACCCCCCTATCGCAGCGCCAGGCCGATAGCGACCGTCAAGACCGGGGCCACACTCTCCGGCGACTCACCGCCGAAGAGGCCCGGGTCGTAGTTCAATTTCTGAATCGGGTTCACGACCTCGACCGGCACCTGATGACGGGTCCGGAGAAATTCCACGAGACCCGGCACCCGCGCGCTCCCGCCCGAGACAAGAATCCGGTCGATGCGGTCGGCGTCTCCGGCCGACTTGAGGAAGGCGACGGCGCGATCGATCTGCACCGAGACGTCCTCACAGGTCGCCTGGACGATCGCGGCGACGTCGATCCCGTTCTGCGGCCGGCCCCGGAGGGCGTTCAGCGCGTCCGCCTGGCTCACGTTGTGGCGCCGCTGGATCCCTTCCACGAAGGAGTTCGCGCCCATCGAGAGGTCCTTCGTGAAGTGGGGCACCTGATCCCGGATGATGTTCAGGTTCGTGATCTCGGCCCCGATGTTGAGCAGGGCCACGGTCTCGCCGGGGGCCAGGTCGTACGCGGCCTCGACGGCGTTCTGGATCGCGAACGAGTCGACGTCGATGATGACCGGCGAGAGACCCGCCTCGCGGAGAATCTCCGCGTGGTTCTGGATCATTTCCTTCTTCGCCGCGACCAGGAGCACCTGCATCTTCTTCTGGTCGACGTCGGGATTGATGATCTGGAAGTCGAGGGAAACGTCGTTGATGTCGTAGGGGACGTGCTGCTCCGCCTCCCACTGGATCGCCTCCTTGGCGTCGTCCTCGTTCAGGCGGGCCATGAGGATCTTCTTCACGATCACGGCGCGACCCGAGACGGCGGTCACGACGTTCTTGTTCCGGATCTGGCGGGACTCGAGGAGATTCGTGATCGCCTCGTGGACCATCTGGCGGTCCATGATCTCCCCGTCGACGATCGCCTCGGAGAGCGGCTCGGAGATCCCGTAGTTGACGAGGCGATCCCCGAAGCGGTCATGCGCGATTTCGACGACCTTGATCGAGCTGGAGCCGATGTCGAGACCGATCGTGCTCTTCTTACCTTTGCCCAAGCCGAACATGTACGCGCTCCGCGTGTTGGTGGGATGCCTGTGCCCCTGCACCCGACGTGGGCACTCGCCGCGGCTGGATCGAGCAAGTTCCATGCCATGACGGCCCAATGCTGCAACGTAAGTCTATTTCGCGTAAGGACATACGCTGTAAGCTACCCGGCATCGCAAATGGCGTCGCCGGTACCGGCTCGACGTGCAAACCGCATGAGTTGGACATCGTCTGGCCGCTCAATCTCCATGTTTGGCCGAGATGCGACCGCCGGACCGGTCGCATTGACCGACCCGGGTCCCTTTGCTACGGTGCCGCCCGTATGCCCTGCCTCGGGCGCTGTCGCATCTAGATGGCTCGACCTCCGATCCATCGGCGCACACCCTTCCTATCTTTCGTTGTTTCGCACGGGGGCTAAATGACCGGCCGAGGGCGGATCTTCTTGATCCTGGCCGTGATCGGCGTCGCCCTGATCCAGCTGACCCGCGTCCTCGGCGTGGAGCGGGGGCTGACCGGCGGGGAAATCTCGCTTCCCCTGGACGACGGCTTTATCTACCTGCAGTACTCGCGGGCGATCGCCGAGGGGCACCCCTTCGTCTACACGCCCGGGAACGCGCCCACGACCGGCGCCACCAGCCTTTGGTATCCGCTTCTCCTCCTCCCGCCGCACCTGCTTCGCCTCCCCCCCGCGCTCTGCGTCGCTTGGTCGATCGCGTTGGGGGTTGCCGCGTTCGTGCTGAGCGCGCTCCTCCTCGTGCGGCTGGGCCGGCGGCTCGGGGGGCCGATCGGCGGGGGCTTGTCGCTCGTCCTCTTCCTCGTGAGCCCGTACCTCCTCTGGGGGTATCTGAGCGGAATGGAGATCGGGCTCTACGCCACGGTCCTGCTCGGGGCGTTGACGGTCTACCTGCGGGAACGGTCGACGGCGCGGTTCCCGGCGCTTCGATGGTGGCTCCTCGCGCTCGCCGGGAGCCGGCCCGAGGGGGCGATCCTTTGCCTGGTCTTCGGGCTCCTGATGGCCCGGGATCGCTGGCAACGCTCCCGCGCCGCGGGCGGCCCCCCGTTCCTCTCGGCCGCGCTGTCGCTTCCGTTCGCGGCCGCGGCCCTTCCCTTCGTGGTCAACCTGGCGCTCACGGGCTCGCTCGAATCGACCAGCTCGCAGGCCAAGTCGATCCTCGCGGAGCCGTACGCGGAGACCCGCGCCGAGTACCTGGCCAACACGCCCACGATTTGGCTGAACATCGCCCAGTGCTACCTGTCCCACTTCATGCTCGACGCGCGGAGCCACCTCGTCCCGGCGGTCTGGTATCCGAGCGCCATCGGCGGGCTCCTCTTCATCCTCTTCGGGCTTCGGCCGCGGGGACCGTGGAACGGCGGCTTGGCCCTGCTCGGCTTGGTCGCGGCCGGGATCGTGGTGAACTCGATCCCGGTCTACTGGCAGATCCACTTCTACCGCTATCAGCAGGGCCTCTTCCCCGCCGTGCTTCTCCTCATCGGTTCCGGATGGGGCCGGCTCGCATGGTGGGCGTGGGACCGGCCGCCTCGATGGGCCGGGGGGCCGGTGGCGGCCGCGGCGGCGCTCGCGCCGCTCGCGTTCTGGATGCCGACCCTCGTGCCGGCGAACGCCGAGATGATCGGCGTCTACGCGCGCAACTGCGAAAACATCCTTCACCAGCAGGTGCGTGTGGGCCGCTGGATCGATGCGACCCTTCCCAAGGACGCGCGGGTCGGCTTGAACGACGCGGGCGCGATCGCCTACTACGGACGCCGCTCGACGATCGACTTCGTGGGGCTCACCACGGCCGGGCTCGCGCGGGTCTACCGTTCGGGGCTCGGATGCCTCTTCGAGGAGGCGCGGCGCTTGCCGCCGGATCGCCGGCCGACCCACTGCGCCATCTATCCCGAGTGGTTCCCCTACTGGCGGGAGAGCGGGATCCTCGGCCCCGAGCAATTCCGGGCGCACCTCGAAATGAACACGATCACCGGGGGGAACGACATGGTGGTCTATCCGGCGTCCTGGAGCGGCGTCGTCCCGTCGGCGACCCCGGTCGATCCGGATTCCGGGCTCCGGTCGCTGCGGCTCACCGACTCGATCGACCTCGCCTGGCTCGCGGACGAGCGCCGGCACGGGTGGAAGGCCGAGCCGGAGGCGAAGGACGTCCTGCGGCGCTACGGCTACGCGAATCGGGGCGGGCCGATGGTCACGGACGGCGGACGGATCGTGCGGGGGAGCGGGCGATTCCGCGCGACGGTGACGCCGGGAAAGGATCTCGTGATCGTGATGCGCACGGACGCGTGGTACTCGAATCGGCTCCGGGTCCTGGTCGACGGGAGGGAGGCGGGCCTCTGGACCTACGCGTTCTCCGAGACCGCCTGGGTGGAACCGCGATTCCGGGTTCCTGGGGGGCTTGTGACGCGCGGGCGGCCGGAGCTCACGATCGTTCGCGACGAGTCGGGCGCCGATCGAGACGGCACCGGGGCGCGGGACTTCAGCCCCTTCCGATACTGGATCTACCAGTAGGCGAGCGCCCCGCCTACTGATCGATCCAGGAGGAGACCTCGTAACCGGTCAGCGCCGCGAGGCGGCGGATCATCGCGCTCGAATAGAGGACCCTGGGTCCCTCGCTCACCTCGGATCGGCCGGACAGCGTGCCCTGGACCAGCAGGGAGCCGACGATGGTCCCGCCGCCGTGGAGCTTCGCGTCGCCGAGGCAGATGACCAACCCGCTCCACCGGGCCTCGCCGCCCATGTCGAGGTCTCCCCGCACGAGGAGGACCCCCGCTCCGGAGATGCTGCCGGACATGGAGAGGTTCCCCTGCACGTTCACGATCTTGAGGTCCTCGATCGAGCCCCACGATTCCGCGTTCGAATCGTGCCGGTCGCCCGCGACCGTGACGTCCGCGATCTGGCTCCACGCCTCGTCCATCGCCTGAAGATCCAGATTCGCGCTCGAGGTGGCGACGCTCGGTTGGGCGCCGCTGCCCCGCACCCGCTGCGCCCTCGGCCCGACGAGCTCGGCCGAGATCGCGCTCGGGTCGTTGGGCGACGCGATCCCAGGGAGGGATGCCGCGTCCGCGATCGGCTCCGACGGCGACTCAATCCCGTGATCGCGTCCGTCGATCTGGAACGTGTCGCCACGGAACGCCAGGTTCCCTTCGGCGTAGACCGCGGCGGGAACCGGCGGGAGCGGCCACTTGACCGCTTCGACGGTGACGATTCGCGTGCTGTGGCCGCTCGAGCCCGCGGCCGTCACGACGATCTTGGGGACCCCCTGGACGAGGTTCTCCCGAGGGGGCGTGGTCGGATCGTCGTCGTGGTCGCCGAACAGGATGACCTGGTTCGCGGCGTTCAGCTTGTATCGCACCTTCACCCACGGGTAGTCGAGCGGGGTCACGCCGACGAGGCTGATCTGCCGGGATCCTGTTTCCGGGTAGTGTTCGCCGGCTTCATCGACGGCGCCGTCTCCGTCGTTGTCGAGACCGTCGGTCGTCGGCACGTCGTGCTGCGGGTCCATGCTCGAGTTTCCGGGACGGTTGACCACGTAGCGGCCCCATCCCGGCGAGTAGGTGCCGGGGGCCTGACCGATATATTGCTCGCGGCCCGGCACCGACATCCGGGCCAGGACCTCGCTGATGCCGACCTGCGCGTTCTCGAACGCCTGGCTCCCGGCCGCCGGACCGTCCGCGTTCTGCCGATCCCCCTTGGTGAGGGCCACGTACGAAATCCCGAGCGAGGTGAGGAGAAAGAGCACGAGAACGACCATGACCAGGATGCTCCCCGCCGCGCCGCCGGCGGGCGGACCGAGAGGTCCCCGGACGCTCTGCTCCATCCGCGCCGGAACCCTCACGGGACTTCCATCCCGCTCCAGGGACCGCCGCACGGCTCGACGGACGTCGTCACCGTCGCTCGATCGTAGTGGCCGCTCTCGAGGTTTCTCTGCTTCGTCTCGGTGACCATGCTCACGTGGACGCTCTTCACGCGCGGAGATGAGGGTGGAAATCCCAGATCGCCCCGCGACACCGTCTTTCCGAAGAAGATCCCGACCGGGTCGCTCTCGGACCCGGGCTTGAGCTCGAGCGCCGCACCCTCGGAGTCACGATACGAGAAGAGGGGAACGTCCCTCGATGCGGCGGTGTCGCGTGACCGCTGGGTGAGACCGAACGCGACGATTTCCCCGTGCCCCGACACCGGATTCGCCAACGGATCTCCATCGGCGCTGACCTCGCGGCGCAGGACGAAATCGAACGGATTCGGATTCGTCGTCACCAGCGGATCCCCCGTGCTCGGGTCGAGGAAGTAGGTGATGACCTCGCCCCGATCGATGCGGTTGTTCCCGTTTCGATCCAGCGCGAACGTGACCCGGTACTGGGAGCCGACCAGGATCGAAGGCTGGGTCGCCGGATGGACTCCATATCCGGCGGAGCGGAGCTCCCGCGCGACCAGGTCGACCCCGGATCGGGCGTTCTGATTGGCTTCGGCCAGCTCCATCCCCAGCTCCACCGACTTCTCGCCCCGAACGTAGACTTCGTAGAGGGAGCCCGCGCAGAGGCCGGAGAGCAGCACCGCGATCGTCGCCACGACCAGCGTGGATCCGGCCCGGTCCGGGGGGCTCGCCGTCATTGCACCGTCACCATTCCCGTCAGCCGGACCACCGACAGCGATCGGGTGTATCCGTCCGAGTTGGTGAAGATCAGGCTCCCCGAAGCGCTCGCGGTCCCATCCGGGAGGAACCGGAGCGAATCCGAGGGAAAGGAGTTCGTGTCGGACCCGCCTACCGTGAGCCACGCCGGGAGCGCGACCGGCGCTTCCGTCGCTTCGCCCTCGTCGCATTTCCCGTTGTTGTTGTCGTCGTCCCACCAACCCCATCGCTTTTCGGCGGCGCTCCACCAGACGACGGTGACGTTGTTCTCCGTGATCGCCTTCTGCCGCACGACGCGGAGCATCGTGGCGATCCGCTGCACCTGCTTGTTGAGCTCGAGGCTCCTCATGAACCGGTTGAAGCCGGGGACCGCGCTGGCGGTGACGATTCCAAAGATCAGGAGCACCACGACCAGGTCGGAGAGACCGAACCGGCCGTCCTTCCTGCGCCGGGGCCTCTTCCGTCGGGCTGCTGGACTCTTGGTCATGCCTACTCCGATCGACTTCCGGGCCGGCGTGGAACGCGCGGCTCAGGGAATGAGTGATCGATACCAGCCATAGAGCGTGTCGCCGTAGAGCAGGAGGACGATCGCCGCCGGCGCGAGGAACGTGCCGAACGGGATGGCGGTGCGCCGCGAGCCCTTCCCCAGGGCGATCAAGAGCGCGCCGAACACGGACCCCGCGAGCGACGCCAGGAAGATCGCGCCGAAGACGCCCGCGGCCCCGAGGAACGCCCCCATCATCGCCGCGAGCTTGACGTCCCCGCCCCCCATGCCGGGCACGCCGGTCGCCCGCTCGTACGCGTATCCCACCAGCCAGAGGCTCACGCCGCCCGCGGCGGCGCCGAGCAGCGCCGCCCCGATTCCGGGAGGCGCGAAGAGGCTGGCGGCCAACCCGAGGCCGACCCCGGGGATCGTCAGGACGTCGGGAATCGTGCGCGTGTCGAGGTCGATCCACGCGACCGCGAGGAGCGCCAGCACGAACGCCGCGTGCGGGACCCAGAGCGCGGGATGCTGGACGTGCCGCGCGACGAGCCAAAGGAGAATTCCCGCGGTCAGCTCGACGATCGGGTAGCGCCACGGGATCGATTTCTTGCAATCCCTGCAGCGCCCGCCGAGGAGCGCGAAGGAGAGCAGTGGCACGTTGTCCCACGGCCGGATCGGCTTCTTGCAGCGGGGACAGCGCGAGGGCGGGCGGACGATCGACTCGCCGCGCGGGAGGCGCGCGATGACGACGTTGAGGAAGCTCCCGAGCACGAGGCCCAGGGCGAAGGCTACCCCTTGGATGAATGCGGAGGATCCGATCATCGCTGCCCCTCCTCGTCCAGGCGCTTCAGCTCGCGGCGGGCGACCACCTGCATGTATTTGTTCCCGGTCACGAGCACACGCTTCCAGAGCAGGATCGCCATCCCCCTGTTTCCCGCCTTTTGGCTGGCGAAGGCGGCGAACCGCTCGACGTATTCCGGGTGCCCCGGCATCCGGCTCGCCCACGTGAAATAGCGGGTGGCGGCGGCGAAGTCGTGCCGGCAGACGTACTGGAGGAAGCCGGCCTCGAAGGCCAGCGCCCAATCGTCCGGGTTCGCGATCCTGCCGCGCTCCAGGAGGAGGAGCCCGCGTTCCGGCTGCTTCATCTCCTGGGCCAGGACGAACGCGCCGAATATGTACGGCTGGATGAAGCCCGGGTCCAGATCCGCGACGATGTCCATCACGTGCCCGATCATGTCGAACTTCTGGTCCGTCAGCCGGTGCTCTCCGTAGTACTGAATTCCCCGAAGCCAGGCGATGTCGGCCGCAGCCGTTTCGTACCCGAGCGCGGCCTGCCGGACCATGAGCCCCGACGGGTAGTAGAGGAGCTCGTCCGCGCTTCCGCGCTGAAAGCGCTCCCTTCCGGCCTCGTCGAGAAAGCCCGCGCCCGCGAGGAGCGCGCCCGCGGCGAGAAACGGCACGAGCGCGGCGATCCGCGCCCAGGTCCGCGTCACCGGAAATCCCTCCGCTCGAAGATCGCGCCGGCGACCGTGAGGACCGCCCCCATGTAGAGAAGGGCGTAGGTCACGGCGAACGCCATCCGCTCCGGAGGCACCGCGATCCCGTGCGTCACCATCCCGCGGACGTTGAACGTGGAGAGGTGCGGGAGGGCCCAGTAGAAGGCGCCGGTCAGCACGGCCGCCATCGGCGACTCGCCCTGACCGCCGAAGTAGAGAATCTGCTCGGCGAAGCTCCCGGTCACGATGACGCTGATCGTGAAGAACGCCGTCAATCCCGGCGTCGTGAACGACGAGAAGAAGATGACGAACGCGGTCACGATACCGAGCTCCATCAGCGTGAGCAGGAGGGAGCCGAGCAGGATCCACGGGGTCTCCCGATGAACCACCGTCAACTGGGCGAGCACCATCAACGTCATGCCGGCGAGGAGGAATCCGGTCGTGGTCCAGAGGCCGAGGAACTTCCCCACCAGGAATTCGGCGCGACGGATCGGCTTGGCCATCACCGCGTAGATCGTCCGCCGGTCCAGCTCCTTGTGGAGCAGGCTCGAGCCGAGAAAGACCGCGAGCAGGGTCGCGAGGAGGGAGGAGCCCGCGAGGCCGAAGTCCGTCACGACCTTCTTCCCCTCCCCCAGCGCGAGCGGCGAGAGAACCTGGGAAGCGACGACCAGCGCCGCGCCAAAGATCGCGAGGACGAGCACGATCCGCTCCCGAAGGACCTCCCGGATGGTGTTTCGAGCCACGGCGAGAACCCGCCTCATGACCGGACCGCCTTCCCGCGGCTCAGCGCGCGGACGAAGTGCTCCTCGAGCGTCTCCCGGCGGGCCTCGACGGAATGGATGAAGACCTCGCTCCGCGTCAGAAGGCTCAACGCCTGCTGCAGGGCGGTGCCCTCCACGACCCGGATCAGCCAGCGCGTGCCCAGCGACTCCACCCGGTGCCCCGCCGCGCGCAGCGTGGCGGCGGGCTGCTCCGGGAGCGACTCCACGGCGATCTCCCATTCGCGCACGCCGGTCGCGAGAAGGCCGGGCACGCTGCCCACCTCGAGCAGCTTGCCGCCGTTCATGATCCCGACCCGATCGCAGATCGATTCGGTCTCCGCGAGCACGTGGCTCGACATGAGGATCGTGGTGCCCTTCGAGCGCTCCTCGCGCAGGATCTGCTTCACCTCCGCGCGGCCGATCGGATCGAGCCCGGACATCGGCTCGTCGAGGACCAGGAACGTCGGCTCATTCAGGAGCGCCTGCGCGAGTCCGAGCCGCTGGGTCATTCCTTTGGAATATTTCCGGAGCGGCTTCCGGGCGTGCGCCGTCAGCCCGAGACGCTCGAGAAGCGCCGAGCCCACCCGCCGTCCGGCGCGGGCGTCGAGGCCGAACAGGGCGCACGTGAGGTCGAGATATTCGGTGGCGGTCAGGTGGTCGTAGAAGCACGGGTTCTCGGGGAGGTATCCCAGGCGCCGGCGCGCGGCCGGATCGCGCGGATCGCGGCCGTCGAGGCGGATCGATCCCCGCGTCGGCCCTCCCAGCCCGAGGATCAGCTTGATGGTGGTCGTCTTCCCCGCGCCGTTGGGGCCGAGGAGCCCGAAGATCTCGCCCCGGCCCAGCGTGAAGGAGAGCCCATCGACGGCCGTGAACGGCCTCAGGGTCATCGGGTCCCGGTAGACCTTGGTGAGCCCGATTACGTCCAGAGGGGCGAGCGGCTCCACCTCTCGGATTGACGCTGCCGAAGGCGGATCCAGACGCCCCCGGATGTCCGCGTTGTCCCGATGCATCATCGCGTTTCAGATCCCCCGTTCCATGCGGCCGACAGCTATTTCCGTTCCCCCGATTTCACCGTACGGCAAGAGCCATGCCAGACCGCTTCCGGCCCTCCGGGGCCGAAACACCCGGAAAAAAAGAAAGGCGGCGGATCCGATGGTCCGGAATCCGCCGCCCACGAGACCGTCCTTGGTTAGCCGTTGGTCAAGGACAGCGACAGAAGCGCCGTCTTGCCATAGCCCTGAATCGTGTAGCCGGTCGTCGACACCACGGTCGTGCCATAGCGACCCTGAGCGGCCGGGGCCACCCACAGCGCAGCCTCGTCCACCACGCCGGTGAACGGGTTGGTCGGATACGTGCCGCTCGGCATATTCAACTTAACCGCCGCAGCGTCCGTCGCCACGGGGTACGTTCCCGTGTTCTTCACGGCGAAGTCCTCGATCGCGAGCTGGAAGCTATGCATGTTCGCCTTCACACTCGCCTCGCGGGCACGGTTCTGCATCGCGATGAAGTTCGGAATCGCGATCGCCGCAAGAATTCCGATGATCACAACCACGATCATCAGCTCAATCAGGGTAAAACCTTTCTCGTTGCGAACCATGGTAGTTCTCCTTTCGTGTGTGCCTTCCCTAGCCATTGGTGAGTTGCAACCCCAGCAGGGCTGTTTTTCCGAAGCCCTTGATGGTATAGCTGCTGGTCGTAACCGGATTCGCGCCGTAGCGACCAGGCGCCGCCGGATCGGCGCCCCAGAGGGTGGCCTCGTCGACCACACCCGTGAACGGATTCGTCGGATATGTGCCGGCCGGCATATTCAACTTCACGGCCGCTGCGTCCGCCGCCACCGGATAAACCCCTGCGTTCTTCACCGCAAAGTCCTCAATCGCGAGCTGGAAGCTATGCATGTTCGCCTTCACGCTTGATTCGCGTGCGCGGTCCTGCATCGCGATGAAATTCGGAATCGCAATCGCGGCGAGAATCCCGATGATCACGACCACAATCATCAGTTCGATCAGGGTGAAACCCTTTGTATTGTTGAGCATCGTTACCGCACCTCCCTTCGCCCCTGTCCTCCATGACGGGCCGGTGTCGCGTCGTCACTAGGGGATAGAGCAACGTCTGTGCCATGGGGCGTTTCGGGGGGTGTCGCGGAGACATCCGCAAATCCTGCCTTGGGTTGGAGCCCAGGCTCGAGAGAGCCACGGCCGACCTCGGGGGCTCCAGCGCGCAAGATGCACACTGGGGACCCCGCAATCCACATATTGCAATGTGAAAAGGGGTGCCGGTCAAATTGCGACCGCTACACCTCCGCCTCGATGTCGTCCTTTTCCTGTACCAGGCCGTAGGAGAGCAGCTTTCGGTACAGCGTGGAGGGGTTAATGCCCAAGATTTCCGAAGCCCGCTTCTTCTGTCCGCTCGTGTGATGGAGCACCTTCATGATGTATTCCCGCTCCAGCTCATCGAGCGTCAGCGTCGGATTGTCGATCACCAAGCTTCCGCGGCCCTTGTTGCCCTGGAGCACCCGCTCCGGGAGGTCTTCCGGGGTGATCACGCCGTTTTCCGTCAGGATCACCGCGCGCTCGATCACGTTTTCCAGCTCGCGCACGTTCCCCGGCCAGTCGTAGGCGAGGAGCGCGTCCCGGGTCTCCTTGTTGAGCGTCTTGGGCTCCTTGCCGGCGGTCAACTTCTTCAGGAAGTGCTCGACCATCTCCTCGATGTCTTCCTTCCGCTCGCGAAGGGATGGGAGGCGGATCTGGATCACGTTGAGGCGATAGAAGAGGTCGGCCCGGAACCGGTTCTCCGCGACCGCGCGCTCGAGATCGGCGTTTGTCGCGGCGATCAGCCGGACGTCGATCTTGCGTGGCTTGGTCCCGCCGACCGGGATGATCTCCCGCTCTTGAAGCGCCCGGAGGAGCTTCACCTGCGTCGCGGGGAGGGTTTCCCCCACCTCGTCCAGGAAGAAGGAGCCGCCTCCCGCCACCGCCAGGAGCCCCTCCTGGTCGCGCACCGCGCCCGTGAACGAGCCCTTCACGTGCCCGAAGAGGTTCGACTCGAGGAGGTCCTTGGGAAGCGCCCCGCAGTTGATCGAGACGAACGGCCCGTCGGCGCGGCGGCTCAAGTAGTGGATCCGCTTCGCGATCAGCTCTTTCCCCGTCCCGCTCTCGCCGACGATCAGGATCGTGGAATCCGAGTCGGCGACCTTCTCGACGAGCTTCAGGACCTTCTGGATCTGCTCGCTGTGCCCGATGATCTCCTTCGCGTCGTCGGTCCGCTTGAGCTGGCGCTTCAGGAGCACGTTCTCCGACTGGACGCGCCGCATCGCGAGCGCGTTCTTGATGACCAGCCGGATCTCGTCGTTCTTGGCGCTCTTTTCGAGGTACTGGTAGGCGCCCCGGTTCAACGCATCGATCGCCGATTTCTGGGAAGCGAACGCCGTGCGGATGACCACCGGGATGCTCGAATCGATCTTCTTGACCCCGGAGAGAACACCGAGTCCGTCGATCTCGCCGGGCATCTTGATGTCGGTGACCACGACGTCGAAATTCTCCTCCTCCGCCTTCTGAAGGCCATCCCGGCCGGAGCGGGCCACGTGCACCTCGTAGCCCTCCTTGGAAAGGAGGATCGAGAGAAACTGAACCATGCTCTCTTCGTCGTCTACGATCAGGATCTTCTCGCCGGCCACAGGACCACCCTCGCTCTAGATAGAGTTACGCCGCGTGCGCGACGCTTCGCGCCGGAGTGTCGGCCTGCGGCAACCACAGACGCATCGTGGTCCCGACACCGACCCGGCTCTCGACCTCAATGTTTCCGCCATGGCGCTCCACGATCCGGCTGGCGATCGCCAGACCAAGACCGGTCCCGCCGTGCTTCGTGGAGAAAAACGGCTCGAACACCTGCGTGACGTCCTTGTCCCCGATTCCCGACCCCGTGTCGGCGACCTCCATCACGACGCGCGGCCCCGACGCGCGGCCCCACGCGCCGGGCGTCCGCCGCTCTTCGCGGATCCGCACCGTCACGTTGCCCGCTCCCTCGATCGCTTCGAGGGCGTTGATCAGCAGATTCGTCATCACCTGCTTCATCTGGTCGAAGTCCACGCGGACATAGACGGGCGCGTCCGGACCCTCCAGCGAAACCTTCTTTCCGCGTCCCGCGCTCGGATGCCTGCGCGCGAGCTCGATCGACTCCGACGCCAGCGCCGCCGCCTCGACCTTCTCGGTCTTGAGAGGGCGTTCCCGCGCGTACTCGAGCAGCTCGGAGATGAACTTGTCGAGCCGCTCCGATTCCCGGATGACCAGGTCGAGGAGCCGCGCGTTCTCTCCTTCGACGTGAAGCTCCTTTTGAAGCACCTCGACCGATCCGCTGATCGGGTTGAGGCAGTTCCGGATCTCGTGCGCGATTCCGGCCGAAAGCTCCCCGATCGCCGCCAGCGTCTCTCCGCGGCGGATGCGGTCCTCGAGCGCCTTTACCTCCGAGAGGTCCTGAAAGAGCGCGATGACGCCCCGCCTCTCGCCCGAGGCCCCGAGGAGGAGGCTCGTCGAGATACCGAGCGGCACCGTGCGTCCATCTGCAGTTAGCACCGTCACCTCGTATCGAGTCCCTTCCGTGCCCCGCTCCAGCGCGTCGCGGAGCCGCGTTGAGAACGCTTCCAGCCCGCTTCCGAACGTTTCCAGATAGTGCCGCCCTTGGACCGACCCGGCCGGCACCGCCAGGATCTCGGACGCCGCCCGGTTCCAGTGCCGCACCGAGCCGCCGGCGTCGATCGTCGCGAGCCCGCTCGAAAGGTTCTCGAGGATCGTCTCCGTGTCGAACAGCGCCCGGTCCAGCTGGGCCCGCGCCTCGTCCAGCGCCAGCCTTCCTTCGCGCAGCGATCGCCCGATCGCGCCCCCGATCGCCCCGACGACGAAGAGGAGCGGCAGGTACAGGATCAGGCGGAGCCGGAGCGCCGGCTCGCTCAACCGCTCCGTCAGCCCGTACGCCATCGGCGGCACCATCCCGCCGCTCTCCGCGACGTAGAACGCTCCGTACGCCAGCGCGGCCGCCGCCGCGAAGAGGAGCCCACCCCGCACCGTGAGAAAGATTCCGCCCATAAGGGGCGCCAGCAGGAAGAGCGGCGCGAACTGACTGGACGTCCCCCCGGTGAAGAGGAGCAGGTACGAGATCACCGCGACGTCGACCAGGAACTGCGTCGTGAGCAGGGCGTTCACCTCCGCCCCGCTTCTCGCCGCGTGGTGGTACGCCACCGCGAGCCCCGCCGAGAGCGCCACCAAGAACACGAACGGGTAGTGCCGGGTCAAGCTCAGGCCCGTGTCCGAGAACGCGACGGCCATCGCGGCGACGAGCGTGATCAGCGCCATCCGCCCGAGGATGACCGCCTTCACCGCCTCGCGGAGCCGCGGTTCCCCGTCCGACTTCGTTGTCGGGACGGATCGGGCCTGCGGGCGACTATTTCCCCCCAGCGACCACATTGATCAGCTTGAACATCGGCAGATACATGGCGACGACCATGCCGCCGATCACCGAGCCCATGAAGATGATCATCATCGGCTCGATCAGCGAGGTGAGCGAGTCGACGGCGGTATCCACCTCGTCGTCGTAGAAGTCGGCGATACGAGTCAGCATGTCGTCAAGCGCTCCGGTCTCCTCGCCGACGGAGATCATCTGCACCACCATCGGCGGGAAGACGTTCGATTGACGGAGCGGGGCGGAGATCGTCTCCCCTTCGCGGATGCTCGCGCGCGCGGCCATGATCGCTTCCTGAATCACCCGGTTGCCCGCGGTCCTGGCCGTGATCTCCAGCCCGGTCAGAATCGGAACGCCCGAGGAGATCAGCGTGCCCAGCGTCCGCGTGAACCGCGCCACGGCCCCCTTCCGGAGAACGTCGCCGAGCACGGGCAGCCCGAGGAGAAACTTGTCGATCTGGAAATGCCCCCCCTCGGTGGCGTAGTAGCGCCGGAGCCCGACGGTCACGCCGATGATCACGCCGAGCATCACCCACCAGTAGCCGCGCAGGAAGTCGGAGAGCATCATCACGATCTTCGTCGGGAGGGGCAGATCGCCGCCGAACGCGACGAAGATCTTGGCGAACGTCGGGATGATGAAGATGAGCATGAAGGTCGTCGCCAGACACGCGACGGTCATGACGACGGCCGGATAGACCATCGCGCCCTGAACCTTCCGGCGCAGCGCCTCCGCCTTCTCGATGAAGGTCGCGAGCCGCTGGAGAATGTCGTCCAAGATACCGCCCGCTTCGCCGGCTTCGACCATGTTCACGAACAGCTCGTCGAATGCGTTCTTGTTCTCCTTCTTCGCGAGCGCCTCCGCCAGCGTGGTGCCCGCCTCGACGTCGCGCATCGTCTGCCCGATGATCGTCCGGAACGTTTCCTTCTCCGTCTGCTTGGAAAGGATGTCGAGGCACTGGACGAGCGGAAGGCCGGCGTTGATCATCGTCGCGAACTGGCGGGTGAAGATCGCGAGATCCCGAGTGCTCACGACCGGCCCGAATTGGGGGATACTGAGCTTGATATCGCCCCGCTTCTCGCGGACGGACGTGACGATGATCCGCTTCTTCCGGAGCGCGGAGAGCGCCTCGTCCTGGGAGTCGAACGTCAGCTCCCCGGTCTGGATCTCCCCCGCGAGCGTCCGGCCTTTCCACACATAAACGGGCACGACGGTTCCCCCTTGGCTCGGCTACTAGGCGTTGACGTTCACGCCGACCTTCTCGAGCATCCCTTCCAGTTCCTTCACGTCGGAGCTGCGTCCCATCGCTTCGTCCACCGAGATGTGCTTGTTCGCGAACGCCTGGAAGAGGCCCTGGTTCATCGTCTGCATTCCGTGCTTCGTTCCGGCCTGCATGAGGCTGTAGATCTGGTGCGTCTTCCGCTCGCGAATGACCGCCCGGACGGCCGGCGTGCAGAGGAGCATCTCGGCCACCATCGCCCGGCCCGGTCCCTTCGCCCTCGGGATGAGCTGCTGCGTGATGACCGCCTCCAGAACGAAGGCGAGCTGCGAGAGCACCTGCTGCTGTTGCCCGGAGGGGAACGCGTCCACCATCCGGTTGATCGATTCGTACGCGGAGTTCGTGTGCAAGGTCGCGAGAACCAAGTGGCCGGTCTCCGCGATCGTCAAGGCCGCCGCGATCGTCTCCAGATCCCGCATTTCACCGATCAGAATCACGTCCGGGTCCTGCCGCAGGACGTACTTCAGAGCGGTCGCGAAGGTCGTCGTATCGGAATTGATCTCGCGCTGGTGCACGATGCACTTCTTGTGGTGATGCACGTACTCGATCGGATCCTCGATCGTGATGATGTGCCCCGCGCGCGTGGTGTTGATCAGGTCGATCATCGCCGCGAGCGTGGTCGACTTGCCGCTCCCGGTGGGCCCCGTGACGAGAATCAGCCCCTTCTGCTTCAACGTCAGATCCCGGATCACCTTCGACAGTCCGAGCGTTTCGCAGGAGAGGATCTCGTAGGGAATCTGTCGGATCGCGACCGAGGTGACCCCGCGCTGGAGGTAGACGTTCGCGCGGAACCGGCTCAATCCCGGCACGCCGAACGACAGGTCCAGCTCCTTCGTCGTTTCGAACCGCTTCCGCTGTTCTTCCGTGAGCACGCTATACGCCAGCTGCTGCGTGAGCTGCGGCGTGAGCGGCGGGTGCGCCATCGGCAGGATCGAGCCGTCGATGCGGACCTGGGGCGGAACGCCCGCGGATATGTGAAGATCCGAGGCTCGCATCTTGATCATCTCGTCCAGCAGCTGACGCAGCGAGACCATGTATTCCTCCCTGGCGCGGAGAGCGACGGACGCGGCTAGCGGTCGGCCGCGGTCTCCTTCAACACTTCTTCGGCGGTTGTGATGCCATTCTTTAACTTCAACAGGCCGTCCATGCGGAGCGTCAGCATGCCTTCGGTGACCGCCGTCTTCTTGATCGCGCTCGTCGCCGAGCGGTCCAGGATCATGTCGCGAATCTTGGGAGAAACCGGCATCACCTCGTAGACGCCGAGCCGCCCCTTGTAGCCGGTGTTGTTGCAGTCGACGCAGCCCTTTCCCTCCTTGAAGGCCACCTTCCTGGCCTCGTCCTCGGAGATCCCCAGCTCGCGGAGGACCTCCGCGTGGAGCTTCACGTCGGACTTGCACGAGGCGCAGACCTTGCGAAGCAGCCGCTGCGCCATGATGAGGTTCGTCGAGGAAGCGACGAGGAACGGCTCGATCCCCATGTCGATCATGCGGTTGATCGTGCTGGGAGCGTCGTTCGTGTGGAGCGTCGAGAGAACCAGGTGGCCCGTGAGGGCGGCCTTGACGGCGATCGACCCGGTCTCGATATCTCGAATTTCTCCCACCATGATGATGTTGGGATCCTGGCGCAGGAACGCGCGCAGGGCCGCGGAGAAGGTGAGGCCGACGGACTCGTTCACGAGGACCTGGTTGATCCCTTCCAGGTTGTACTCGACCGGGTCCTCGGAGGTCATGATGTTGACCTCGGGCTGGTTGATCTTGGAGAGCGCCGAATAGAGCGTCGTCGTCTTTCCGCTTCCGGTCGGGCCCGTGACCAGCACCATCCCGTAGGGCTGGGCGATCGCGTGCGTGAACTCCTTCAGCGCCGACTCCTGGAACCCGAGCTTGTTCAAATCGATATTCAGGTTCCCCTTGTCGAGAATTCGCATCACGACCTTCTCGCCGTAGATGGTCGGAAGGCTCGAGACGCGGAGGTCGATGGACCGGCCGAGAAGCCGCAGCTTGATTCGGCCGTCCTGGGGAACCCGGCGCTCGGCGATGTCCAGGTCCGCCATGATCTTGAGGCGCGAGATGATCGCGGCCTTCATCCGGAACGGCGGCGACATCATCTCGTAGAGCGTGCCGTCGATCCGGAAGCGGACGCGCAGGGTTCGCTCGTAGGGCTCGATGTGGATGTCGCTCGCTCCCTTCTGGATCGCCGACATCAGGACGACGTTGACGAGCCGGACGACCGGCGCTTCCTCGCCTTGCTTCGCGAGCGCTTCGGCGCTGATCTCTTCGAGCTCCTCGAGAACCTCGACGTCTTCGCCCCCCTCGAGCGCCTGCAGCTCCTCGAGGCCTTTGGTCGCCAGTTCGAGCGCGCTCTGACCGCCGCCGGCTGCGGCCGCGGCCGCCGCTTTCGCCGCGGCGGGGTAATACCGCTGGATCGCTTCGATGACCGCTGTTTCGGAGGCGACGACCGGCTCGACGTTGTAACCGGTCATGAACTTGATGTCGTCCATCGCGAAGACGTTGGTCGGATCCGTCATCGCGATCGTGAGCGTGCTTCCCGAGCGGCTCAGGGGAATGATTTGGTACTTGCGCGCGGTCTCGGTGGGAACGAGCTTGACGATCGTCGGGTCGATCTTGAACTGCGCGAGATTGATCGAGGGGACGCCGTACTGTTTGCTGAGCAGCGCGGTGATCTGCTCGTCCTTGACGAACCCCATCTTGACGAGGTTGTAACCGAGCTTTCCCCCGTTGGCCTTCTGTTGGGTCAAGGCCGACTGCAATTGCTCCGGGGTGATCAGCTTCTCCTTTAGGAGGAGCTCGCCTATTCGAACGGCCATGAACTAATAAGGATAACTCGAATTGACAAAATATGTCAACGAATGACTTAAAATGTCACTCTTAGGGCAACACTCCAACCATGACGCGAATCGTCGGAACCACCCGTGGCCTGCGCATCCACATACGTTCTTGAACGCAGCGCCACGCTCGCACCGCCGCTCAGCGACGAACGCCGGGCACCGATCGTGCTGCCACTCACACCGCCTCTGAAACCCACACTCCGCCGAAGCACCCACGCCTCCGCGCCTGCCGCCAGGCGACGTTCGTCCCCGAGCACTGTTGGCGTCGTCGTGAGATCCGCGTCGACCGCCACGATCGCGCTGCCGATCACGCCGCGACGTCCGGTGCCGAACGAGAGACCTGCGCGCACCTGGCGGCGGAGTGTCAACGCGTCGGCGCCGCTTCCAAATACCGGCTCGGAGAGGTTCCGGCCGACCAACCCGAATCGCACCGAGCCGAACGACACCATCGCGCCGACATCCAGTCCGGTGTGCGTCTCGACCGGGCCCTGGAGATCCGCTGCCTGATCGAGCGAGGCGCTGTCGCC
>Ga0137409_10001506_pt1 | contig 25166 bp, 20 predicted proteins | sample CZODoug1_16funga_FD_122059 | JGI IMG/M metagenome (GOLD analysis project Ga0137409, IMG submission 122059) | Vadose zone soil fungal communities from Angelo Coast Range Reserve, California, USA - CZODoug1_16fungal (Hybrid Assembly) | ecosystem: Environmental > Terrestrial > Soil > Vadose zone...
CCTATCTGCACCAAGTGCCGGGTGGCATGATCTCCAATCTCGGCCACCAGCTCCGGCAGGTCGGCAAGGAGTCACAGCTTGAGGAGGCGCTCGAGGAGACGAGTCGCGTGCGCGTCGAGTTCGGCTACCCGATCATGGTGACGCCGCTCTCGCAGTTCGTCGGCAGCCAGGCCGCGATCAACGTGATCGTGGGCGAGCGCTACAAGGAGGTGACCGACCAGGTCATCCGTTACGCGCTTGGCCATTTCGGTGAGGAGGCGGTCACCGCCATGGACCAGGAGGTGAGGGCGCGTATTCTCGACCGGCCGCGCGCCAAGGAGATCAAGGGGCAGACGCGCGAGCACTCGACCATTGCGGATATGCGGCGTGATCTCGATGCCGCGACCGTGTCGGAGGAGGAGCTGCTGCTGCGCTGGCTCCTCACCAAGGAGGACATCGCCGCGATGCGCGCCGCAGGCCCTGCCAAGCCCTACGTCACGACGCGCCACCCGCTGGTGAAGCTGATGGGGGAGCTGACGCGGAGCTCCGAGTGCAATCTCATTCACGTCAGCAAGCCAGGCTTCTCGCTCAAGCTGGAACGTGCCGGCGCCGGGCGATAGATTCGCGTAGCAAGCTTAAGGTGCCGTGCCTCGAACCGCCCACGCCGAGGCGGCGAGCGATCGCGGTCCGTCAGACGCGCCAGAGCAGTACGCATCGCGCACCGCCTCCCTGATCCGCGCGCTCTGGTCGGGCGTCAGATTCGAAAAATAGACTCCAACCGGTCCTTGCCCGGTTTGGAACGATCCCCAGTAGTCATCGAAGCTCTCATAGTCCATGCGGATGGTGATGGACTCGGTCTCGACGTTCTCGATGCCGGCATCACCGAAGAAGCCCGCAAGTCCGTCGGGAATGGCGACCGGGTTGGCGAACAGGCTGTCGCGCGCGAGGCGGGCATTCGGATCGATCGCGACCGCGGTGTCCCACATCATGCGCTGAAACACCAGGCCGCCGCGCGAGTCCCACATCGCCGCCGCGACGGTCCCGCCCCGCCGCGCCACGCGCGCCATCTCGCGCAGCGCTAGCACCGGTTTTGGAATGAACAGAAAAAGGAGCTGCGCCGCCACGCCGGCGAACCGGCCGTCCTGATAGGCGAGCGCGCAGGCGTCGCCGGTCTCGAAGGTCGGCTGGTCGCCGGTTCGGCGCGACTGTGCGTATGATATGTATTTGGGTGACTGATCGACCCCGATCACCCGCCGCCCAGGCCAGCGCTTGGCCATTGCCATAGCGAGCGAGCCGGTACCGCAGCCGACATCGAGCAGCTCGCCCTCGTCGGGAAATTTCATGAAGTCGAGGAACGGATTCGCAAGCCGGCTCGACCAACGGCCGAGCCATTGCTCGTATGCGGCTCCGTCGCTGGCGTGAAACACCGATGTGGCCTCCTTCGGCATGGTCGTGTCCTTGTTCGGACGAGCATTCAGTCAGAGAACATTCAGACAAACATGCTGAAGCCAGCCGCGCTTTGCGGGGCTGGCTTCTTCGCGCCAGTTGGCGCACTCCCCATTCGGGGCGCTTCCCGCCTTTTCCCGACATCCAAGTGACGTACGCACTCGGCTCGTGTCCGCGTGAGCGTCTCGTTTTTGCTAGTTTTTGCGGTTCTTCTGCGTTTGCTGCTGCCGCTTCTGCCGCCACTCCAGGAATTCCTCGAACAGCGGCGATTTCTCCAATCCCGACGCATCGGCGCGCGCGGGGGCTGCCGCAGGTGGTTCGTTTGAGTTCGCCTGCCGCCCGGTTCCACCATCCTTTGACGCGGCCAGCGCTTCTTCCGCCGGCGGATAGCGGTTCCATCCCGGAACGCGTGCCGCCAAGTTGATCTCCTTCCACTTCGGATGGAACGTGGGCTCCTTGAGCTTGTCGAAACGTTCGAAATAGTAATTGATGAATCGCTCCACGCGCCGGTAGCGGTCGCTGTTCTTGGGCCAGTTGTAGACCGCCAGCACGACCGGAACCGCCAGCGTGTCAACGCTGCCGCCGGGCGGGATGATGTTCGGATAATCGTCGTGCGTGAGCGTCGTGGGCAGGTAGTAGTCGGAGAACTTCGGGCCCCAATTGAGCGGAACGAAATGCATTCCAGGCTCCGGCTTGAGCTTGGCCAGCAAGTCTTGCGGCTTGGCGCCAAGCTGGAAGATGGCGGCAATCTCGCCGCTGCGCATCTTCTCGATCGCAAAAACATGATTGATGAAGACCGGCTCGACCTTGATGCCCAGGCGCTCGAAGATCATCGGCCCCGTGACGCTTGGGCCCGATCCCTTGACGTGGAATCCCACCTTCTTGCCAGCGAGGTCCTGCACGCTCCTAATATCCGCGCGTGCCAACAAGTAGAACTCGGTGTTGTGCATTTGAGAAATGTAATTGACCCGCTGCTCGATATTCCTGACCTCGCCGGATTTCTTGTACAGATCGAAAACGTCGGCGTGCGTGATCGCGATATCGACTCCGCGCAAGTAGAGGAGATCGGAAATGTTTTCGGCTGCCCCATAGGTGACCATCGGCAGGATACGCATGTTCTCGCCGTCGTCGAGCGCTTTGCCGAGTTCGGACGCAAAGCGGATGAAGCTGCCCTCGAGAAGGCCGGCAGCGATCGCAATGGTCCAATTGTTGATCCGCCCAACCTTGGCGCCTTCGCCACTCGCGGCGGCGCTCTGTGTATTACGCCCGACAGGATTCGTCTGTGCCTGGGAAGGCCCGGCGATCAGCGCCGCCAGCAATGGGGCAAGGAAAGCTATGAACCGGGATCCGACCATTACACCACTCCTACTCTTAAGCTCTATCTTACTTTTCTCTTTTTCTCTGTTCAGGCATCGCGTGGCGACCGGGACCAATCGCGGCTGCGCATATGCCGGCTTATTCGGGCACTCGAGCAAGCCGCTCCAGCCGCTCCCGTGCCAGAGTCGAACCGAGAACACGTGCTTTCTCGTACCAAGTGTTGGCCAGTGCGACGTCCGACGTAATTCCGCCCTTGGCACCCAGCTTCTTGAGTACCGACGGATCGTAGGTTTCAGCGAGAGCAAATGCCGCGACCGCATCACCGGCTTCGGCCGCCGGCTGGAACATCATCCGCGCCCCGGCGATGTTGCCATTCCCCAGGAATTCAAGCCCGCTCTTGACCATCAGCTCAATCTCGGCCGCCTCGATCTGGCGCGGCGGGAAAAGCGCCGTAGCCAGCGCGCTGTTATGCGACCATTCGAGCAGCAAGCCCTTGCGGTCGACCATGCTATCGTTGCCGAGGCGCAGCTCCAGAATCAGGTCCATGACGCCGACGAAACCGCGCGGCGGGAGGATCATGACGCTGTTGAGATCCTTGGCTGACAGGCGCCACCTGTTCGGACCCGCCGGCTTGCCAAGCGACAGCACTGAACCGGTGGCCAAGCCAATGATCACCACATCGACGTCCGCGGGGGCGTCGGTAGCAGAGACGATCAGGCGTGCGGGCGCATCGACCTGCCACAGTCGCGCTGCCTTGATCGTCAATTGCCGTGCGCGCTCCCGCAAGAGCGCTTCATCCGATTGCGAGACAAACGATCGCCGCGCAGAGTCTGGCGGTAGCGAAGGCGACTCTGCGACGGCACGCGCTCCCGGCTGTCGGGCTGGGTCAGGTGGGACGCCCGGATTGGGCGCCACTGACACCAATTTTGCCCGGTCGGGAGAATTGCTTCCCTGGTGCGAGCTCCAAAGGTACGAGACAGTGCCCGCTACTGCCGCCGTGGCAATCACGATCAACCCCGTCGCGTAACGGCCCCAATTGTCAGCCGACTGGGCGCCGGAGTGCACACCTGCCGACGTGGTGTCGCCAGCAGACTCGCGCGGCTGCTGCTGCCAGGGCGGCCACGATAGTTGTGGTGGGGCGCTTTCGACATTCGGACTGCTGAGAATCGGATTTGGCCTTGGCTGTTGCCCCGTTTTCGGCGAATGGGCCGGCGGGCTGTCATCCACGGGCGCATCCTCAAGGGGAGCATCGCGACCTGCAGCATCCTCAGGGCGGGCGCCTTTTGTCGGACCGTCGCTGGTTGAACTAGGATCGACTGGCTCTCGTGCAGATGCGCTCATGTCTCCCCTCACGCCACCTGCATCTCGACTTGCGACCCGATCTCCTTGTCGGACCCGATCTCCTTGTCCGTGCAACGGTATTCGATTTTGAAATGGAGTTGAAGCAACAGCGTGTTACAATTAGCGTATACATCGTGTGATTGTTTGTCGGAATTATGGTCGTCAGCCGCGGAGTGGGCAGCGCGTGTCCCGATTCCGAAACTTGCAGCATTTTGCGGCAGGAATAATGGGGCTCTAAGAGACGCTGCAGCAGCGCACGTCTGTTGAGCACGAGCTGCAACACTCGCTACCATCATTCACGCGCGCTATATCTCGTTACGTCTTGCGCGGCGCGAGCCTGGATACGAGAGTGCTGATCGCCCGGGAGAAATTCATGATCAGGCGCCTGCTCATTGCGGTCTGCGCTCCCGTCGTCCTCAGTGCGTCGGCTGCGTGGGCGCAGGACGTCGGAGCATTTTATCGCGGCAAGCAGCTGCGTTTTGTAGTCGGATCGGCTGTGGGCGGGGCGTATGACCTTTACGCGCGCGCGCTGGCGCGCCAGATCGTTCACTATATCCCAGGCAATCCCACCATTATCGTGCAGAACCAGCCGGCGGCCGGCGGCTTGGTGATGACCAATCAAATCTACAATCAGGGTCCCAGAGACGGCACCGTGATCGGTGTGCCGCTCAATGGCATCCCGACTGCGCCGATGCTGCAGGCCGGCGCGCAGTTCGACGCCGCCAAGCTCAATTGGATCGGCAGCGCCAACCGCGAAGCCTATGTGGGCTTCATCTGGCACACCGTGCCGGTCACGCGCATCGAGGATGTTGCCAATCGCGAACTGCTGGTCGGCTCCACGACAGTGGGCACGACCATGAACGACTTCCCGCTGCTGCTCAACGATCTCTTCGGTTTCAAATTCAAGATCGTGCGTGGCTATCAGGGCACGCCGCAGATCAATCTCGCAATCGAGCGCGGCGAGATCGAAGGCAATGCCGGCGTCGGCTGGTCCTCGGTCAAGGCGCTGGCGCAAAACTGGATCGACGAAAAGAAGATCAGAATCCTGGTGCAGTACAATGCTGAGCCGTACTCGGAATTGCCCGGGGTCCCGTTGGCAATGAGCCTCGCCCGGACTGACACCGAGCGACAGGCGATGCGGCTGTTATTTGCCCGCACCGAATATGCGCGGCCGTTCTTCCTGCCGCCTGATGTCCCGGCCGAACGCGTCGAGGCGCTGCGGCGCGCGTTCGACGCCACCATGAAGGACAAGGCCTTCCTGGAGGAGGCTGCCAAGCTTCAGCTCGAAGTGTCGCCGATGACCGGAGCGGCCGTGCAGACGCTGGTCGGAGAACTCGCCCGCACGCCGCCGGCAGTTGCGGCCCGTGTGCGCACCGCGCTCGAGGCGGCGAAGTAGGTCCGGTGCCCCCTGCTGTTTACTGCGGGCAGCGGCATCGTCTCGGGCTATTGCGTTTGGGCGACCAGGAGAGCGTAAGGTTGGGTTTCGTGGCAGGGCCGCCAAAACTCTTCCCCTTTTTGGCTGACTGCATCAGGCTGTGCGAATAGCCTCTTCCATTCACACTTCATTCCTTCTTGTGCGGCAGCGCTCTCATATTCTTCCTTTGAGTATTGATGAAGAATAGGGTTCATCTCAACCGCACCAGAACCTTCATTCAAGAATTCCATTTGCACAAGATTTCCATCAAGCTTCTTAACGCGCCGTACGATCAGATTTCTTTCAAACGCCGAAAAAAGCGGATTGAAAACAGTTGATACGAATTTCCCTCCGACAGCCAGATGCCCCTTTGTATTGCGAAAGAACAACCTCAAGTCGTCAAAGTCAGAAGCATACGGCAACACCATCACCGACGTCGCAGCATCGAACATGCCGTCTTCCGCGAATGTCTGCGGAGTGGCTACAACATATTTCACCGGCAAGTCTTGCGCATCATTGTGCGCCTTCGCTTCTGCGATCTTTTCCGCGGCCCTGTCGTAACCGACGACGACGGCACCTTCGCGGGCCATCAGTCTCGGAAAAAGGCCGTCCCCGGTGCCGACATCCAAAATCCGCTTTTTGAGGCCGCCCAACTCGTTCACGACGGCTGGAAATTGCAATCCGTGCCGAAACGGGTCTCGCGCGACGTAGGATGCATATTGCGGAATTTTTCCGAAGTCGGTGATGGACTTTTCTTTGAGTTCCAACATTGATCTTCCTCATCAGCATGCGCGCCGCAATATGCGGCCGCGGATTGGGAGAGTGGGTTTCGCGCCAACCCAACTGCCGCAATGAGCGCGTCTGGATTGGATGATGGTGTCCCGGGTGGCCACGCGCCGATGACGGAGCTCGCAGCCACCCGGTCAGGACGTGAGCGGAGCTATTGATCCGACGCCAGCAGTCGCTTTCGCAGGGGCTTCAACGCCACGAGCGCCAGCAGGGCGGCCACGACATCGAGCCCGGCCGCGATCATGAAGACCATCTTCCAGCTCTCCGCGCCAGCCGGCAGCAAGTTGGCCAGGGGGATCATGAGCGCGGCCATGCCTTTGGCGGTGTAAAGTAGTCCGTAGTTGGCGGTTGCGAATTTCCTGCCATAGAGATCCGCGCACATGGCCGGAAACAGCGCATAGATCTCGCCCCAGGCGAAGAACACCAGGCCCGACAGGACTACGAACAGCAACGGGTCATGCGCGAAAGAGAGCAACCCATAGACGGCGAGCCCTTCCAGCAGGAAGGCAATGAACATCGTGTTCTCGCGGCCGATCTGGTCGGAGATCCAGCCAAAGATCGGGCGCGTCACGCCGTTCATCACACGGTCGAGCGCCAGCGCGAATGTGAGCGCCGGCAGCGTCAACCACAGGATCGTCACGGGCACCTTGTCGATGTTGAAGTCTTTGGCCATCGGTCCGATCTGCGCCTGCGCCATCAGACCGCCAACGCCCACCAGCGCGAACATTGCGTACATCACCCAGAACGGCGGTGATTTGATCACTTGCGGCAATGCATAGTCTCGCCGGTTCTGCGGGACGGCGCTCGCGACTGGCACCGACACTTCGCCCGGCTCAGGCGCCCGCAGCAGCTGTGCTATGAGCAAGACAACAATGCCTTGAACGATCCCGAACCAGAAGAATGCCGCTTCATAACCCTGGGTCTGGATCATGGTTTGGATCGGCAGGACGGTCAGCGCCGCGCCGGCGCCGTAACCGGAAGCGGTCAAGCCCGCCGCGAGGCCGCGTCGATCGGGGAACCATTTCAGTGCGTTACCGACCGCTCCGCCATAGACGGCGCCGACGCCGAGACCGCCGATCACAGCCGCTACGTAGAGCAAGACCAGCGAGTCGGCATAGGAATTGAGGACCCAGGCCGTCCCGACGAGGATGGCCGCGATGCTGATCATGACGCGCGGACCAAAGCGATCGATCAGATATCCGTGGAGCGGAACCAGCCAGGTCTGGACGAGAATGAAAATCGTGAACGCCCATTGGATCGCATAGCGGCCCCAGTGATATTTCTGATCTATAGGGTCGACGAAAGGTGACCATCCGAGCTGGAGATTGGCCACCATCACCATGCAGACGATCCCGAACATCAGCTGCCACCAGCGCCCACCGCTGGATGTGGCAAGACGGATTTCGGCTGTGTCTAACGTTGTCACGACTGCCATCCCCCTCTAGATTTGAGCCCACGCTGGTGGCCCAACCCCTATTGCTTTTTTTCACGCTGCTTTCGCCAGGCGAGGAATTCCTCAAAGGTTTTGGCCCGCTCGGATTGGGCTCGATTTGCTGCGCCCTCGGTCGGTGCGGCTGCTCCGTTTTGCATTGCAGCCAGCTTCTCCGCGGCCAGCCAGTATCGATTCCAGCCCGGCACTTTTGCCGCTAGGTTGATGTCTTTCCACTTGGGATGAAACGAAGGCTGCTTAAGCTTATCGAACCGCTCGAAATAGTATTGGATGAAGCGCTCCAACCGCCTGGCCCGATCACTACCCTTGGGAAAGTTGTAGACCGCGAGGACGGCCGACATGCACAAGTTATCGATCGTTTGTCCTGGCGGGATTAGATGCGGATAGTCGTCGTGGGACAGCGGGCAGGGAACGTAATAGTCCGCGAACTTCTCATTGTAGGGAATGGAAACGAAGTGAAATCCGGGTTCCGGTTTGAGCTTGACAAACAGGTCGTTGGGCTTGCCTCCGGTGGAGACGACCGCGGCGATCTCGCCCGTTTTCATTTTCTCGAGCGCAACCGTGTTGTTGACGTAGACAAATTCAGGGCGAACGCCCAATCGTTCGAAAACGATAGGGCCCGTGGTCGTGGCGCTCCCACCTTTCGTGCCCAAGGTGACCTTCTTGCCTTCCAAGTCCTTGACCGTCGCTATTTCCGGCCGGGCGTAAATATAGAACTCGCCCACCAGCAGCTCGGAGATGTAGTTGATCCGCTGCTCAATGTCTTTGACCCGACCTGATTTTCTGTAGAGCTCGAAAGTGTCGGTATAGGTGATGGCGACATCGACCCCCTTGAGATACAAGAGGTCGTTGACATTCTCGTTGCCGCCGTAACTCACGATCGGCAGAATGCGCAGATTCTCTCCGTCATCCAGCGCCTTCGCCAATTCCACGGCAAAGCGGATGAAGGTGCCTTCGAAAAAGCCGCCGGCGACACCCAAAGTCCAGTTGTTGACTTCGGCGGATCTCGGTTGCTCACCGACGGCGGCTGCCGTCGGGGCGGTCCGCGGGGCCGCCTTCTGGGCCACGGACGGTGTCACTCCGACGACTAGGGCAGAAAACGAAAACAATGAGACGAGTAGCCGAAACGACGCATGTCGGGACATGAGCATGGTTGCACCTTGCTGCAGGTGGTGTAGGAACTTCACATCGGCGGCACTAGCGCGATTGAGATACGATCCGATCCAGGTTTCGACTGCCATCCAGCTCACTTTGGACGCCCCGTGAGCCTCGCTATGCGCTCTGGGGCCGCGGACGAGCCCAGCGCCTTCGCTTTCTCGTACCACCTCTGCGCCAGCGCGACGTCCGGCGCAATTCCTCCCTTGGTGCCCAATTTCTCGAGCACGACGGGGTCATATGTTTCCGCAAGAGCAAAAGCGGCCGCCGCCTCGCCGGCTTCTGCAGCAGATTGGAACATCAAGCGAGCCGCACCGATCTTTCCATTAGCCATGTATTCCAGTCCGCTCTTGACCATCACTTTGATCTCGGCTGCTTCGAGCAGCCGCGGCGGAAACGGGGCTATTGCAAGCGTGCTGTTGTGCGACCATTCGAGCAGCACACCTTTGCGATCGATCACCGTGTCGTTGGCAAGGCGCAGCTCCATGATCAGGTCCATGATGCCGACGAAGCCTCGCGGCGGCGTGATCGCTGCGCGATTGAGGTCCTTGACGGGCAATCGCCATCCGCTCGGACCCACCGGCGCTCCGACCGACACGGCCGATCCGTGTGCGAGGCCGGTGATCACCACGTCGATGTCCGAGTCGCCATCGGCGCCTGAGACGATCACCCGGGCGGAGGCGTCGACCTGCCACAGGCGAGCCGCCTTGATTGTCAGTTGGCGCGCGCGCTCGCGCGCGCTTGCCTCATCGGACTGCAAGAAGAATGATCGCAGCGCGGATACCGGCGCGGGCGACGGCTGGGCGGCCGGCGCTGGCACGACCCGCGTAGCCGGCAATTGTGGCTCGAGCGACTCGGGTCGCTCGCGTGCTGCCCATGCGATATCCACGCGATCGGGAACGTTCGGTCCCGGAGCGGAGCTCCACAGATACGCAAGTGTGCCGGCCGCTGCCGCCGTGGCGACGACGATCAGGCCCTTCGGGCCGAATATCCTCGAACTGGGTGGATTCGGAGCTTGGCCAGGCAGCTCGTTCATTGGATCAAGCGTCTCAGCGAGATCCATGCGCAATTCCGCCATGGCGACATCGCCGGCAAACACTCGCCGCGGCCGCTTCTGCTTCCATGGCGGTTGCGATGCTTCTGGTGCTTCTGCGCGATCGCCCGCCAGCGGACTGTCGTGGTCCTGACGGGTGGGACTTTGATCGGGGGCTTGCGCGGCTTTTGGCGCTGACAGGCCATCAGCCAATGGCCCTTTGGTGGAGGTGGCGCCCTCTATGGAGGTGTACTCGTTTGAGCTGCCATCGATTGCGTCATCACTGACTGAACGCGGGCTGCCGGCCTCTCGAGCAGATCCGCTCATGTTACCCCCTCTACGCAACTCTACATGCGTCTACATGCGTGCTCGTCCCGAGACCGTTCTCCTTCACCCGCCCAGCTGAAATGGAGATTGTTTAAGTGCCGCCCGCAGTTGAGAGATGCGCGTGTTACAATTGACACATACATCGTGTGATTGTTTGTCGGAATTATGACATTCGCTCAAAACGAGCATCGGAGCGGCGCGTTCGACGCCGTCGGCCATCCACGCGCTTGTGACATCCAAGTGTGTTCGCGCTGGCGCCCGTTGCCGCCATAGCAGTCAGCTATGAACTTGATATCGGCTTGGCATTTCCGCCCGAGCGGCTCTCGCCACACACTCCGCGCATCCCATCCAGGCGGATGGGTCACCACACATCGCAGACAATCTGCGAGCACCTTGCAAGGGAGACCCCACATGCGCGCTCTGATTCTTGCCGTCACCGCACTCGCCACCGTCAGCATCGCCGGCGATGCCTTTGCGCAGCGGAGCATGAAGGAGATGATGAGCGAAATGAAAGCCAAGTATCCGCGCAGCTTCGCTGCCTGCCAGTCGCTGGCGACCTCGCGCGGCTATCGCTTGTCCGACAGCGAATATGAAAGCCGGGCAGTGATGATGTTCATCGAAGGCTGCATCATGGGACGCCAGCGCTGAGTTTGATCGGCGCGATTCCACATCCCTTCTGCCTGGATCGAGTGCAGGCGCTCGGTCCAGGCTCATGCATGTCGGGGCTCGCGGCGCGCTACGCGTTTCAGTCTGCGAGCTTCAGGTGACTGTTGTCCTTGAACACCTTGGCCCAGCGCTCGCTCTCGCTACGGATGAAGGCGTCGAACTCCGCGGGCGAGCTGGCGACCGGGGCGATGCCTGCTTTCTCGAGCCGGTCCGCCATAACCGGATCGGCATAGATGCTCGCCACCTTGCGGGTGAGCTTCTCGACGATCCCGGCCGGCATGCCGGCCGGGCCGGTGAGCCCGATCCAGGTCGAGCTTTCGGCGAGGCCGGGAAGGCCGGCGGCATCATTGACGCTTGGCAGGTCCGGCAATTGCGGCAGCGGCCGCGTCGAATATTTGGCGAGCACGCGATACTGGCCGCCCCGGATCAGGGGGAGCGCCGTGCCAGTCGAGTCGAGTGCGAAATCGACCGTACCGGAAAGCAGCGCCTGGCTGATCTCGGCGGAGCCCTTGAACGGCACGAGCTGTGCGTCGAAACCGGCCTCCTTGGCAAACAGCAGCGCGCCGAGCCGCGATGTGATGGTGCCGGCACCCATGTTGAGCTTGCCCGGATTGGCCCGCGCCTTGGCAACCAGCTCCTTGATGCTTTTCGGCCCGTCGCTCCCGCGCACCACGATCAGCGACATGTTTTTCGTCAGCAGCGAGATCAGTGAGAAGTCCTTGAGCGGGTCATAGGGCAGGCTGCTCATCACCAGGGGGTTCATCACCATGGTGGTGTCCATCGGCGTGAACAGCGTGTAGCCGTCAGGCGCTGCGCGCGCGACCGCCTGTGCGGCGGGCGCGGTGTTGCCGCCGGCGCGGTTCTCGATCACGACCGGCTGGCCGAAATCCTCGCTCATCTTCTGTCCGACGAAGCGCGCGATCAGGTCGGCCGGGCCGCCCGGCGGGAACGGCACGACGATGCGGATCGTGCGGTTTGGATAATCGCTGGCCGTCTGCGCGACGGCCGGGGCCATCATCGCGAGCATGAGTAAGGCGAGAGCAGTGCCGCGCAGCATGAGCATTCGCAACATGAGGATTCGAGGGCCGGCAGCCCGCCTCCCGCAATCACGCGCCGCCGCGCAACCGCTGCAGCAGCTCCGGTGTCGGCCAGGAATCAGCCGGCATTCCGAGCTTGATCTGGATCTCACGGACTGCGGAGCGGCTCTTGAGCCCGAGCACGCCGTCGATGCGGCCAACGTCATAGCCGCGCCGCTGCAGGAGCTGCTGCAGCTCGCGGTTCTCATCGATGGTGAGCTTGGGAATGTTGGGACTGCCAGGGTTCATCGCCGGCGAACCGTCAAGCCGGGTGGCGTAGTAGGCCGCGGTCAGCGAATACATCAGCGAGGCATTCCATTTCAGATAAGCCTGGAAGTTGTCGTAAGCGAGGAACGCCGGGCCGAAACGGCCCATCGGGAGCACCAGCGACGCTTTCAGATTGTCGGACTGCAGTGGGCTGCCGTTGGCGCGGGTCACGCCCCAGCGCGCCCATTGCGAGCGCGGATGCTGGATCGTCAGGTCGGCCTCTTCCCATTTCAGGTTCTGCGGAACGCGAACTTCGTGCAGCCAGGGCTCGCCGCGCTTCCAGCCGAGATGGAGGAGATATTTGCCGGTCGAGCCGATCACGTCCGGCACGCTCTTGATCAGGTTGCGGTGGCCGTCGCCGTCATAGTCGACGGCATGCGCCATGTATTCGGATGGCATGAACTGTGTCTGGCCAAGCTCGCCAGCCCAGGAGCCGATCATCTCCTCGGGCTTGAGGTCGCCGCGCTCGACGATCCGCAGGGAATCGAACAGATGGGCCCTGAACATGTCCGAGCGGCGGCAGTCATAGGCGAGCGTGGCAATCGACTTGATCGAGTGGTCCTTGCCCTGGCCTGCACCGAAGTCGCTCTCGAGACCCCAGAACGCGGTGATCACCGCCGCCGGCACCCCGAACTCCTTCTCCTCGCGATCGAACAGGGCCCGGTGCTGCTTGATCTTGGCCACTCCGCCTGTGAGCCGCCCGCCCGGCAGCATCTTGCCGGACATCTCCAGGAAGGTCTGCGCGAAGAAGCGCTGCCCCCGGTCGATGTTGATGATGCGCTGGTCGAGCACCAGGTAGGGCGAGGCGGCCTCAAAGGTGCGCGGCGAGATGCCTTGTGCCATTGCCTCGCGCTTGAAGTCAGCGAGCCAGCGGCCGAAGTCGACGGTATTGCGGCAGTTGGGTTGGGCCAAGGCCGGCGCGCTTGAAATCAGCGCCGCCACAATCGCCAGTCCTAGTCGTCGCATGGTCAGGGTCCGTTGTTGTCGAGACATTGTCGGTCGAGGACCGGTGTGGCTGCAAGCCGTCCGGCAGGTTGTCCCAAGGCAGAGATGGCGCTCCTTGCTGGTCTTGTGGCATCTCGCCTATCCTGCCACGGGGCTCGCTAGTGCCCGCTTCCGAAGCTCGTGATACCTCCCAACAACGCCACCACGCGAACTTCGGACGCGGACACCGGCAAGTCCATGCTTCAAGTCCAAGCTTCCAGGGCTGCTTTCGATTTGAAGGTCCTAACCGAGTTTGCGGCAAGTGGTGTAGGAACTTTGAATCGGCGGCACTGAGGAGCGGGAATCCCTACGGTAAGCGGTGCATCCGGCAGCGGATTTTCGACAACATGATGACGCCCGGCCACAGCGCCGATCATGAGGAGCCTTGACGATGCGGACACGCGCTTGGATCATTTCGGCCCTTGCGGCTGCTTCTATGTTGGGCGTGAGCGCGCATGCCCAGCCCGCCTTGCAGTCGCCCGACTATGGAGCGCCGATCAGCGTCGAGCAGGCCAAGGAGGCCGCAGCCGCGGCACAGGCGGAGGCCAGGCGGAACGGCTGGCGCATGGCTGTCGCGGTGGTCGATCCGGGCGGCTATCTCGTTTATTTCGAGCGCTCAGATGGCACCCAGAATGCCTCCGTCCAGCTGGCTCAAGCAAAAGCCCGTACCTCTGCGCTGTTTCGTCGCCCCAGCAAGGTGTTCGCCGACCAGTTTGCGGCCGGCAATACCGGCTTCATGAGCTTTCCAGACGATGCGCGCCCGATCGCCTCGGAGGGCGGCATGCCGATTATCGTCAATGGCCGGCTGATCGGTGCGATCGGCACCAGCGGCGGCACCGGCCAGCAGGACGGCGTTGCCTCAGCGGCCGGCGCCAACGCGGTGAGGTAGCGGGCTCTTGTAGCGGGGCTCTTGTAGCGGACTCTTGAGCTCGCTGGCCTGCCGTCACTGCGCCCAAGTCCTCGGATCGGTGAGGTTGTCGACGGGGCCGTAGGGCCCCGCGCGCGCCTGTGCAAGACCTTGCGCGCATGAAAGCGCGCACAAAATTGTGCACGGCAAGAGAAACCCCGGTCCGTCCGGCTGCGTATAATGAGGGAACCGGACACGTCTTCGCACCGTTCTCCGTCCTCCTGAAACCCCCGCGAGCCTGGAACTGGGCATGGCGCCCGCATCATCATCCTCCCCCGTTATTCGCCATCTGCATGATGGCAGTGTCGCGCCGATCCAGGCTGCCGAGCCGCCGCCTGGCGGCGCGCGCTCGGCCTGGGCCGCGATGTTCCGTGCTGTGCGCGGCGAGACCGAGCAGCGCGCGTCGCCACTCGGGCCTGAAGATCAGGTCGTGCAGTCGATGCCGGACGCAAGCCCGACCAAGTGGCATCGCGCGCACACGACGTGGTTCTTCGAGCAGTTCCTTCTGCTGCCGCATCTGCCTGGCTATCAGGTGTTCGATGCGGAGTTCGCCTATCTGTTCAACTCCTATTACGTGGCTGCCGGGCCGCGTCACGCGCGGCCGCGCCGCGGCATGCTCACGAGGCCCGAGCTTGGTCGCGTGGCGGCCTACCGCAGCTATGTCGATGAGGCGGTCGAGCAGCTGATCGCCTGCGCCGACGGGGCGGCGCTTCCGGAAGTGCTGCGCATTCTCGAAATTGGCCTGCACCACGAGCAGCAGCACCAGGAGCTTCTGTTCACCGACATCCTGCACGCCTTCGCGCAGAATCCGACCGCGCCCGCCTATGACGAGGGCTGGCGGCTGCCGCAAGCGCAGCAGAAATCCGCGCGCGGCTTCGTTGAAGTGCCCGCGGGCCTGCACACCATCGGCCACGAGGGCGACGGCTATAGCTTCGACAACGAAAGCCCGGCGCATCAGGTCTATCTGCGCCCAGTTCGAATGGCCCGCGGTCTCGTCACCAATGCACAATGGCTCGATTTCATCGCCGATGGCGGCTACGCGACGCCTTCGCTCTGGCTGTCTGATGGCTGGGCGACGGCCGAAGCCGAGGGCTGGAACGCTCCGGGCTACTGGCGCAAGGTCGATGGCGTCTGGCTGCAGTTCACCCTTGCGGGCCTCCAGCCGGTCGAGCCCGACGCTCCGGTCTGCCATGTGAGCTACTACGAAGCCGAGGCATTCGCGCGCTGGGCCGGCAAGGATCTGCCGAGCGAAGCCGAATGGGAAGTGGCGGCGCGGGCACGTCTCCTCGACGACGCGTTCGGGATCGTGTGGCAATGGACGCGCAGCGCCTATTCGGCGTATCCGGGCTTTCGCGCCGCCTCCGGCGCGCTCGGCGAGTACAATGGCAAGTTCATGATCAACCAGATGGTGCTGCGCGGCAGCTCGCACGCCACGCCCGTGGGCCATGCGCGCGCGAGCTATCGCAATTTCTTCTATCCGCCGGCGCGCTGGCAGTTCAGCGGCGTGCGGCTCGCCGACTACACCAACTGATACGCCAGAGGGGCTGATCATGAACACCAAGACCAACGTGGCGCGGGCGCAACCGCTGGCGGACAATGGCTTTGCGAGCGACGTGCTGTCCGGGCTCTCCGCGCCGCGAAAGTCGTTGGCGCCGAAGTATTTCTATGACGAGCGCGGCTCGCAGCTGTTCGAAGCGATCACCGGGCTCAAGGAGTACTACCCGACGCGCTGCGAGCTTGCGATCCTGCGCGAGCACAAGGCCGATATCGCGCGTGTGTTCGGGCCGAAGACTGCGCTGATCGAGTTTGGCACTGGCTCGACTCGCAAGGTGCGCATCATTTTGGATGCCGCCACCACGGTCGACGCGTATGTGCCGGTCGATATCTCGGCCGAGATGCTGTGGCAGGAGGCGCGGCAGCTGCAGCATGACTATCCGCGCCTGCGCGTGCTGCCGGTGGCAGCCGACTTCACGCAGCCGTTCCGGCTGCCGAGCGTGATCGTGGGACTGGCACGGGCCGGATTCTTCCCGGGCTCGACCATCGGCAACTTCGAGCCGCAGGATGCGGCAGCGTTCCTGCGCCATGCCGGGCGCATGCTGGGCGCACGCGCAACCCTTGTCGTTGGCGTCGATCTCGTCAAGGACGCCAACATTCTCAACGCGGCCTATGACGATGCCGCGGGCGTAACGGCGCAGTTCAATCTCAACCTGCTCACGCGTATCAATCGCGAGCTCGCGGCTGACTTCGATGTTGACGCGTTCCGCCATCGGGCGTTCTACAACAGTGAGCGCCGTCGCATCGAGATGCATCTCGTGAGCGGGCGGCGGCAGACGGTCAATATTGCCGGTCATGTGATCGAGTTTGCGGCCGGCGAGACCATCCATACCGAGAACAGCTACAAGTACACCATCGAGTCGTTCGGCCTGCTGGCGCAAAGCGCGGGCTGGACACCCATTAAGGCTTGGACCGACGGCTATTTCTCGGTGCACGCACTCGCCAAGGCGTAGGGCGGATGACCATGCTGGTGATTGCGGAGATGCTGGCCGGCTGACCGGGCCGGCCGCCAGACCGCGCACCCTCTCAAGCGTGTTGATCGCTCCGTCGATTTGATGGACGATTGAGTCCGGCGCCCAACATCAGGGCGACAACAAATCGATGGGAGGACTGTCATGTGGCGCAGCATGAGCTTGGCGTTCGGTGTTGCCTTCGTTGGAGTGCTGGCGATGGCGGGTGACCGCGGCCATTCGCAGGGAGGCTTGGCGTATGGTCCCAACGAGGCGCCCAATCCCTACAAATTCACATATGGCTGGGCCCAGCTTCCAGATCGGCGCAAATGGGGCGCGGTCGTGAGCCTTGACATCGATCGCGACGGCAAGAGCGTCTGGGCCTTCGACCGTTGCGAAGACGCGCGGTCGTGCGCGAACTCGAAGCTCGATCCGATCATGAAGTTCGACGAGAAAGGCAAGCTGGTAAAGAGCTTCGGCGGCGGCATGATCAATTTTTCCCACGGACTGCATGTTGACCGGGACAACAACATCTGGGTGTCCGATGCCGCCGCCGAGAACAACGGCAAGGGCCACACCGTCATGAAGTTCAATCAGGACGGCAAGCTTCTCATGACGCTCGGCAAGCCCGGCGTCGCCGGCACCACACAAGACACCTTCAACGCGCCGTCTGACATCCTGGTGGCGCCCAACGGCGACATCTTCGTCGCCGATGGCCACGGCGGCAACACCAACAACCGCGTCGTCAAGTTCGACAAGGACGGCAAGTACATCAGGGAGTGGGGCAAGAAGGGCGCGGGGCCTGGCGAGTTCGACGTGCCGCACAGTCTGGCGATGGATTCGGCCGGCCGGCTGTTCGTCGCCGATCGCTCGAACAACCGCATCCAAGTCTTCGACCAGGATGGAAAGTATCTGCTCGAGTGGAAGCAGTTCGGGCGCCCGAGCGGCTTGTTCATCGATAAGAATGACATCCTCTACGTGGCCGACAATTCGCCCGACGAGACCAATCCGCCCTACAAGTCGGGCGTCCGCATCGGCAGCGTGAAGGATGGCAAGGTTACGGCCTTCATTCTCGAATCGGTGGAGGTCAACGGGCTCGAGGCCGTTGCGGCTGATGACGCCGGCAATGTCTATGGCGGCTATACCAACACGCTCAACTTCCGCCGCTGGGCGAAGAAGTAGTCGACTCGTCGATCAGCCGGCCATGACGCTCCCTATTGGGAGAGGTGCCGCCATGGCCGGCATTTCATTCAAGTCCGCGTCATTTGCCCGAGGCGGCTCTCGTGCGCAAGCACCGCCGTCAAGTCGCATCGACCGGATGCGGACTGCCGGTCACATTATCTTAGAGACCCGTTACCAGCTGCACGCATTGCGGGACCGGTACTCCCGTTCTGTCGTCCACCTGCGTAATGTAGTTCTTGCCGGCCTCGACCTGGACCGATGCGACTAGAGCTTCCGCGCTGTCGGGATTGAGCACGTTGTCGAGGTGATACCACTCGGAGCGGGCGCGGTAGATGTCGATGTCAATCACGACATAGCCATTCTTCTCGAGATCGACGAAGCGGGTGTGAGGGTTGTTTGCCCGTGCGATGCACTCAAAACCCTTGACGACTTGAGGGTTGGGGTTGGTGAAAAACGGCGAGGAAATCCCTGGGCAGACGAACTCAACCGCGAGGGAGTCGCGGGCGGGATTGAAGTCGGCCGCGTAAGGATTGCGCGCGACGTTGTTGGCCCACGACGAATGAATATCGCCGGTCAGCACAATGACGTTCCGGATGCCGTTTGCCTGGATGAACTGCAGCAGACGCTCGCGCGCGCCGGCATAGCCATCCCACTGGTCGGGATTGAGCGGAAGGCGAACGCCTGCGGGCAGGGCCGCGTTGGCAACTGAGAGCTGCCCCATCATCACCTGCTGGCCGAGCACATGCCATGTGGTCGCCCTGGAAACGGGCTCAAGCAGTTGCTTTGCGAGCCATATCTCCTGCTCCTTGCCAAGGAGCTGGCGCTCGGGATTGTTGTAGCCGGCGATCCGCCTCGAAATTTCAGCAAAGACCTGCTCCGGCGTGCCATCGAGGTGCACCAGGCCCAGCGTGTTGAGATCGACGAGGCCGGGGATCTGCTGGTCGCGCCCGGCGTGGCGCGTATCGAGCATGTCGAGCTTGACGAGATTGCCGAACTGGAAGCTGCGGTAGATGCGGCCCGGCGCGTCCCCGAACAACTGCGGATCGCGAACCGGCTGCCACTCGTACCAAGCCCTAATCGCTCTACGCTTGCGCGTCTGCCAGTCGCCTTCACCCAATTCGGGATTGTGGTTTTCGGCGCCGTTGAGCCAGGCATCGTTGGCGATCTCGTGGTCGTCCCATACGATGATCCAGGGATGCTGCCGGTGCGCAGCCTGCAAATGGGGGTCGGTGCGGTACTGTGCGTAGCGCGTACGGTAATCGTTTAGTGTCAGGATTTCTTTGTTCGGCGCGGGAACACGGCCGATGCTCGTGCCATTGCCGAAGGTCTCGTTGGCATATTCGTAGATGTAATCGCCGACGTGGACAACAGCGTCGAGATCCTCCTTGCGGGCGATGTGACCGTAGGCGGCGAAGAAGCCCGCGGGCCAGTTGGAGCACGATGCAAGGGCAAGGCGAACGCGGTTGGTGTAGTGTGGCAGTGTGCGCGTGCGGCCGACAGGAGAAGCTTCGCCGAGCGCGACAAACTGATAGTAATAGGTCTCGCCCGGTATCAGGCCGTGCGCCTCGAACTTGACAGTGAAATCGCGCTGCGAGCCAGTGAACTCGATGTGGCGGGCGATGACGCGACGCATATTGGGGTCGGTCGCGACATGGCATTCGACGGGAACGATATGGTCGTGCTTGGGCGTGACCCGAGTCCAGAGAATAACGCTATGGTGGAGAGGATCGCCGCTTGCCACTCCGTGACGGAAGACCTTGCCTTGCTGAAGGTCGCTGGGCCGAGGCGTCCAGCTTTCGTTATCAGGAAAGCCGAACCCGGTCGCGAGCGTTGGCGTGGCCTTACCCATCACGGCTCCGGCCAGAGCCATCTGGAGAAATTGTCTACGTTTGATCGTCATTTCGGCGCCCCCCATAGCAGCAAACTAGCCCTACTATCGCGGCGGTGTTACAGAGGGATGGCGAGCGTGTGACGAGATGGTTGTGGAGCGAGGCGCCTTCTTGGAGTTGGGGCAAGCACACAAATTTTTTTGATGCTGTAACAAAAGCGGACGTACGACCTGCACACACATCTAATGAGTACAGGGCTTAGACCGATTTCAACCGCTTCAGCGAACAGGCACGCCAATGGCTCGCGCGAGGAAACGTGCGGTTTCCCGAGGCGAGACTTTGTTAGTGTCGCGGTCGACCATGAAATTGGCCTCTTGCATGTGTTGCTGCGTGATCTTTCCGATCAGCGGCTCGAGAGCGCGAAGCATGAGCGGGTCGTTGGCTCGACGCGGCGAGATCAGCAGCACTGCATCGTAGGACGGAATGGCGTGCTTCGGGTCGGCGAGTAGTTCAAGGCCGTCGGCGGCAATTCGTCCGTCGCTTGAAAACGCGGAAATCACGTCGACATCTCCGGTCTGGAGGGCGCGATACATAAAGGTCGGGTTGTACGAGCGCTCCCCTGCGAAATTCAGCGCGTATGCGCCCTTGAGCGAAGACCACTCCGGCCGGCTCAGAAATTCGAGATCGGTCCCGAACGAGAGCCGCGGTGCGTGGCGCGCGAGGTCCTCAATGCTGCGCACACCAAGCTCGTCCGCCCGCTCGCGCTTCATCGCGAGCGCATAGGCGTTTTCGAAGCCGAGAGCGCCCAGGACGCGGACCTTGTTTCGTTCCGCCATCCAGCGCGTCAACTCGTCGAGCATGGCCGCACGCTCCGGCGAATCGCGGCGCTCCATGACGTTGGTCCAAAGCGTGCCGGAATAATCGACGTAGACATCGATGTCGCCGCTTGCCAGCGCCCGAAACGCAATCGCCGAGCCTAGGCCTTGCTTCCGTTCGGCCGTCGCGCCCTCCCGCGCCAACCGCTCCGAGATGAGCTCGGCCAGGATGTATTGCTCGCTGAAGTTCTTGGCGCCGACGAGATAGGTGTGGGGCGCGGCTAGCATGAGCGGTGTCAACGCAACGCCGGCGCCGATCACGATGCCGGCGAGGCCGACATGGACGCGCATGCGATCGCGCCGCGTGACGCCGGCCTCGATCAGACCCAGCAGTTGATCAACGGCGAGCGCGAGGAGCGCGGCGACCACGCAGCCGAACAACACGAAGATCCAGTTCTCGGTCTGCAGCCCTGAAAAGATGTAATTGCCGAGGCTGGTCTGGCCGACCGAGGTGGAGAGCGTCGCGGCACCGATGGTCCAGACTGCGGCCGTGCGAATTCCGGCCATCACGACGGGCGCGGCGAGCGGTGCCTCGACCTGCACCAGGCGCTGCGCCGGCGTCATGCCGACGGCATCGGCGGCTTCGATCACCGCCGGGTCGAGGCCCGCAAGCCCAGCGATCGCGTTGCGCAGCACCGGCAGCACCGCGTAGAGGGTGAGCGCCATGACCGACGGGAGGAAGCCGAGCGCTGGCAGGCCGACGCCGAAGGTCGATTGGCTGAGCGCCGACAGCCCGAGCAGCAGCGGGTAGAACAGCGCCAGCAACGCGAGACCCGGAATAGTCTGCACCAGGCTTGCCGCCGCAAGAGCAGCAATCCGCAGGCCGCGATGGCGTGTGGCGACGACCGCAAGCGGCAAGCCGATCAGGATGCCGAGCCCGAGCGCGACGAGAGAGAGGAGCACGTGTTGAGCAAGGTAGTCGGGCAGGAGCCTTAGGGCGTTGAGTGTCCGCTCATCCATGCGCGTCGTCTCGCGGCTCTCCCCCTGTGAGGGCGCGGATGCGCTCGGCCTGGCGCTTTGGCATGGCCATCAGGTTCGCCACTTCCGCGGCGGCCGTATCGATAGACAGCAGCGCGCGTGGCGTGTCGTAGGCCAGGATGCGGCCGGCACTCATGACCGCGATCCGGTCTGCGAGCAGCACGGCTTCCTGAACGTCGTGGGTCACCATGATGGTAGTCAACCCGAGCCGGCCATGCAGAGATTGGTAGCTTGACCGCACGGAATCGCGCGTGATCGGGTCAAGGGCGCCGAATGGCTCATCCATCAGCACAATCTTTGGCCGCGCCGCGATGGCACGCGCCACGCCGACGCGCTGCTGTTCTCCGCCGGAGAGCCCAGACGGCGATCGCGAGGCGTAGCTCCGCGGCAACTCGACCAGGTCCAACAGCTCGTTGACGCGCGTGGCAACCTCAGCTTGCGGCCATCCCAGGAGCTGGGGCGTGATGGCGACGTTCTCTTCAACGCTCATGTGCGGAAAAAGCCCGATGCTCTGGAAGACATAGCCGATACGCCGGCGCAGCGTTGCGGGATCGCTCGCGCCCACCGGTTCCCCTTCGATGCGCACCGTACCGCTATCGGGTTCGATCAGCCGGTTGATGAACTTCAGTGTGGTCGTCTTGCCGGAGCCGGATGCGCCGACCAGCGCAACGAAGAGGCCAGGCTCGACCTGCAGCGTGACGTCATGGACCGCAAACGTGCGTCCATCGTCAAATGACTTGCAGAGCCTATCAAGCTCGATGAACGGAGCCATGCTCAATTGGCCGCGGGACCGACGGGCGAAGGACCGTTCCTTCGGCCGCGGTGTTGTTTGCTCACACGCGTGGCGTGACCTGCTAGTATGGACCCATCATCGTGAGGTTTCGACGCGAGCACATTACTGTCCTTCGATTTCCGAAATTCGTATCATTGTGCGGCGCCCTCGTTTACGAATTTCGCAGCAACTTGAGTCTAGTGTGGCTTTGGTCCAAAAATCCGCGTTCGTACTCGCCGTGAGAATGTTGCGGGCATCCGAACGGTCATATTAGCACCCCCCATGCCGATCTGCGAAGCCGATCCCTGGCGACTGAATACTTTGGACACGTGCCGTGCCCACCGGATGTACTGATTCCCGACCGAGGACGCCGCCGCCTGGTGCTGGTATCCTGACTATCACTTTGTCTACGACAAGATCGTGATCGCGCTGAGCCAGGGCCTCGAGGCCGGTCCGCATGGCCTGACCTGTGCGGTGAGACGGGCTCCACAGCGTGTAGACGCGCCCCGTCACATCAAATATGAACCTGCCCCGGGGGCCGCGGCCGTTCCGACGCCCTGTGCCGATCTGGAGAGTCAAAACCATGAAAATTCTAGGGTTTCAGAGTAACCAAGGGCTGCGCCTGGGCGTGGTCGAGGGCGACAATGTGATCGACCTGCAGGCGGCCGATGCCCGGCTGCCGGTCAATCTGGCCGACGTGCTGGCGGAGACGGGGGGAGACCTCAAGCCGCTTGCCGATCTCGCCAAAAAGGCGCCGGCGAGCGCCCGCGTGCCGCTCAAGGGGCTCAAGTTCGGCCTGCCGGTGGCGCGGCCACCGAAGAGCATCTGCCTCGGCTTGAACTATCTGGAGCACGTGAAGGAAGGCTTCCAGCGCGACAACGTTCCGAAGTTTCCGACCATCTTCATGCGTTGCCAGACTTCGCTCGTCCCGCAGGGGGAGCCGCTAGTGCGGCCGAAGGTCTCCGACACGCTCGACTACGAGGCCGAGATGGTGGTGGTGATCGGCAAGAAGGCTCGGCACCTCACCATGGACAACGCCTATTCCTGCATCGCAGGCTATTCTTGCTTCAACGAAGGCTCAGTGCGCGAATTCCAGCGCAAGACCACGCAGTGGGACATGGGCAAGAACTTCGACAATACCGGCGGCTTCGGTCCCTGGATGGTGACCGCCGACGAGCTTCCGCCCGGCGGCAAGGGCCTCAAGATTCAGACCCGGCTCAACGGCCAGACCATGCAGTCGGACAACACTGACAACATGATGTTCCCGATCGCCGAGACGCTGGTTTATATCACGCAGGGAATGACGCTCGAGCCCGGCGACATCATTATCACTGGCACGCCCTCGGGTGTTGGTTTCGCGCGCAAGCCTCCCGTGTTCATGAAGGGTGGCGACACCTGCGAGATCGACATCGAGAAGGTCGGCGTGCTGTCGAATCCGATCGTGGACGAGAAGTAGCGATCGCGGCTGTCGACGCACGCACGCGTCGGCACGGATCCCGAAGGAGGGTTGCATGGCATTTGCAATCAGGACCGCGCTGGCGGCGTTGGTCATGTGGTTTGTCGTGCAGCCCTCAACTCTCCAGGCACAGGACTGGCCGAAGCAGCCGATCCGGATTGTGGTCGGCTTCGGCGCTGGTGGCGGCACCGACATCGCGGCGCGCATCGTCGCGCAGCCGCTCTCCGAGCTGCTCGGTCAGCCGGTCGTGGTCGAGAACCGGGTGGGCGGTGGCGGCACGACCGCGGCCGAAGCCGTGGCACGCGCGCCCAAGGACGGCTACACCGCCTTGATGATGAGCAACGCGCACGCGGTCTCGGCTGCGGTCTACAAGACCTTGCGCTACGATCCGATTGCCGATTTTCAGATGGTGTCGATGGTCGGAATCGCGGGTCTTGTTCTGGTGACGACGCCGAGTTTTCCGGCCAAGGACCTCAAAGAGGTCATCGCGCAGGCCAAGGCCAATCCGGGCAAGCTCAATTTCGGCAGTCCCGGGGTCGGTACGACCCAGCACTTCGCCGCCGAGTACATGAAGCAGCTGGCCGGTCTCGACATTCAGCACGTGCCTTATCGCTCGACACCCGCCGCGCTCACCGGCCTGATCGCGGGCGAGGTGCAGCTCGTCGTCGAGCTGGTGCAGACCGTGCAGGCGCAGATTCAAGCGGGCACGTTGCGCGCGATCGCGGTGACGTCGCCGCAGCGGTTTCCGGCTGTTCCCGATATACCGACGTTCGCGGAGTCGGGCCTGCCCGGCTATGACGTGACCAGCTGGTATGGCTTGTCTTATCCGGCCGGAACGCCAGGTGGGATCGTGGAACGGACTAACACGGCGCTGCGCTCCCTGCTCGCGACCGAGGCGGTGCGGACGCAAATCCTCAAGGTCGGCGCGCTGGTACGCTCGTCGACGCCGGACGAGCTCAAGGCGCATATTGCCGATGAAATCACCAAATGGAAGGCCGTTCGCGAGAAGGCAAAGATCGAGCAGCAATAACGCAACGCGAGGCCGATCCATTCTGTGCCGCCTGTCGGGCGGCTCCCGCCGACTCGCACCACACACACTGATATCCAAGCACACTCACATCCAAGCTCACTGACATCCAGGCTTACGGGGGACTACATGGCCGATGCTCTGAACATCCTGACCATCTGCGGCTCGCTGCGGAAAAACTCCTTCAACGCCGCGCTGGCACGCGCGCTGCCCGCGCTCGCACCGGCGGGCCTCAGCACCAAGCCCGCGCCCGCCTGGGCCGACATCCCGATCTACAACCACGACATTCAGGACGCGGGCTGGCCGGCTCCGGTCACCGCCTGGGCCGACGCGATCCGCGCTGCCGACGGCGTGATCATCGTGTCGCCCGAGTACAACTGGACCATTCCGGG
>Ga0137409_10001507_pt1 | contig 25166 bp, 18 predicted proteins | sample CZODoug1_16funga_FD_122059 | JGI IMG/M metagenome (GOLD analysis project Ga0137409, IMG submission 122059) | Vadose zone soil fungal communities from Angelo Coast Range Reserve, California, USA - CZODoug1_16fungal (Hybrid Assembly) | ecosystem: Environmental > Terrestrial > Soil > Vadose zone...
TTGTTTGACAGCATCGCTGCACAAATGATCCCCGGTTTTGAAGTGATGAAAGCACAAACAAACGAAAGATTTGGAGTAGAAGTCACGAATCCATGGCAGGCAATATTGTTCAAGGAGGAAAACAGATGGTGCATCGCATTTATTGTTGAAAAAAATACAGAAGGTATGTGCACTTTATTTATACCGGAAGTTCCAAAAATGGATTCGGGTGAGGTTAAAATCATAGCGGAAGCAGAACTGCATGCAGTACCATTACAGGCGAAGGAAGCTTATTCTTATCTTAAGAAATTCGGTAGTGGCGCCGGAGCAAAACTGAGTTTAGTTGGTAAAGAAAAAATATGATGAATATGAAAAAACCGATCGTTGTATTTTCAATTTTGCTTTTTAGCATTACTGCAAAATCACAAGTGGTTATATCCTTGTTATTTGGCGACAAGCTGAATTCCGAAAAAATTTCTTTTGGATTGCTTGCTGGTGTTGGTTGGAATAACCTGACAGGATACAAAACTTCGTCATGGTCTCCCAACCTTAACCTGGGATTGTATCTTAGTTTTAAACTGAGTGATCGTGTTTTTCTGCAATTCGATGCAATGGCTAAATATAAATTGGGCGCAAAAAAATTGCCGGTGTATTCTTTGCAAGACGAAGCGCTTGATTCTTTATTTGCTCCGGGAAGTGTAGAACGCGATATCAAATATCTTTCATTGGTTACAACTTTGCAATATCGTTTTTATAAATATTTCAATCTGGAGATCGGGCCACAAATTTCTTTGCGTATAAAAGCAACGGATGTTTTTTCGGTGAGCATGTACAAACAGACGGAAGGCATTGAGAAGCTTGCAAAGTTATTGAGGAACCGCGCGAAACCGTAAGGTGAGAACAAAAACGCCCCGACTAAATCGGGGCGCCGTTGTTGAATACGAATGGAATCTGGAGCCGGAAATTACGCGCTCTGGGCGATAGGGGGCGCGGAAGCCACGGAATTCTCCGGTGGAATGGGATCTGCCGATTCCTGAATGAGGAGTTGGTCGGTGCGTGACTTGCCCCACTCGCGCAGCATCAAGCCGTGCAAGGCAAAGAAGCGCCGAATGCGGGCGGAATCCCAACGAAGGACGTCTTCCATCACGGGAACAAGCACGCTCATCGCGTTGTCGCTGAGCACAGTGCGCTTGGCGACGCGTGTGATAAATTCAGCTTCGCTTACGGCGATGGTGAGGCCGTCATAAGAATTGACGTGCATCATGACGGGCAGATCGGAGCTGCCGTCACCCATGTAAATGATGTGGTCGTGGCTGATGCCCAGCGTCGCGCGAATTTCTTCGAGTACGGTGATTTTCCCCCAACCCGCCGACGCACGAATGATGGCGGCAACTTCGCCGTTTTCAGCGTAATGGAAGCGGGTACCGGAGATGTTTTCCGGCGGAACAATTCCTTCCAGCGCCGACTGGATAATTTCCTGCGGCGCGGCGGAGATCACGTGGAACGAAATCTTGAGGTCGTCTGAGAGCGTATCGAGCGCCTTTGCGAACATCGCCACGTTGTGCTTGAGGCGGATGCGTTTTCCGGTTTCGATTAAGTGTTCCTGACGGACGCGGCGGAATTCCGGGTCGTGCAGGATGAGATAAGAAAGCTCCGCGCCCTGTTGCACAAGATTGATCTGAGACAGCCCCTTTACCCGGTCGTGGAAATTGTTGATGCCGATCAGTTCGGCAAGGACCACGCCCGAATCGTTGAAGCTGAGCGTCTGGTCGAAGTCACTGGCTAATAGATATTGCTGCATATTGTAAAACCCTCTCTTTCAAGTGGCCCGCCTTCGGCGAACCGGGTCCAACCCTGTGGACCAAATCACCCCCGCTAATGACACCTTACGCGTGTCCCCCTGGGGACTCCCAACAAATTATTTTAATCATTTCTATGCAGGGAACGTAAATAGGATGTTGTCCCTAGGTTAGATGCTGTAGACGCGCAAAGGGTTAAATTTGAATAAGTTGGGGACTATATCGTTAAAGCTCTGAAACGAAAAACGAGCAACTAGACGAGGGTACAGGCGAATAAATAGCGAATACGCTTTTTGTTTGCCCGACGGCTAACTATTTACCAACAAGATTCCAACGGAGAATGCGATTGAGCCAGGCACGAGGGCTGGTCCGGGCGGTCTTGTCGGAGGCCGAATTGGGAGCGTCATCGGAGACTTTGTATGGTTCGCTCGAGCCAGGATGAACGTACAGTGCGCGCATTTCGGCGGCGTTGAGCGGACGAGCGCCGCGGCGGCCGAAGACGGCAAGCTGATTGCCGGATTCATCGACGGCGCGATCGCGGTCGATGCCTTTCGAAATGGCAATAGCGGTGCCGCGCGTGCGGGCGGTGGCGATCAATTTTGGAGTCGGGCGCGGACTGAAGCCAGAGAAGTGCGCGGGATCGTCCCACGGTGAAATAATTTGCAGGATGCGAAGGCCGTTGTAGCCATCGGCTACGAACGCGAAAGCGCTGCCGGCGACCATTCCAATTTTTACGTCGTTCACTTCGTGCATGGCGTTGTTCGCGTTGAAGACTTGATCGAGCCGAGGCGCTAGGGGGTTTTCGACGTCAAAAATGGCGAGGCCGTTTTTTCCGCCGGCGACGTAGGCATAAGTGCGGGCGACGTAAACGTTGCGAGCGTCGTCGAGCGCGGCGCGGCCAGTTGGAATGGGCTTTGGATGAGCGAGGTCGGTGACGTCGAGGGTCTTTAGGCCGTAGCTGTCGACGACGAACGCGTAACGGAACTGGACAGCGATGCCGCGCGGATTTTCGAGGTGGGGAGCGCCGATGGTGGCGGTGACTTTTGGTGCGAGTGGGTTGTCCAGATCGACGACGACGAGATTTTTGTCGGTGAGGATGTAGGCGAAGGTTCCGGCGATGGTGATGCGGCGGGCGCCGGTGAGGATGCCGTTGGGATTGAAGGCGAGGGCGCGCTTGAGGAAATTGTTGCTGGGATTGCCGTCAAGGAGGGTGCCGACGCCGGGCAACTTTGTCCGTTTATCTGGGGATTTGAGATCGGGATCGCCGATAACGACGAGGCCTTCTTCGCTGTCCGCGACGTAAAGAAAGCCGTACATCAAGTGGATGGGCTGTTCTTCATTTTCGGGGAGCTGTTTGCGAAGCGGATCGACGCCAAGAGTTGTCGGTGAGGCGATGGCCTGGGCGTTTTTCGTGGGGACGTAGAATTTCTGGCCGAGCGGAGAGACGGGCGCGCTCGTGATGCGTTCGGAAAAACCTTTGTTGTCGATATTTGCGATATCGAAGACACGGACGCCGCCCTTGCCCATGGCGGCGTACACATATTCGCCGCGCGCCTGGATGTCGAGGATGTCGCCGTCGTGTTCGTAGGACGTGTGAAGTCCGCGGCCATACTTGACGAATTTTTTGTAGTCATCTGGATAGGCAATGCGGTGCAAGTCGCTGCCGTAGATTGCTTCGGGCTCGTCGTGTTCGGCGACAGCGATCGCTTCGAAACCTTTTTTGCCGGTGGCGACGTAAACGTAGCGGCCCATGAAGTTCATAAAGTTGGTGCCGTGCAAAAGAAGCTGGGCCATCCAGGCGTTGTTGTCATTTTTGTCGGAGACGTGGCAATCGGTGCACTGCCTGGTTTCTTTGGCGCGGACGGTGTGGGGCACGAACGTGGAGTAAGCTTCGCCGGAAAATCCGGGCGCGGAGATGGTTTGCTGCTGGTAGTAGAGCCACTCGCGATTGGCGTTTTGAGAGCTGACGACAACGGCACAACTGGATCGGGCGGGAGCGATGCGATGTCCGGTGACAGTGCCGTCGACGCCGAGCATGTAGATGTCGTCGCGCAGCACTTGGAAGTTGTAGCTGGTGTAGTTGCGCGTCGTGAGGCCTTCGTTGTGCAGCATGGGGCGGCGGACGTTGGCGGTCATTTGCAGGTGGCAACCGAAACAGGTGGGCGTCCAGGACGTATGGCAGGCGTAGCAGGTCATGCTGGAGTTGGCATGGGCGAGAGATTTCTCGTCAGCGGGAGCAGAGGCAAGCGTCATGCCGTCTTTGCCCATGAGCTTTGCGCGGAAGGATTTTGGGTTGAAGTGGACATTGCCGGGAGTGATGCTGTCCACGGTCTGCACGATTTCCCATTCCTTCGCGGGATCGGTCATCGAGCGCTGAATGATTTTTCCTTCGCGGGATTCGAAGCGGCGGAGGCCCCACGGTGTGCGAAGCGCATCGAGACGATGGCCGCGCGGCCAAGTGGGAATAGCAGGATCAGGGGCGGCGGGACCCGACGTGGTGAGCGCGGCTTTTTTTGTGATGGTGCCGTGGCAGTCGACGCAATCGATTTCGACGGCGGCGCGCGGCTCACCGTAAATCTTCGTATTGCCGTGGTTGTCCTGGCCGAAATGGCAATCGGTGCACTGCATGCCTTTTTCGAGATGAATGTCGGCGAGGTGAACGGCTTTGCCGAAGCGATCGGGATCGTCGAAGGGAATGATTTTATCGTCGGCGTCGAGCCAGTTCCCTTTTCGATCGTGTTTGTAAACGCCGCGGAAAACCCAGCCGTGGCCGTGAAAGTCCGCGAACTGCGTCGTCTTGAGCTGTTTGTTGAATTCGGGGGAACCAATCTCGTTCAGGAATTCTTGGTCGCGCCAAAGGCCGCGGGTGGCTGCTGCTTCTGGATTGCGGAGCGCGACCTGGTAGCGTTCTTCTTCGTTCGGGTTGTGCTGTTGTTTCGGATACATCGACTCGCCGTCGATTTCGTTGTCCCACCAGGTAAGGCCGAAATAAGTGGTGAGCATGTTCGTGCCCGGATGAATGTGGCACACCATGCATTGGCTGGAAGGAATGGAACGCGTAAAGACGTGTTTGATCGGATGGCCGGATTCGTTCTTGGGAATTGTGGGATCGATTGTGGCGGAGCGGCCGAGATTTCCGTATGGCGCGTACTGCGCGGAATGCAGCGGGTCGCGGTCGTTCGCGTAGATGACGTGGCACGCGGTGCAGCCACTCGCGCGGTAGTCACCGGGATGATCGTTGGTGCCGGGCATCGACATGACGGGATCGACGAGGCGCGTTTTTTGAAGGCCCAGAAAAACGGGATCGGTGCGCAGTTCGGTTCCAAGGCCGCGATCGCTTAACTTGTCGTCGGGCTTGCCTGGAGGCTCGTCTTTTTTCGGATTGCCGATTTCGCCTTTTTTCTCGCCGCCGCGCTCGAAGACGCGGAGAACGTTGCCAGGCTGCGAAATTTCCCAGCGGAGGAGGGGTTCGAGCTGCGGAAGAACTCCTTTGGCGCGTGTTTCCTCTGGCGTTGGCGCGGGAATCGTTTTCAGCGACTGCGGCTTACCGTCGCGGTCGTAGCTTTCGCCGAAGCGAGTGTTTTTGGTTGGATAGCCGCCGTTGTTGTAGAGCGCGGCACCCCACAACATTCCGGTATGCGTCATCATGCTGTTTGAAACGGCGCGCGTTTCAGTTGCGTGACATCCGGCGGCGCCGCAGGTCTCGGGCGCAACGCGAAGATCGCCTGGATTGACGAACTTGATGTACTCGGCGGGTTCCTTCAGCCATTTTGTGTAAACATTTTCGGGAACGGCGCTGCGATTTTTGAAAATGGGATCGCGCGGCTGGACATGAGCTTTCTCTTTTGTGGATTTGTAGTCGGCGGAATTTGGATCGGCGTTCATGGCCGATACGGAAGAGTTGCCGCCGTGACAGTCGGTGCAGCCGAGATGCACGGTTTTTGTGGGATGCATGGTTGGTTCGTCGGTCGGGCCGTGGCAAGAGATGCAGCCGGCGGATTTGGCGGAGGCTTCGGACTCGGATTGGCCGCGGAGGGGCGAGCTGGGATCGGCGGGTTGCTGCGCTGACGCGGAGATATTTCTTATCGCGATGAGGAGACAGAAACCGCAGATGGCTATGGTCGCGCCGAGGAGTGGCCAACGTGAGCGCCGGCCTCGGAAGGCGGCCGCTACAACTGACGCCGCGCTTTGGTGTAAACCGTTGCGCATCAGAAGGTGAACCTCACGGAGGTGAACAGAGAAAAGAGCGTGTGGCCACCGAAGATGTCACGGAAGCCATCGCCGGGAGTGAGGGCGGAGGCGCCACCGGTGAAAACGATGTTTTCAGAAAGAGGCGGGCGGTAAGTTACGCCGATGCCGTAGTCCTCGCCGATGCTGTGGCGGATGCGTCCCTGCAGCAGGATAAACTCGAGCGGCTCGGTGCGATCGAAACGAAGATAATTAAAGTTTGCGAAGGCGCGGAGTTTGGGAGTGACGTCAAAGTCGGCGCCCGCATTGGCGAGAAAAATCCCAGGATTGACGAAATTGGCCTGGCCCTCTTCTTTATTCGAACGAAGCGAGGGGAGGAGGCTGCCCGGCGGCGTGAGCGATACGCCGGAGCCGGTGAGGCGGATTTGTTCACGATTCCAGAAGCTGAAGAGGCCGCCGGCGAAGGACGGCAGATCGAGGATCGAATCGAAACCTCGGGCGCGGCCGTCGCGAACGTTTGAATCGCCGGAAGCGTAGAAGCCGGAGATGCGGTAACGAATCCAGTTGTGGTCATAAGAAAATTCGGCGGCGGCCATTTGTGCATTGATGGTGACACGCTTTCCGGCGATGGGATTGAAGGTGTCTTCGCCGACCGCTTGAAAGAAAGCGTGCGTCAAATTGATGCGCTTGATGTGGCCGCTGCCGAGCCAGCCGAAATAGCCGACACGAATGCCGTGAAGAATCGCGCCGATGCCGGGATTCTGGTTGATGACGTTGCCGACGGGCGAAGGACGGACGAGGAAGCCATTGTCGTCGTAGTGGAGGCCGCCGTCGTCTTTGTTGTAGGCGACGAGAAATTCGGCGGTGTAGCCCGGAAAAAAGAAATCCTGCAGATAAGTGTTCGCGACGGCGACTTGCTGGCTGCGGCGTTCGAATGTGTTCAGGCCGCTGTTGGTATTTTTTTCGAGGAAATCGAAGTAAGCGACGTTGTATTCGATTGTATCGTTGTGAAGATTGCCGAAGATGCGGATGCCTGGCTGTTCGTCCTGAAAGAGGAAACCGCGGAAGTCGGCATTGAATTCTTGGATTCCGGCGCGGATGGACACGAAATCATAGTTGGAACTGAGATCGCGGATTTTGTACTCGACGAAAGCTTCCTGCAGGCCGAGGTGTGAGTCGAGACGATTCGTCCCGTTGAGCGGGCTGGGGCCGACGATGCCGAGTTCGCGGACTTTCAGATTGTTGAGGCTGACTTCGGGCGTGATGCGAATGCGCCAGTCGATGGGCTTGAAGGAAGCGTCACCGTGGAAAAGGTCGAAGCTAACGCGAAAAGTTTGGTCGAGGAAGGCCTGTTCGCCGCGGCCGAAAAATTCGGAGCTGCCTGGCTGTGAAGTGCTGACGTTGCTGGGCGAAGGAACGCGGCGACCATCGAAGAATGTTTCCGATGTCGCGGTGAGATTGAGAAATGTTTGCTGGCCGAGTTTCGACGGCCAGATGGGTTCGTCGGCCTTGAATTTATTGCGATTGAATGGGTCATACCAGCGCGGTTTGGTATAGAGATATTCGCCTTTTGCGTCGTAGCGGCAATATTCGGGCTGCTGTAATTGCCAGCGGTCAGGAACTTTGTTGAAAACGTCGGCGACCGGTGGAAGAACTTCCGCGGCGGGATTGAGAACATAAGCGGGATCGGCATCGAGGCGATGACGGAATTCACGGTAGGTGCCGAAAGATTCCGCGCCGGACGCAGTGAGAACAGGGCCGAGTTCAGGGTGGCGGGGAAGGCGGGAACGCGCTTCTATTGCGGCCATCGTCACGAGCGAAATTTCCAGCGTGACGACGTCGTTGGGCTCAAAGGAGAGATCGTCGATGACGAAGGGACCGTAGTCGGGAGCGGTGACGCGGAGTTCATAGTGGCCCGGCTGAATTGGAAAAATGCGAAAGATTCCTTCGCCATTGGCGGCGTCGGAAAGCGTTGCGCCAGTCTGCAAATTCCGTAACGTAAGAATTGCGCCCGGAACAGGAACGGTGATGTTCGAGAAACCGGAGTCGCGAATGATGCCATCGAGTGCAGCGGAGTTCTGGGCTTGTTGACGAGGGACGCGAAGAATTTGCCCTGTCGTTTCGCGCGATTGCTGCGCGGCTGGTTGTTGCGCTGCCGACTGATGAAGATTGCGGGTATAACTCGAGGCAGATGCGCAGAGACACACGGCGCAGGCAGCGAGGGCTGCGCGAAGGGCGGGTCGGGAATGCCGCGAGATCGGATTGCGCATGAATCGAGACCGGAAGTGTCCGGGATGGAGCAAGGAGTCGCCCACTAGCTAACAATATCGGCGACGGATGGGCAATGATTTTCGCGCGGCGTGGCGACAGTTCATAACACGGAGCGGCAGCGAGGCAGGTTCACCTCTGCGGTGAGCGTGAATGGAGCGCAGACCACTCTCCGATAAGCGTCTTCATCAGAAGTTGACCGAGCGCCAGTAACTCATCCGCATCGCCTCCATTGTCCGAAATTGGACTGCTAAATCGCCCTCATCTACGATTGCGACATGAGACCGACTCAGTTCGTGGGGTTCAAAAGCCTGCCCACACCTCATGCGCTAACACTCCCGAGGCTCTTGATTGCAGTATTTTGGACCGATAGTGCAGCCCTTGTCTGGTTCGTGTTGCGGAGACCGTTGGGAATGCCGGGACTGTGGCTCTTTGGGATTTTCGGGTTCATCGCAGGAGGATTTATTACATGGCTTGCGTTAAAGAATCGCCTGTTGTTTTTCTTCCCGTTCCCGCTGTGCCGACGAGGGAAATGCTACAGGCTAGGAACAGACTGTGTTTGGAGGATTGGCACCCTTTTTGGATACGAAACGAAAGGCATTTATTCATATAAGTGCCGCTGCGGTGACGTCTACATTCGTGAGGGAAAGCGATTTATGGAACTTCTACCGGATGACACGCTGCGCCCATACAAAAAGCTAATCGCCTTTCGCAAATGGGCGGACGATTCAGAGTCTCCATACCGGAAACTGGCCTATTAACAAAGAAGCAAAAGCGTTGAGTCGCACGGCGGGAGTGTGTTACCAACACTGGTACCCCTTTGCTATGGCGACTGTTCACCGACTCCGGAAGCCTGTTGCATCCACGACCGCGCTTACCCAGCGCAAGAGAGTGCTCACCGTGGCAATCGTCGTGGCGTTGGCGATTGCGGGTGCGCTGGCGTACCTGCTGGCCGGTTGCGGAGGAGGAAGTTCGGCGACGCCGCCACCACCTCCGCCCCCAGTAACCTTCCAAGCCTTAACGGCGACCGAAGTGACTAATATCGCGACCGCAGCAGCGGCTTCGGTTTCGACGGACACGCTGGTGATTGCGGTCGTGGACCGTCAGGGAAAACCGCTAGGCGTGTTTCACAAGGCGGGCGCTCCGACTGGCGCGCTATCGCTGGGAAATTTTTCCGTGATGGAAAATGCGGATGATGTGGCCGTGGAACTTGCGCGAACCGGAGCATTTTTCAGCAACAATCAGGCGCCGCTGACTTCGCGCACGGTGCGGTTCATCAGCGGGATTCATTTGCCACCGGGAGTGCAGAATCAGCCGCCGGCGGATTTGTACGGCATTGAAAACACGAATCGCGGGTGCACGCTTTCAGCGGAATTGGAGACGCACGGATTTTTGCCATCGCATCCGGTGAGTGGAACGAAGGCATTAGGAATCATCACGGGCAAAAAAGATACGAACGATTCGGACGCGACGGTGGTGAATCCGGGCGGGATTCCAATTTACCGCGGGAATGTGCTCGTCGGAGGGATCGGAGTGACCGGCGGCGCGATGGATGTGAACGAGTACGCGGCGTTTGTAGGCGCGACTTCGAGCGGATTCGGCGGATTTTTCGGCGCGTTGCCGCCGCCGGGCGCGGTCTTCTTGGGTGGAGTGGTGTTGCCGGCGGTAACAAACACAACGCCACCGAATGGAATTGGACCGGGCACGGCTGCGGGCGGAACCTGGGTGATTGCAGCAACAAATGGAACGGGCGCGCCGGAGTTTGGCGATTTGGTGGCGCCAACGGCCGGACCGCTTGGAGGATTGTCTGCAGTGGATGTGAAAGGAATTCTCGACAACGCGGAGGCTGAAGCGAATTTGACGCGCGCGGCGATTCGTTTGCCGGAAGGTTCCCGCGCGCGAATGGCAATTGCCGTCGCGGATCTGGATGGAAAAATTATCGGATTGAGGCGAATGGATGATTCGACAGTCTTTAGTATCGATGTGGCGGCGAGCAAAGCGCGGAACATGGTGTACTTCAACAGTAGCGCACGGTCAGCGGCAGATTTGAATGGCGTGCCAATGGAGACGGCAGTGACGAACCGGACGATCAGTTTCGGTTCGCAGCCGCTGTTTCCGCCAGGGATTGACGATTCGACGATTTCGCCGGGGCCGTTCTTCAATTTGTATTTGCATGACACCGCGTTTCCTTGTTCGCAAGGATTGGGCGGCGGACTTGCGAGCGGGAACAACAGCGGTATTGTGTTTTTTCCAGGAAGCGCGGGCCTTTATAAGAATGGCGTGCTCGTCGGCGGGCTGGGAGTGAGCGGCGACGGCGTGGACCAAGATGATTTTGTGACGAGTGCCGGTACAAAGGGATTCGAAGCACCGGATGCGATGCGTGCGGATCAAGTGTTGATTGAAGGCGTGCGGTTGCCGTATTTCAAGTTTCCGAGAAATCCTACCAACTAAAATTCAGCGTGGCGCGCCCAAGGAAGGATCGGCGGAACGGGCTACATTCATATCCAAATGGTATTTGTGCGCTGTGTCGAAGGCGGCGTAACAATTTCCATTTTTCGCGTAGCCACGGCAGTGACGGGCGGTTTCTTTGTCGCGAGGCGACCGAACGAATTGCCAGACTTGCGCGTAGGCGACGCCGCTCTTTGTGGGCGAAGGAAGGTCTTGCGGTGTGACGCAGCCGGGAGACGGCGGACAAGAGTCATTGAAAACCCAATAGACTAGTTCGATCGGTTTGATTTTCTCGCGAATGAGATCGGCCGTGATCAACGTAAGGCCTTCGCCTTCATCGACGGGAATTCCTGAGCAGTAGACGCCCGCGCGAAAGCCGGCCTCGGAAAGCGCCGAGGCCCAGCGCTTGAGATATGTGAAATACGTGCTCGGCAGGCGGCCTCCTTCTTCAATATCAAGAAAAATTACAGTGCCCGGAGAGAATCCTTCCTTGCGTGCGGCAGCGATGGCGGTCTGTGTGTCGGCGGCGACTCGCTTGAGCGTGTATGGTTCGTCGCGGAGTTCGCGGGAAGTAGGGCCGTTGAAGAGCGGGAGAAATCCCCAACCTTGCGAGCGGAGAAGTTCGCGTTTACCGGACCAGGAATTGGATTCTTCGCCGGGAGGTTTGCCTAGCCAGTAGCTGGCGAATGAAAACTCTTTGCGAAAAAGCTTCATCGCGTCGTCACCGGGATAATCGTTGCGGTCAAAACCGAGAAAGAATTTTTCCGGCGCGGAACTGGGCGAGCAGGCTCCGGGGAGGAACAAAAGCAACAGAAGAAGAGCAGCGATGGTTCGCATGGCGTGACTTTTCCAGCTTAACGCAAAAAACGGCGACCGCGACCTGCCCGGAGAAATATTTCTAGCCTTCGCGGAGTTTGTGGCCGGAAAGGTTGCCAAGGCCGTCGTACGCCGCGTATTTATACATTTCACTGAGTGTCGGATAGTTGAAGACCTGGTCGATGAATTCGTTAATGGTGAGGCCGTTGTCGAGGACCATCATGCCAATGTGGACGAGTTCGGTGGCGGATTCGCCGATGATGCTGAGGCCAAGAAGTTTCTTGTCGGCGGGAGAAAAAATTAGCTTCAGCAGGCCGGCGGTGTCGCCGGTGATGTGGCCACGGGCATTATTTGAATAATGGGCGCGGCCGACGCAATGGTCGATTCTCTTCTCCTTGCAGGAGTCTTCGGTTTCACCCGCCGCGGAAATTTCAGGGATCGTGTAAATGCCCATCGGCAGCATCGAAGCGACGCGCTGCTTATATTGAAAGCCGAAGGCATGGCAGACGGCGACGCGGCCCTGTTCCATCGAAGTGGACGCCAAAGCGGGGAAGCCGATGACGTCGCCCGCAGCGTAAATGTTTGGGACGGCGGTACGATAATTTTCATCGACGGCGATATAACCACGGTCGTTGACGGCGAGGCCGGCCTTTTCGAGAGCGAGGCCATCGACGGCGGCGCGGCGGCCCGCGGCAAAAAGCGCGGCATCCGTTTCCAGAATCTTTCCAGACTTCATCGTCAGCTTCGCTCCAGCCACGGAATTCTCCACTTTCACGGGGCGTTCGTTGAACCAGAAATTCATGCCAAGTTCGGCAAGGCGGTCTCGGAGACGATCAGAAATTTCAGAATCGAGAAATGGTAGGAGACGATCACGGCCGTCAACGAGCGTCACATTCACGCCAAGCGCCATGAAGATCGAGGCGTACTCGCAACCGATGACGCCGCCACCGATGACGGCGAGCGATTTCGGAATGCGGTCCATCTGGAGAAACGTGTCGGAATCGAATGTGTGCACATCGTCGAAGGAAATTTCAGCGGAGCGATTCGGTTTTGAGCCGGTGGAAATAATAATGATTTGGCCGATGAGCTTGCGCGAGCCGATGGCGACCGTGTGGGCGTCCTCGAATGAGGCCTGCCCGTGAATGTATTCGATTTTGTGGAGCTCGAGATTCTTCAGGATGCGGCGGCGTTCCATTTCGACGACTTCCCTTTCGTGGTGCATGAAGTCGTGAACAGTGAGATTTTCTTTGAGCGAATAATCGATCCCATAGAGGCCACGCTGGCCGAGGCCGGAAAAATAAAGCGCAGATTCGCGCAGAGTCTTGCTTGGGACAGTGCCCGTGTTGATGCAACTGCCGCCGGGATTCGTGGCGCGCTCGATGACGGCGACGCGTTTGCCGAAATACGCGGCTTGCGCTCCAGCTTTTTCCCCAGCTGGCCCGCAACCAATCACAATGAGGTCGAACGAATCGCTGGATGCCAACGGTACCTCCACGACACTCTTCAGAAGGGATGTGCTAAGACGAGTCTAGTGGAGTAGTGCCACTGGCGCACAAACAAGTTGCGCATGGTGTGACGAACCGAGCGCGATGCAAACCAAATATCATATCGAGTCGGAAACAAACGTTTTCATGTGTGTGGTGAAGATCGTGCTACGCGCGAGCGGGAAGAGCCGCCGGTCTTTCTCGCCGCCGACTCTCCACAGAGTTGCGCAATTCGTTGGCGTTACTGTGCCAAGGCTCAAGCGGTGAGTTGGCGGCCACTTGCAAACTGCAATTGCTGGGCGCGTTCGCGCGCCTCGGAGACTTGCGCGGAATTCAGGCGCGCTTCGAGGGCGACGAGCCGCTCGCGGCCACGCTGATCGCCGCCGAGCGACGCAGCGCTAAGCCACATGTAGGCCGTCGCCAAATCGCGCTTGGTGCCGATTCCCTCGTCGTACAGCGAACCGAGCATGATGCGTGCACCGGTGTGGCCGTGGTCGGCAGCGCGTTGAAAGAGCCGAAAGGCTTCGGCGGGATTTTGCGCAACACCGTCACCGCGAAGATACATGTCCGCGAGATTGTGTTCCGCGAGTGGATTGCCCGAGGCTGCCGCTTTGCGATACCAGGCCAGTTCCGCGCTCAAATCCTTGGCGCACCCAAGACCATTGCCATACATGTACGCCAGATTAGTTTGTGCATCAGAATCACCGGCGTCGGCGCCAAGCTGGAACCAGCGAACCGCTTCCGTGTAATCCTGGTGAACGCCCTTCCCGTTGAGATAGAGAATGCCCAGATTCGTATACGCGCGGGCGAAGCGTTGCGCCGCAGCGGTGTGAAGCCAGTTCAACGCCGCGCCGTAGTTCGGCGAAGTGCCCCAACCGTTCGCGTACATCACCGCGAGATTCACCTGAGCTGGGGCATAACCCTTCTCTGCAGCCCGTGTGAACCACTTCAATGCTTCGGCGTCGCTGTAGTCCGGACCAATGGCCAGGACGGAAGCGATGCCGAGCTGATTCTGTTCGAACGCGTGCCCCTGTTCCGCCAATTCCTTTACTAGCTTTCCGTCACACACTTTCTGGCCCTTCGCCGCCAAGCGTGACACGACGGCTAGGCTGCACTGGTCATCTTGCGCCGCCGCTACCCCTGCCAAAGTTGACGCCATGAACGCTGCCACGAGTAAGGCTTTCCAAAAGCCCGAATAAAATCTATTCATAAATTCCTCCATTTTTTGCCGACTGTCTTGGCCACTCGGTGTTAGCGACGAGCAACTTGCCCGAAATGTTTGGCGGCGACCATACACGGAAGCTCATGGATTGGTACGTTTCGGGTAATTTCTCTGACTCTTGGAGGTCATCCATTAAGACATTGATTACACAAAGTTTATCTGGACGATTTCCGCATGGTCGTGTGTCTTAGGGCGCTCTGAATCAGGTAAGATGGGACCCGTTCGGCAACCTAAACGTCCATAATCTCGTACCTTGCCGTATGTCCATGGGAGCCTTGTCACACGCGATGAACGGGAGCAGCGCAGAACGAGTGAAGTTCGGTCCATTCGAGGCCGACCTGCACACACACGAAATCTGGAAGTTCGGGGTAAAGATCAAGCTGGTCGGCCAGCCATTCGAAATTCTGGCTACCTTGCTGCGGAAGCCGGGCGAACTCGTGACGCGCGAGGAGTTTCGCACGCTGCTTTGGCCGAGCGACACGTTTGTGGACTTCGATCACGGCCTCAACGCTGCCGTGAACAAACTGCGGGAAGCGTTGAGCGATTCCGCGGAAGCACCAAAGTATGTCGAAACGCTGCCGCGACGAGGTTACCGGTTCATCGGTCCTGTCGAACGGCCCGGGACCGCGGCGCCACAGGGAAGCGCCGCAGCACCGCTTGAAGTTCCTCGCTTAACCCCAAGTTCCGGGCACCAGCCGGCGGCCGGCGTGAATCTCCCCCTTTCGCAGGTTGACCACGCCCGTCCATCCCGACGCTGGCCTTTCTACCTCTCCGGCGCAATCTTGATCACGATTTTCTTTTTTGGTTTCGCGCAATTCTTCCGCCGTACCGCGGGCGGCCGCGACGTGCCCGACCTGACAGTTCCGCAACAGCGGATTCGGACTCTGACGAACTTTGCCGAGGAGACAAGCGAGCCGGCGTTCTCATCCGACGGCAATTCGGTCGCGTTTCGCCGGCAGGCGGCACAGCCGGACGGCTCTGGCCTTTACATAAAAACAATTGAAAACGAAGAAGTGACGCGGCTGACCAGCAACGGAAACGACTGTTGCCCAGCGTGGTCGCCGGACGGAAAAACGATTGCGTTCACGCGTTCGGCCGACAACAACGATATTGGAATTTTCCTGGTACCGACCTCGAAGGGGAAAGAAACAGCCGTCGATTACAACGGCCAAAACCTGACCGTTTTATTAGGAGGAAAGGAGCACCGGCTGGACACAAAGGGCGTCACGCCGAGGCGCGGCGAGCTTGCCTGGTCGCCAGATGGAAAAACGATTGCGTTCAGCTCTCGCCAGGGTATCGCCCTACTCTCGATGGAAAGCGGCTCGGTGCGGCAGCTTACGGTAGCGCCTCCGCAATCCGAAGATTGGGGTCCAGCGTTTTCTGCCGACGGCGAAAAACTTTTGTTCGTGCGCAGCCCTGATTCCGGCATTCCCGAAGAACTGATGGTGGCTCAGTGTTTGACCGGTGAAGCGACGCGCATCTCGTCGCAGCACGCGCGAATCCTTGGCGCACCGCAATGGTCGATCGACGGCAAGAGCGTAATCTTCGCATCGGACTTCGGCAGCCATCCGGGATTGTGGCGCGCGGGAGTGGATTCGACAGCCGTGGCAGTACAGATAAATGACAGCGGATGGCGGCCGTCGGTTGCACGCGCGGGATATCGGCTCGCCTATCAAAGGATTACGCACAGCCTGAATATCTGGGAGCTGGAACTGGCGGATTCGCAAAAGGCTGCGGAAAGAAAAGAACAGCGCATTTTAGTGCCATCCACGAGCGAGACGGATCAAGGGCCAGGACCACAGATTTCGCCGGACGGAAAAAAACTTGCGTTCATGTCCGACCGCTCCGGAACGATGGAGATTTGGGTGAGCGAACGTGACGGAAGCAATCCGGTACAGCTGACAGCAGTTGGCGGCGCGGGCACGCCGCGATGGTCGCCGGACAGCCAATGGGTTGCCTTCGACGCGTCGGATAGAACCGGCACAAAAATTTACAAAATCAAACTCGGGAGTGGCGCTCCCCAACTTCTGGCGCATGACGAATTCGAGAATCGCTGCCCCAGTTGGTCACATGACGGTAAGTGGGTCTATTTCGCATCGTCGCGAACCAACGAATACCAGGTCTGGAAAGTTCCCGCGGATGGCGGAGCCGCAGTCCAGGTGACGAGGCAAGGCGGTCATGCGGCGCTGGAATCTGCCGACGGCAAATGGGTGTACTACGCGAAAACGGCTTATGCCAATCCGCAGATCTGGCAAGTTCCCGTTGATGGCGGCGCGGAGAGGTTGGTGTCGCAGCAGTTGCAACCGTTCAGTTGGGCGAGCTGGGCGGTCGTGGATCGAGGAATAGTCTTCGCGGGCTCTTCTGGACAAGGCCGACCGCGGGTCAGCCTGTACGACGCAGCGCAGCGCACAGTCACGAAATTCGGCGAAATACAGACCGTGCCGTTTTGGCTCGGTGCATCGCATGATGGGAAGAGCGTAGTGTTTGACCAGCCTGGCTGGCAGCAATCGCAAATCATGCTGATTGAGAATTTCCGTTAGCCGAAAGAACGACGCGTTCCCGGCCCGCATCTTCGGGCTTCAGACAACTCAGGATTCCTCTGGCGGGCGAATTTTTCGAAACGCTTGATGGCCGGATCACATTTTCGCCCTGCGGTGGATTAATCGGCGTGAACTCATAGCGAGTATTTATTGCAGGGCCATTGCCCATGTTCAACAGCGCGGCAGGAATGCGAAGGTATCCTTATTGGCCCCCAAATGGCCCTCGTTTTTCGACTCAGGCGAAATCCTTTCGGTCTATTTTCTTCCACCCGTCCCACCAAGTAAGAAATCGGCTTCGGATCGAATTTCGCGGCGCGGATGGCAGTCCGGCAACCAATTCGTTTTGCATTTGACTGAGATAGCGTCGATGAGTTGCAAAAAATTACCGGTCCCAGTACTACGCATCTCAAAAAACTCTTGCGCAAATCATTTTGCCTTGGGTAGCATTAGTTTCCCGGCGGACGTCGCAGTTTTATTTTGCGTTGGATGTGAGGTTTTCAAAAACGGACGGCGATCGTCCAACGGTTGCAATCAACAATTCGACCTCAAGAGTGTAGTACCTCAGGCCTTCAATCCCCGGCTCGTCCAGCCCTAACAGTATAGGAATGACAAATGCAGGAGTTAATAAACCTTGCTGGCAAGGTTAGAGGCAACCTCGTTTCACTGCGTGGTATCTATCGGGGGATATCCCGGTGAGTAATGTTCGCTGTGGCACAAAATTTTGCCATAACAGCATGCAAGCCGAAAATGAAAAACGCCCTGGGAAGAGTACATCGGACATGTTCACTAACGATCTGGATCAAGTTGGCGGGCCGCACCAGTTTTGGCGGACCACCGCGTGTCGTGACAAAGAACCATTCATGTCAAATTTTATGACCAACGATTTCCGTCGCGCAACAAGCCAGCTGGCTGTGGCGAGGTGGGCCCGAGGTTTCGACCATGCGAAGGCCGCCTGGCACTGCCAAGCACACAGGCATGGAGGACAGAAATAATGAAGCACAATTCAAATTGTGTTTGGAGCGTACTAGGTTCAATTCGTTCTACATACACCCAAGATGGCGCCGTACTTCTCGATGTCAAAAAAGGTGCGTGCTACAGCATGAATGTTGTGGCGGCTCGTGTCTGGACAGCGCTGGAAAGGAGCCGGGAAGGAATCACCCTCGAGGACATAGTGAACGCCCTCGAAAAGCGTTTTCCGGTTCCCCGCAAGCAACTTGAAAGCGATACCGCGGAATGCTTAGAGAATCTTCGACGATTGGGCCTCGTTTCGCAGAATGATACGACACTGTCATCGAGTGCCAGTTCAGGGGGCGGATAGCATGTTGCGGTTCTACGCCATGGAACAGAAGAGCCTTGTCGACGATATCCCGGCTCACCGCATTTCGGGTGCTAAGAGTGCGATGTCCGACTGCGGCTCGCGCAAGACGCACCAGCCATCTGTCGGAGCATCGGCCGGTTGCCGTCCGCGACGTTCCAGAGAAAGTTACTTGTCAGGACTCCGTTTGAGGACGCAACGAAATGCGCTGGTGAATGCTCAAATCGTATGAATGAGCGCTGCAGATTTTGTGCCCAGCCAGTGCACGATCACAATCAGGGGGAATGGAACGATGAGTTATGAGCAGCCAATTGTTCAAAGATCGGGAACAGTAGATGCATTTCTCAATCTATTTGTTCAGAAAACGCCCGGCTCGGGATCTAAGATCGACTGGCGCGTCGAAAAAATTAAGGACAAGGTTGACAGCACGCCCGGAGTAGTCAAATGGAATATTGACAGCGTGTGTAGAGAACTTGAGTTGCCGATGTCAGGCCGCCAAGCGCGCCGCTTGTTCAAAGCCTATTTGGGGATAGGTATAAGGACATATATCAGGAATAAGCGATTGGCAGTCGCCGCGGAACGACTTCAAGTAACCGACGCTCCGGTTAAAGCCATCGCTGCAGACGTAGGCTATCAAAGCACCCGTGATTTCGCGCGGAGCTTTAAGGAGCTGTTTCGCTTGAGCCCAATGGAGTTTAGAAGGATCTGGCGCCACAGAGAGTTGGTCTGCCTAAGAGCGGATTAGATGCCGACAAGGCATCAACAAAGAGTATGAGTTTCGAGCGCGACACAGATCTTGTTGAGACTGTGTAGCGAGGGCGAGCCCCGCCAATCGCCCTTTTTGTGGACATGCCTTCGCCCAGAGCGCATTAGTCTGCCACTAACGCGATCTATTGCGCCTCGCGGGAGTTTCAGGACTTGCTCCTCGAGGGCCCGGGTGAAGAGTTGACTCAAGCATTCAAATCGCAATTTCGATGGTTTGCACGTCAACTGCGGCCGTTGCTGCCGGTGTATCTGCTAAGCGTATTTCTAATCGTCCTGAGCAGTTTAATGTTTCTGCTCGATCCTTTACTTCTTAAGTGGCTGATCGACCGAGTTCTTCCCACAAAAAATTACCGGCTACTGCTCGTCGCGGCGCTAGGATTTTTTGCAATGTATCTCTTTCGACTCGGATTTTTTGCGCTCGCCCAACTCATGAGCTTTCGAACCGTGCAGGATCTTGTCTTCCATGTTCGTCTTGCCATCCTTCGGCAGATGAATCTTCTTTCCCCCGACTACCATGAAACAACGCCGGCCGGAGAACGGCTCTATCGGATAGAACAAGATGTCGACCAAGTAGCTGAAGTTGGTGCGAACCTCGTGCCCTACATTCTCCAATCCGTGTTCAACTCCATATTTGTCATGGCGACAATGTTTACGCTCGATTTTCGGCTGATGTGCGTCGTTTTTCCGCTCATGCCAGTTTTCCTGATTTTCCGGAAGAGTTTCGAGGGGCGGTTACGTCAGGCGTCCGATGTAGCACAGGAGAAAGCCAGCAAAGAAAGCAGCTTTCTCCAGGAACATCTGACGTCCATTGTTCAGGTGCAACTCTTGCACCAGGAGGGCAGTCAAACGGACGCGTTTATGGACTATGCCAAGGCGCGCGTCAAAGCGCTGAACCGCCGGGAATGGGTCCAAGTGCTATTCAGCTCATCTTTCATGGCGGTGGTTGCGTTGGGCACTATCGCGATTCTTGGCTACGGCGGCTATCAAGTATTTGTCGGAGCACTAACGGTGGGCGGCATGGTCGCCTTCTACAGCTACATGGGGAGGCTCTTCGATCCGCTCCGCGCCGCGGTGGACATCTACTCACAGCTGAACCGCTTGAGCACAAATATTCGACGCATCATGGAAGTCACCGAAATGATTCCGAGCGTCGCAGAATTGCCCAACGCTGTGAATTTCCTGCCGAGATCAGCGGGGTATGCGGAGCTAAAAGGGGTTTGTTTCTCTTATCGGAATGGTCCACTGGTGCTGGATGGGCTCGATCTGAGACTGGAACCAGGGGAGAAGGTCGCGCTCGTAGGCTTCAGTGGCAGCGGCAAGAGCACAATCGCAAAACTGATCGCGAGATTGTATGACGTGAGCAAAGGAGCGGTGTGCATAGACGGAATCGACGTTCGAAGCGTACGCCTGGAAAGCCTTCGGACAAAAGTGAGTTACGTCCTGCAGGATGCCGTGCTTTTCGATCGAACATTGAAAGAGAATTTGTTATTGGGAAATCCTTCTGCGTCAATAAGAGACCTTACTCGCGCCCTCGAAATTGCTGACCTCGTCGGCGTCCTCCGGCGCTTGCCCGGAGGCTGGGATGCGCAACTGGGACCGAGAGGCAATGCTCTATCGGGAGGTGAACGTCAACGACTTGCCTTGGCGCGCGCAGTGCTCCAAAACCCATCCATTCTCCTGCTCGATGAGTCGACGTCAGCGCTGGATGCGCCTTCCGAAGGAAGTGTATTGAGGAATCTGGCGGAATGCTTTTCTCGGCAGACGATCGTGTTCGTATCACACCGACTCTCTTCGCTCAAGTGGGTGGACCGCATCGTAGTGCTAAACCGAGGCGCTATTGAAGAGCAGGGGACGCACGATCAGTTGCTTAGCAGCGGCCGACTTTATGCGCATTTGCAAAGCGCGCAACCCGCGGTAGCGACAAATTTGACTTCCTGAACGGCAACAAATAGGAAAAATAAATATGGGAAGGTTTTGTCGCCCAAATTGCTTTGTCTTTTCGAGATCGGCAGGAATTTGGAAAGTCGTAGCCCTCGTTTCGTCCTCGGACGCGGCGAGTAAATTCTTCCACCAAATAAAATGGCCGAATCGCCCACTCTTTGGCCGGATATACCTCTCGTTTCGTGTTGACTGAAGAACGAACATCGCACACCATGAGCGCGTTGTTGAAGTGCTCCCGCCCTTCTTCCAGCCAGCAAGCCCAGCTATGAAAGTAATCTTGCGATCTTTGATTCGTGAATTCAGTTGGGGCGTTCTAGTTCGACAGAAAGTGGAGTATCGAGCTACTTAGGGAAGCGTGAATGTTTTAGTCGCCGCGACGCATGCGCCTCACGCTGGATGCAACCAGGAGATGGAACAGAGCATGGGACTTTCAGTCACAACACAGAATGCAATTGTCAAAAAGGCGGACGTGGATCGCTATCAGCTGGTTTTGTTCAATCGAGCCGGCAGCGTCGTTGTCGTGAGATCTTCGGATGACAATGGCTATTCCCTGCCGATCGTGGGAGTACCAAGGTTCACGCGCCTGGCAGAAGAGCTAACCACCCTCTTGCGCTCTCGCTGGAACATCGAAACAGTGCTTCTCTTCGCGGGGGCGTCGACCGATTCCCAGAAAGAGCATCTTTACGCTGTGTTGGAAGTGCAAGACGGAAAGTGCCCAGCAATGAAATCCGCGGCTTGGCTTTCAGTTCAACAAGCCCTTCAGTTTCTCGGCGAGACCGAGGGCGCTCTGATCTTGAAGCCAGCTTACGGAAAGGCGGCACGGCGGCAGTCGGCTAGCACCGTCGGTCCCTTCAGCAAACTTGGCTGGCTGCAGGATCTTCACGATTGGGCGAGTCATGTAATCAACCCGCTCGGAATGAAGTTGAAGGATTTCCAACAACTAAATGGAAGTGAGACGTTTTCCTTAATCCGGTTCGAGACGACGAAGCAACCTGTCTGGTTTAAGGCTGTGGGCAAGCCGAATGTGCATGAATACGCTATCGCGGAGGCCTTGTCGCAATTACTGCCGAGCTATGTGCCAAACGTTTTAGCGACGAAGCCGGAATGGCACGCTTGGCTCATGTCCAACGCCGAGGGAGTTACGCTGTGGGAAGCACAAAACTCCGCCGCATGCCAGAGCGCTGCAAAGACTCTTGCAGATCTCCAGTTCGAATCTCTTGGCATGACAAACGTCCTTCTCGACGCGAATTGCAGGGACTTGCGCGTACGCGCACTGCTCGAACAAGTCGATCCATTCTTCGACACTGTGGCCAAATTGATGCGCCAGCAAACAAAGATTCCTCCACCGATCCTTACTGGCCACGAACTCGCAGATCTGCGCGCAACTCTCAAAGACGCCCTCCATTGTTTGGTGGCAACGCAAATTCCCGATTCACTCGGGCACTCTGATTTCAACCCTGCGAACATTATTGTGGGGCCGGAACGTTGCGTCTTTCTGGACTGGGCCGAAGCCCACGTCGGTCATCCATTCTTGACTTTCGAATATCTCATCGCGCATCTACATAGGAGCGGTGCGGCGAGGCCTAAGTTCGAACACAAAATCAGATCGACCTACCGCGAGCGATGGGCTTGCGCCACGTCACTGGAACAAGTCGATGAGGCATTTGCGTGTTCGCCACTGGTCGCTGTCTTTGCGTATGCAGTCACAAGCAATATTTGGCGCGATCCCGTGGGTCTGAAAATTCCTGGCGTGGCTGGGCATTTCCGTAGCCTCACCAGACGAATGAAGCAGGAAGCGAATGGCATTCGGCTGCGGAGAGTCTCATGGCTCAATTAATGGTGCCGCTGCCTCCGCACTCCGAAGTTCAGCCTGTGACGGATGTGCTCCACGGGATTCCCGTCACGGACCGCTACCGCTGGCTGGAGGACGGGGATTCACCCCAAACCCGTGCTTGGATAGAAGAGCAAAGCCGCTATGCACGCGCGTATCTTGACAGCGTCTCCGGGCGAGACCACATTCGTCAGCGTATTCGCGACTTTCTCACCGTAGACACTTTTGATTCTCTTCAACGAATGGGAAATCGTTATTTCTTTCGGAAGCGCTTCGCCAGTCAAGAGCAGCCAGGCATTTATATGCGCGAGGGAGTAGACGGCGAGGATCAGCTTTTGATCGATCCCACAAACAGGAATACCGGAAAATTCACGGCCGTCAAACCGGTGCAGGTGTCGCTAGATGGAAACCTATTACTGTACGAGGTGAAACAAGGTGGAGAGCGGACAGGGACATTTGAACTCTTTGACGTCGAGCGGCGCGAGACACTTCCCGATGGGCTGCCTCGGGGATATCTGCGAGGATTCGCCTTCGCACCGGACGGCAAAAGTTTTTATTACGCCCATGAACCACTCCAGACCAAACGACCACTTCTCCGGGCAATCCATCATCATGTTATCGGGAGCACGCCACAGGACGACCAGGAAATCTTCCGTGCTGGAGAAGACAAGACAATTCGCCTAGGCATCAGTGCCGATGACAAGAATCTCGGCTTGCTTGTATATAGGTGCCTGGACAGGGTCTACACCGACTTTTACTTGCTGCCCTTTGGGAGTACCTGCGCTCCAAAGCCGGTTCTGACCAATGCCGACTACAGTATTGGGCCGATATTGCTGAACGGCCGAATCTTGGCCGCCACTGATAAAGAATCGCCGAACTTTCGCATCGTTGAGATTCAGCGTGGAGAGAATCGAGATCTTCGCTGGACGGAACTCATCCCGGAACGCGACGTCCGAATGAACGATTGGCTCGTGGCAGGCGATCGCATGCTCGTCTCCTATATCCGCCAGGCAAAAACAGAAATCCATATTTTTGACCTTCATGGCAACGAGATTGGCGAGTTGCCTGTTCGGGAGGACGAGACCGTCCGTTTGATTGCTGACACTCCTAAATCCGATGAAGTCATTGTCGAGGCCGAGTCGTTCACCGAGGCCACCGGAATCTACCACTACTCCACAAAGTCCCAAGAACGCGTGGCGTGGACGAAAAGGAAAAGTTCTTTTGATCCATCGCTATACGGTCATATTCAGGTGCGATACACGTCGAAAGATGGGACAGAGATTCCCATGTATCTTGTGGGGCACCACAACGTTCTTGCAGGCGGTGCTCACCCGACGATCATGACTTCCTACGGCGGATACGGAGTATCCATGACGCCGCAATTTAGCGTCTTTGTTGCCTTCCTTCTGGAGCGTGGATGCTTGTTTGCGCTGCCCAATATTCGCGGAGGGTGCGAATTCGGCGCGGAATGGTACAAGGCCGCCAAGCGCCGTAACCGTCAGACGGCCTATGACGATTTTCTCTCGGCCGCGCAATGGCTCGTCAACACCGGTCGAACGATCCCAGATAAATTGGCCATCTTTGGCGGTTCAAATTCGGGCCTGCTTGTAGGTGCCGCCATGACTCAAAGGCCCGACTTGTTCCGGGCTGTTGTTTGTATGGTGCCTGTCCTTGACATGCTGAGATACCATCTGTTCGATCACACGCACGTCTCACGAGATGAATTTGGCACCGTTGACGATGCTGAAGATTTTGCGACCCTTCTGAATTATTCACCCTACCACCATGTACGAGATGGCGTGGCATATCCAGCCACAATGATTGTTTCAGGAAGCGCGGACGGAAAGTGCAACCCCTTGCATGCACGCAAGATGACGGCGCGGCTTCAAGCGGCGAACGTCTCTCCGTACCCCGCGCTTCTTGACTACAGCGAATTCCGTGGGCATTCGCCGGTGCTTCCGCTCAGCGAACGGATCGAGGCACTGACGGATCGAATGGCATTTCTGTGTGACCAACTGCAGCTGCCCGTCGAAACTGGAGGACTTTTGACATGACATTTCTAGTTGTCAGAGCCTTACTAGAGTTGCTTTATTTCGAAGTTTACATGGTGCGAGGTAATTTCGCCGCGCTGCACGACAAAGTCCGCAAGTCGCCCGTCAAAACACGTGCGCTAAACCACGAGTCGGTCGAACGAATCTGTTCAGCCGTGGATCTGGCGTGCATTTTGTACTTCAAGGAAGCGCTCTGCCTCCAACGGTCCGCCGCCACCGCTTGCCTGCTAAAAAAATATGGTGTGACGGCACAGATGGTGATTGGAGCTCAACAGATGCCGTTCAAAGCTCATGCCTGGGTGGAAGTGGACGGCCGGGTTGTCAACGACAAGCCGTATATCCCTGAAATGTATGCAGTGCTGGACAGGTGCTGAAGAATAGATCGAGAGGAGGTGACGTCCGATGAGCGCACAGTTTGGAATTTGGAATTTCGATGGAAAACCTGCGGACCGCGAATATCTCGAAAAGATAACCTCTGCGATTACACCGTACGGCCCGGATGGCGGCGATGCCTACACG
>Ga0137409_10001508_pt1 | contig 25164 bp, 20 predicted proteins | sample CZODoug1_16funga_FD_122059 | JGI IMG/M metagenome (GOLD analysis project Ga0137409, IMG submission 122059) | Vadose zone soil fungal communities from Angelo Coast Range Reserve, California, USA - CZODoug1_16fungal (Hybrid Assembly) | ecosystem: Environmental > Terrestrial > Soil > Vadose zone...
CGAGAGCTACACCTGCGACAGGGCCAACCAGGGCAGAGACCCAAACCGACCGGGACTACGAAGATCATCCCCACCTAAGACAACAACTTCCATACGAGCAACGTCACCCGAATCACCAACCACGATGACCGACCTGCAGCTTTCATGTGGATGTGCGCCAGTGGAAAAACTTGCGTGCTTCCACCATTAGCTCGCAGAAGTGAAGTACGGAAGGGTCCCGGAAGGGCCTGCCTTTAGATGAAGAGCAACAACACGGGAATCATCAATACTTCTCCCTTATCGTCCGGTCGTCCAGACTGAGCATTTCGGCCAATTGCTGTTCTGCGTCTCCCTTCCCACTGCTGACCATATCATCCAAGGACAGAAAGCCAGGCTCTCTATACACGATGGTGTACTTGTGGCCGTTCTTCCAGCGCTTCCCTTCTTTTAGTGGATCTAGCAGCCCATCCGCCCGTTGATCGAACTCCTGGATGCTTTCCTGACCGTCCCCAATTTTGGCAGCATCGGCCATTGTCCTTGGGCGGACAGGAGAAAAGCGCTTGAAGGCCAGTAGGTAATCGGTGGTACCGAATAGAAAGCCTGAGGCGTCGCGGAATTGTTTGCGAAGCCATTTCCTCTGGTCACCACCTCTGCCCAGGCGCTTCATCCAGTCGCGGAGGAGCTGTGTATCCCGTCCTCTTCCAAACAGCTCTCGCATTGACCACCCGTTGCACATCCAGTAGTAGAAGACGCAGATAGCGTCATAAGCCTCATCGGGAGTCTTCCAGGGCAAGGGTAGTTTGTGGCGGTCGGGGTATAGCCACCCGAACGTCAGCTTGTGGAAGTGGTCAACAAGCCGGCTAAAACCCTTCCGAAAAGTTGCTCTGAGTCGGTACTTGCGGTTCCTATCCAACCTTGAAGGCATCATAGTATCTCAAGTGGGGCAAAAGTTGCCCCACTCACAGTATACCATGGGGCGAGTCGTTGAAGGGCGGAATGTCCGGCCTGAAGCTCGCCTGATGTGAAGGAGGTTGTATGCGATACCTGAAACTGGTGAAGGAGACCGTGACCAAGACGTTCGAGAGGATTCCCGCCGAAGGCGAAGAGGAAATCATCGCCGAAGATGAGGAGCCCCGTCGCCAGCTCAAGCTGTCCACTTCCGAGGGGGACTTCGAAGACGAGGATGAGGAGGACCTGGGGGACGAGGAGGACGACGACGGCGATTTCGACGAAGACGACGAGGACGAGGAGTAGTCAGGAAGCGCCGGGCGATGGGCATGAATAAGGCCAGGCTCTCGCGTTGGGTAAGCCAACTCCAGGTTCAGCGCGGAAAAATGAAGAGAGCCCGGATCAAATTCAAGATCGCTTCCGAGTACCTGAATGCCCTGGCGACCATGATCGACAAGGTGTTCGAAACGAAAGAGACAGAGACTCCACGGGGCGAGTGAAGGCCCGATACTCAGATCCCTCGTACTGACGTTGACCGCCGGCGGACGGGTTCGTCAGGGGATAAAAGTTGGATTCCGCTGGGGGCGGGTGAGGGCCAAACTTCGCCCGCCCCCATCTTTGGTGTTGACCTCGCCTCGTGAGGGCGAGACCAACGCGCCGCCGAAAGGAAGGTTTCGACGACATGGTGATTATATCGAATCAGGAACCCAGCGACAATCCCGAGAAGGCCAAGAGCACCAACAAGAGAACCGAGATCACGGCCAAGCAGGAGCAAGGCGGTTGGTGGTCGGGTACGGGTTGCTTCTTGCCGGCCGAGCTCGCCGACGTCATTCGAGAGGAAGGCCACTGGTTGGCCACTCCGATCAACCAGGAGGGGTACGGTGATCGGCTCTTTTACTATGAGGACGGGGCCTATCGGCGAAGCGGCGAAGCTCTCGCCCGAAAGCTGGCCGACAAGAAGCTCGGACGGTGGTCCAAACCCGAGTATATCGACGCGACGATCAAGCTTCTGAAACAGAGAGTCGGGACCGAGGAAGAGAAGGTCGACAATTACGACGGGTACGAGGAGTCCCTCCTCAATGTGAAGAACGGAATGCTGGGCCTTAAGACCCGTACCCTCTATGAACCCGGCGCCGAGTACCTCTCGACGATTCAGCTCCCAGTCGTCTACGACCCCAAGGCCAGATCTGCCGTCGTGGAGTCCTTCATCAGGCAGGTTATGAACCCGGACGCGATCAACATCTTCTGGGAGATCGCCGGCACGATCCTCTCCGGCCACACGAAGCACGAGAAGGTGGCGTTCCTGACCGGTCCCCGGGCATCTGGAAAGTCGACCGCGATCAAGATGATCGAGGCCATGGTCGGGAAAGAGAACACCTCGGCCGTCTCGCTCCACGATCTGACCAGCAATCGATTCCGTCTCGCAGAACTGCAGGGCAAGATTCTGAACGTTTGCCCCGACCTGGGCAACCAGCCCTTGGTCGACGTGGGGATCTTCAAGATCGTCGTTTCGGGCGACACCGTGACGGCCGAGCGGAAGCACTGCCCTCCCTTCAAGTTCCGGCCGAAGGCCATCCAATGGTACTCGGCAAACGAACTGCCCGAGAGCCCGGACAAAGGGACCAGTTTTACCGAGCGCCTGGCGATCCTGCGCTTCCCGCACAGCTTCCTTGGTCAGAAGCGCGACAAGCACCTGATCGAGAAGCTGACGACCCCGGAAGCCCTCTCCGCGATCCTGAACCACGCCCTGGAGGGCTTGAAGCGGCTGGAGAAGCAGGTCGACTTCACCCAGGCCAAGAGCATCCGAGAGGAGACCGAGAAGTACAGGGTGCAGAATGATCCGGTCTTCGCTTTTATCGATGACGCGATCGGCATGCAGGAGGACAACACCATCTTCCGATCCGAGATCGCTGAGAGATTCGCCCTCTGGTGCAAGGAGAGCGGCTTGCGGATGCCGCCGCTGCGCAAGCTCTACGACGGACTCCGTGAGATGGGCGCCAAGGAGTGCAAGAAGAGCTGGGGCAAGAGCCAGCACCGCGCCTGGGGGGGCATCTGCTGGAAGAGCAGGTAGGTCAGGTAGTACAGGCTCCCCTTACTAGGGCGACTATGATTCTCTTGAAGTAGAGAGAGGGGAGAAAGAAGTAGGCCGCGGGTGACCTACCTGTCCTACCTCCGCGCGAATCCCAGGACATGGGGCCGCCCCCGAAGGAGGCGGCCCCTGTTCTGGCCGAGGTGCCATTGAGTAGGGAGGCAAGAGTAGAAATGAAGACCGATCGCGATAAGTTCCTTACGGCCGAAGAAACCGAGCAGCTCCTCCAATGTGTCCGCAAACGGGGTAGCCGTCGAGACTTTGTGCTGTGCTTGCTGGGCCTCAATCTCGGTCTTCGAGTGGGCGAGCTGGTCCGGCTCCGCGTGGCCGATCTTGACCGGCAAGAGCGTCTCGTCCATGTTCCGACGCTGAAACGCCTGACGGACCAGGAGAAGACTGCCAAGCGCAAGGCCCAGGAATCCGGGGCGACGTGGAGCAAACCAAGGCTGAAGCGCGGCGATTTGCCCACGCTCTACCTGGACATCCCTCTCTTGGACGAGGTATTCGCCGATATCGGCAAGTACATCAAGGAGGCCGGCATCAAGGGCTGGATCTTCCCCTCGCCGAAGGACGATGGCCACCTGTCGACGCGGCAGGCTGAGCGGATCTTCAAACACTGGGCCAGGGAGACGGGGCTCAGGCCGCAGGTCTCGATCCACGTCTTCCGACATACGCGGGGGACGGATCTCTACGAAAAGGGGATCGACACGCTGGGGATCGCGTGGTTCCTCAGACACGAGTCGGAAGCCACGACGCTCAGGTACAAGCACCTTTCTCCAAAGAAGAAGGCTGAGATGACCCAGAAGGCAGGTGGGATCGGGGTGCCGGATGTCGCCTTCTAGGTCAACTACGACACGGAAACGGAGCTAGTTATGTCACCGGAGAAGCGAACCGCGCAGGCCAATGTTGCCCGACGTCAGATCAAAGGGGTCTCGTTCGGCGTTCGGTCGAGAGCGGTGCTCGATTTCGTGGTCCGCGCTGGACGGACGACGGCCCGAGCCGTCCATCAGGCTGTCGGAGGTCCAGACGATCGTCGGGTCGGAGGCATCAGGGCGATCCTCCGTCGACTTTGCCTCTATGGCTTGGTCGAGAGGGAGCGCCTTGGGGTCACGGTGCCCTTCCTCTACAGCGCCACGGAAAAGGGCCGTCGGAGAATCGAAAACCCCACAAATAAATAAATCAAATTAATTGGCGCCCATTTCCAGGAAATTGGGCTCCCATAGCCTACACCCACGGGAGAAATGGGCCTCCGTGGATTATAGGGGGCCTGTGTGGGCCTTTCTGTAGGGTGGGTTGATCTGGGCTCGACAGCTCACGGAACTACTCGCCCTGCCGGCTCCGCATTTAATTGTCCAATTGCGAGGGAGTTATGCTTTCGAATTCCTACGACCCAGACCGGGGGAAGAGAGTCCTACTCTACAGTCGGGTCAGCACCGAAAATCAGGCCAGAGAAGGGTCGTCCATGGATACCCAGGATGGCCAACTCAGGCAGTATGCCGAGTCGAGGGGATGGAATGTCCTGGACGTGATTCGGGACGCCGGCGAGTCGGGAGCCAAGTTCGATCGGCCCGGGATCAGGAGGCTGATCGAATGGGTCGGCCGCGGTGGAGTGGACCTCCTCGTAGTCAGCAAAGTCGACCGCTTCGGACGTGATACGCTCGAGGGCCTCAGGCTCTTTCGGGAGGTCCTGGAGAAGAACGGCGTCCACATCGTCTCCCTGGACGGCGTCGACAGCCGCACCCCACAGGGCCAATTCATGCTGGAGCTCATGCTGGCGGTGGCCAGGCAGGAGCGGCAGCGGATCCTGGAAAGGTGCAGGGGAGGAATCGAGGCGGCGCTCCGGGATGGCCGCTGGCCGGGGGGGAAGCAGCCGTTCGGGTATGACTACAACAAAACTTCTAAGAAACTGGAGGTGATCGAACAGGAAGCTTCGGTCGTTCGTCGGGTCTTCGGGTGGTACGTGGAGGAAGGTCTCTCGACCCACAAGATCGCGCATCGTCTCTTCGGTTTGGGGATCCGGACTCGGAAGACGATCAAGAACCCTTTGGGTACTCATCCGGGGCCCACTTGGATCAGCCGAATACTCTCCTCCGCCGCCTACACGGGTGAACTCTCCCACACGAAGAACGGGGAGACGTTCCGGATCTCCCTGCCCGCGGTCGTCACCAAGGAACTCTTCGCCGCGGCCCAGGCCAAACTTGCGGCCGGCCTTTCGAAGTCCAAGCGGTGCCTGAAGCGCGAGATCCTGGCCGCCCACTACGTGTACTGCGCTGAGTGTGAAGCGCGTGGCAGGGGGAAGCTTAGGATGTTCGTAAGCAAACGGAGATTCACCTGCGGCACCCAGCTCCCCAGTGTTCGGAATCGACCCGATCAACGGCTGTATCGACACGATCACTGCGGCAACAATTCCGTGCCGATCGAGCGACTGGACGGGGTCCTTTGGGCCCACATCAGCCGGCTATTCAAAGATCCTCGTTGGAGAATGGACATCCTGTTCGATGCCTCAAGCGAGGCCCGGCGGAAACTGGACGACGTTCAGTCCCAGGTCGGTGACCTGGAAGAGCGCCTCGCCAAGAATCTCAAGGAACAGGAGCGTCAAGCCGAGCTTTTCCTTTCTGGAGCCTTCTCTCAGGACGTGCTGAAGTCTCTGGGAGATCGACTGAAGGCCGAGCGAGCCGCGGTAGAAGGTGAACTGGCGAAGGTCAATAAACTCTACCAAGAGGCTGCAGCCGCCAAGACTGCCACGAGAGCCAGCATCAAGATCCGTGTCCACAAGCTGGACGAGCTCTCCTTCGAGGCCCGCAGGAGTCTCCTGGAGCTGCTCTTCGCCGGTCCTGGGGACGGGCTCTATATCTCGAAGGGAGGAGGGGTAGAAGTCCGGGCCCGATGGACCGTGGAGCGAGTGGAGCAATTCCTCGGCTCCTACAAGGATGAAAACGACCCGGAGACCCAGGCCGCTACGGATCTTAAGTCACATCTCTGTTACTTTAAGTAACGCGGCGACGACGTCGAAAAACACCCCTCCCCAATCGCCTCGTTCACAGCACGTTGCGAGACCCCATTTCTGGCACGCGCCTTGCTTTGTTTTGCATCGGTCGGCGGATGCTTGACGTGGGGGCACGTCGGCGACGTGAGAAGTCGCAGGCTGCGTGAGCGGCTCAGGGGTTCGAGTCCTCCACCTGCCGCCTTTTGATCCGGCACGTCTTGATTTCGCCGTGTGGCGAGGTTAGGCTGGGGTCGACTTCTCATGTTGCCGGCTCCCCGTGGAGCACCTGAGAAAGACCCCGGCACCCGCGCCGGGGTTTTTCTGTTTCTGGAGGTGTTCCATGGAGAAGACGACCAACAAGCCCATCAGCGAGGAAGTGATCCGGGAGTTCGCCCCGATGGGCAAGTACCGCGTCCGCCTCGTGCGGAACCCGCGGCGGCCGAAGGAAGGGCCGACCCTCGACATCCGGGAATACATCAGCGCCGAATCCTTCGAAGGCTTCACGCGCCGCGGGATCCGGATCGGCGACCGCGCCCATATGGATCTGCTGCGCGACACGCTGAAGGAGGTCCTGGAGGCCGGAGGCTTCGCGAAATCCGCGCCGGGGACCCTGCCCCTCGAGTAAGCGCCGAGAGTCCGTCCGGAGGTACGGGTTCCCGCGGGGGAATCCGTGTCTCCGGCGGGATCCCTACGAGAGCATTCCGCGGATCTTCTGGATCTCGGGCTGCAGCGCCGCCTTGCGCTCGGGGTCGAGCTCCGCGGCCTTCTCGAGGTCCGCAAGGGCGTCGGCGTAGTCCATCCGCTCGCCGTGCACGGCGCCGCGGATCGCGTGCGCCTCGGCGCTCTCCGGATCCAGCTCGAGCGCGCGGGCCAGGTCCTTGAGGGCCAGGTCGGTCTTGCCGCGCTTCAGGCGCAGCCGGGCGCGCTCGCAGTAGGCGGCCCCGAGGTGCGGCTGGAGCACGAGGCCGGGGGTGATGAGGAGCGCGCGCTCGAGATCGGCCAGCGCGAGTTCGTGCTTCTTCTGGCCCAGATAGAGGTCGCAGCGCGCCAGCAGCGCTTCGGCGAACTGAGGGTCCTGCTCGATCTCGGGGTTCACCTTGGCGCTGACTTCGAAATCCGCGACGGCTCCCAGGAGGTCGCCCCGTTCGATCCGTGCGCGGGCGCGGTCGCCGAACGCCATCAGGAGCATGGGGTCGACTTCCGCGTCGGGCTTGAGCCGGAGCAGCAGTTCGATGTCGCCGGCCGCGCGCTCGGCCTCGCCGAGCTGGAAGAACGCGGTGGCGCGGAGCTCGCGGTGCAGCGGATCGGCGGGCGCGAGCGAAATGGCACGCGTCAGGTCCTCGATCGCGTCGCTGAAGCGGCCTTCCTCCACGTGGGCCCGGCCGCGCTCGCCGAAGGAGACGGCGAGGGCGGGATCGATCGCCAGGCCCGGCCGCGCGGCCATCACCTGGGCGAGGTCCTCCAGCGCCTCCTCGTGGGAGCCTTCCTGGGCGCGGGCGATCGCGCGGCGGTACAGGGCGTCGATGCGCTCCCCGTCCGCCTCGGGCGCCTTGACCAGGCGGTCGGCCGCTTCGAAGTCGGCGACGGCCTCGTTGATGAGCCCCTTCTCCTGGCGTTCCTTCGCCCGGCGGCGGTGGCATTCCGCGAGCTCCGCCACCGGGGCGCCCTCGGGCCGGAGCCGGATCGCGGTTCCGAAGTCCTCGATCGCGGAGTCGAGCGTCCCCGCGTGGGCGGCCTTCCGCCCGCGGTGCTGGTAGGCGTCGGCGTAGCGCGGATCGATCGCGAGCTCGGGGTCCAGCGCCAGCGCCTGGTCGAGATCGCGGAACGCCGCGTCGTAGTCCTGCTTGCGCAGCGCGATGGTGCCGCGGTCGTGGTACGGCATCGGGCGCTGGGGATCGACGTGCAGCGACGCGGTCAGGTCGTCGATCGCCTTGCCGAAGTTTCCCTTCGCGAGATGGAGTCGCGCGCGGAGCGAGAGCGCCTCGGCGTCCTCCTCGTCGGCGGCGATCGCGGCCGTAAGGTCGGCGAGCGCGCCGTCGAGATCCTTGCGTTTCAGACGCAATTCGCCGCGCAGGACCAGCGACTTGGCGTGGTCGGGTTTGCGGGTGAGGGCCTTCTCGAGATACTGCAGCGCGCCGTTCAGGTCCTTGAGGTCCGTGAGCGCCACGGCGCAGTAATAGCACGCCTCCGCGTTGCCCTGGCCCACGCACTGCTTGAGGTCCGCGAGCGCCTCCTTGGGCCGCTTGCAGGCGAGATAGGTGCAGCCGCGGAAGTAGACGGCCTTCGACTGGCCGGGGTCCAGCTGCAGCGCCTTGTTGAAGTCGTAGAGAGCGTTCTCATAGCGCTTGGTCTTGTAGAGGAGGATGCCGCGCTCGACGAAGGCCTGGACGTAGTCGGGGAATTCCTTGATGAGATCGGTCCATTGCTGGATGCCCATGGCGGAGCCGTCCGTATGGGCCGGGGGCGAGCGGCGCACCGGGCGCGACGGCGCGGCGGCGGTGGTGGATGCGGGCGCGGAGGGAGCGTTGAGACGGTTGCGGCGGTGAAGACGAGCCATAGGGACCTCCCGTAGGGACGACCGGCTCGCCGGATTCAAAATATGAAGATGCGCGCTCGAGGTCAAGGAGAAGTTGGAGGCATCTCGAACGGGCGAGGCGGGGTGAGTAAAGCAACGATGAAGACGCAGGGCTCCTTCAGGCGCGGTCGAGGGACAGTCGATAGGGGCTGAAGACCCTCCCTGGGGGGGCCCCCCCAGGAAACCATTGTTTATGGACAAGGAAACTTGGCGAATCTTTTCGTGGAATGTGACACTTTTTCGCCGTCGCGTGTGTAGGATTAGCAGTTAGTTGATGAAAAACGTGGGATTCGTAAGGGGGACAACGATGACGAGAGCGAAGGTGGGAGCGGGAGTCCTGCTGCTGCTCTTCACGCTGGGTGTCGGGGTGAACAGCTCACCTCAGGAGACGCCTCAGAAGCCGAGCGTGTGCGCCGCGATCGACAGCTCGGTGAAGGGCATTTCAGGCTACAACATGAAAGATCAGGCGGCCCTCTCCGAGGACGGAGAGTTCCTGCGCCGCGTGATGCTGGACATCGTCGGCTATCCGCCCAACCTGGACCAGGTGAAGGCGTTCATGGCCGACACGAGCCCCGCCAAGCGCGTCGCCAAGATCGACGAGCTGCTGGCCACGGACGACTTCGCCGACCTGTGGGCGAGGATGTTCGCGGAGGTCTTCTTCGGCAACTACCACGAAGTCACCATGGACACGATGCCGAAGCTGGGCAAGGCCGCCAGCGCGCGCATCGTCGGCGACTTCCTCAAGTGGTTCAAGCTGAAGCTCAACAAGGACACCCCCTGGACCGAGATCGTGTCCCAGATGCTGGACGCCCGCGGCACGGACGAGGGCGACCCCGCCATGGCGTACAAGCTGTCCTTCTATAGTGGTGAAGGCAATGCGATCGAGTTCGCCAACGGCGTGGCCCGGCACCTCCTGGGCATCCGCCTCGTCTGCGCGCGCTGCCACGACCATCCCTTCGACAAGTGGCGCGTCGAGGACTATTACGGCCTTGCCGACTTCGTCTACCGCCAGAAGGCCCGCGGCTACGGGAACGGCGGCGAAAAGGATGCGGTCGACCACGTCGAGCTGAAGTACGCCGACGAAGGCGACATCATGCTGCCGAACATCAGCGGCTCGAAGGATGCGGAAGTGAAGCTGGCGCACGGCGGCGCGGCGCAGCCGAACTTCCTCTTCGGTGGATCGGCCGGCAAGAACGACGACCGCATGAAGGTCCTGGCCATGTTCATGACGAACAAGGCCAACTCCCAGCTGCCCCGCGCGCTGGTGAACCGGGTGTGGTCGTGGCTCATGGGCCGCGGCGTCGTGCATCCGGTGGACGACTTCAACCTGAAGAACAAGGCGATGGCGACCGCGCTGCTGGAAGCGATGGTCCGCGACACGATCGAGAACAAGTACTCGATCAAGCGCATCATCCGGGCCATCTGCAACACGGAGGCGTACCAGCGTTCCTGCTCCAGCGACACGCAGGTGACGAAGGTGAACTTCTCCCGTGCGACGGTGAAGCCGCTCAACGGCGAGCAGCTCCTCAACTCGATCAAGGTCGCGACGCAGGGCAAGCCCGAGCGCGCGACGGTGCAGACGATGGAGATGGTCCAGTCGCTGTACCCCGCCGGCGCGATCTGGTGCGAGGTGACGCCTTTGCCCGGCAACGCGCGTCAGGCCCTGCTGCTCCGCAACAACACGCAGATCATGAGCTGGATCAACGGCGCGGTGCTCGGCAAGGTGAAGAGCTCCGCGGGCTCCGTCGAGGAGAAGATCGACCTCATGTTCCTCTCGGCCCTCTCGCGCCCGGCGAACGAGAGCGAGAAGAAGCGCTACGGGGCGTTCCTGGCCGGCAAGGGCAGCATGGAGGACGCGTACTGGACTCTGCTGAATTCGACGGAATTCGTGACGCGTCACTGAACCGGCGTGTGTACTGTAGATACGAACTGTTAAGAATAAGATAACGTTGGAGGGGAATAAAATGGCGAAATGCGTCGAGTGCGTGCCTGGATTTGACCGCCGGAATTTCCTCAAGTTCAGCCTTGGGGCCGGTGCGATGGGGGCGATTCCCCATAGTCTGCTCGCGCAGCAGACTCAGGCGAAGCAGGCCTCGGGCCGTACGGCCAAGGCCGTGATCATGCTGTGGATGGGCGGCGGACCCACCCAGATCGACACGTGGGATCCGAAGCCGGGCAGCCGGAACGCCGGCGACTTCAAGGCGATCGACACCACCGGCGGCCAGCTCATGAAGTTCTCGGACCAGATGAAGGTCTGCGCCACCCAGGGCAAGAACATGACCGTCGTGCGCTCGATGAACACGCACGAAGGCTCGCACGAACGCGGCACGTCGCTGATGCACATCGGCATCAACCCCGTGCAGGGCCTCGAGATTCCTCCCACGGGCACGGTCGTGTCGTATGAGAAGGGCAAGAAGGATTTCCCCCTGCCCCACTTCATCGCGATCGATCCGCCCCTGATTCCGCAGGCGACGACGTTCGGCGACGACTTCATGCCGTTCCGCCTGAACAACGCCGAGAATCCGATCCCGAACATCCGCCGCAACGTCGGCGAGGCCCAGGACAAGGAGCGCGCCAAGCTCCTGCTGGACCAGAACAAGGAATGGGACGGCAAGCGCCAGCAGAAGGAAGTCTCCAAGGTCGAGGCTTCCTATGTGAAGTCCGAGGACGTGATGAACACGCCCCTCCTGAAGGCGTTCAACTATCACGACGAGCCCGCCGACCTCCGCAAGGAGTACGGCGACCGCTTCGGCATCAACTGCCTCCTGGCGCGGCGCCTGGTCGCGGCCGGCTGCTCCTTCGTGGAGATCGGCATGGGCGGCTGGGACATGCACTCCGACGTGGCGGGCAACTGCAAGCGCATGCTCCCCACCCTGGACGCCGGCATGGGCACCCTGATCAAGGACCTCGCCGAGAAGGACATGCTCAAGGAGACGCTGGTCGTGTGGTGCGGCGAGTTCGGCCGGACCCCCAACATCAACGCGGGCAAGGGCCGTGACCACCACGCCGACGGCTTCTCGGTCGTCATGGCGGGCGGCGGCCTGGCGGGCGGTCGCGTGTACGGAAACACCGGCCCCAACGGCGATCAGTGCACCGCGCCGGTGCCCATCCACAACCTGTTCGCGACCATGTACCAGGCCTGCGGCATCGACGGCAACAAGAAGTACGAGACGGAAGGCCGCAAGATCAAGTACGTGTCGATGAACGGCAGCGTGTCGACGAGCGGCACGCCCATCAAGGAGCTGTTCTAAGTCCCTGGCGATTCCGAAACGGCCCCGACCGCAAGGTCGGGGCCGTTTCTTTTTTAAAGGGAGAGAAGAATCCGGAGGAGACTCCCCGCGGGCGCCCGTCGTTGACACCCTTCCGGCGTATAAGTATTCTGAGCGGCCAATCCATGAACAAGCTTCTGTGCGCCATTCCCCTGCTCCTCCCCTTCCTCGCCCTGGCTCCCGGGCCGCAGGACGCCAAACCCGCGCAGGAAAAGACCGCCCCCGGCCTGATTCTCCATCTCGAGGGCGGCGGCCTTCAGGATGCCCGCGAGACGCGCCTGGCGGCCCTGTATGTGCCGGAAGGGACCCCGCCCTCGTCCTTCATCCCCCCGGGCCCCTTCAAAGCCAGGTGGGAGGGCTATGTCAGCGTGGACCTGGGCACCGACGTCACCTTCAGCGCCGCCGGAAACGGGTCCCTCAGCGTCACCGCCGCCGGCAAGTCCGCGCTGCAGGCCAGGGGCGACCTCGCCGCCGTCGAAGGGCCCTCCCTCCGCCTGCGCAAGGGGCGCAACAAGCTGGTCGTCCAGTACGAGAGCCCGGCAAAGGGCGACGCCGTCCTCCGCCTTTCCTGGGCGTCCAGCGACTTCGCCCGCGAACCTCTCCCCCCCGGCGCGCTCAGCCATCCGGCCGAGGCCGAGTCGCTCCGGGCCACGAGACTCCTCCACGACGGCCGGGAGCTGGTCGGCACGCGCCGCTGCGCCAGGTGCCACCTCACCGATCTCAAGGGCATGCCCGAGCTGGATCTGGACGCGCCCTCGCTCGCCGAGGCCGGGGCGCGCCTGAATCCCGATTGGATGGCCCGCTGGATCCTGGCCCCGCGCATGATCCGCCCCGAAGCCACCATGCCCAAGATCCCCGGACTGCAGGCGCAGGACGCCGCCGATATGGCCGCGTACCTGTCCACGCTCGGCAAGCCTGAAGCGCCTCCCGCCGCGGGGGAGGAGACGGCGAAGAGCGGCGGATATCTCTTCGCCGAGATGCGCTGCATCGCCTGCCACACGCTGCCCGACAAGGATCCCGCGCCCGACCGCATCCCCTTCACCTATCTCAAGGCCAAATGGACCCCCGCCGCGCTCAAGAAGTTCCTGCTCGGCCCCGAAAAGCACTATGCGTGGATCGAGATGCCGAACTTCCACCTCAGCGACGACGACGCCGGCAGACTCGCCGCCTTCCTGCTCTCGCGGCCCGGCAAGGCCGTCGAGCCGGTGACCGCGAAAGGCGACCCCGCCCGCGGCAGACAGCAGGTCGAGACGCGGGGCTGTATGAACTGCCATACTGTCGCCGGGACGAACTCGGCCAAGGCCCCCGCTCCGCTCAAGGACTTGAAGGCCGGCGTCTGCAAGGGGCCCGACTTCGGCCTTGGCCCCGTTCAGACCGACGCGATTGCCGCCTTCGTCGCCGGCGACCGCAGTTCCCTGTCCCGCGAAGCTCTGCCGGAGTTCGCCGAGCGTCAGTTCCTCGCGCTGCGCTGTTTCGCCTGCCACCGCCGGGACGACCGGCTCGAGGCGTGGACCGAGCTCGCCGCTGAGGCGCGCGAGTTCGAGCCTCCCAAGAAGGCCGACGACGGGGAATTCGCCGCCGTCGCGCCGGCCGAGCCCTGGTTCCCGTCGCTCACCTGGGTCGGCGAGAAGCTGAAACCCGAATGGGCGGTCGCGTTCCTGAAGGGGGAGATCGCCGAGCGTCCTCGTCCGTTCCTGAAGAACCTGCGCATGCCGGCCTTCCCCGCGCGCGCCGAGAAATTGTTTCACGGCCTGGCCCTCGAGCACGGCTATCCGACGAAAAGCGCGCCGGAGCCGGAGCCCGATCCCGGGATGTCGGAGATCGGCCGCAAGCTGTCGGGACCCGCGGGCGGGCTCGACTGCCTTTCGTGCCACGCGATCGGCCCCAAGGGCGCGACCAAGGTCTTCGAGGCGCCCGCGCCGAACTTCAAGCTCGTGCGCGACCGGATGAAGAAGGACTATTACGACCGCTGGGTCCGCGAGCCCCTGCGCCTCGAGCCCGGCACCAAGATGCCCCAGTTCATCAAAGACGGCCGGACGCAGCTCACCGAGATCCTCGACGGCGACGGCGTCAAGCAGGCCGACGCCCTGTGGCAGTATCTCCTGGAGGGCGCGAAAATCCGCCCGCCCGGCGAATGAGACGCGCCGGGCTGCTCGCCCTCATGCTCGTCGGGTGCCAGTCGCCCGGAAAGGACTCTATGGCCGCCTCCCGAGAGCTGCAGTCGATCTTCGACGACGCGTGGGAAACGTCGATGCGCGAGAACCCCACCTACGCCACCTATCTCGGCGATTTCCGCTACAACGACCGGCTTTCCGACATCTCCGCGACGGGACGCGCGCGGCGGCATCAGCAGCACGAGGCGCTGCTCGGGCGCATCAACGCCGTCGATCTGAAATCGCTGACCGAGAGCGACCGCGTCAGCGCCGACATCTTCCGCCTCCAGATCGAGCAGGCGCTGGAGGAGGACCGCTACAAGTTCTGGCAGTGGGACGTCGACCAGATGGGCGGCCCGCAGGCGGAGTTCCCGCAGCTCCTGAACTACCATCCGCTGACCGACGAGAAGGGCCTGGAGGCGCGCTTCCGGGCTTTCGGCCTCTATATGGACCAGTACCTCGACAACCTGCGAGACGGCGTCCGCGAAGGCCGCACGGCGATGCGCGCGGCGGTCGAGCGCGTCATCGGCCAGCTCCATCATCTGCTCGCCCTGCCTCCCGAGAAGTCCCCCTTCGCCGCGAAGCCGTCGCTGCTGCCGGCGATCCGCGACTCCGTCTATCCCGCGTATCACCGCATGCTCCAGTACCTGGAGTCCGACTATCTCCCGGTCTCGCGGGCGAAGAACGTCGGCCTGTGGGCGCTGCCGGGCGGCGCGGAAGCCTACAAGTTCCGCATCAAGCTGCACACGACGACCGACCTGACGGCCGAGGAGATCCACGCGATCGGGCTGCAGGAGCTGAAGTCCATCCAGGACGAGATGCGGACGATCGCGAAGGGCGATCTGAAGGGCTTCCTCGAGACGCTGAAGAAGGATCCGAAGAACCTGTTCTCGTCGCGGGAGGACCTGCTCGAGACCGCGAGGCGCGAGCTCGCGAAGGCGAACGCCAGGCTGCCGCAGTGGTTCAAGCGGCTCCCGAAGAACGAGTGCGAAGTGAAGGCGATCGAGGAGTACCGCGAGAAGGACTCGGTCGCGGCCTTCTACTACCAGCCCGACGAAAAGCTGACGCGCAAGGGCATCTTCTACGCGAACACGTACGACGCGACCTCGCGGCCGCGCTTCAACATGCCGGCGCTGGCGGTGCATGAGGCGGTCCCGGGGCATCACCTGCAGATCGCCCTCGCGCTGGAGATCGAGGGCCTGCCGCGCTTCCGCCGCCAGGCGGGCTTCACGGCGTTCATCGAAGGCTGGGGCCTCTACAGCGAGCGCCTCGGCGACGAGATGGGCCTCTATGAGGACGACCTCTCCCGCTTCGGCATGCTGACCTACCAGGCCTGGCGCGCCTGCCGCCTGGTGGTCGACACGGGCCTCCACGCCATGAAATGGACGCGCGAGCAGGCGATCGCGTTCTTCATGGACAATCTCGCGCTGACGGAGACCGAAGTCCTGAACGAAGTCGACCGCTACATCATCTGGCCCGGCCAGGCGCTGGCCTATATGGTGGGCAAGCGCGAGATCACGGCGCTGCGCGAGGAGGCCAGGAAGGCGATGGGCGCGCGCTTCGACATCAAGGAGTTCCACGACGTGGTCCTGCGCAACGGCGCGATCCCCCTCTTCACCCTGCGCCGCCTGGTCCACGACTGGGCGGGGATCGCAAACTGATCCTCAGGGGGGAGCCGGCACGCGCGCCTGGACCTGGACGACGCCAGCAGGGGTCAATGCCCCCGACCCGTCCCTCGTGCTGCCGAAGATCCGCACCTCGTCGATCAATCCACGGAAGTTGCCTTTGGGATTGAGCGTGCGCTGCGCGACCGGGAGGTTGCCGATCGACAGGCCCGGAGCCATCCTCAAGCCCGTCGTCCCGGCGGCGGCGTCCTTCTGCACGACCACGACCGCATCCTGGTCGCGATTGCCCACGTAAATCTTCGCCTGGTTCGACGCCGCCGTCGAATCGTAGGTCACGGCGAAGAAGCGCCAGTTCATGAGCAGCGCCGCCTCGGCCGCGACCGCCGGAATTGCCTGCGCGGGCGTCCGGATCGCCGTCCCTTCCGCCTTCTGGTTGATGCCGACTTGGAGGCTCCCGTCGGAGCGATGAACGACCTCGACGCCGTCCCGGTCGAGCCAGCTGAGAATGCGGTTGCCCCCCGGCCCCTCGGCGCTGCTGCGCGCGTCGATCCAGCCGGTGATCGTGAACGATTTCAGGTTCCGAAACTGGTCGATCGGGCCCGCGAGATCCGCGGCGAAAGGACCCGGATCGGCGCCGAAATCCAGGGAGCTGCCGCCTCCGGGCGGCGGGATCTCGTGCGACCATAGGGGCCTGTTCTTCGTCAGCGTCGCCGAGCCGGACATGCTCGACGACGAACCCAGATTGACCGTGGCCGTCCCGCCGACTTCGTTGAAGAGCAGCTCGACCAGCAGAATCGGGGGCAGTTCCTGCGCGGGAGCGGCGGCCGCCCGCGCTTTTTCCCGGTCCCGCTCGCGCTCCGCGGCGATGTCCTTCCACTTCGGCGCGCGCTTCGTCCACCAGAGCTGCATTTCCGTCAGCGTCGGATACTTCTCGCCGGAGATCTTCTGCACGAGGCGGAGGAGGTCGACCCCGACGCGGTCATATTGCTTCTTCACGTCGTCCCCCACCTTCGCGCGCCGCTTCTGCATCCAGTCCCACCCCTTCAGAAGGCCGTCCAGGGCAAGATCCGCAGGCAGCTCCGCCAGGGCGGCCGCCGCGTTCAGCGCCGGTTCCAGGTCGTTCCCCGTCAGCAGATCCTGGAGCGCCGGCAGCGCCGATTCGTGGCCGACCTGGCCCAAGGCGGCGATCAGGCGGCGATGGAGATAGGGGGTCTTGCGGAACGAGGGAAGAGCCTGGGCGAGCACCAGCGCGGCGCCGCGGCAGCCCCTCATCCTCCCGAGCGCCGCCGCCGCGGTGACGGGGAGGAGATGGTTGATATCGGCCGGACTCTGCGCCAGGAAGCGCGACAGCTCCCCCACGACTCCGGGCTCGGCCGGGTCGGCCCAGCCGAGAGCCTGGATCTGCACGGCGCGGTCCTCGATCGAACGGGCCTCCTTCATCGCGGCCCGGTAGGACTCGAGGGTCGACCTGGCCTGGTCGCCCGCCGTCGCAGGCTGCACCCCCGCCATGAGGATCCCGAGGAGGGATGCGCGAGCGAACGTGTCCATCGAGCACCTCACCGGTGCGCCTTATCCTGGGCCAGCAGGCCCCGTCGGAGGAGGGCCCGCGCCTCCCTCGGAGTTTTTTTCTCGCCGATCCGCTCCAGGACGGCCTTGGGACCGAACTCCTTCTCGGCATCGAGCAGAAACAGGGTCGGCGCGCCGTTCACCTTCCACGCGGCGACGTCCGGCGAATCCTTCCGGTACGGCAGCGCCACGAACGTGCAGCGGCAATGCAGTTTCGCCACCGCCCGGTCCTCCAGCGACGCGATCAGGGCGGCCACGTCGTCGGACTCGTCCCGGAACAGGACCAGCGTCAGCTTCTTCCCGTCCGGGCTCCGCAGCGCGGGCGGAGGCGGGTCGGCGGACCAGCTGATCGGCCGTCGGCAGTAGCAATCCAGGGTCTTCTTCATGGCCGCGACGATGTCCGCGGTGCTCTTGGTGACGCAGCGGTGGAGTTCCTCCCCCTCGGGGTCGAACGTGATGAATTCGCACTTGGAGGTGAACTTCACCGCGCGGACCGTCGCCATGTCGGTGCATTTCACGAAGTGGAATTCATCCTTGAAGGGGCGGACCATGTCGGTCGTGAACGAGCGGTCGATGCCCTTGGTGCCGGGGCCTTCCGAAACCAGGTCGGTCATGCAGATGACGAGGACAGGCTTCCCGGTCGCCGCCGACCTTGCGCGGGCCTCGTCCAGCTTGACCCACCTGACCTGCTCGTCCTCGGCGGCCCGAAGGCCGAAGCACCACAGCATCGCGGCGGCGAACGCCGCCCTGTTTCCGGTCATGGCAATCTCCTGCTCGCGCTTATCCGTCGATGGCTTGCCCCCTTAGGGCGATAGCCCTCGGGCGAGGAAGGTTAGCGTCCGCAGGAATTGAGGCGCCGTTCGAGCATGTTCAGGTCGGCCCAGAAAACGTCGCCGTCCTCGAACCATCCGTTGAGGAGCGTCTCCGAGGCCACGGGAATGTCGCGCACCGGGGCGATACGCTCTCCGTGGCAGGTGAAGCCCAGGTCGACCTTGCTGCGCGGCGCCCGGGCCAGTGAGAAGCGGCTGCAGGGGAAGAGGCGCTCGAAGCCGGGTTCGCCGACGCCCCCTCCGGAGTATTCCCACTCCCGGGGTTCGATGAACATGACGTGCCCGTCGCCGATCCCGGCGAAGTAGCCGGCGACGGATCCGCCGGGTCCGGTCAGCCGGACCACGTCGCGGGGCGCCACCTGGAACACCTGGACCTTCCCGTTACGCAGGTCCCGTCCGAGCGCCTGGCGGAGCTCGGACACGCGCCGGTCCCGGAGCATCCGGGCCGCCGCGCTCCCGGCGATCGCGCCGAGCAGCACCGCACCCAGGAGCACGGCGGGACTGGAGGTGGTGGCCAGCGCCGCCGCGAGCACGGGTAGCGCTCCCGCCACGGCGCCGATTCCGCGGTCTCCGGAGCTTGAGCAGGCTCCCAGGAGATTCTGGAGTACCTCCCGTTCGTCGGGAGTCATCTGCCGGTATTCGACCTTCCACATGGAGCAGCTCCACGGGGAATAGCGCCGGGTTGCAGAAGGTTAGGGGCGAAGAGCCGGTTGACGCTAACTTCCCCGCCGGCAGGGCTATACTCTCCAGGAGACGAGCGACGATGCCGAGAACCGAGATCACGGACGCCCAGGTCGAGCAGGCGATCCGTGAGGTCCAGGCGGGCAGCCCCGCCTCCTACGGCATCGTCGTCCAGGGCTATGCCCGCCGCGTGCGGGCCCTCGTCGCGAAGCACTGCCCTCCCTCGGTGGAAACCGACGAGATCGCGCACCTCACTTTCGTGACGGCCTACCGGGAGATCCAGCGCTACCGGCCCGGCACCCAGTTCTTCGGATGGCTGGCGTCCATCGCGAAGATGCTGATCATGGCCGAGCTCAAGCGGGTGAAGCGCGACGCCCACAACCGGCAGAACTACCTGGACTACGAGACCGCCGTGGGACTCGAGGAGATGGCGGCTGATCCCTCGGAGGCCGGAGACGCCAAGGTCCGCGCGCTGCGCACCTGCACGTCGCAGCTGTCCGAAGAGCACCAGTCGCTGATCCGCCTGCGCTACGCCGAAGACCACTCGATCCGGAATCTTTCGGCGAAGCTCAATAAGACCCTGTCGGCGGTGAAGGTCCAGCTCTTCTTCATCCGGAAGAAGCTCCGCGAGTGCGTCGGCCGGCGCCTCGCGTTGCAGAGGGAGGCATGACGGACCGCTTCGATGTCCTGGCCAGCGAGTATTTCGACGGCGACCTGGGGCCGCAGGAGGCCGCCGAACTCGCGGCGCTGCTCCGGCGGGATCCCGGGCGGAAACGCTGGTTCCTGGAAATGTATCAGCAGAACCGGCTGCTGGAAGTCGACCAGGGACCCGCGTCGGAGGAGGAGTTGTCCCGAAAGATCCTCGCGGAGATCGAAGGCGGCGACACCGGTCAGTTCGTCAATTCGGTGATGAAGACGCTGGAGACTCCTCCTGCGCCCGCGAAGCGGCCACGACCGGCCTCCGCTCCAAAGCGCGCACCCTGGAAGGTTGGGGCCGCACTGGCGGCCGCCGCCCTCCTGCTGGGTCTCCTGGGATGGTTCTTCACCTCGCCCTCCGTGGATGCCGCGCCCGTCATGGCCCGTGTGGAGAAAGTCACCGGAGACGTCGCCCTCGCCGGTGGCCGGCGGATCCGGGCCGGCGAGCCTATCCCTGGGGGCGAGACCCTGACTCTGACGGGCCCGGGAAGCGCGGCGATCCTCTCCTACCCGGACCGGACGCGGCTGGAACTCGGAGGGGAGGCATCCCTGCTCTTGCAGAAGGATCCGCGCGATCCGGCCGCCAAATCGCTCCGCCTCGAGCGCGGGTTTCTGCGTGCCGACGTCGCCCGCCAGCCCGCGGGGCTCCCCTTCCTGGTCCGCTCCCGCTTCGCGGAAGTCCGGGTCCTCGGAACGAGATTCGATTTCTGGGCGGAGGCGGAGTCCACGCGGCTCGAAGTGACGGAGGGAAAAGTCCGCTTCCTTCGCGACGGGGACTCGAAGGGACTCGACGTCGGGGCCGGCGAGAAGGCGGCCGCGACGTCGCGGGAGCTGGTCCGCTGGGTCCCGGTCTGCGATCTCGCTTTTTCGCAGATGACCGCCCTCCCCCCCACGATGGAAGCGCTGTTCTGCTCGTCCCGGGTCCTGCACACGAAGGATCGTAAGATCGAGTCCGGCGCCGATCGCGTCCGATTCACCAACGGCGGCCTAGTGTTCGACCCCGTCCCGACACCCAATCGCGACCACGGCCTGGTGGTCGCGCGATGGAAGGAGGAGATCGGGGAGGATGCCGTCCTGGAGGCCGTCGTGTCGGCGGGGGCGCCCTGGTCCCTGGGCTTCGCCCTCTCCGGCGACAGCTTCGAAGGATATCGCGTCATCTTCGCGATCCGGGAGAACCCGGGCGGGATCATGGTCGATACGATCGCGCCTGTCGAGTTCAAACCCCTCGCCTCGGACCCGCGGCCCATCGACTTCGCCCAGGATCATGTGCTCCGTGCGGAGAAGCTCGGGAAACGCATCCGGGTGTGGCTGGACAAGGAGTTGCGGATCGACACCGTCCTCGACCACCCGCTCGCCCCCGGCCGTCTGCGGACCTTCGCCCTGAGCAATTATGGCGAAAGTCCGGTGGTCCGCAGCCTGCGGGTCTGGAAGGCCGTAACGCCCTGATCAGGGACAGGATACAATCGCGACGTGAGATTCCTGCTCCTTCCCCTCCTGCTGCTCGCCCAGGAGAAGCCGACCGGACTGGACCTCGAGTGGGGTGTCGACGGCCTCCGTTCGTTGCGCTACGGCGGCCACGACTGGCTCGCCGACGGCAGACTGCAGGTGGAAGGCGTCCAGGGGACGACGACCGTCGAAAAAGGGGCGATCCTTCGCACCCTCCCCTGGGGGACGGTGCGCGGAGAATATTCGGCCGTCGGCTTGCGCCTCCGCATCGCGATCACCGTCCGAAACACTTCCAATGCGCCCCTGGACCGTGTCCATCTGAACCCGATCCAGCTGCGGCTGCCCGCGAAAGCCGCCGAGTACGACGATGTGACGCCGCTGATCGCGTCGAACGTCGGGGCCCCGACGATCCTGCCGCTCAGCACCGCGAAGGGGAACCTGGTCGTCGTCAATGAAGACATCGACCGCCCGCTCTATATGGGGTTCCCCTGGGCCCTCGACCGACCGAAGTCGACCGTGTTTCCGCTGTGGGTCGACACCGCTCTTCGCGATTCGCTCCCGAAGAGCTATCCCGCCGTCCGGCGCCCGATCGCTCCGGGCGGAAGCGACACGTACACGCTCTCGATCCGCTTCGGCGCCGCCGGCGCCTCGCGCCGCGAGCTGAGCGGCGACCTTCAGGACCGCTTCCGAGCGGCCTTCCCGCCGACGCTTGCGTGGAAGGACCGGCGCCCCATCGGTGCTCTGGTGATCTCGACCAGCGACACGAAGTGGCCGAAGAATCCGCGCGGCTGGTTCATGGACCGGACTCTGGACGCCTCGAGCGACGCCTTCCGGAAACGCGCGTTGGAGTACGCCGACTACAGCGCCGCGGTCCTCAAGGAGATGGGCGCCCAGGGAGCGGTCGTCTGGGACATCGAGGGCCAGGAGTTCCCCCACGCGGTCAGTTACCTCGGCGATCCGCGCCTTCTCGCGGAGCTTGCGCCCGAGATGGACGCGGTCGCGGACGAGTTCTTCCGGCGCCTGCGGGACGCCGGGCTGCGCACCGGCCTCTGCATCCGGCCGACGCGCATTGTCAGGAATTCCGGGACGGATGCCGCGCTCGGAAAGACGCGCTACGCCCACCTCGCGGTGAACGACATCGCGGGCGAGCTCGCGGCGAAGATTGCCTTCGCGCAGAAGCGCTGGGCCTGTTCGCTGTTCTACATCGACTCCAACGTGCTCCCCGGACCGAACGACGCGAACCTCCTCCCGGCTTCGATCCTGGAGGCGCTGGCCGAAAAGTTCCCCGGAGTCCTCCTGATTCCGGAGCAGGCGAATGCGCGATACTGGGCCTCGACCGCGCCCTATCGCGAGCTGCGGGGCGGGACCGCGTCGACGCCGGACTCCGTGCGCGAACTCTACCCCGGTGCGTTCAGCATCCTCCATACCGCCGACGGTCCGATCGAGAAGCGCCGCGGGGAGCTCGTCCAGGCCGTGAAGCGGGGCGACATTCTGATGTTCCGCGCGTGGTGGAAGGACCCCGGCAACGCGCTGGTGCGCGAGATCCTGGAGGAAGCGCGGCGGTGACGGCCTATTCGCTGCCCTTCACCATCCGGGCCACCTGGAGGCTCTTGAAGCACTGGCCGCCCAGCTGCGACATCACGATCGCGCAGTTCAGGAGGATGCCGTTGCGGTCGTTGGAGGCCGGGTTGAAACGGACGCTCCAGGACAGCGTCAGAACGCCGTCCTTCAGATTCGCCTTGAAGTGATTCTCCGCGGGCAGCTGCATCAGCAGCTCCGTCATCTCCGGCGAGCCGACGACCGAACGCAGAAAGGGCCCGTCCGAAGCAAAGAGCTTGTATCGCGGGTCGAGCGAAGCGAGCTTCACCCGGGCGCAGCCGGAGTGCTCCGGGAACCAGACCCACTTCGACTCCACGAACCAGCGCTCCGTTGCGCCCGGCGACCGCGCCGAGTACAGGATCGTCCACGAGTTCCGCGGGATGTATTGGATCCGCAGCTCCTGCGGGGCGCCGAGAGTGGAGAACTTCAGCAGGTAGTCGTGGCCCTCGAGGACGGCGGTGCCCTGGGGATCCTTCGCCCGGATGAAGGTCTGGAGCTTCGGGACCAGCTCGTCCGTCATCGCACCGTCTACTCCTGCAGCTCCGCCTCGATCTCCAGAAGCCGGTTGTACTTGGCCAGCCGCTCGCTGCGGGCGATCGAGCCGATCTTGATCTGGCCCGCGTCGGTGCCTACGGCCAGGTCGGCCATCGTGCTGTCCTCGGTCTCGCCCGATCGCGCCGAGACCACCGTCTTGTATCCCGCGTCCCGGGCGATGTCGATCACCTCCAGCGTCCGCGTGATCGTCCCGATCTGGTTCATCTTGACCAGCACCGCATTGGCGCAGGAGTCGATGATGCCCCGCCTCAGCCGCTCGGGGTTCGTCGCGAAGAAGTCGTCGCCGACGAGTTGCAGGCGGCCCAGGCGCTTCGTCAGCTCCTGCCAGCCCTTCCAGTCCTCCTCGGAAACGCCGTCCTCGATCGAGATGATCGGCCAGCCGGCCGCCCACTTCTCCAGCGTCTCGATCGTGATCCCCGCGGCGTGGCTCGCGGCCACGTCGAGACAGATCGCCATCGAAACCCCGGGCTTGAGACCCGCCTCCTCGATCGCCTCCACTGTGAGATCCAGCGCTTCCTCGACGTTCCTGAATCTCGGCGCGAAGCCGCCCTCGTCGGCGACCCAGTGGGGGTTGTAATCCTGGACCCTGGAAACCAGGCCCCGTGCGGCGTGATAGACCCGCCAGATCTTTTCGAGTGAATCGGCGAAGGACTTCTCCTTCAGCGGGACGATGAGGATGTCCTGGATCGGGATGTTGTTCCCGCCGTGCAGGCCCCCCGAAATCAGGTTGACCATCGGCCGCGGAATCGTCTTTCCCTTCCCGAAGACTCTGTAAAGGGGGATCCCCTTCGCGGCGGCCGTCGCCCGGGCGAAGGCGCCGGAGAGGCCCAGCGAGACGTTCCCCGCCAGATCCTCCTCTTCCAGCAGCGCGTCGAACTCGGCCTGCGAATCGAAGCGCGCCCGATGGAGACGCGCGGCCATCGAGAGGACGCGGACCGCCGCCTTTCGCACGCCCTTCCCGCCGTAGCGCGCGGTGTCGTCGCGCAGTTCCTTCGCCTCGGCCTTCCCCGTCGACGCTCCGGCGGGGACGAAAAACTCGCCCAGCCCGCCGTCGACCTCCATCGAGACCTTGAGCGTCGGCATGCCGCGGGAGTCGAGGACCTCGAGGGCGCGGAGGGCGGAGATCCTCATGGGCGGACCCTTAGAGTCGGCGCCGCCTCGCGGACGGTTTGCGGTTCGAATGCATCCCCTGCGAGGGCGGAACGGCGGTCGGCTGCGGCGGAGGCGGCGGGAGCGGGACGTAGAGGCCGTAGTCGAAGTCCGGCCGCGTCACCCGCGGCAGCGTCGTGCCGAGCGACTTCTCGATCTCGCTCATCGCCGCTTCCTCCTCGTACGCGACGAGGGTGAAGGCATCGCCGACGGCCTGGGCGCGGCCCGTCCGACCGATGCGATGGACATAGTCCTCGGCGGTATTCGGCACGTCGTAGTTGATGACGTGGCTGATGTCCTGGATGTCGAGGCCGCGCGCGGCGATATCGGTGGCGACCATGACCATGGCCTGGCCGGCCTTGAACGCGTCCAGGGCCTGCTCGCGCTGTCCCTGGCTGCGATTGCCGTGGATGATGGCGACGCTGAAGCCGCGGCTCTGGAGCTGTTCTCCGAGGCGCTCGGCGCGGTGCTTGGTGCGGGCGAAGACGAGCACCGAGTTCATGTTCGGACTGCGAAGGAGCAGCGTGAGGAGCGCGGTCTTGCGGTTCTGGGCGACGGGGTAGACGGCGGCCGTGATGCCGGTCGCGGGGGTCGGGCGGCGGCCGACGTCGATCTTGACCGGATCCTTGAGCATCTCGCGCGAGAGTCGCTCGATCTCGGGCGGCATGGTGGCGCTGAAGAACAGGGTCTGCCGGACTTTCGGGAGCTTCTGGAGGATGCGCCGCAGGTCGGGGATGAAGCCCATGTCCATCATGCGGTCGGCCTCGTCGAGCACGAGCAGCTCGACCGCGGACAGATCCGCGTTCTGCTGGCGCATGTGATCGATCAGGCGGCCCGGCGTCGCCACGATGATGTCGACGCCGGCTTTGAGGGCGCGTTCCTGTCCGCCCATCTCGACGCCGCCGTAGACGGCCGCGCTGGTGATGGTCGTGTGATAGGAGAGCCCGTGGATCTCATCCTCGATCTGGACGGCAAGCTCGCGCGTCGGCGCCAGCACGAGCACGCGCGATTTTTTTGG
>Ga0137409_10001509_pt1 | contig 25156 bp, 24 predicted proteins | sample CZODoug1_16funga_FD_122059 | JGI IMG/M metagenome (GOLD analysis project Ga0137409, IMG submission 122059) | Vadose zone soil fungal communities from Angelo Coast Range Reserve, California, USA - CZODoug1_16fungal (Hybrid Assembly) | ecosystem: Environmental > Terrestrial > Soil > Vadose zone...
GTGGCGTGGAGTTAGGAATCCTTTAGCGAAAAAACACGCGTCATGCGGAGCCATTTTTCGCCTGGCTTTGCCGAGCGTAACGGCTGCTGAAAATTTCCCATCAGGGTTTCCCATTTTTGGACGATTGCGCTTTTCAGGTCGGCGGTCTGCTTCGCTTCGAATGTGAAACGTTCGGTCACGTCGATAATCATGAAGAGGCGATTTTCGATGCGGTAGATTTCCATGTCGTTGATTCCAGCGTCGCGGAGAGATTGCAGGATTTCTGGCCAGACAGCGCGATGGTAACGGTCGTATTCGGCGATGGCGTTCTCGTCGTTTCTTAAATCGAGTGCAAGGCAAAAGCGGCGCGTCATAAGGAGTCCTCTCGGCAAAAATTAGACGATGGGTACGGCGGCCCCTGCGAGCTTCGCCGTCGCAGGTCTATAGCCGCGCAAAGCAAAATAAAGAATATAGACGTAGCAGAGTAACGGCACGCTGAAGGCAGTGCGAATACTCGTGGCGTCGGAAATGCGCCCCATGATAGGCGGAAAAAGCGCGCCCCCAATGATGGCCATGACCAGCAAGGAAGACCCGCGTTTGGTGAGCGGCCCCAACTCCTTAATGCTCAACGCAAAAATTGTGGGGAACATGATGGAATGAAAGAAACCGATGAAGACCACGGCCCACACGGGAATAATCCCGGTGAAGGCAATCGCCAACGCCGCGCAGCAAAGGCAACCCATCGCAAAAAGTGATAGGAGCCGCGCTGAGGGAATTGTTTTCATTAAAGCAGAGCCAATGACCCGGCCCGCCCAAAATCCAATCAGGTGGAACAACAGGTAGTTGGCGGCGGTTTTTTCATTGATCCCGGAGATCGACGCTTGTGTGAATCGAATCACGAAACTGGTGACGCCGACTTGCGCCCCTACATAAAAAAACTGCGCGATTACGCCGAGAATCAAGTGGCGGCGAGCCAGCACGTTTCTCCAACTGCTTATCTGTAACGCACCATCATTCTCCGCTGCTTCACTCTTCACTTCCGGAAGATGTGCGAAGCCAATCAACATGGCAACAAAGAGAAAAATCCCAGCCATGAACAGGTAGGGACCGCGAACCGTGGCAGCTTCCGAACTCCGGTAGGCTTCGACCTGAACGACAGTCATTGCGGACAATTGGGCTGCACTGTAGCCGACGCCAGTCAGAATAAAATTGCGGCCAAGCCAGGGAGAAACAACCGCCCCTAATGCGTTAAAAGATTGCGCAAAATTGAGGCGGCGGTCAGCACTGGCGCTTGGCCCGAGAATCGTTGCGTAAGGGTTGGCAGCGACTTCTAGAAAACTTTGTCCGCAAGCGAGCGCGAAAGACGCAAGCAAGAAGAAGCTGTAGAGGCGAACGGAGGAGGCTGGAAGAAAAAGCAAGGCCCCGAGTACGCAGAGGGATAGTCCGACAAGGATGGCCTTCTTGTAGCCGATCCTTTCCATCAGCCATCCCGCCGGGAAGGCCGCCAAAAAATAGCCGCCAAAGAACGCCACCTGAATAAAGGAGGACTGAAAATCGTTGAGCTGAAACAGTTTCTTGAAATGCGGAATCAAGATGTCGTTAAGGTTGACTCCGAACGCCCACAGGAAAAAAAGGCTGGTGATCAGGAGAAAGGGAATTGTGTAGCGGCGGTCGGTGAGAGGCGGGGCGGGCGTCTGCGTCATCTATTTTTTCTCCGGAGGAGTGTAGGCGCGATCGAGGTGGACGTAGCCGCCGTCGACGAAAAGATGCTGGCCGGTGATGTGCGAGGCTTGGCTGGAAATCAGAAAGAGAACGATTGAGGCGATCTCTTCGGCGCGCGTCATGCGGCCTCCCAGTGGAATTTTGGAAACGATGGAAGCGAGCTTTTGTTGCTGGTCGGGAAAGGTCGCGAGCCATTGCTGGTAGAGGGGCGTCATGACTTCAGCGGGAACAACGGCGTTGACGCGCACACCGTGCGGAAGAAATTCGACGGCCCATTCGCGTGTGAGGGCCAGAATGGCGCCTTTCGCCGCGACGTAGCCGGAAGTGCCGCCCTGGCCCGTGACGGCCGTCTTGCTCGCGATATTGACGATTGACCCCTGAGAAGTCTTGAGCGCAGGGAACCCGAAGTGAGCGAGAGCGTAATAGTGCGACAGATTTTTCTGGAGCGAATGCGCGAATTTTTCCGGTGAGCCGTTTTCGAGGCCAACGCTGTCGTTGACGCCGGCGTTGTTGACCAGAGCGTCGATTTTGCCGAAGTTCTCCGCCGCGGATTGAATGGCGCGCTCACATTGGGCGGGGTCGGTGAGTTCGCATTGAAACGCGCCGTAACGATGACCCGCGGCAGTGAGTTTCTCTTCCATTTGACTAAGGGCAGTGCCGTCGCGATCGAGCATGACCGGTATCGCGGATTCGGCGGCACAGCCAAGCGAGATAGCTTCGCCGATCCCTTTTGCACCGCCGCTGATGATGACGACTTTTCCGGAAAGACTTAGATTCATGGTGCGACATCCTTGAGGCCGTAAAACTGGGCGGCAACGCCGCCGAAAATCAGGTCGCGGTCGCGTTGTGAAAATTGTTCCGCGTAAGCTTCGATCGAATGTTTCACCGCGCGGTACTCCCCTGCGAGCAAACAGACTGGCCAGTCGGAGCCAAACATTAATCGAGAAGGGGTGAAGGCTTCCACAACTAAATCGAGATAAGGGCGCAGGTCGGCGGGCTGCCAGCAACGCCAGTCGGCTTCGGTGATGAGGCCGGAGAGTTTGCAGCAGACTTGCGGGGATTTTGCGAGCTCGCGCATGTGTGAGGACCAGGGTTCGAACTGGCGAGCTTTGATGAGGGGCTTGGCGCAATGATCGATGACAAATTTCTGATTTGGAAAGTGGGCGACGAGTTCAATCGCGGCTGGAAGCTGGCGTGGATAGAGCAGGAGGTCGTAAGTGAAGCCCGCGTCGCCGATCGCGTGGATACCGCGCATGACGTCTTGACGCAATAAATAGCGATCGTCGGGTTCGTCCTGGACGAGATGGCGGAAGCCGCAGAGTTTTCCGTGCCCCTGGAATGACTGAAGCTGCTTGGCGATCGTCGGAGAAGTCAGATCAATCCAGCCGACGACGCCCGCAATTCGTTCGGACCTGGCTGCAAGATCCAGCAGAAATTCCGTCTCGCGTAAGGAAGCTTCCGCCTGGACCGCGACGGTTCGGTCGACGTGATTTTGCAAGAGGTGCGGAGCCAGGTCAGCGGGAAGGAAATCGCGCTTCAACACGGCCATAGCGTCCGTGATCCAGGCGTGACGACGCGGATCGTACTGCCAGAAATGCTGATGAGCGTCGATGATCATCGAATTCATTCCGGCCGGGGCAAGCGAAACTTACCCGTGTAAATTAAAGAAACCACCATCGAGCGGATAGTCGACGCCGGTGAGAAAGCCAGCCTGCTCCGAACACAGAAAAAGCGCGAGGTATGCAACTTCGTCCGGCTGGCCCATGCGGCCGATCGGTTGTGAAGCGGAGAGGACTCTGAACATTTCTTCTTCGCGGCCGGGATAGTGTTTTTTCAGATAGCCGTCGACGAAGGGCGTGTGCACGCGCGCGGGCGAAATGCAATTGCAGCGGATTTTATGTTTGAGATAGTCCCGCGCCACGGAAAGCGTCATGGCGATGACCGCGCCTTTGCTCATGGAGTACGCGAAGCGGTCGGCAAGGGCGGCGGACCCGGCGATGGATGCCATATTCAAAATCACGCCGCCGCGGTCTTTCATAGCCGTAACGCCGCTCTGCAAACAATGAAACATGCCCTGCACGTTGACGCGAAAGATGCGTTCGAAATCGGCGGCCGTGGTGGTTTCCACGTTGCCGATGTGCGAAACGCCGGCGTTGTTGACGAGAATGTCGAGCGGGCGCAATGCATTTACGGCGCGAAACGTTTCGACGACTTGTGATTGATTGGTGATATCGCACTGCAAGCTGGCAGCTTTTCCGCCGGAGGCAGTGATTGCGGTTGCGGCGTCCTGAGCGGCAACGGCATCGATGTCCGCGATGAAAACTTCCGCCCCGGCGGATGCGAATATACGCGCGATGGCGTTGCCGATTCCGCTGGCTGCGCCGGTGACTAGCGCGGTTTTTCCATCGAGGCGAAAAAGATGCGGATTCGGCGGCGGCGCGCTCACAGGGAGACTCCTCGCTTCCAGGGAATGAAATCGTCTTGCGCAAGAGATTCCGCTTTGGTGGCAACGGCGCCGCTCGCGATTTCAATGACGCGATCGAGAATCTGTTCGCCAACTTGTTCAACTGCGGCCGAGCCGCGAATGATGGCGCCGGCATCAAAATCGATGATGTCGCCCATGCGTTCGGCAAGTTCGGTGTTCGTGGAGATTTTTACGACCGGAGCAATGGGATTGCCGGTGGGCGTGCCGAGGCCCGTCGTGAAGAGCACGACATTGGCGCCGGCGCCGACTTGCGCGGTGACGCACTCCACGTCATTGCCTGGTGTGCACTGCAAGTGCAGGCCGGGCTTCGTCCCGTATTCCGGATAGTCGAGCACCGCGGTAACCGGCGAGGTGCCGCCTTTTTTGGCGGCTCCAGCGGACTTCATCGCGTCGGTAAGCAAGCCGTCCTTGATATTTCCAGGTGACGGGTTCATTTCAAAGCCGGAACGAACGGCTTTCGCGCGGGCCGCGTAGTCGCCCATGAGCTGGCTGAAGCGTTGCGCGAGGTCATCAGAAACACAGCGATCAACAAGACCTTGTTCTACACCGCAAAGCTCGGGAAATTCAGAAAGAATTGTGCGTCCACCGAGTGTGTTGACGAGATCGGCGAGATGGCCAATCGCCGGATTCGCGGAAATTCCAGAGAAGCCGTCCGAGCCACCACATTTCAGGCCCACGGTGAGCGACGAGAGCGGCGCGGGCGTTCTTGAGAGTTTGTTCGCTTCGACCAGGCCAAGGAACGTTTTTCGGATGCAATCGGAAATCAACGCAGGCTCGGAAAAGCTTTTCTGCTGCTCGAAAAAGAACACCGGCTTTTGCAGATTCGGATTTCGCAGCCGCAACTGCTCCTGCAGAATCGGGATTTGCGCATGCTGGCAGCCGAGGCTGAGAACAGTGGCTCCGGCGACGTTGGGATGATTGATGTACCCGGCGAGGAGGCCGCAGAGATTGTTGGAATCCTCGCGCGTGCCGCCGCAGCCGCCTTCGTGCGTCAGGAATTTGATGCCGTCGACGTTCGGAAAAAGCCGTGAAGGTTGCGAGCCGCGGGTTGTTTCCACAAACGGAGTCGCCGCGACGCCATCAAGCTGGCCCGAGCGATAAAGGCCCGCAAGATCGCGCACAAATTGTTGATAGCTTTGCGGGCGAGCAAAGCCGAGTTCTTCCTCCAGGGCGCGCTTCAGAACGGCGAGATTCCGGTTTTCGCAAAAGACGAGCGGAAGAACGATCCAGTAATTGCGCGTGCCGATCTGGCCGTCGGGGCGGCGATAGCCAAGAAAGATCCGGGACTTCCAACGGGAGACGTCCGGCGCAGTCCAATCCAGCGATTGATTGCGGCGCTGATAGGGTGATGCGTCGTGGCGGATATTCTTCGTGGAGAGAAGCTGACCGCTGGAAATTTTTTGCGAAGCCTTGCCGACGAGCACGCCATACATAATGATGTCGCTGCCCGGTTCAAAATCGATCGCGGCGAATTTGTGTTTTGGCGGAATGCGCTCGGCGATGGTGTAAGCGTTTCCATCCCATGCGACGACTTCTCCCGCTTCCAACAGAAAGAGCGCAACGATGACGTTGTCGCGAGGGTCAAGCTTCAAAGCCTTACGCTGCGATCTCTGATCTGGCTGTTCCATTTGTACGAGTCGTCCTAAAGATAATCAGCAGGCAGCTTGCCATAAATGAGTTCCGATGGCTTGCCGAAAATTTCCAACGCAATCGTTCAGCACGGCTCAAACCGGCCGAAGAAAAGTGCTATCCGGATTAACGCGGGGTCCACGTGGGATGGCTGGTGAAGAGCCCGTGGACAAAACCCATTTCGTAAACGATGAGCAAGCCAAAGACGAGGCTTACCACGCCACTCGCGGTGGCGAGGAAGCGGTTCATCCTGGCGAAGCGGTGCCCGGACACAGTGAACGGCACGGCGATCGCGGCGGTAATCAACATCATGCCGGCAACGGTACCGATCCCGAAAACCAGCAGGTACGCGATCGCGAGGGCCGGAACGCGAATCGTGGTGAGCACGAGGAGCGCAATCGCGGCGGACCCAGCGAGGCCGTGAACGACGCCAACCACGAGCGGACGAAGCAACTGATAAAGTCCGATGCGGCCAAACGTGCGGTCCATCCAGCCGAGGGAAGATGCCGCGTCGCGGTCACTGTTTTCTGCCGCCGGTGAATGAGAATGCCCCGCCTCTCCCTCGTGGGAATGAGAATGACCGTGGCCGCCGGCAAAATTACGGGCGATCCAGTTCATCATGCCGGAAAGATTCAAGATGCCTAGCAGAATCAGCATCAGCCCGACGGAGAGTTCCATCGTGAGGCCGAGACGCGGCGGGATCACGACGCCGAACAGAATAATAAGCGAACCCACGATAAAAATGGTGATGGTATGGCCGAGGCCCCAGAGGATTCCAATCAGCGCGGAGCTGCGAATTGTACGCTCGCGGCTGACGATGGCGGTGACGGCAACGACATGGTCGGCGTCGGTGGCGTGACGCATGCCAAGAAAGAATCCCAGCGCGATAATGGAGAGGAAGGGGACCATGCCGTCTCGCATTGTAAACCAAGCGGATGAAGATTTTGACCGGTGCTTTTTCCCTGAATCTTTTTGAGGAACGGGGCATCCAATGAGGCCGGCGGAGCGTATCTTTAATAGGGGACTAGAGCCGCCCCTAGGCCGGCAATAATTGGCCGAGAGGAAGAACATGTTAATCCGGCGTAAGCCTGAACTGACGTATGCCGATATAACGCCGAAAGATGTGTATTCAAACCGGCGAAAATTCTTGCGCGACCTGGGTATTGCGAGCGCTGCCACGGCGCTTGCCGGTGAAGGAATTCTGTCTCTCGCATCGCCCAGTCTGACGGCCTATGCGACTTCGAAGTTGAATTTTGTAAAGGGGCCTTTCAGCACCGACGAAAAAGTCACTCCGATCAACGACGTGACCCACTACAACAATTTTTACGAGTTTGGCGCCGAGAAAGACGCCCCTTCGAAGAACGCGCAAAACTTCAAGACGACGCCTTGGACAGTCTCGGTCGAGGGCGACGTTAAGACGCCGAGAAAATTTTCGATGGACGAGATATTAAAGCTCGCACCGCTGGAAGAGCGCATCTACCGGCACCGCTGCGTCGAACGCTGGTCCATCGTCGTACCCTGGATCGGTTATTCGCTGAGCGCGATCCTGAAGCAGTTCGAGCCGACGCCCAAGGCCAAATACGTCGCGTTCCAGAGCTACTACGACGCGGGCCTAATGCCTCACTCCAAGTACACCGGCATCGACTATCCGTACGTCGAAGGCTTGCGGATGGACGAAGCGATGCATCCGCTCGCCCTGCTTTGCGTCGGCATGTACGGCGAAACGCTGCCCAATCAAGATGGCGCGCCGGTGCGCATCGTCGTGCCGTGGAAATACGGTTATAAAAGCATCAAATCGATCGTGAAGATCAAATTCCAGGAAAAAGAACCGCCGACCACTTGGAACAACGCCGCGCCCAACGAGTACGGATTCTATTCCAACGTGAATCCGGCGGTGGAACACCCGCGCTGGAGCCAGGCCACGGAGCACCGGCTCGGAGAGCTCTTCAGCCGCAAGACGCTGGCGTTCAACGGCTATGGCGATCAGGTCGCTTCGCTGTATAACGGCATGGACCTGAAGAAGTTCCACTAAGACGGCGGCGATTCTTGCGAAAACTGCTTACCAGCAAATGGACAAAAGGCGCGGTGTTTCTCGTTTCGTCGATCCCGTTTCTTTTGCTGAGTTGGGGATTGTTGCGCGGCGATTTGGGAATTAATCCGGTCGAGACGCTACAACACACGACAGGCGACTGGACTCTGCGGTTTTTGGTTTTCACGCTGGCAATTACGCCTTTGCGAAAGACATTCAAGCTGCCAGAGCTGATTCGTTATCGGCGAATGTTGGGTCTCTTCGCATTCTTTTACGTAGTGCTGCATTTCCTGACGTACCTGGGACCCGATCAAAGTTTCAATTTTTCCGGTATGTGGGACGACGTGGCGAAACGCAAGTTCGTCACCGTGGGATTTGCGGCGTTTGTTTTGCTGATTCCGCTCGCGGCGACGTCCACCGCCGGAATGATTCGAAGGCTGGGCGGCAAGCGCTGGCAGGCGCTACACCGGTTAGTCTACATTTGCGCGATTCTCGGAGTGATTCACTACTACTGGCTGGTGAAGTCTGACGTTCGCAAGCCGGTGTTTTACGGAGCACTCGTTGGAATCCTACTGCTCTGGCGGGTCTGGGACAGTTATTTTCGCGGTAAGGGAACAGCTCCCGCGCCGGTAAAAACCGGAGTTTCCACAACAATTTAATGGGTAATGTTGACGGCCGAGGAGTCGTCGAACTCGACGCCCCAAAAATGTGGCGACGGCGTAAGAAACTCGATTCCGACGCGCTGGCCGCGGTCACTAGGCTCGCCAAGAAATACCACGCGGCATTCCTGCTCTTCCTGCGTCACGGGATTTTCCACCACCAGCATTTCGCTCTCGTTGATTTCGTGTTTGAGCAAAAGTAAGCCGCCGTGAGCGTTTACGCATACGGTTTCGCACGCCTCGCGAAATTTCTTGCCGTTGTGATCCTTGCCGGATGCCTTCACCGGCAGGCGGCGAAATACGCGGGTGCTGCGGCGCGGCGATGTAAACGTGGCTTCGACCATGCATCCATTCTCGGAGGGCGGTACGTAAGCGTCAATCGAGAGGCAAATTGGATGTATCGGATTCGCAACGGTCGAGCAGTTTGGATGGCGCCGCCTTGTGCCGCTCCAATCTACGTTCTATGATGAAAACAGTTGCGGCGGAAATTTGTTCTAGTTCGCTTTAAAATTTCCCTTCGCCGCAACATTCGTGCCACAAGTTGCGTATAACATTCGGAAAGGGTTTCCTCGTCCCCGATATGAACCTTGCTGAATTCATTGACAGCCGCCAGGAGCAGCATCTGACGGAGTTAAAAGAGTTTTTGCGCATCCCGAGTGTAAGCGCAAAAAGCGAACACAAGCCGGACATCGAGCGTGCCTCAAAATGGGTTGCGGACAATTTGCGCAGGGCTGGATTCAAGTCGATCGAAATCGTTCCGACGGCGTTGCACCCGCTGGTATACGCCGAGTCCCTCGAAGCTCCCGGGAAGCCAACGATACTTTTCTACGGGCATTACGACGTGCAGCCGGCCGAGCCGCTTGAATTATGGACGACCCCGGCTTTCGAACCGGCGTCGCGAAACGGGAATCTGTTTGGGCGCGGCACAGCGGACGACAAAGGGCAAGTGCACATTCACCTGAAGGCGCTGCAATCGCTGCATGAACTGCACGGAAAATTGCCGGTCAACGTAAAGGTGCTGATCGAAGGCGAAGAAGAAGTCGGAAGCGTTAGCCTGTGGGATTTTGTGCAGAAGAACAAAGAAAAGCTAAAAGCCGATGCGCTGCTCGTTTCCGATACGTCGATGTTGGGCAAAGGCGTGCCATCGATTACCTATGGATTGCGCGGGCTCAACTACTACCAGATTGAATTGACAGGGCCGGAACGGGACCTACACTCCGGGGTATATGGCGGCGCTGTGCCCAACCCACTGACGATACTCACGGAACTTTTTGCGAAGCTGCACGACAAGAATTTTCACGTAAACGTGCCCGGTTTTTACGACAAAGTCGCCAAGCTTTCGAAGGCGGAACGGAAAGCGCTGAGCGGACTGCCGTGGAACAAGAAAGCATTCCAGACGGCCGTGGGTGCGCCGAGCTATTGCGGCGAAAAGGGATTTTCGATTGTCGAACAGCTGTGGGTTCGGCCAACCCTGGAGCTGAATGGGATTTGGGGCGGATACACGGGCGAAGGCGCGAAGACCGTGATTCCGTCGAAAGCGTATGCGAAGTTTTCGACGCGGCTCGTACCGAATCAGGATCCGAAGAAGATCGCAGCACAAGTGGAAAAGTACATTCGCAAGTTGCTGCCGAAAACCGTGAAGTGCAAATTTGAAGTGCTGAGTACAGGAAAGCCCTGGGCAGCGCCTTATCAAGCGCCGATTTTCAAGAAGGCGCAGACCGCCTTGGAAAAAGGATTCGGAAAGAAAGCCGTCTTCATTCGTGAAGGCGGATCGATCCCGTTCGTCACGCAGATGCACGACACGTTCAAGGTGCCGTGCGTGCTGATCGGATTCGGCTTGCCGGATGAGAACGCGCACGCGCCCGACGAACACATCTACCTCGAAAACTATTTCAACGGAATCAAAGCGATCGCGCACTTTTACGCAGATCTGGCGACTCTTTAGTTTCGCTCCAAACGAAACAAGAAACAGCCCGCTTCCGTGCTGCGAACTTGAATGTATGCCACTTCTTGATTTGCAAATAATTCTTCGGCTATCTTTTCTTCTTGCGACTTCGATGCACGAACTTCCGCGAGCAACTTTCTGTCCGTCCCGAACGCTTCGAGTGTCAACAATCTGCCGCGGTAGGTTTCGGGAATTCCGCGGTCGCCGTCATAACGCCCGCATGGCTCAGCGTGAATATAGACAGGACCTGGTGAGGGTGGAACCGTCTCTCCGTTGGAGAGGCCGTGAAACGCATCCATCGTAAAAAGAATCAGTTCCTCCTGATTTAGCCGAACAAGCTGGAGGCAATGGCGGCAGGGAGCGCGACCCGCGGCGACTTCCCGATGTGCGGGGAAACCGTACTTGGGAGATTTCATCGTGCTACGGACTGAATCGGCGACTTCTGTTGGAATGGCAACAGCGCGGAAGGAACTCATCACTCACCTCGCATGAATTTCGTATCGTGCGAGCCAATTCTGTCAAATAGACCGAATCACAATCTATCCGGCTTGGTGCGGCAAACTTCTTCAAAAGAGGACGAAAGCGAGTTGCGCCCACCTCAAGGTGGCCACGACAACAGCGCGGAAATAAGCCAAATCCGGGCATTGCGGGGGAAGCAGCAGAGAAAGGCGAGAAATCAGCTGGTGGACGCCCCGAGAAATCATTGTTTTTGGCCGGAAAATCCACAGTGCGATAAAAAAATCTTCATTTTTGCCCAATTTTCGCCCATTTTAACTTGCGTTCCTTTACCGACTTGGCTATATTCCGGAGCGGCCCGGGTTTTTTCACTATGAAAATGGGGTAGACGGAGAAATTTCGCGGCTGGTCCCGGCGGCGCCGGGATGGAAAGAAAATTCAGGAGGATAGGCAAAATAGATGGCAGCTAAGCCACTGAGCAAGACGAAGATTGTTTCGCACATCGCGGAGAAACTCGGCACTCCGAAGAAGCAAGCGGCTCTTTTCTTTGAAGAGTTGCACAAGTTGGCGGTGAAAGAAGCCAAGGGCGGAGCAGGCAAGTTCGTTATCCCGGGCATCGGCCGCATCGTCAAGGCGCACCGCAAGGCGCGCATGGGCCGCAATCCGCAGACTGGGGAAGCGATCAAGATCAAGGCCAAGACGGTGGTACGCCTGCGTCCAGCGAAGGCGTTGAAGGATGCGATCCTGAAGTAGTTTTTTTTCGTGAAGATTAGAGGCCCCCGCGGCCGGATTCTTCCGGCGAGCGGGGGCTTTTCTCTTTTTTGCGTCTTATTCGCGCTCCCCAAAAAGAAAAGAGCCGCCTCGGGAGGCGGCCCGGATCGCGTTGTTACGAGTGTTCAGCTATGTGTTACGGCTAAAGCGTTTTTACGTACGCGATGACGTCCTTGATCTGCGCCTCTTCGAGAGCTTCCTTAAACGGCGGCATCAGTGAGTCGCCATTTTCGATCCAAGTCTTCAGGTTTTCGTCGGTAACTTTGTTCCCGTTTACGCTGAAGGTGCCGCGCTTGTTCAGCCCCTTCAAGCCAGGGCCGATCTTCTTCGCTTCACTGGTGTCAAAATGGCAAATGCTGCACTTCTCTTGAAAAACGTCGTGCCCGCGCTTGACGGCCGCCGGATCTTTCGCGGCGCCGGCTGCGGATTTCTTCGTCGAACCCGATTTCGGTGTGCTGGACTGCGCAAAAAGTGCGCCGGCACATGCCAGCGATACAATTCCCAGGATAGCAAGAGAGCGGTTCACGTTTTCCCCCCGACTGATTAGATGCCTCACAACACTATTTTGGCTGCATATTCGCGAAATTGCCAGTTTTTGGCCAGACAAAAAGTACAGGTTCCGCTGAGGCACTTCTGGGACTTTTGTACCGTAGGCGGAAGGCAGCTATGGGTGATAAGAATGGGGCATGAATCAGGAGACCATTACTCAGGCGTGGGAAGTCCTGCAGGACGCGTATCAGGCGCAGATGGAAGGCGATTACGAGCGCGCGGTTGAGCTCTATCAATCGTCATTGGACCTGCACCCCACGGCGGAAGCGCACACCTTCTTGGGCTGGACATATCACTTCCAGGGAAAATTGGAAGACGCGATCGCGGAGTGCAGGCGTGCGATCGAGATCGATCCCGATTTTGGCAATCCTTACAACGACATTGGCGCCTACATGATTGAACTCGGCCACTTTGACGAAGCGATTCCGTGGCTGCAGCAGGCCGTGGATGCCAAGCGTTACGAACCGCGCCATTTTCCGCACTACAACCTGGGCCGCGCCTATCTCGCCAAAGAGATGTACACGGAAGCCATCCGATGCTTCAAAGCATCGCTGGAAATTGAGCCCCGCTATTCGCTGGCCCGTCAGGCACTGGAATCTCTGCGCCGCCTGGTCAACTAGCCCGCGATTTCCTACGCCGGTGCCTTTTCCGGCTTTACGATCCGGTCGTAAATCCACAACAAAAGAGTGGTCGCAAGGCCCACGCCTGCGATCACGAACCACGTCCAACGCGGCCGATTCATCACTTCGCCAAAGTAATTCAGCATCTTGCCGCCGAACCATCCCCCAACGAGCGAGCCGATTCCCAGCGGTACGAAAGCGAATCCCATGTACGTTCCTTGCTGCCCTTCCGGAGCGAGCCGCGAAACATATTCGTAGTAACGCGGCTGGTGAACGATTTCGCCGATGGCAAGCACCGCAATCGTCGCGACCGCTCCCCACATCGAAGGGTAGAACGCCAGGATCAGCCACGAAATACCCGTTATAAATGTCCCGAGAATGATGGCGCTGAACGCCCGGAGTTTTTTCGTCAGCTGATTCAGCAGGATGGTAAAGGTGATGACGATAATGCTGTCCGTCATCAAGATTCGTTCGACATCAATATCCTTGCCGACGAATTGGTGGAGGTACACCGGCATCGCGATCCATTGTTGCCAGAACACAATCCAGTAGCCGCTGAAGATCAGCAGAAAAATCATGAACTTCGGATTGCCCAGCACCGTGGCGAAGTTCCGAAGCGTTTGGCCAATCGTAGGCACCGGGCGATCGTCAATGCGTTTTGGCTCTCGGAAGAACGCAAGGACAAAGAAGAACATCGCGAATACCGCCGCCGCCGCGATTAGAAAAATCTTGCCAGCACCCAGATAACGTCGCGCGAGCGAACCGGCGAAAGGTCCCAGTAACCCGCCAATGTTCACCATCGTGTAGTAAATCGAGTAGCCCAGAGAACGCACTTCTTCTCGCGAAGCACGCGCAGTCGTCCCTACCACACTCGGCTTCACGAGAGAAATTCCCAGCGCAGGCAGCAGAAGAATGACACCGACGAACAGCGTCATCGGCATTGCGTTGCGCATCGGCGCAAGCCAAGGCGCGCCGATGGATCCCAGCAAGAAATACGCCCCGGCCAGAAGCAAATACGCAAGAGAGAGCGCTCGACGGAATCCGAGGCGATCGGCGATTGCGCCTCCGAAAATCGGCAGGAACCACACCATGCCTCCGAAAAACCCCGCGAGCGTTCCCGCTTGCACGGTAGGAAAGCTCAACGTCTCGTGCAAATAGTTCGCCAGTGATGCGAACGCACCATAGTAGGCAAGGCGCTCGAATATCTCGCTGATGTTCGCAACCCAGAACGGCCGCTCAAAACCAGTTCGGACGTCACTCAGTCGCTGCGCGAAGCTCATCGAGCCCCCATTAAAGCGTGCGGCGGGATGATAACAGAGCGGGGCGGAGAAATTCGCGTGCGAATCAATAAATCAGCTTGAGGGAGAACTGTATTTGCCGCGAAGTGCCGGCAGTCCGGCTGATCAGTCCGAATCCGGAGCCGCGCACAGTGTTCGAAGGCAGTCCGAAGTTCACGATGTTGAACAAATTGAAAAATTCCGCGCGCAGTTCCAGGATGCCCAGCTCATTTTTTCCGCGCCGCCCGAACGAAGTGTCTTTAATCAGCGCAAAATCAAATTGATGAAATGCCGGACCGCGGAACGTGTTGCGGCCGAGCGTTCCAAAGCGGCCTTGATTCGTTCCGCTACCGCCAGGGATTTTGATCGGTATTGAAAAAAACGAAGCATTGTCGCCACCGCGCCCGAAATAATCTTCGCGGACCGCCCTGCTCGTGGAAAAATCCGGCATCGTTAGCAAATCGGGACGATCGGTCCCGCCCGCACCGACGCCCGTCTGTTGTATTCCGGAAAATACCGTGAATGGCGAGCCTGATGTAACCGTCGTGATGTTGAGCAGCTGCCATCCGGACGTTACCCGTTTTCCGAGCGGCTCCAGAAAATGAATCCGGTCGAATGGCAAATTTTGAAACAGGCTCAAGGAGAAAACGTGACGCACGTCGAATGTTGACGGGCCTTTGTCGTCTTCGGGCTTGAACGGATCTTGCGGCGGCGCCTGAATAATCGTTCCCGCATTCGCCGGAATTCCGCCGAGCACCGCGCTCGTATCATCAATTGATTTCGCAAACGTGTAGCTCGCTTGAAAGCTCAGACCGATTCGCGCGTTATTCTGCGCCACGCTCGTTTGCAGCGCGTGATATGTCGAATGCGAACTGTTCGTCATGATGAAGAGCGAACTGAAGCCGCCGGTTACCTGGCCGGAAGAATCGAACTGCGTGAACGGCGCGAATCCCGGGCTCGCTCCGCTGTAACCGTTTGGAAACATCACCGCCTGCAAATGCACGCCCGACGTGCCGACGTACGACGCGCTGAATTTGAAAATGTGGAAGTCTCGATCGAGTCCCGCGGTCCAGGTGCCAATGTACCCGTTGCGAAAGTCGCGGGAAATCGCCGAAGTAGTGAGCGGCTGCACCTGATTGCCCGGAGTGAGCGCTGCAAGCTCGTTTTGAAAACGCTGAATATCCACCGGAGTATTAGCGGCAACTTTGGAAGTATCGCCTGACGCAAAAAGAAGCTGGCCCGATGCTGCGAGGGGTTCGGGAAGCGTGATTGGCGTGATCGTGCTGGAGAAAGGCACCGGAACGCCGGAGCGAGCGGTCACTGTCGGCTGAACGTTGAACGGAATGGCGCCCGTCACAAAATTGTCCTGCCAAAGATTTGGAAGAATCGTGGTGATGGCGCCACCGAGATGCAGTGTTGTGTTGGGCGTGACAGCATAGTCCGCCGCGAGACGCGGGCCGAATCCCTTTTTGTCCAGCGGATAAACCGGCTGTGGATTGTAAAGGAACGAAATCGCCGCGCCCGGGGCGAGGAACGATGTTTGTTTGCCCGACGCGTCGACAGGATCCAGAATCGACGTGCGATGCCGTGCTTCCTTGATGCGGCTATTCAGTTCGTAGCGCAACCCACAGTTCAGTGTAAGTTTCGGCGTCGCCTTCCACGTGTCTTGAAAATAAAAGTTGTACGCTTCACGGCGCACTGCCGCGATATCAAATTTGTCGCCGCCCGGCGTCAAGCGATAGAGCGCGGTAATAGTGAATGCATAGGGCGTCGCGGTTAGCAAACCGCTGAGCGAATCCGGAAGCGGATCGCCCGGCTGAATGTCGTGTGCTCTGCTCGCGGAAGGAATAAACACAGGAGAAAACGCGGTACCTCCGCCAAACGTGTACGCGCCGCTCGGATTCGTGCCGAACACCGTCGAGTCTCGATTGAACCGAAGCTCCACGCCCCACTTGAAAGTGTGCGTGCCGCGAACGTAGGTCATGTCGTGCTTTAGTTGATAGACGTCGCCGTAAGATCCGAAAATCGATCCATCCGCCGAATTGAACGATTGAAAAAGTCCGTCGCCAAACGTGAGCGCCACATCGGTGTGATTCGCGGCGGGGAAAACCGGCGTACTGCGAACGAAGCCGAAAGAAGTTGCAAAGCTGAGGTTCGGCGTTACCGCGCGCGTGTAGCGCAACGCCGCGCTGCGTTGATGGTCGAAGAAATCTACGCCGAATGTCGGGTCAATTGCCGTCTGGTCCGGATTTGTCGTCGGACCGCGCACCTGGTCGCGGCTCAATCGGCCGAAAAAATTCGCCTTGTCCGAAATCCGATGATCCACGCGACTTGAAAACTGGTCCGTGCTCGTCACGACTTTCGAAGATGTCGCAAACGTCCGCTCTCCGAACGGCCCACTCGCCAGATTTGGCAGCGGATACCGCGCGAGCAGCGGCAGAATTGCCGCGCTGACCGGAACTGTCAGCGTGTCCTTCGTCTGGTTGCCCGCGCTATCGGTGAATGTCACTACATCAGTTCCTGCGCGCTCGGCTGCCGTCGGAACGGGAATCACTTGCGTCGTGCCAAGTACCTGTCGAAATCCCTGATACTCGCCGAAGAAAAAAGTCTTGTCCCGCCCATCGTAAACATGCGGCAGCGAAACCGGCCCGCCAATCGTCACGCCAAATTCATTTCGCTGAAACGCCGGAATCCGTCGCGGATCGATCGCATTCGGATGATCGAAGAAGTTCCGCGCGTCCAGCGACGCATTGCGCAAAAACTCAAACGCGCTGCCGTGAATTAGATTCGTGCCTGACTTCGTCACCACATTCGTGAAACCCGCTGCCCCGTGCCCGATCTCCGCAGGCATCACTCCCGAACTCGACTGCACTTCCTGAATTGCATCCACGTTGAAATTCGAAAACGTCGCCCCGCCCAGCTCCGGATCGCTCGTGTCCCCTCCGTCGACCGCGAACACCGACGCCGTACCACGCTGTCCATTCGTAGCAAACTGTTGCGTAAAATTCGCCGCGCCATTCGTGTCTGTCATCGTCCCCGCTGCGAGCAGCAGCAGTTTGCTGAAGTCCCGCGTATTCAGCGGCAGGCTCGACACCTCGCCGCTCGACAGATGCTCGCCCCCGCTGCCGCGCGACTCCGCTTTCGAACGAAGCGCCAACGTTTGATTTTCTGCCGACAACACCAGCGACGCATTTAGCGGCGACCCGTCCGTTATCGAAAAAGACGCAGCCAGCGCCCACGTCTTGCCATCCACCGTCACCGAAATCCGGTACTCGCCCGCCTCCAGCGATTCAAAATGAAATTCGCCCGCGCCACTCGTGCGCGATTCGTAATCGTGACCGTTCGACTTCGAATGTAAATGCACGGCCGCGCCCGGCACCGGCTTGCCGGCAGCATCAAGCAGTGTCCCGATCCAGGAGTTGTTAGCAAAAGCCGCGCCACAGAGCGCGAACAGGAGAACGAAAAGAACCGAGGCCCGGGCCAGCAAACGAGTGGTCATGAATTTTCCGCTCCGAGTATAGCGAAGAACTTTCGTGGAATAGACGCCGGCGCGGGAAATTCGAAAGTCAAAAATAGTGCTTGACATATTCCTATATGGGAATATATTAGCAACATGGCAAGGGCAGCGACAACCACCGACGCTTTCAACGCTGTAGCCGAACCGAGGCGCCGCGACATTCTCAATTATCTGGCGCTTCAGGAACGCTCGGTCAGCGAGATCGTCGACGCCATGGAAATGGAGCAACCCTCCGTCTCCAAGCATTTGAAGGTGCTGCGCGAGGTCGGTCTGGTTGAAGCGCGGCGGGAGGGAAGGCAAATGCTCTACCGTGTAAATGCGATGGCGATTCGTCCGCTGTGGGAATGGACGACCACCTTCGAACGCATGTGGCGTCATCAGCTGCTGAAGGTAAAAGAAATCGCGGAGAAAAAATCGGGTTTGTAGTTTGTTCCGTCAATTTTCATATCAAGGAAAAAGGAGAGAACAATGGCCACCGCAAAACAAGCAAGTCATATCACCATCGAGGATCTGACGCTGAGCATCGCGGAAGAGATTCACGTCCGCGCGTCGATTGACAAGACTTTCGAAGCCCTGCTCGAGCAGCTCGGCCCAGGCAACGAAGTGCCAGAGAAGGGCCCAATGCCGATGAAGCTCGAAGCCTGGCCCGGCGGCCGTTGGTTCCGCGATCTTGGCGGCGAGGACGGCCATTTCTGGGCCCACGTCCAGGCCATCAAGCGTCCCACGCTCCTCGAATTCGCCGGCCCCCTTTTCATGTCCTATCCCGTTTCTTCCAATTTGCAATACCGCCTGAGCGAAGAGCCCGGCGGCACCTTGATCAAATTCCGCCATCTCGCGCTCGGCCTGATTGAAGAAGATCACCGCAAGGGCGTCGTCCGCGGCTGGGCCAGCATTCACGCGCGCGTCAAAGCTGCGGCAGAAGGGACGCGCAAAAACTGAGCCACGTCTGCAAAGGAGATTCCCTATGTGCCCTGCATGCATTTCCACAACGGCTTTGCTCTTAGGCGGATTTGTTTCAACCGGGGGCGTGGCAGCGCTCCTTGCAAGACTGCGATGGAAGCACAGAACAAAAAAACTTTCCGGCGGTTAAATTCAAAGGAGGAAGTATGGGACAGGCAACGTTCGAGCAAGCAAATCTGCAGTTGAAGTTGTACGACCTGCGCCGCGAGCCGCGGCTACGTGAAGCGCGGGAATGGTTTTCCAACCATTTCCATCCGCAAACTCTGGACGACGTGATGAAAATCTGTCCGCCAGGCAGCAAGGAAAACGCCAACATGCGCCAGGTGCTCAGCTACTGGGAAATGGTCGCCGGCATGTCGAATCGCGGCCTCGTCAACGAAGACCTTCTCTTCGAAAACGGTGGCGAAGAATGGGCCGCGTTCCAGCAGGTAAAGCCTGTCCTCGCCGGCTGGCGCGAAATGTTCGCCAGCCAGAAATTCCTCGGCAACCTCGAAGCTCATTGCAAACGTCTCGAAGCCTGGCGCGAAAAGAACAGTCCCGGCTCCAACGCCGCCATCCGCAAAGTCATCGCACAAATGCTCGAGGCCAAGCAGGGCGGGAGAGCCGTAGCGGCATAACTCCAGCGACCACCTTGAAGCTTTAAAATCGCAAAGAGGGGATCTAAATCGATATGAGATATCTCAATCTGGTGATGTTTTTCTTGCTGACTGGCTTTGGTGCGTTGGGAACGCTTGCACAGGAAATGAAATACCCGCCTGTCGGTGAATACCTGATGCCGCAAGGCGCTGAAATTGCTCTCGCAAAGAGCGCTGCTCCTGACAATATCTCCGGCAAAGCCACTATCAAAATCCTGACGGCCTCCGGCTTTCAGGTCGTCCATGAAGGCGACAATGGATTTGTTTGTATGGTGATGCGGGGGTTCGGGGCGCCGACATTTACGCCCACGGACCTTCGCAACCTTGTCTACGACTCCAAACTGCGCGCTCCTATCTGTTTCGACCCACAAGCTGCGCAAACCATAGTGCCTTACTACGAACTCCGCCATAAGCTCGGCCTGCAAGGTAGAACCCCAGACGAGATCGCAAAAGCAGTTTTGGACGCTTACTCCACTGGCGCCTTGCCCAAAAGGGACAAAGTCAGTTTTGCGTACATGTGGTCCGCGGACCAGATTCTTGGCCCCGCCGGCCACTGGCATCCTCACATGATGGTTTTTTCTCCACACTACGAAAATTCAATGCTCGGCGGGAACGAGGGCGGCGCCCCGGGTCCGGTCGTGACAGACGACGCTGGAACGCCATTGGCCGTGGTGGTAATCCGGGTCGACGACAGCTTCGCGATCAAGGCACGACAGTAGGGGCCATCTTCTGAGATGGCCCTTGCGCTCCAAACGCTCGCGACAAATGTTCTTTGAGAGGAGAAACGAAAATGGCAACAAGCGCAGCAGTAAGCAAGAAAGTTGTATCTCACAACGACTGGGTGGCCGCTCGAACCGCATTCCTGAAAAAGGAAAAAGAGTTCTCAAAACTCCGCGATGAACTTAGCAAACAGCGCCGCGAACTTCCCTGGGAAAAAGTTGAGAAGAAATACATTTTCGACGGCCCTAACGGAAAAGAATCGCTCGCCGATCTTTTCGAAGGCCGCAGCCAGCTCATCATTTATCACTTCATGTTCGGCCCGAACTGGACCGAGGGCTGCCCGAGCTGCTCCTATCTCGGCGATCACTTCGATGGCATGTTGCCGCACATCAACGCCCGCGACGTCAGCTTCACCGCAATCTCGCGCGGTCCAATGCTGCAAATTGCCGCTTTCAAGAAACGCATGGGCTGGAAGTTCAATTGGGTCTCGTCGTACGAGACGGACTTCAATTACGACTACCACGTCTCATTCACGCCGGAAGAACGAGCCAAAGGTAAAGTCCATTACAACTATGCAGAGACGCAGTTCCCCAGCGAAGAAGGCCCCGGCGCCAGCGTGTTTTTCAAGGACACAGCGGGCGATATCTTCCACACTTATTCAACGTTCGGCCGCGGCCTCGACATTTTCCTCGGCGCCTACAACTTCCTCGACATCGCCCCAAAGGGCCGCGACGAAGAAGGCCTCGCCCACTCCATGGCTTGGGTCAGGCATCACGACAAATACGAAAAGAATCAGGTCGTGGATGCAAAGGCTCAGTATGTAGAACCTGCCAAAGCTCACGACTGCTGTGAAAAGAAGAACTAAGCCTGAAACACTCTTGATCCGAAAAGAAAAAAGGGCCGCCGCTCTTGCCGGCCCTCTCTATTTCTGTTTTCGATCTGTCTTAGCCGCGCCGCAACGGAGTCCACACCTGCATCGGAGTTGGCCGCCGGTTCGCCCACGCGTAATACGGAATGAATTTCAATTCCACGTTCGATGACGCACTCCCTGGTGCATCCGCCGAAAAATAGAGCGAGCTCCGCGACGCGGAAAGTCCACTCACTGCACCCTCATGTTTCACCACCATCAAGCCACCAAGCAAATCTTTCTCGAACGATTCGGAAAATCCGCCGCCCGAATTCCGGCTTCCGGTGTGAAGGGAGACATCCGCCAAGGAAGTTCCCTCAGGCTGATCGATCTGCTCCAGACAATAAACCAGCGGTCCGCGCTGAAGGGCAACGCGCCCGCTGTTTTCCACTACGCGAGCGTTTGCTTCGATGAGTTGCGGCGCTAGATCGAAACTCAGGCTGAATTTGTCACCTGGAGACCAGCGCCGCCGGATCTGGCCGTAGCCGTTCTTGCGGTCAGTCATGCCTTCCGCGAAGCCAGCCTTGAAGTTGCTGTGACTACTCCATTCTGGCAAACGAACGTAGACCGTAAACTCCTTGGGCGTCGCAGGGCTGATTTCGAAATCCACTCTACCGTCCCACGGATAATTCGTCTTCTGCACGATCTTGATCGGCGTTCCATCTTCCAAATGCCAGTTCATCTCCGAGCTGTGGAACAGATGCACGTAGACGCCGTCCTTGCTCGTGCTATAAAAATATCCCGGCAGCGAAGCAAATGTCCGCTCCAGATTCGGCGGACAGCATGTCGTGTCATACCACTCATTCCGAATCACGTCGCCCGTCCCCGGATCGAACGCCAGCGGATTGCGGTAGCAATAAAGGTTTCCGCTCAGCGACATTCCCGAATTAATTCCGTTGTAGAGTGCGCGTTCAATCACGTCGGCATATTTTCCATCGCCCGTTGCCGCCAGCATTCGCCAACTCCACATCATGCTCCCGATCGCTGCGCAGCTTTCGCCGTAAGCCTGCGCATTCGGCAACTCATAAGCGTCTCCGAACGCCTCGCCATCGCTCCGTGCGCCAACGCCTCCCGTGATGTACATCTTGGAGGAAACCAAATCTTCCCAAAGCGTGTTCAGGGTTTTCCAATAGGTCTCGTCGCCCGTCTCCAGGTAATAGTCCGTCGCACCGCAGCACGCATACATCGCGCGCACCGCATGACCCTCCAATTTCGTCCGTGAAGTAAATGGCTTTCCGCAAAAGTGATACACGTAATTTTCCGGCTTCAGCGGAATCCGCGCATCGCCGCGCAGCAAATATTTCGCAAGATTCAAATGCCGCTTGTCGCCCGTCATCCGATACAACTCCACAAGCGCCAGCTCCATCTCCGGATGCCCGGACATCAGCGGCTTTTTACTCGCTTCTGGTCCATACGAAGGAATCAAAAACTCGTTCACGAAACGGATTCCCGTGTCGAGCAACGCGCGATCGCCTGTCGCGCGATAATAAGAAGTCGCGCCCTGCAAAAAGTGGCCCATGCAATAAAGTTCATGGCCCCACTGCTGCGTCTTCGGCGTCATGCGGTCCGCGGCGCGCTCGCGAATGTAGTAGGTGTTCAGGTAACCGTGCGGCTGCTGCGCAGCCATCACATCTTTCGCGGTGCTTTCCACCATCGCTCGCAAAGCCGGATTGTCGCCGGACTGCAATGCAAACCCGGTCGCTTCCCACCATTTATAAATATCAGAATCCGAATAGACCGGCCCGCGCTGCGACGCATCGCTCTTCCCAATCAACCGCCGGAAATTATCCATTCGCCCATTTGATTCCAGCAGCTTCCCCATCGAAGGAATGCTCGTATTCACATTCGCCGCGCGCCGGCCCGACCAAAACCCTTCCTGAATGGTTACTGCGCGCACCGGCACGTTCTTCAATTTCGCATACGGCGAATGCGCAAGGTTTAGAACGCCTTGATTCTTCCATCCGGGATCGGACGAAAGCGGCACTTCGCTCGCGGAACTCCACAGCGAGGAAAGATTGACTGGCAGGTTGGAAAGTGCGGCGGTCGATGCGGCGGCGGAAACGAATTGACGGCGCGTGACGCGAGAAGACATGGACGGCGCTCCTGGGTTGAATAGACAATGGGATGTTACTCCGAGTCGCACTCCTGGGGAGCGAAAAGCTTTGCGGACGAAAAACCTTGCTGAGTTGGTTCTAGCAGCGGTCTTGCTCTTAGCTGTGGCCGTTCCTGGCGCTTTGGCGCAAACCACTTCGGCGCCAACCGCACAAGAACTAACCGCGATCACGGAACGCGGAATTTTGTTGAACGAATACGATCGGGCCGCCTGGCACGCCTCCGACGCCGTACAAACCGCAAATCCGAAAACCGTCGAAGGCCAGCACTACATTGCCAAAAAAGAAAACGGCAAATGGAACGTCGTCTTCGGAAAACTCACTCCCGACCGAAACCTTTTCGAAATTCATTACGAGGCGGTGCAGCAGGCAAAGCCCCAGGAATTTAGCGTTTCGGAAGAATACGCACAGCGTGCCGACGCAGGATTCTATCTTTTCGCCGCAAGAGCGATTGAAGTCGCGCAGCACGACTTTCAAGGCGTCAACCGGCCGTACAACATGGCCGTTTTGTCCGCGCCGCAGGACCAGCTTTACGTCTATATCTATCCGGGACAGACCAAGCCGCGCGTTTATCCCCTGGGCGGAGATGCCCGCTACCTGATTTCAGCCGACGGAAACAGAATTGTAGAACGGCGCCAGATGCACAAAAGCATTATCGAGCCGCCCCCGCTCGACAAAGGCAAGAAGCTCGCCGGCGGATTTCACACCCATGCTCTGAGCGACCTGCCCGAAGACACAGACGTCTTTCATGTTCTGACTCAAGATCCTCGCGTTCCCGAAATGGTCGGTACCGCCCACTTCATGTATAAAGTGCTGACGGACGGTTCGATCGCGATCGAGAAAACGCGCAAATAATGTCGCATCGCTTTTGTCATTTGACGTTTCCGGCCGGCGGCCGCTTGTTGAAAAGCCGCGAGTGAAATTGCAGGGACGCGGGAAGATGCGTTGCGAAGTACTGCCAATCGTGGCGGCCGGGATAGAGATGAAATTCGTGCGGGATTTTTCGTGAAGTGAGAACGCGGTCAAGCGCCGTTGCGCCACTTTCAAAGCCAAAATCGTCTTCTTCTCCGCAGTCGAAATAAATGTTAACGCCCTTGAGCGAAGCGGTGCGCGCGATGCCGATCGGAGAATTGCGATCCCAGAACGCGGCGTTGGGCGGATTGCCGAACGTGCCTCCAAAAACTCGTGCGCGTGGCGAATTCTGCGCGACGCCGCCGCCGAGAAATGAAGGAAGTTTATCGATCAGCGCGGCACTGTGTGCGCTCGCGGAAGAAAAAAGTTCGGGATGGCGAAACGCAAGATGCAGCGCGCCGTAACCGCCCATCGAAAGTCCTGTCACGTAAACTCGATCGCGATCGACGCGGTAATTACTTGTCGCGTGATCGAGCAACTCAACAAGCTGCTGCGCCAGCGTCTGCCAACGATCGAGGGTCATCGCTCCCAGGCCCAACCGCTTTGTGTCTGCGCTCTCAATCAGCGGCTTCTGTGCTGCCGCACTGTCCTTGAACGTCTGGGCATCCATCGTCGGATTGAGCCGGCCCATGTATTCGTTGGCTTTCGCCGGGTCGGCAAGGTAGGCCTGCCATCCTTCGCGCACCGCGTCGATCATCGACTTGACGATCTGCGGATTCGCTTTCAGATAACTCTCGCTGGTGGCCAAGACGGTCGTGTATGGATTGTAGCCCGACTCGGCAATCAGAAACGTCTGAGGCTCGATGCCGGTTTTCTTCGCGGCCAGCGGCTCGGACGTGACGAAGCATTGCATGGCATAGTTTTCCTCGGTGCGATACAAGCTCAAGTCGCCGAAGGGCGAAGGGACGATTTTCAACTTGCCGAAGCCGTATTTCTTCTGGAGGAAATCGGAATAGGGGAGGCCACGCTCCATGGCCAGTATGCCAGGGTGGGTGAAGACGGCTGCCAAGGTTTTAAATCCGCGCGAGGCACGGGTCATGATGCCCTGCGGATTGGTCTGATAGACGGCAAACAGCGCGACCACTAAATTGCCCATGGCCCGGGCGCGAACGATCTCATCGGCGCTGACGATGGCGAAGGGAACCGTGCCGGCGCCGATCATATCAACGGTAGGCGCGCCGGCACCGCCCGCTGTGATCGTCACATTCAGTCCATGTCGCGCGTAGATGCCATCGGCCTCAGCGGCATAAAATCCTCCGAACTGGGGCTCGGG
>Ga0137409_10000532_pt1 | contig 25143 bp, 24 predicted proteins | sample CZODoug1_16funga_FD_122059 | JGI IMG/M metagenome (GOLD analysis project Ga0137409, IMG submission 122059) | Vadose zone soil fungal communities from Angelo Coast Range Reserve, California, USA - CZODoug1_16fungal (Hybrid Assembly) | ecosystem: Environmental > Terrestrial > Soil > Vadose zone...
CCAGCACCAGTTCCAGCGCCTGCTGCCAGGACTCCCGAGCCCCCGGCGAGTCGCCGAGCGCGGCCAACGAGGCGCCACGTTGTTCCAGGTTGCTCGCGGTCAGCGCGCGGAAGCCCAACTTCCGTGCCACCTCAAGGGAACGGTCGAAGTGCTCCAGCGCATCGGCGTGCCGGCCGAGACCCGCCAACGCGAGCCCGGTGTTGTGCACCAACGTACTCGTCGCACGGTCCAAACCGGACTCCAGCACCAGCGTCATGCCGCGATCCAGGTACTCGATCGCCTCTTGGTACCGGCCCAGTTTGACCAGTTGGTCGCCGATGTTGATGTGCGCGTTGATCCGGCTGGCCGCGGTGAATGCTGATGACCTTTTTCATTGGAGCCCTTCCTTGAACGTATGATAAGTCGCAACCCGGCGCCCCGCGCGAATTCGATTACAGGGCTTCTTCCGGGAGAATTTCAAGCATCAGCCGTTGCCCCCGGCGCAGCACCGTGATCGGCACGCTCCCGCCGAGCTTCTCCTCGGTCAGCAGGCGGTGCAGGTCATCGAAACCGGCGACCCGCTGGCCGGCGAAACCGACGATGATGTCGCCCTGCTCGAGGCCGGCGCGGCTCGCTGGCCCGCCGCGCTCAATCGAAGCCGCCTGCACCGCCCCGTCGCGCTCAAGATCGAAGTGCCGCACCATGCGTCGCGGCAGCACGATGTTCTGCCCCGCGATGCCGAGCCGCGCGCGGCGCACGCGCCCGTGCCTGAGCAGCTGGGCGATGGTCACCTTGGCAGTGTCGATCGCGGTGGCAAAGCAGATGCCCTGCGCCGGTAGGATGACCGCAGTATTGACCCCGATGACTTCGCCCTTCGACGACACCAGCGGTCCGCCCGAATTGCCCGGGTTGAGCGCGGCGTCGGTCTGGATCACGTCGTCCATCAGGCGCCCGTTCTGGGATCGCAGCGAACGTCCGAGCGCGGACACCACGCCCGCCGTGACAGTGCACTGAAACCCGTAGGGATTGCCGATTGCGACCGCCAGCTGCCCCACCCGCAGACTGCGCGATTCGCCGAGCGGAACCGATGGCAGCTTGTGCCCTGCGACGCGCACCACCGCGAGATCGGTGTCGGGATCGTCGCCGATCAAGTCAGCCTGGAACACTTGGCCATCGTTGAGCGTTACGTCGATCCCGGTGGCCCCCGACACGACGTGGCTATTGGTGGCGATCAGTCCGTCGGGCGTGAAGATGAATCCGGAGCCGCTACCGCCGACTTCCTGTGCAATCTCGCGCCCACGCGCGTCACGACTGTGCACGCGGCGCTTGACGTCGAGCCGTACCACGGCAGGGCCGACCGCCTCGGCCACACCCGTGACGGCGCGGGAATAGGAGTCGAGCAGTCCTTCGTCGGTTAAAGACCCTGCTCGACTCGAGGGAATCAGGTCGCGCCCGGCCTCATCCAGCACTGGGGTTGCGGGACGCCAGGAAGGGATCGGCGAGTTCATCCCACAGGAAGTGGGGGCGGACCGGACGCGAATCAAGCGAGACGCCCCGCAGGATGTGCGTCAGGAGTGAGAGGAATTCAACCCTCAGTAGTTACCCATTACTCGCCCATTACTCGCACACTTCATTGCTGTTGCTGCGCCTGCTGCTCGGCGATTTCCTTGTGAACCTGCGCCATGTCGAGCGTGCGCGCCTGGCTGATGATGCTCTCCAGGCCTTCCGCCGGCAGCACTCCCGCCTGCGCGAACACCACCACTTTCTCGCGGAACACCATCACGAAGGGAATGGAACGGATGTTGAATGCCGCCGCCAGTTCCTGTTGTGCGTCGGAATCGACCTTTCCGAATACGACGCCGCCGTGCTTCTCCGAAGCCGCCTCGAATACCGGCGCGAAGTTCTTGCACGGCCCGCACCACGATGCCCAGAAGTCGACAATCACCATATCGTTCTTGGTGACGATTTCTTCAAAATTCTCTTTGGTCAGTTCAACAGTGGCCATGTTTTCTCCCTAGCAGGCCACATCACCTGCGGGCCTACAAGTCGCCGCTCCCGCAAACGGGCCTGCGGCTAACGAGTCGCGGCTCCGCCCGCACCACGATGCCCAGAAGTCGACAATCACCATATCGTTCTTGGTGACGACCTCTTCAAAATTCTCTTTGGTCAGTTCAACTGTGGCCACGGCCTGCTCCAAGCGGAAAAGTCGCGCATCTTAACATGCCGATGAAGCGTGATAAGTGATAGGTGATAGGTGATAGGAGCCGGATTTCCGTGCAAAGCGCGGGAGTCTTATCACTTATCACTTATCACTCATCACCCCTAATGGAGCTTTACCCGCGGCTCCGTCCGTCTCGTGATGAGCTTGGCGAGCGTGTCCAGGATGACTTTCGCCGCGCCGTGTAGCGCGTAAAGGTGCATGCGATAGAGCGAGACGTACATGATGCGGGCGAACAGGCCCTCGACGAACAGGCTGCCGCCGAGCAGCGCACCCATCAGCGTCCCCACCGTCGAGTACTCGCCGAGCGAGACGAGCGAGCCGAAGTCGCGGTAACGCCACGGCTTGAGCGGCTTCCCTGCGATGCGCCGCGGCAGCATGCGGGCGAGGTGCGAGGCCTGCTGGTGCGCCGCCTGCGCGGTCGGCGGAACGTCCCTGCGGCGTTCCACCCACGGGCAGGCCGCGCAGTCGCCCAGCGCAAAGACCTCGGAGTCGCGTGTGGTCTCCAGCGTCTCGCGCACGACCAGCTGGTTCAGGCGATTGGACTCGAGCCCGTCGAGATCCTTGAGGAATTCCGGTGCCTTGATGCCGGCGGCCCAGACCGTCAGCTCCGCGGGTATCTTCTTCCCTGCCGCCGTCACGACGCCGTCCGCCATGACCTCGGTCACGCGCTCGCCGATCAGCACCTGCACCTTGAGCCCGCGCAACAGGGCTTCCGCCGCTTTCGATACCCGTTCCGGAACCGCCGGCAAGATGCGCGGCGCGGCCTCGATCAAGGTGATCTTCACGTCGCGCTCGGGATCGATCTTGTCGAGGCCGTAGGCGACCAGCTCACGCGTCGTCTTGTGCAGTTCCGCCGCGAGCTCAACGCCGGTGGCACCCGCCCCGATGATCGCGACTTTCAACTGCTCGGAGCGCAGCGGCGTCACCTGCGCATTGGCGCGTATGCAGGCGTTGACCAGGCGCTGGTGGAACAGCTCCGCCTGCTCGGGCATGTCGAGGCTGAGCGCGTGCTCGCGCGCACCCGGTGTGCCGAAATCGTTGGTATGACTGCCGACCGCAATCACCAGCATGTCATAGGGAATCTCGCGGCGCGGAATCAGCTCGCGCCCCTCCTCGTCGAAGGTCGGCGCAACTTTCACCACTCTCCGACTCCGGTCGAGGCCGTCCATGCTGCCGCGCTGGAACCGGAAATGGTGCCAGCGCGCCTGCGCCAGATAGGACAGCGCATGATGATCGAGGTCCATGCTGCCGGCCGCGAACTCGTGCAGCAGCGGCTTCCAGAGATGCGTGCGCGAGCGGTCTATGAGCGTGACGCGAGCTTTTCCGCGCCGGCCAAGCTTGTCGCCCAGGCGGGTAGCCAGCTCCAGCCCACCCGCGCCTCCGCCAACAATGACGATACTGTGCAGATCTGCCATGAATTCCTGATGGTCGTTCCGGCCCGTCATTATAGGCGGCGGCAAGTCATGAGAATGACTTTACAATAAGCTCCAGCTCGAACGAGGGAGGAGCACTTCATGATTCGCGCCGTTACTGCGGCTGTCGCCGCCATCGCCTTGGCCTGCGCTGCCGCGGGAGCATTCGCCCAGACTTATCCGACGAAGCCGATCCGCATGATCGTGCCGTTCGCGCCGGGCGGCAATGTGGACATCAATGCCCGCGCCGTGGCGCCGGCGTTGGGACAGTTGCTCGGCCAGCAGATCATCGTTGAGAACCGCGCGGGCGCAGGCGGCACCATCGGCACCGACGTGGTCGCCAAGTCGGCGCCCGACGGCTACGTGCTACTCCTGGCTTCGAGCAGCATCATGACCAACGGGCCCGCGCTGTATCCCAAGCTGCCCTATGACATCGTGCATGACTTTGCGCCGGTGGGGCGCGTGGCCGTCGTGCCGCTCGTCATCCTCGTTCATCCCTCGCTGCCTGTGAGGAGCACCCGGGAATTAATTGCGGTGGCGAACGCACAGGGCGGCAAGTTGGTGGTGGCCAACGCCGGCGTCGGCACGACAAATCACCTGATTGCGGAATTGTTCATGATCAGGACCGGCACCCGCATGACGCTCATCCCATACAAGGGCAGCGCGCCGGCGCTGATGGACCTGGTCGCCGGCCACGTCTTCGGCCATGTGGACCAGATCTCCTCCGCTTTGCCCTACATCAAGGCTGATCGGATACGCGCGATCGCCGTGACCACAGCGAAACGCGCGGTGGCGCTGCCCGACGTGCCGACGCTGGCGGAGTCCGGCGTGCCCGGCTTCGACGCCAGCACGGTGACCGGGGTGCTCGCGCCCGGCAAAACACCGCGAGAGGTCGTGCAGCGGCTGAACGCCGCGCTCATCCAGGGTCTCGCGCAAGCCGCCGTCAAGGAGCGCTTCTCTGCGGTCGGGGCGGAAGTTCAGCCGAGCAGCAGCGACGAGCTGGCTGCCTGGATCCGCGACGATCTCGCGGTATGGGTGAAGGTCGTCAAGCAAGCCGGAATCAAAGTGGAACTGTAATTCCGCGTGCCGCAAAGCTCATGCCTCGCGCTGGTCTGAAGTGCTCTGCTGCAACAGCTTGAGCATCGCTGCGGCCTTGTCGAACGTTTCCTGGTACTCCTCTTCGAGCTTCGAGTCGGCAACGATGCCGCCGCCTGCCCAGAAGCGGATGGTGCCGTGGGAATGGACCAGCGTGCGAATCGCGATGTTGACGTCCATGTTGCCGTCGAAGCCGATATAGCCGATCGCGCCGCAATAGACGCCGCGGCGGTGCGGCTCCAGTTCCTCGATGATCTGCATCGCCCGCAGCTTGGGCGCCCCTGTAATCGAGCCGCCGGGAAAGCAACCGCGCAGCAGGTCGAGCGCGTCGCGGTCTTGGCGCAGTTCGCCCGTCACCGTGCTGACCAGGTGGTGCACCGTGGCGAAGCTCTCCACGTCGAACAGCTTCGGCACCTTCACCGTCCCCAGTGCGCAGTTCTTCGAGAGGTCGTTCCTGAGCAGATCCACGATCATGAGGTTCTCGGCGCGGTCTTTCCCGCTCGCGCGCAGCGCCTCGACCAGTTCCGCGTCGAGGCGCGCGTGCCCGGCGCGCGGCCGCGTGCCCTTGATCGGCCGGGTTTCAACGCGCCCGTCCTCGACCTTGAGGAAGCGCTCGGGCGAGGCCGACAGGATTTGCGCGTACGGTGTATTGAGGTAGGCGGAAAACGGCGCCGGGTTGATGATGCGCAGCCGCTGGTACGCGAGCCACGGATCGCCGGTCGCGGTCGCCGAAAATCGCTGCGCCAGGTTGACCTGGTAGCAATCGCCGTCGTGAATGTAGCCGCGTATCTTGCGGAATGCGCGCGCGTAGCCATCGTGCGTCAGGTTGGAGGCGACCGGGGAAAGTATGCGGAACGGCGCGCGAGATTTTTCCGGCGGGGGGGAGCTGAAGCGCTCGACCAGCCCCGTCCACTTGAGATCGGTTTCGGGATCGCGGCCCTGTCCCACCAGCCAGCTCCTGCGCTCGAGGTGGTCCACCACCATCGCCCAGTCGTAGAGGCCGACCGCCATTTCCGGAATGCGCTCGGCGTCCTCTGCCGCGGACGGGAGCCGCTCGAGCCGGCGCGCGAGGTCGTAGCCGAAATAACCGATCGCGCCGCCGCAGAACGGCAACGTGCCGCCGCATGCGGCATCCGCCGCGAGCGCGTTTTTCAGCAACGCAAACGGATCCGCACGGGACAGCTCGATGCCGTCGTTGTATATCTCGGTCAGCGCGCCGCGCGTGACGATGCGCGCGTAGGGTTGCGCGGACAGGATGTCGTAGCGGGATTGCGCGGGGTGATGCCGGCCGCTGTCGAGAAACACGGCCCACGGCAGGTCCGCGATCGCCTCGAACAGGCGGGCGCTGTCCGCTTGGTATGGAAGCTCGGTGAGCAGTGGCGCAGGCACGCTGCCATTTTACTCTTTCCGTCCGACCGGAAAGGGCGTAACGAGACGGGGGTGCCGGGAAGCCGGCACTCGAGATCGTTACCGCTCATTTGGTGATTGCCACTGCATTTTCGCGGAATGTTAGACTCGCCTCACTTGCGCCGAATAAGGAAAAGCCGTGACTAAAATGCGTGACCGCCTCGCGCTGCACACGTGGTCGCTCGACACCACGCCTCTCGCCGAATTGCTGCCTGCTGCCAAGAAAGGCGGCTGGGATGCGATCGAACTGCGGCGCATCGACTTCACACGCTGCTTCGAGGCCGGGATGAACAACGCCGAGATGCTGGATCTCGTGCGCAAGAGCGGCCTCAAGGTCGCCTGCATGGGCACCGAATACGGACTGATCTACGCCAAGGGGGAGGAACGCAGCCGGCTGCTGAAAGTGCTCGACGAGACCTGCGCCAATGCCGTCGCGCTCGGCTGCGACCTCATCATGACCTCGCCGGGGCAGAACCCTCCCGGCACCGTGCTCGAGGCCGCCGCTAATTTCAGGGCGGGCGGCGAAATTGCGAAGCACCATGGCGTCCGCTTCGCCCTGGAATTCAATTCGCAACATCCCGTCCTCAATCGCCTCGAGGTGGGCCGCGAGGTCGTCGCACTGGCGGATCATCCAAATTGCGGCCTGCTGCTCGATGCGTATCATCTCGAGCGCAGCAACGCGGGTGGCCGGGGGTTCGAAGCCCTGCCGGCGGAAAAGATATTCGCTTTCCAGTACAGCGACGTGCCCGCTGGCGCACAAGCCGCGGCCAAGCGGCCTACCGACCGGCTGCCGCCCGGGAAAGGCATCGTGCGCTGGCGCGAGGTTTTCCAGCTCCTCGGGGAAAAGGACTACCGGGGCTATCTCAGCTACGAAGCGCCCAATCCCGAACTTTGGTCGAGGCCGCCGGCGGAAGTCGCGCGCGAAGCGCTCGAAGCAACTCGGAAACTGCTCGCCGAGGTTGAGGGATGAGGGATGAGATCAGAAAACTGCTTGGCGGCACGTCGTTCCGGACTTTCGTTCTCTATCCATTGCTGGTCGTCGGTTGGGAGCTGCTGCTGCACGGTGGGCAATTGCAGTTAGATGGGCGGTTCCTGCCCTTGCTCGCCTGGGGCTATCTGCAATACCGGTTGGTGGGCGGGTACCGCATTCGCGTCGGAGGCGGCGGCCCGGGTATGGACACGCCGCCGGAGCAGTTGGTCACGACCGGACCCTTTGCCTACAGCCGCAACCCGATGTATTTCGGACATGTCATCTTCCTGGCGGGCCTTGCACTGAGCCTGCGGTCGGTGCTCGCAGCGGTGATCGCAGTGGCGACAGCGGTGTGGTTCCAGTTCCGCGTTCGACGCGACGAACGGCGCCTCACCGAACGTTTCGGGCAACCCTACGTGGACTACATGGCCCGCGTGAAGCGCTGGGTCCCGGGATTATTTTGAATAGGAAGACAGGTGGCCAAGGCGTCGTTCACGCCCCGTGCCTGGCGGACAGGTCATTCACCACGCGGCTCGGACCGGTCTCACCCGCCCTTGTCAAGCAGCCGGTCAAAGCGATGATGCTCGCCCAGAACGAACCCGGCGAATTCCTCCAATGCCTCTTCCGTGATCGCCTCGGGCGCGAGCGAGTGATCGGACACGCCAAAATGCCCCACATTATTCAGGCGCAGCTGGATACGCCCGGCATCGAATTCCCCCACCAGTAGCACGCTTGCCGCCACCTCGCACGGAAATTCGAAATTCACGCGATCAACCGCACCACGGTCATTGCGCATCTCCTGCGCATTGAACTGGATCTTGTTCTCGGAAAGCACCTGCCTCAGGCGGGCGCTGCGCGTGACGTCGACAGCGACACGAATCTGCCGATTGCCCGACAGCCTGAAACCCAGGGTGATGCGCTCGTAGAGCGACTTCGCGGGCGTGATTTCCCGCCGGCGGTAGTCGCTGCGGCCCGTCTCCCATGCAAGCCCGGAGAAATCGGGCACGCCCACGATGGTGTAGCCCTTGAACGCAGGCTTAACGACATTCAGCTGGTCGGAGAAATCCTTCAAATAATCGTACGCGCGCTTCAGCGCCTCGCTGACGCGTTCTTCGATGCCGATCCGCGCGTCTCCTTCCGCTTTCTCCGCCAGTTTCGCCTGCGCCAGCTCCCTGAGCTTCGCGAGACGGCTGCTCGTCACGACCGCATCCGCGGGCGCCGCCATCCTGGCGGGCGCAACCTCCGCAGCAGGGTTCGCCGCCGGCTGGGGGCGGGTGGCTTCGATAGCGCCCAGCAGCTTCGCGAACATTTCCAGATTGTCGTCGGTCCACTCGATGAACCGCAATCCGAGGCGATGGCCGGGATCGGAAGGCGCCGAGGAAACAACGCGTGCGCGCGCCTTCACGACTTTCGGCTTCTCTGAGCCCGGCTTCAGCGGCTGTACCAGCAGCACCGTGACTTCCGTGTCCTGATGCTCGTTTCGTTCGCTCAGGATGGCCATCCCGCCAAGCGACAAGTCCACGGTTTGCGTATGGAGAACGATGGGCTCGCCGCCTGGATTGTCGAGGACGAGGGCCACCTTCCAGCGGGCGGGATGACGCCTGGACCTTCTCCGATTGTCATTGGTACTCATGCGCGAAATCGCCCCCCCCCTGAAAACACCCCTTGCCGCATCAACAACCTGCTATTTTGTGCCTGCGTCAGGGCAGCACTTTACTGTACCTGCGAAGCGCCCGCCATTCTCTTCCCGGTCAGAAAACGACTACGCTCCGGATCGACCTGCCTTCTCGCATCAGTTCGAACCCCTTATTGATCTCTTCGAGCCCGAGTTTGTGGGTGATGAGGTCGTCGATGTTGATCTTCTTCTCCATGTACCAATCGACAATTCTCGGCACGTCGCGGCGGCCCTTGGCGCCACCGAACGCGGTTCCCTGCCACACGCGCCCCGTTACCAATTGAAATGGCCGCGCCCTGATTTCCTGTCCCGCGCCGGCGACGCCGATGATGGTCGAGACGCCCCAGCCCTTGTGGCAACACTCCAGCGCCTGGCGCATCACGTCTACGTTGCCGATGCATTCGAATGAATAGTCCGCCCCGCCCTTGGTCAGGTTGACCAGGTGCGCCACAAGGTCGCCATCGGTCTCCTTCGGATTCACGAAGTGCGTCATGCCGAACTTTTCGGCCAGCGGCTTGCGTGCCAGGTTGATATCCACGCCCACGATCATGTTCGCGCCGGCCAGCCGCGCACCCTGGATGACGTTCAGCCCGATGCCGCCAAGGCCGAACACCACCACGTTTGCCCCCGCTTCCACCCTGGCAGTATTGATCACCGCGCCGATTCCGGTGGTCACGCCGCAGCCGATATAGCAAACCTTGTCGAACGGCGCGTCCTCGCGGATCTTCGCCAACGCGATTTCCGGTGCCACGGTGTAGTTGGAGAATGTCGAGGTACCCATGTAGTGATGGATCTTCTGCCCGCCGAGCGAAAAGCGGCTGGTGCCGTCGGGCATCACCCCCTGCCCCTGCGTCACGCGAATCGCCTGGCACAGGTTGGTTTTTCCCGAGACGCAGTACTCGCACTGGCGGCATTCGGGCACGTAGAGCGGGATGACATGATCGCCTTTCTTCAGCGTCGCGACGCCGGGGCCAATATCCACCACCACGCCTGCGCCCTCGTGTCCCATGATCGCGGGGAACAATCCCTCGGGATCCGCGCCCGAGAGGGTGAACTCGTCGGTATGGCAGATGCCGGTCGCCTTGATTTCGACCAGCACCTCGCCCGCCTTCGGCCCCCCGACCTCGACGGTCTCGATGACGAGCGGAGCACCCGCCTTGTGCGCGACTGCGGCCCTGGATTTCATGATTCGCCTTTGACTGTCGTAAAGCCCAATCCTACCTCAGCACCCGCGAAGGGAATCACACTACCCTCCGGGTGTTGAACGGTAACCTCCATTCGTTCCAGCGCATGGAGCCAAAACGGGCGGCCGGGGTGCGGGAGCGGTGACTCCAGCTACCCGTCCGGCTTTAACAGGAATTAGACTTCCGACATGGAACGATACCGCGGGCGCTTCGCGCCGTCGCCGACGGGACCACTGCATCTTGGCTCGCTGGTCGCGGCGGTCGGCAGTTTCCTCGAGGCGCGCACGCACAGCGGCGAATGGCTGGTGCGCATGGAGGACCTGGATCCGCCGCGCGTCGTGCCGGGCGCAGCCGACGACATCCTGCGCACATTGCGGGCTTGCGGCATGGAATGGGGCGGAACGGTCGTCTACCAGAGCACGCGTCACGACGCTTACCACAGCGCGTTGCACCGCCTGCGCGAGAAAGGGCTGGTTTATCCGTGCGCCTGCAGCCGCCGCGAAATCGCCGATTCCGCCATCGCGGGTGTCGAAGGACTCGTCTACCCCGGTACCTGCCGTGCCAGCCTGCCGGCGGGCAAAGCCGCCCGGGCGCTGCGCATCGGCACGCGCGGCGCCCAGGTCGCATTCGACGATGCCCTGCAGGGACACAACGCGCATGACGTCGAGCGCGACTTCGGCGATTTCGTGTTGTACCGGGCCGACGACGTTTTTGCCTACCAGCTCGCCGTTGTCGTGGATGATGCCGAGCAGGGCATCACGGATATTGTGCGCGGCGCAGACTTGCTTGCCTCCACGCCAAGACAGATCTATCTTCAGCAACTGCTGGGATTGCCGCGTCCGCGCTACGCGCACCTGCCGGTCGCCGTCGATGCGATGGGTGAAAAGCTTTCCAAGCAGACATTTGCCGCGGCCGTTGACGCCGCGAAACCGGTCCCGGCTCTCGTCACAGCTCTTGCTTTTCTCGGCCAGCAACCGGCCCCGGCGCTTGCGCGCGGAACGGTCACCGAATTATGGGATTGGGCACTGAAGAACTGGAGCCTTGCGCGCGTCCCGCGTGCGCTGGCCGCGCCAGCGCAAGGAAAAGACGACTAGTCACCAGTCCGGGTCACCGATCACCAGAAGAAAGGATCAGACTGCCCTATCGGATTCTCGCCGATGCGCCAGGATGCAATGCCGCCGCGATACCACATGACATTGGTGTAACCAAAACCGATTGCGCGCAGTGCAGCGTTATAGGACAGCCAGCACTCCGAGTCCACACAGAAAAACACCAGCGCGCGGCTTTTGTCGCCACCGGCAAAAGCGGCGACCGCTTTTGCAAAGCGCGCTTCTTCGTCCTTGCCCATGTCGCCGGCGCCCGCCCCTATCATCCAGAACGCGCCCGCAATGGTGCTGTGGACACCGCCGCCGAGCACGTCGATGACGTACGGGCGAGGCTGCTGCTCCAATAAGGTTTTGAGCTGCCCGGTGGTGACTACCTTGCCGCCAGGGATTTGCATCGGCGTCGGCGAGTGATAGCCGACCGTGCGCAACACCTTGACCGGCGGCACTCCCCAGTCCTTGTCCTCGTCCGCGAAAACACCCGGCTTTGCACCCTGCGCCAGAGCCTGCGCGACGTACGCTGCCGCGGATAACGCCACCAGCAGGCTGACGGCCGCTCGAAACGATACATTCGTCATGATTCTCCTCTGCACAAACTTGTTTGACTTCCTTGCGGTCAGTTTAACCGAGCCGATTACACGTCGCTACGCGCCCGCGAACTTGCCGGGAAACCCGCCGCCGGTCGGTTGCTTTCATAGGGCAAACCGGACAGAATTGCCTTCCGTAACGCGCCCCCGGGCGCTACGGATATAACTATAAGGAGGAACTCATGAAGCACCTCAGTCTGTCCTCGTTGCCGCTGGCGCTTGTGCTGCTCGCATCCACCGTGCCGGCGCTCGCTCAAGACACCGTCAAGAATTACCCCGACCGGCCTATCCGCCTGCTGGTCCCCAACGCGCCGGGCAGCTCGGTCGATACGCTCAGCCGCATCGTCGGCGCCAAGCTCGGAGAAGTCCTCGGCGAACAGGTCATTATGGACAACCGCGCAGGCGCCGGAGGCGTGATCGGCATGGAAATCGCCAAGTCCGCGAACCCGGACGGCTACACCCTCATCAGCGCGACCACCGCGGCCTCGACCATCGCCGTGCTGCTGATGAAGAAGCCGACTTTCGACCCGGTCAAGGATTACGACTACGTCGGGCAGTACGCGGAGACGCCCAACATCCTGGTGGTGCACCCTGCCCTGGCGGCAAAATCGGCGAAAGAACTGATCGACTTCTGCAAGGCCAAGGCGGGCCAGGTCAACATGGCCTCAGCCGGCCCCGGCTCGCAAAGCCATCTCTCCGGCGCCTACTTCCTGCACGCGGCGAAATTCGAGTCGCTGCACGTTCCGTACAAGGGCGGCGGACCGTCGGTTGCCGCGGTCATCGCGGGCGAATCGCAGTGGACCCTGACGCCGGCGCCGGCGGTGATGGCGCATATCGGTTCCGGACGGCTGCGCGCGATCGGCCACAGCCTGCCGAAGCGCTCGCCATTGCTAACCAATATTCCGCCGATCGCGGAAACCATCCCGGGCTTCGACTACAGCGGCTGGCAGGGCTTTTTCATCCCGAAAGGAACGCCCAAGGCCGTCAGCGACAAGTTGCGTGCCGCGATGATCAAGGCCGTCAATTCTCCCGACGTGAAAAAAGCGCTCGACATCCAGGCAACGGAAGTCGTCGTGCGCGGGCCGGACGAATTCCGCAAAGTCGTGCAGGACTCTATGGTCAAGAACGCCGTGGTCGTGAAATTGGTCGGCCTTAAGGCGGAATAAAACGTGTCGTGTGACGGGTAAGTCGTTACGGTTCGACGAAATTCAGGGGCGCCTCGGTCGCCCCTGTTTTTTTGGATTTGATGAAAACGACATCCGCCAAAAGCACTGGCCTGCTCGTCACGAACGGCGGGCGCGATCCGGGCGTGGGTCAATGCGCGGGGCGAACACATGGGTTGGTCGCCGCAATGGCCAGGCCCGCTGATCACTGAAAAAGTCCTGATGCCGTGGATGATCCGGAAATTGAATTGACTTATCACCTGGCGCCGATACCGTTAGAATGACTCATTAAAGAGAAATGAAAGAACGCATGCGTACAATCCCCGTCAATGTCGCCATTGTCGGCCTCGGCCGCTGGGCCAAGGTGCTGACGCGTGCGGCGCAGCAAAGCGACAGGATTCGCATCGTTTCCGGATTCAGCCGTTCCGAAGAAAAACGCACCGCGTTCGAGAAAGAGCTGGGGGTGCCGGCGGCACCGGACATGAAGACGCTCCTTGGGAATCCCGAGATCGAGGGCGTGATCCTGACCGTGCCGAACGAGCAACACCTGGCGATGGCGGAGCAGGTCGCGAGATCCGGAAAGCACGTATACACCGAGAAGCCGATCGCCCAGACCCTGGAAGACGGGCTGAAGATTGCTGCACTGGAAAAACTGCACGGCATTACCGTGACGGTCGGGCACAGCGCGCGGCTGATGGCGGGCATCCGTATCATCAAGGAGCACATTGATGCCGGCGCGCTGGGGCGCGTCGCGTTCATGGAAGCGAATTTCTCCAACGAGCGGGCGCTCGAGCTCACGCCCCAGACCTGGCGCTGGTACAAGGACCGCGCGCCCGGCGGCCCGCTCTCGCAGCTCGCGATTCACCAGTTCGACGTGCTGCACCTGCTGGGCGGCGAGATTGCCGAGGTCTCCTCGACGGCGTCCAAGCTCTCGCCTGTCGGCGCGGAAGTGGATGACCAGTCGATGACGACGATCCGGTTCACCGATGGGAAACTGGGTTACGTCGGCTCCTGCTGGACGTCCCCCGGCATCTTTTCGGTACGCGTGTTCGGCTCCAAGGGCCTGATGCACTACGAGATCGACTTCGGCACGTGGGATACGCCGCACCTTCTGCACAAGGCGTCCACGCTCTATATTCAGCGCGGCAAGGATGGCTGGGCGAAGCGCGAGCATATCCCGCTGCCCGAAAGCGACATGTTCCGTGCCGAGCTCGAGATGTTCGCGGAGAGCTGCGCCAGCGGAAAACCGAACGAGCTGACCGCGCATAACGGCAATGTCGCAGTGGCCGTGGTCTACGCAGCGCTCAGGTCGATCGACCGCAAGGGCCAGTGCGTGCGTATTGCCGATGTGCTCGACGAAACGCGCGCGAAGGTCGGCAGCCAGGCGCGCGCCGCTTAGAATCAGTGATGGGTGACGAGTAATGAATAAATCCAAAGCGCTGCCGAGCCGGTATTTCATAGACCTCACGCAGCCGGAAATTGCGGCGCAATTCAAGAAGAATCCGCTGGTCATCCTGCCCGCGGGCAGCGTCGAGCAGCACGGGCCGCATCTTCCGGCCGGCACCGATATCTATGCCTCCAACGTGATCGGGCATGCCGTGGCCGAGCGCATGGACGGCCTGGTGCTGCCGGGCGGACCGCTGGGCGTGACGCCGATGCACATGCCGTTCGAGGGCACCATCACGCTCACGCCCGCAACCTACCAGCGTGTTGTAGTGGAAACCTGCGAATCCACGGCCAGGCACGGCGCGAAGCGCCTGCTGATCCTCAACTGGCACGAGGGCAACATTCCCTCGCTCGCCATCGCCTCCGAGAAGCTGCACCGTGACGTCGGCATGAGCGTCATCGTCGTGCAGGCGTGCTATGTCGCAGCCGAGCTCTACGGCCACGATTGCGGCGGGCTCACGCACGGCGGCGAGATCGAGGCGCTGGCGGTGCTGGCTTACCGGCCCGACCTCGTTCACCTCGACCGCATCGACTATTCGTCCGATTCCTCGCACGGCCGCAAGTGGGACAAGCTGCGCCGCACCCGCAGCTACCAGCCGGTGCTGCGCGACATCAGGACCATTGCCCCGACCGGCTGGTACGGCAGTCCCGAGCATGCCACCGTGGACAAGGGCCTGAAGATGCTCAATGACATCGCCGATGCGATCGCGAAGGAAGCCGGCGAGATCTTCCGTCTGCTCGACGACGCCCAGGGCGGCACCGCCGAGATCAAGCAGCTCAAGAAGGCGAGCTGATGGCAAGAGTCGTGACGCAGACCGAAGCCAGGAGCATGGGCCTGCCCGGCCGCAAGTCGCTCGAGATCGTGTCGGGCGAGAAAGGATCCCAGGCGGTGACGCTGCGGCTGGTCGAGATCCCGGTGCCCAAACCCGGGGAAACACCGCGGGGCCCCCACTTTCACAAGGGCTTCGAGGAATGCATCTTCGTGATGGCGGGCGAAGGCCGCACCGAAGCCGACAGCGGCCAGTACCCGCTCAAGGCGGGCGACACCATCCTGATCCCATCCGGGGAAAAGCACGTGACACGAAATACCGGGACCGTACCGCTGGTCCTGCTGTGCTTCTTCCCGGTTTCCGACATCTCAAAACGCACCGAAGAATATAAGGCCTGAGCCGTGCCACACGATGTGCTTTGCCTCCGCCCCGAGGTCGATTTCACCCGCGTCGGCGTGACGCCCCCCGCGCAGCTGGCGATCAGCTACCGCAAGCCCGACGATTCGCAACTCGCAGCGCTCGTCAGGGAATCCCGCGCGCTGGTGATACCAGCGGTGGGCGGAAAGCTGCCCGGCTCCCTGTTCGAGAACAGCCCGGTCAAACTGGTGCAGGTCACCGGCGCCGGGGTGGACCGGCTCGACGAAGCCGCGATGAAGAAGCTCGGCATTGCGGTCGCCAACGTTCCCGGTGGCAGCAACAGCGCGGTCGCCGAATACGCGGTCGGCAGCGCTATCGTGCTGCTGCGGCGACTCGCCTGGTCCGACATGGAGATCCGCGACGCCAACTATGTCTCGTTCCGTGGACGGATGGTCGCCGACAATCTGCCCGGGCTCGAGGGTCTCACGGTTGGCGTGGTGGGCCTCGGCACGGTCGGATTTGCGGTGGCCGAGGCGTTCCGCCGCTTCGGCTGCGAGATCGTCTATCACGATCCCGCACCGCGTGAAGAAGCCGCCGCCAGAATCGGGGCCAAATCGCTTCCGTTCGATGAACTGCTCAAGGCAGCGGACATCGTCAGCCTGCACGTGCCGCTGCTGCCGCAAACCCGCAGCCTGATCGGTGCCAGACAACTCGCCCTGATGAAACCCGGTGCGGTGCTGATCCAGGCATCGCGCGGCGGCGTCGTCAACGAGGTCGCGCTCGCCGCCCACATCAATTCCGGGCGACTGGGCGGCGCGGCGGTGGACGTTTATTCAGTCGAGCCGCCCGACACCGACAACCCGTTGTTCACGCTCGAAGGCGAAGCCGCCCACCGCGTGCTGCTCACGCCTCATGTCGCGGGCGTCACGCGCCAGGCGTCCGCCACGCTCTACCGCGAAACATGGGCCAACATCGAGCGCGTTCTCAGCAAGGGCGAAGCGCCGCTCAACCGGGTGTACTGAGCCGCTGACCGTCATGGCGCGCGTCCCCCCCGCAACGCCGGAGCAGTTCGCGCAGGTTGCGGACCACATGGCGCGCTGGAAAAGCACCAAGGGCTACCCGCCCAACAGCTGGCTCTCCATGGTGCGCAAGCCGCAGGTGTTCCGCGCCTACCGCGATTTGCATACCGCCGTGATGATGGAAGACGGCGAGCTGCCAAAAGCGCTCAAGTTCATGATCGCCTGCGTGGCAAGCACCGCCGCCGGCGACCCGTATTGCGCCGCTCACAACGCGGAAAACGCCGCGCACATCGCAGCCGCACCGATCGGAAAAGTGGAAGCCCTGCCGCGGTTCGAGACCAGCCCCTTGTTCACCCCCGCCGAGCGCGCGGCGTTGATGCTCGCCGCCTGCGCTTGCTCGTGTCCGCCTTCCGTTACGGACGCGCATTTCGCCGAACTGAAAAAGCACTACAGCGAAAACGCCATCGTTGAAATCGTTGCGGTGATCGCGCTGCTCGGCTGGCTCAACCGCTGGAACATCACGCTCGCGACGCCTATCGAGACGGAGGCGCTCGCATTCGCCGAGAAGCACCTCGCACCTTCCGGCTGGGCACCGGGAATACACGCCAAGGGAAACGCCGAATGAAACGCAAGGAACTGGGTGTCGCCGTCATCGGCGCGGGGCGAATCGGCACGCTGCGGGCGCGGCTCGCCGCCAAACATCCCTCAGTCGGCTTCATGGCAATTGCCGATCTCGACCCACAACGCGCGAAGGCGCTCGCAGACGTGACGGGGGCCGAATTCCACACCGGCAACAACAACGAAGCCATCGAGCGCCCGGAAGTGAGCGCCGTGTTCGTGTCCACGCCGGAGAGCTTGCATTCGGCCCCGGTGCGCCGCGCCCTCGAGCTCGGCAAACCGGTGCTGTGCGAAAAGCCGATCGCGCTCACGCTCAAGGACGCAGACGATATCCTCGAGACCCTCAAGGCGACCGGTGGCGAGCTCCGCATCGGCTACAGCCGCCGCTACAAGGAATGCTTTCTGCGCGCCAAGGAGCAGATGATCCACGGACGCCTCGGGAAAGTGGTCGGCGGGCTCGCCCGCGTCTACAACTCGCGCGCGCAGACTTTCGCCATCCTCAAGCGCGACCCCCACGCCACGCCGGTGCTCGACGTGCTTACCTATTACGTGGATCTGATGTGCTGGTTTCTCGAGGGCAACCGGCCGGTGGAGGTGGTGGCACGCGGCCAGCACGGCATCTTCAAGGACGCCGGCTACGATGCGCACGATGCGACCTGGGCGATCGTCACTTTTGCCGACGGCGCGGTAGTCAACTTCGGCATCAGCTACGCCCTGCCGGCGCAATTCCCTACCCAGGGCCAATCCGACCGCGTGGAGCTGCTCGGCACCGAAGGCACGATGCTGATCGACGACGACCACAAGGACCACCTGCTTTTCAGCGAAAAGGGCGTCCCGCATCCCTACGTGCCGGGACACAGCCTGCAGATGGCTTTTCTGGGCAGCAACTCCGCCGGCGACTGGGCGCTCGGGGACTTCTGGGGCTCGCTCGGCAACGAAACCCGCGCCTGGCTCGATCACCTGGTTACCGGCAGCCCCACCGCCCACACCACGCCCGAGCAGGCCCGCATCAACCTCGAAACCACCATTGCCATCGAGCGTGCCGTGGCGACCGGCAAGCCGGTGCGGCTGCCGCTGGAGACCTAGCTCCGGTATTGGCGGGTGGGGCTCATCTGTTACAGTCCCGTTATCAACCAACCTGCTGAGGGTGGAACAATGCCTAGGACATTCCTTGCCTCTTTGATCGCCACCGCTTTCTTGCTCATTGCGCTTCCCGCCGAAGCGCAGGAACAGGCCAAGGGGCCGCCCCCGCTGCCTGACGGCAAGGGCAAGCAGCTTGTCGAGGGCATCTGTTCGACCTGCCACGCGCTCCAGCTGATCAGCAACAGCTCCGGCTATACGCGCGAGCACTGGAAAGAACTGATCGGCTACATGATCGACCTCTCCGGCAGCCCGGCGCAGCAGACCGAGATCATCGAATATCTTACGGCGAGTTTCCCGCCCAACAATCGGCGCGCGGCAAAGCAGGTGCCGGGCAATTTAAAAATTGCGTTCAAGGAGTGGGTGATGCCGCAACTCGGGCAGCGCTCCCGCGATCCGATCCAGGCGGCCGACGGCTCGATCTGGTACGCCGGCCAGTTCGGCAATCTCATCGGGCGGCTCGATCCGCGCACCGGTCAGGCGAAGGAATATCCGCTGCCGGCCAACGCGATGCCGCACACCGTGCAGCTCGATCCCAAGGGCAGGCCCTGGTACTCGGGCAACAAGAACGGCTCGATCGGCTGGATCGATCCCGCGACCGGCAAGGCCACCGTCTTCAAGATGCCCGATCCGGAAGCAACGGATGTGCACACGATCACCTTCGACAAGAAAGGCCTCGTGTACTTCACCTTTCAGTGGGCCAACATGATTGGCCGGCTCAACCCGGATACCGGCGACATCAAGCTCGTCAAGGTCGCCGCGGAACGCTCGCAACCCTACGACATCAAGTTCGACGCCGCGGGCACCTTGTGGGTCTCCTGCAATGCCCGCCCCTGCCTGCTGAAGGTCAACCCTGACACCCTGGCGATTGTCGAGGTCAAGCTGCCGCTGGCGGGCACGACCGTGCGCCGCTTCGATATCGCGCCCGATGGCATGATCTGGTACGTCAATTCAGGCGTCGGCCGGATTGGCCGGGTCAATCCAAAGTCGGGAGAGATCACCGAGTGGGACTCGCCTTCCGGCCCGCGCTCGCATCCCTATGGCATCGCGGTGCTCGACGGCGCCGTCTGGTACAACGAGTCCGGTGTGCGTCCCGATATGCTGGTCCGTTTCGATATCGCCTCGGAAACGTTCCAGAGCTGGCCGATCAAGTCCGGCAACGTCTACGCCGGCATTCTGCGCAACGCGCGCACGACGCGGCAAGGCACCCTGCTGATCCACCAGACCGCCACTAACCGCATCATCGAGGTAACGCCGCAGAAGCGCGCAGCAGCGCAGTAGCCCGCGAGTCCTTTACTGCGGGCTTATCCCGGCGGCCAGCGCAGCTTGCGGCCGGCGAGGATGTGAAGGTGGAGGTGGAACACGCTCTGGCCCGCCTCCGCCCCGTTGTTGACGATGAGGCGGAAAGCGTCGCCCACCCCCAGTTGACGCGCTATCTTGCCCGCCGCGAGCATCAGGTGCCCAAGCAGCGCCTGGTCGTCGGGGCCGGCATCTGAGAGCTTCGCAATCTCCTTCCTGGGAATCACCAGCACGTGCGTCGGCGCCTGGGGATTAATGTCCGGGAACGCGAGGCAATGTTCGTCCTCATAGACAATATTGGCGGGGATTTCGCGCCGGGCAATCTTGCCGAAAATGGTGGTCATGCTGTTCTCCGTTAATGCCGCTTAGCGATGGGCCTGTCCCCGCAAGCGCAAGCCCGAGAAGGAGCCGGCTCTGATATGGACCTCTCGAGAAGGGGACGCGGGATAATCTATATCATATTGATTTATATTATATTTTATATAAATTTTGGTTCATAAATTTGAGTGAGTAGTCACTTATCTATTGCAATGCAATAAATATTGCATCGGACCCCCTTGACTCCCCAGTTTTCAAGCATATAATTCGAATTGTGCGGTGCAACAAATATGGTCGGGATTAAATTTATTCTATTGTTTTTAAAGGAGATTTCAAATGTATCAAACCCCTGAGCAACTGGTGGCCATCAACAAGGCCAATCTCGAAGTCGCAATGAAGTTCGCCGGCGTGGCCCTCCAGGGCGCCGAGCGCATTCTGGACCTGCAACTGAAGGCTGCCAAGACCGCTTTCGCGGATTCCGTCGAGAACGCGAAGACGATCGCCGCGGTGAAGGACATCAAGGAACTGGCGGCGCTGAAGGACAGCCTGGCGCAACCTTCCATTGAAAAGGCGACCGCCTACGCGAAAAGCGTTTACGACGTGACCACGGCCACCCAGGCTCAATTCGGCGCGCTCGTCGAAGAGCAGGTCTCCGAGTTCAACAAGCAGGTCGTGACGGCGCTGGACAAGATGGTTAAGACCGCCCCGGCGGGTTCTGAAGTCGGCATCGCGACAATCAAGTCGGCGATCGCGGCAGTCAATTCCGGCTACGACAACCTCTCCAAGGTTGCCAAGCAATTTGCCGAAGTGACCCATTCGAACGTCGAAGCCGCCGCCAAGCAAGCTGTCAACGGCGCGAAGAAGGCGAAGAAGGCAGCCTAAGCCAACAACGCATCGTGTCAAAAAAAGCCCCGGATTCCCGGGGCTTTTTGTTTGCACATCGTTTGTCGGGTTCAGCGTGGAGGGTCGCTCCAGGGGAAGCCAAGGTCACTGACGCCCTGCTTGAGCGCAGCAATGGCGGGCGTGACCTCTCCAGGACTGCCGCGAACGCCGAGCTCGATATAGCGTTCGGGCTGCACTTTCGGCAGGCTGAACACCTTGATTCCCCGGTAGCGCGCCTGGCAGTCCCTCATCAGGTCGATCAGCTGGCTCTCACCCGCCTCGCGCACGATGATCGACGATTCAGCGATACTGCCCGGCGCGAATACGTGGGAATAATGGGTATCCAGCACCCACGCCAGCATCGGCCAGGCCATCTCGGGAAACCCCGGCAGGAAATAATGGCTCCGGTAGTTAAATCCGGGTATGCGGTTATAGGGGTTCGGAATGATTTCGGCGCCCTCGGGAAACTCGCCCATCATGAGGCGCTGGGGCGTGACGCCCTTGGGGTCGGCCGCGAAGCGCGCCCGGATCTCAGCCTCAGCATGGGGATGAAGCTTCAGGGGCACACCCGCGGCCTGCGCCGCGCACTGGCGGGTGTGATCGTCCGGCGTCGCGCCGATCCCACCGAAGCTGAATACCACGTCCTTGCCCGCCAACGTGCGCTTGAGGGTTGCAGTGATGAGATCGGGGTCATCCCCCAGATATTGAGCCCAGGCCAGCTGGAGCCCGTGCGCGCCGAGTGTCTCGATGGTCTTTGCGAGATGCCCGTCCTTGCGCTTGCCGGAGAGGATCTCGTCGCCGATGATGATCGCGCCGAAATTCATTCTTGGCTGAATGGGGTCAGGTGACAGCCATCAGCTATGGATGTAGGACTCGAGCTGTCTGATCGTCTGCTCCTGCTCGGCAATCACTTCCTTCACCAGGTCACCGATCGAGAGCACACCGACCAGCTTTTCGCCCTCGGTCACCGGCAGGTGCCGGATACGCTTTTCCGTCATCAATGCCATGCACTGCTCGACGGTCTGCGCGGGCTGAACCGTGATCACCTTCGCGGTCATGATTTCTCGCACCGCGATCTCGTGAGAGGACTTGCTGAGCAGAATCACCTTGCGCGCGTAATCGCGCTCTGAAATGATGCCCGCCAGCCTGCCGCCTTCCGTCACGACCAGCGCGCCGACGTTCTTCTCCGCCATCAGCTTGAGCGCTTCGAATACCCGCGCATCCGGGCCGATCGTGTGAATTTCCCTGCCCTTCGCCTGCAACAACTGCGTCACGGTCTTCATGGCCACCTCCTCCGGCTTCCGTTGACCCCCGAATATCCGGCTGCTTTTAACCCGATTTCAACTGAGTGTAGCCAAATTCGCATACACCATAAAGCGCTAATTCTGCGACACACCCTATTCGCCATTATCGCCAGTGTGGCAAGGACCTCCGCGCGCCCTTTCCCGTCCCTGGGCGACCGCATGCAATGGCCAATATGGACTTCCTGCTCGCTCGGGGAGGCGAGCGCGACGCGCCTGCAGTAGCTTAACGAGAGGAAGCCAACGTGAAGGATGTTGACCCATGTTGATTTCCGCTACGCGCGGGTGCAGATTCACAAATGACGCAGGGGAATCGATAGCGGCCAGACGAGCGCCGATACGCTTGTTTCTTGCCGGCCGCTTGCGGGGATCGTTACTGGGACGTGTCGGCGCCGCTCTCGGCGCGCCGCGGGCGCAACGGCTGCACGCTGGAGCGCCGTCCCGCCGCCGCCGGCTGCCGCACGATGCCCGGCACCAGGTCGGCCGCCACCGGCGGGCTGAAGTAATTGCCCTGCATCTCCTCGCATCCCAGCTGGTGCAGGAACTCCCATTGCTCGCGCGTCTCTACGCCTTCGGCGGTGACTGCTATGCCAAGGCTGTGTGCCATCGCGACCACTCCGCGCGTCAGCGCCGTGGCATCGGCATTGCTGATCACGTCGGCAATCAGCGAGCGGTCTATCTTGACGTTGTCGATCGGCAGCCGTCTGAGAAAGTTCAGGGAGGAGTAACCAGTGCCAAAATCGTCGATGACCACCCGCACCCCGAGCTCCTTGAATTGGGCTAGCAACCGTGTAGCCCGCTCCGGATTGCGAATGACCATCTCTTCCGTGATCTCGAGCTCGAGTCGAGACGGGTCCACCAGCGTGTGATGCAGCGCCTCACGCACTACCTGGATCAGGCTGTCCTGCAGGAACTGCTTCTGCGACAGGTTGACCGCCATGCGTAGCAACGGCAAGCCCTGCTCGCGCCAGGCATGGACCTGGCGGCACGCGGTGTGCAGCGCCCATTCGCCGATCGCCGAGATTAGTCCGACGTCTTCGGCCACAGGCACGAATTCGCTCGGGCCGATCACGCCCTGTGTGGGGTGTTGCCAGCGCATCAGCGCCTCCACCCCGCTCACCTGACCGTCGCGGACGCCGACTCTGGGCTGGTATTCCAGCATCAGTTCGCCGCGCTCCATCGCCCGCCGCAGGTTCGATTCCAGCGAGAGCCTTTCTATCAGATGCACGTTCATCTGCGGCGAGTAAAAACGGAAGCTGTTCTTGCCCTGCTGCTTTACCAGATACATTGCAATGTCGGCGTTCTTGAGCAGCGTCTGCGCATCCTTGCCGTCGTCCGGATAGATGCTGATGCCGACGCTCGCCGTCACCTGGCACTCCTTGCCCTGCAGGGTCCACGGACGGGCAATAGTATCGAGCACCTTCTTGGCGACCTCCGCAACCTGGGTCGCCTCCGCGAACTCTTCGATCAGCACGACAAATTCGTCGCCACCCATGCGCCCGATCACGTCGCCTTCGCGCAGGGTGGTGCGCAACCGGGTTGCCAGTTCGGAGAGCAGCACATCGCCGGCGTTGTGCCCAAGCGTGTCGTTGACGTTCTTGAAGCCGTCAAGATCGATGAACAGCAACGACACGCTGCGCTCGAAGCGCCCTGCCTGGGCGAGCGCCTGCTGCACCCGGTCGTTGAACATGGCGCGGTTGAACAGGCCGGTGAGTGGGTCGTGACTGGCGAAGAACTGCAGGTTTTTTTCCGCCTGCTTGCGCGCGATGAACTGCCCGACCTGGCTGCCCAGGATGGACGCGAACCGCATCAGATCCGAATCGGGCTCGCTCGGTTCATGCCCGAAAAATTCCATGACGCCGTAAAAACCTTCCCCCACCACGATCGGGAACGCGAACACCGAGCGCAAACCGGCCTTGAGCGCCTCCGGGGCACGGCGCGTGCCGCCGCTCAAGGCGATATCCTCGATCCACACCGGCGCATTACTCACCCACACCTGGTGAATCGGACCATTGCTGGCGCCGGGCGTCTGCGTACGCGCGCGACTGTAGGTCACGAATCCCTCTACCATCGGTGACTTCACGCACCACGTTTCAGCGCAACGCAGCAGGTTGGTCGCCTTATCGAGTTCCCAACGCGCACCGTACGCCCAACCGCCGGCCTCGCCTATGGCGCGCAACACCCGCGGCAGCGCGTCCTCTACGGATTGCGACTCCGCAAGCACGCGGCTGACCGTGTGTTCCATCTGCGAACGCCGCTCCGCGCGCTTACGCTCGGATATGTCGTTGACCAGCGTCAGTCGCGCCGGGCGTCCATCCAACTCGCACGCATGAGAAACCGTCTCCACGTCCATCAAACCGCCGCTTCGCCGACGATGACGCCATTGGCTGGTATACCCCTTTGTGGGATCGCGCCTGCTCATGGTTTCGAGGTAGCGGTCGAGGTCTTCCTCGGCGAGGATATCCGTCGACTTCAGTTTCAGAAATTCCTCCCGGGAATAGCCGTAGCTCTGGAGCGCCGCCTGGTTTACCCCCAGGATGGCCATCGTGTGCTCGTCCCGTATCCACATCGGCATCGGGTTGGCCTCGAACATATAGCGATAGCGCTGCTCGCTCTCCCGCAGCACCTCGTCGGCGCGTTGCTGAGTACCCATGCGCTCGGCAAGCTCGCGGTTGGCGACCGACAATTGCTCCACCAACGCAGCGTTGTCGAACTTCACTTGAAGGGCGTCGCGCATCATCGAGTAAATGATCGGGGCAACGCTCATGATGAGCAGCATGAGGACCACGATCAGCGCGCCCATGAACAGGTGGAGCATCGTGCCCTGAAGAAACACGGTCGCGCATAATAGTGCGAGGGCGGGGAGCATGAAGGCGAAGAACGTCTCGCGCACCGGCGCCAGGACCACCATGGCGACCATCGCCATCCCGCCGACCAGGAAGATGACCAGGAACTGGTGCGGCAGCGAGGACACCGGATAGAGCGCCGAGCCCGCGAGACCCCACAACAGGCCGGCGGTCGCGGCGCCCAGCGTGAAGCGCCATGCCCAACGCGGCGCCTCCTCATTCGGCGGCTGGAGGCCCTGGTAGGCGCGGTAGAGCAGGAAGCGCGCGCCGGTGATGAGATACATCGTGCACAGCCACGCGCCCAGCAGCGTGCTGGAAACCACACCCCATAGCGCGAAGACGAGAATGCTG
>Ga0137409_10001512_pt1 | contig 25130 bp, 23 predicted proteins | sample CZODoug1_16funga_FD_122059 | JGI IMG/M metagenome (GOLD analysis project Ga0137409, IMG submission 122059) | Vadose zone soil fungal communities from Angelo Coast Range Reserve, California, USA - CZODoug1_16fungal (Hybrid Assembly) | ecosystem: Environmental > Terrestrial > Soil > Vadose zone...
GCGCGCGGTCACGGTGAAGCCACTCCCTGCCGCCTCAGCCGTGTACGTGTAGCCGTCCCGGCCGGTGCGGGAGATGTTCATCGTGCCGCTCGAAGCCAGTGTGGCAAGATCGGCGTACGTGCTGTTCTGCGCAAAATACATTCGCTCGGCTTGTGCGATGCCAATCAAGTCGTTCTGCACGCCTGTGGTGCTGATGGCTTGCGTCGCCACCATCCCCGGACCTGGCGAGGCCATCTTCAGAGAGTAAAGATAAATACCGAGCCCAAGCGCAGCAGTCACCATCAATCCGATCAATCCTTTCATGCGAAACCTCTCATGAACCAATTATATGCCGTTACCATTTCGGTGTGATGACGGACGGGACGTATGTGCAGTTTCGGGCAACACCTCGCTCGCGGGGTTAATGGGGTGGCTTCCGAGCCGGCAACGACAAGTCCAAGATGCGCCGAGCGAGAACCGCACTTCACCGTGTCGTACATGTATGCAGAATTAGGCGGGTGGGAGTGCCCTATTGAGATCGCAGCCATGTGTGAGTATGATTCAGCGGCTATGATGAAATCTTCTTACCTTGCGGATCAATTTGCCACTGGTCTTCCATACGACCGGTACGTTAAAACCGGTACCGACGAGCAGCAGCGCCGCTGGAGCCAAGTATGTGATGCTGTCCGACTGACCGACAGTCAGAAGCGGCTTGTCGGCGGCTTTGTGCGGGAAATGAAAATCTTGATCTTCAGCGGCATTTGGTGCGGCGATTGTGTGGAACAGTGCCCGCCCATTCACCGGATCGCCCAAGCGAATCCCGGAAAGATTGAATTGCGTTTTGTCGAGCGGCCAAGGGACGGTGAATTGGTTCCAGAGTTGCGCGTTAACGGCGGCAGTCGAGTGCCGGCCGTTCTATTACTATCTGAAGACAACGAATGGTGCGCCACTGCAGGCGATCGGACGATCCATCGTTACCGCGCCGTGGCTCTCCGCAAGCTTGGCCCACTTTGTCCGACCGGAATCGTAGCTCCCGAGAGAGAAGAACTCGACGCCACTCTCGGCGATTGGTTGAATGAAGTGGAACGCGTGCAACTGATGCTTCGGTTGACACCTCGACTTCGGCAAAAATACCAGGACTAGCTAATTCTGGAGATGTAATCCGTCTTGTTGTTCTGGCGATTGTGGCTGGAGCGCATCGAATGCCTTGAGGAAAACACCCTCTCTTCGTTTCCGTAGGGGCAGGCGGTGCAGTCATTCGGATAGAGCTCGCCCTGACCGCACGCAAGCTAGTGAGTCCTATTGGACCTTAAAGGTGCCGCATCCTCAAGTAGATGGAGTACAGTTCGCCCTCTCCGATTGATAAATGTAAAGCTAAAGACATGGTTAGGCTATGCCCGTTACTTTTTTAATTTCCGTCTTCAATACATTTTATCCATGCTTCCACGGCGAAGCTCATACCTCACAGTTACGAGAACATCGCCTGTTACTTCGCCAGTGCGCGGGATGTCCGGGCGAAACTCGTTACTCTGATTCAATAGGTGATAGAAACCGTACATAATTCCAAGCCTCACATGTGACGCGATTCGGGTCTCCCAATAGATCTCCGCGCCTTGTGTGCGATATGACTGGATTGGGCACCTGGGCCCCCATTCACACCCGGTTGGAAACAAATACCCCAGATATATCCTTCCCGGGTAACCAAATCCAAATTCTCGAATTGCTATTCCCGCCGACGGCCCCCACGAGCTCTTAACAAATTGTGATGTCCACAAATTGGAGTGGCGCAGACTCCCAGTCAGAGCGAAGCTCTGATTTATCCAGTAGAGGCCAGTACCCATCATTTTAAGCGCACTGCCGTCATTTGTGATGTATTTCTTGTCCGGCGAGTAGGATATGCGCCCTTGCAACTCAAAACGCTCTCCGATTGAATGTTCAATCCCGAAGCCCGTCGCCAAATGAGGCATCTTGAACCCAAGCCCCGCCTCGCTTCCAGTCTCAGCGTCAAATAGACAGTGTGTGGTAGGTCCGCGTTCCACGGGCAGAGCCTGGGCTCCTAACGGCCCAGCAATTACCAATACCGATAGAGCGGCCCTTGCCACTCGATGCATATTCGTCCCCCTGCCGAAAGGTTTTTTATTGTGTGTTCATGGACAGCATCGAAGAGTTGTGCGGGCGACTAGACCATTTGGAAACCTCCGCAAGGTGCGGAGGATTGCTTCCAAATGTTATTTCGTTAGCAATCAACCTCTTCGGTAGGACGTAGGAGCACAGGTGGGGCCAAACCGTCCCCGTGAATTAACTTATTGTGAATCTTCACATTTTTGATTTTTGGACAGGATCGGTTAGATCGGCAAGGCTCTCTTTGGGAATAAAATCAAGGATTGGAACCCCTTATTGGAACGCAAACAACCGGATGTGCCGAAACGCAACAGTTTCGCTGCAGACTTATCACCCTCCATCAAAACTTCCGGTCAGAAACGAACTAGGCCTCCACGATTTTATTGCGTATCGCATACCGGACGAGCTCGTTGGAAGAGTGGATGCCAAGCTTGAACATAATCTTAGCTCGGTGGGTCTCTACCGTCCTGATCGCGATTCCCAGCGCGGCAGCAATTTCCTTGTTAGCTTTTCCCTCTGCCAGAAGCCGAATAACTTCGCTCTCGCGGGGGGTTAGCAGTCCTGGAAACCGCTCCGTTCCCTCGAGTTGATTTCCTGATTTGAGAAATCCGTTCAGCACAATCTCAGATACTTTGGGGGTGAGGAAACGCTTACCTTCGGAGACACCTTTCACGGCTTTCACGAGGGACGTCGCTAGATCGGATTTCAAAACGTACCCGAGGGCTCCTGCTTCCAGTACTCGACGCACCATCTGGTCTGACTCATGCATCGTAAGTGTAACAACCTTAGTATTCGGAGCTGCCTCTCGGAGCTCGCGCGTCGCTTGCAGCCCGTCTAATTCGGGCATGCTGATATCAATGACCACTATGTCAGGTTTCAGCGCTTTCGCTTTTTCTACCGCTTCCCGGCCGGTCACTGCCTCGCCGACCACTGTCCAGCCGCGTTGAGCCCGGAGGAGCCCGCGTACGCCACGCCGGACAAGTTCGTGATCGTCAGCTATCAGAATTCGAAGCCGCTTCATGTTTCTCACCCTCTGCGCGTAGGGTCACACGCACCGTCGTGCCGTGACTGCCGGATGAAATATCCAGGCGGCCACCGATGAGGTTCACTCGCTCGCGCATGCTCGGGATGCCGACGCCGACCTCGAACGGGATCCGCTTGTCCCGTTTCAATTCCCTGTCGGAAGTTTCGCTCCCATTGTCCCCGATTTCCAGTGTGACCTCATCCTCGTTGCGGACCAGTCGTATCTTGGCCTGGAAACTTCCCGAATGCCGCTGGACATTGGTGAGACTCTCTTGAACTACGCGGAATAAAGCCAATTCAACATCTCGCGTCATTCGCCCGAAACCCGGCGACACTTCAAGATCCAACCGGATTCCGCTGCGCTCGGTGAAGCCGTCCAGGTAGTGACGAATTGCGTCCTCTAGACCAGCCTCATCCAGCATGGGCGGATACAACAAATATGAAAGCGTGCGAATTTCGCGGATGCAATGGTCTGCCAGCGCTTGACACTCGGAAACAAGCTCACGCGACTTGGGACTGGACGATGGATTTGAAGCATGGAGTTGACCTAGCATCGTCGCCAGGGCGACGAGGTCTTGGCCCGTAGAGTCATGCAAATCCCGGGCGATTCTCCGCCGCTCTTCGTCTTGCGACCGCAATAGTAGTCCGGAAAGGCGTCGCAGTTCCCCTTCGGTTTGCTTTCGGTCTTCGATATCTGTATTTGCCCCATACCATCTAAGAATCCGTCCGTCATCATCGCGCAGCGGCACACCACGACACAGAAACCAACGATACCGACCGTCGGCTCCGCGATGACGTTCTTCCTGCTCGTAGGGCGTCCCATTTGCCACTGACTCGTGCCAAGCCTTAAGCACCCGATTTCGGTCGCCGGGGTGAAGCATGCTTTGCCAGCCGTCGCCCTGTAGTTCTTCCAGGCCGAGCCCCATGTACGAACGCCAACGGTGGTTGCAATAATCAAGTGTGCCGTCAGGAGGGCCGCTCCAGATCTGCTGTGGAATCGCATCGATCAGCGCCCGCGACTGCTTTTCCGTCTGCTTGCGGTCCTCAATATCGATACTCGTTCCATACCATTTGACGATGTTTCCCTGCTCGTCCCGGAGCGGCACGGTGCGAACCAAGAACCAGTGATATTTCCCGTCAGCCCGCTGCAAACGTATTTCATCCTCGGAAGGTTCCCCGGCGGCCATATCGGCGAGCCACTTTTCCATGACACGTGGAAGGTCTTCGGGATGAACTACGCGCGTTGGCTCTTCAACTTCCTCCTCCAAAGTAAGCCCCGTATATTCCAGCCAGCGCTGATTGACGAAATCAACCGCGCCGTCAGGCCGAATGCTCCAGGCCATCATGGGAATTGTGTCGATGATAAGCCGAATGCGATCTTCAGCCCTTTTCAGTTCTTCGATGTCGCAGGTCATTCCATACCAGGAGACGATGTTTCCGTGTTCGTCTCGGAGCGGCACGGCGCGGACTAGGAACCAGCGATATTCCCCGTCAGCCCGGAGGAGACGCACCTCCTTCTCAAATGGTTTCCCAGCCGCCAAATCCGCGCGCCATTCCTCCATCAAACGGTCGTCTGGATGAAACGCGTTCATCCATCCCCAGCCCAGCCCGCCCTCTAAAGAAAAACCAGTATATTCCCGAAATCGTTGATTGAGAAAATCTGCCGAGCCGTCGGGCAATTTGCGCCAGACTATTGTGGGAATTGTGTCGATGACCCGGCGGAGGCGATCTTCAGCCTGTTTCACCCCATCTTCCGCCTGCTTGCGCTCGACAATTTCAATCTTCAGCCTCTCATTAGCCGCAGCCAGGTCCGCGGTTCGCTCCGCGACTCTTACCTCAAGCTCTTTCCGCTCCCGCGTTAGCCAGAGCATTAGCAGCGCGAAGACCAGAAATGCAGAATCATAAAGCATCCGAGAAACGACAGTAGTTGCAGGTTCGAAGAAGTAGCTGCGAACAAGGGTTGAAAGAAAAACTGCGAGAATACCAGGCTTGGTGCGGCCGTACCAAAACGTGACCGCAATTGCCGATACTGCAAATCCGGTAAACGGAAGCGGCGAATTGAAGTGTAGGAGCGCGAAAGTTAGCACGAGTGCCGCTCCTACAGAGACAAAAGCCAAGCCATATCGGAAGAGGGCGGACCTTCGTAGCCGTTCGCCAGCGTGGCTCATGACGTCCTCTTTCCGATGCTGCACCGGAGTGCACGTCAGCCGGTCACCGCAATGGGGATACGAGCTCGATTCTATCAACACCTCTAAAGGATAGACGATTCGAACTACCGTTATTATACACGGGTTTACGTACGTAGACTTTCTTAGTGGTAACAGTTTATCTGCGGATATGGCTGCGTAGTAAATTACACTACGCATTCAGCGGTATTGAACAAGCTCCCCACTCAATGGAATATCACGCGCTCCAGTACGCAGAAAAAAGAAAGCTGGATCAAATGGAAACCCACGCGAACCCCCCTCGCGCGGCGTTGTCTAGCCAATCCCGTTTTGGCAGGCTGGTCGGAGATTCCGCTCCGATGCGGTATCTCTACGAGGTGATCGGAAAGATTAGTCATAGCACGTCCCCGATTCTCCTCCTTGGAGACACCGGGACGGGAAAAGAACTAGTGGCACGCGCCATTCACTTCGCCGGGTCGCGTCGCGACATGCCGCTCGTCCCCGTTGATTGTTCGGCACTGACACCCACGCTAGTCGAATCCGAGCTATTCGGACATGTCAAAGGCGCCTTCACGGGCGCAGACCACTCGAAGCGAGGTCTGCTCCAGGCCGCCGACAAGGGAACGATCTTTCTCGACGAGATCGGCGAGCTCTCAATGTCCATGCAGGCCAAATTGCTACGCGCTCTGCAAGAAAAGGAGATACGGCCTGTGGGGTCCACGCAGCGAATTGCAATTCATGCACGGGTTATATCGGCTACAAATCATGATCTAGAATCAGAAATCCGGAAGGGGACATTTCGCCAGGATCTGTATTTCCGGTTGAATGTCGTGCAAATCAGACTGCCCGCCTTGCGCGAGCACAAGGCCGATATCCCCCTATTAGCCGCGTATTTCCTCGACAAATTCTGCGACCCGCTGCACATGGTCCGCACGATTTCAGAAAACGCCTTGCTGCGATTGATGGACTACGATTGGCCGGGCAATGTCCGTGAATTGGAAAACGCTATCGAATGTGCCGTAGCACTTGGTTCCGACGCCATTCTGCAGGTGGGCGACCTCCCTCCCAAGCTTCAGCGCGTAACGGTGCACACCCTTCCAAGGAACGATGTGCCCATGAAGCTGGAAGAAATTGAGCGACGCGCCATCTTCCGAGCTCTGGAAGAAACCGGCGACGATAAGGTCGAAGCCGCACGCCAGTTGGGCATCGGCAAGACCACCCTCTACCGCAAACTCAAGGATTATGGGGGCGATTCGTCCAAAATTTGATGCCCTGTGCGTAATCAAGACGGTCAGCTGCACGGAGGTTTTCTTTTCTGTAGTCACCCCAAAGATAGCGCCGAATCCAATCGAACACTCTTGCACATACGCTTAGTACTCCTGTTCGTGCAGCCGCGTGTTGCCGCTCCTGACGCGTGATGCTAGGATGGCATCTTCCATGCCCGATCAAAGTCATGTTCGCCCGCGCGTGGGTGTTCCGTGGCGAACGGCTCAGGAAGAAGCTGCCAACAATAGGCCGAAGATCGATAAATACCTTTGCGCCGTGGAGCGTGCTGGCGGCGAACCTGTGTTGGTCTCGCTTGTTTCGTCACCTGAAGAACTGAAACACCTGGCCGCCAAACTGGATTCGTTCCTTCTGCCCGGCAGCCCCGCTGACCTGGACCCGGCGCACTTCCACGCGAAGCGCCATCCGGCCACGGCCGATGCCGATGCTTCCCGCGCGCGAACTGACTTCACGTTGTTGGAACACGCTTTGGCTACAGGCAAGCCAGTGTTGGCGATCTGCTACGGGATCCAATCTCTGAATGTCTTTCTGGGCGGCAGCCTGATCCAGGATATCCCGAGCGAGCTTGGATCGAAAATTTCCCACAGCCCTGATGAAGACAAGACACCCGGCGGTGCGGAAAGATCGGACCCAATGCACGGCGCGCAGTTCGATCCCGGCCGCGTGTTGGAGCTTTGCGGCGCGCCCAGCGCGGACGTCAATTCGTCGCACCACCAATCGGTTCATGAGCCCGGCCGTGGATTGCGGATCACGGCGCACGCCCCCGATGGAGTCGTGGAAGCAGTGGAATGGACTGGAGATTCGAACTGGGTGGTGGGCGTGCAATGGCATCCCGAGAGAATGCCGGCGGACGCGTTAACGCAGGCACTGTTCCGCGATCTGCTGACCGCCGCGCGCCACGCAGGGGCGGCAAAGTAGACGCCCCGTCGCACGTTTGGGGCGACGAACCTTTCGTTGTGCCGCGCATCGACGCCTGAAGAAATCGCCGGGCCGACCCCGTTCCCGTTTTCCGCCCTGGCAACCTTTGTCGCGGGTGAAGTCCTCAATGTAAGTGGAGGTGCGGTCCTGTGCGGGTGAACTTGCGAGCGGTGGCGTGTCTTGTCCTGGTTTTTGGTTTCGCCGCGGGGTACGGAATGCCTGCGGCCGCGCGGCCAGGGCAGGAGCTGATGCCCGATCAGAGCGCGACCAAGGCCAAGGCCGTTTTGCGGCAGGTAATTGCCACGTTGGGCGGGAGCGCTTACCTGAATGTCCGCGATTCCGAATGCGAGGGGCGCATCGCGCAATTCGGCTCGAGTGGCGACCTCATGGGGTTCACATCGTTTCGCGATCTATCGCTGTTGCCGTCAAAAGACCGCGTGGAGTACATCTCCAAAGGCGAGCACACTGTTCTGGCCTTCCTGCTAGGGGTTGACGACCTGAGTATCTCCCATGGCGGCGTTCTCATCACCGTATTCGATGGCGACCAGGGCTGGATACTTGATAAATCTGGCGTGATTGACCAACCGGAAGATGTCACCAAGAATTTCGCCGAACAGGTGAAGTCCGGAATGAACAACATGCTGAGGTCGCGCATGAATGAGGACGGCGTGGAATTTCGCGATACTGGAACCGATATAGTGGATTTGAAGGAAGTGGAGTGGATCGAGTTTTCTGACCGCGACCATCGCGCGCTCCGCATGGCTGTGGAAAAATCCACGCACTTGCCGCTGCGCTGGGTGGTGGAGAAGCGGGATCCGGAGACTCGCGAGCGGACCGAAATCGCCACGAGTTATACGCAGTTCATTTCTCTCGATGGCGTTCTGACGCCGCTCAGCATCACCCGGACGCAAAATGGCCGCCGGGTGACTCAAACTTACCTTTCCAGCTGCAAGTATAATTCAAATATCTCGCCGCAGCTCTTTACCCGCGCCTCGCTCGAGCAGCGCTCAGCCGAGATCGCCAAGAAGGGCTACAAGGACAGCAAGGGGAAAAAATAGGGCTGCACGCTCCTTCCGAAGACTTCCAAGAAAACTTCCAAGAAAGCTTGACTTGAGAGGACTGCGGACAGATGAGCCCTCACAAAGACGGCGTACAATTCTTGGGAGAGACCACTTCGGAAATTCTGCATTCCCGCTCTTCTTCTGATCCTGGCAACGACAATTGGGAAAGGAAAAAACGATGCAGGATCGGACTTCTTCGCTGGGGAATCAAACCCTCGATCATCGTTCAGACGGCCACTGTCATTCGCGGCGGAAACTTCTTGGCGCACGGCTCGCTGCTTCGCTCGCTCTCTTGTGAGCTGGACTGGCCTTGACGCCGTTAACGCTTGCCCAGACCAGTAATCCATCCAATGCGAACAAGACTCAAGATGCGGCCCCAGTCCTCTCCCACGATCTTTCTGGAGTTTGGATGCAATATCCCGATGGCATTGTAGAAGGGGTCCCCGGCATGAATGCCGTCGATGTAAGCTTTCGCCCCCCATTGACTCCCTGGGTGAAGGCGAGGTTTGATGCCACCAAGCCGTTAGTGGCGCCCAGAGCCGTTCCGGGTGAGGAGAACGCTCCGATCTTGCGATGTGATCCGGACGGCCCTCCGAAACTTCTGAACCTTCCCAACCCTTTTGAGATCGTTCAGATTCCGAGCAGGGTGCTAATGTTCTTTGAGCTGGGACACGTTTGGCGCACCATCTGGACGGACGGGCGGCCGCTTCCCAAGGATCACCGGCCAACTTGGTTGGGGCACTCCGTTGGCAGGTAGGATGGGGACACATTCGTTGTCGAAGCGACCGGGTTTAACGACAAACAGTGGGACGATTCCTTCGGGAATCCCCGGAGCGAACAAACACATCTTACCGAGCGCTACCGGCGGTTGAATCATGACACCTTGAAAATGCAAATCATCATCGACGATGCCAAGTCGTACACGAAGGCCTGGGTCAATCCTCCCAAACTCCACAAGCTGGAGCCGACCTGGGAAATCGCGGAGTGGTTTTGCGCCTTGGACGAAGACAAGGCATACGACGAAGTAGTCAGAAAGCCCGCCGGTGTCGCGCCCTCGCCCAAGTAGGGTTCCAACACAACCAGTCGCTGGAGTGATGCCTTCTTTCAATGCAATCGCTAAAATTTTCAGCGAATTGAACTGTTGAGGTGGAACAAGTACAGTTGTAAAATCCGGGCGCATTTGAGCGAGGCCGGGCATGAAGCGAAGCACAAACCGAATACTGACCACGCACGTAGGCAGTCTGATCCGCCCGGCGAGGCTGCTTGATTTTGTGCGCGCGCGGCAAGAGGGCCGACCTGTCGCCGAGCAGGCGTATGACAAATGCCTCACCGACAGCGTCGCCGAAGTCGTGCGGCGCCAGGCGCAAGCTGGCATTGACGTAGTCGATGACGGCGAATTTGGCAAGTCCATCAGCTGGTCGCTGTACGCCTTGAAGCGCTTGAGTGGTTTCGAAGAGCGTCCCATCAAGCCCGGCGCGGACCCCTTCGCGCGGGGCGCGGACCGGGAACGCTTCCGGGAATTCTACGAAGAATTGGAGAAGCCCAATGAGCGCACTTGGTCGAAGGTGACCACGCACGACGTAATCTGCGTGGCGCCAATCCAATACACTGGCCTCGGCGAACTCAAGCGCGACATCGAGAACTTCAGGGCGGCGCTGGTAGACGTCAAAGTCGAAGAGGCGTTCCTGCCGGTGGCGGCGCCTTCCAGCGCCATCCCGGACAGGAAGAACGAGTATTACCGGAACGATGAGGAACTCCTGGTCGCTTTGGCGGAGGCGCTCAGAACCGAATACAAGACGATTGTCGACTCCGGCTTTCTGCTGCAAGTGGACGACGCGCGCGCCGCGGTCACCTACGATCGGATGGTGCCACCGGGGAGTTTCGAAGACTATTATCGATGGCTGAGCCGCCACGTCGATGTATTGAACCATGCGTTGGAAGGGATTCCCGAGGACCGGATTCGCTACCACGTTTGCTGGGGCAGTTGGCCCGGACCACACACCTCGGACGTGCCACTCAAGAAGATCGTCGATCTAATTTTGAAGGTTCGGGCGGGTGCTTATCTGATCGAGGCGGCGAATCCCCGCCACGAGCACGAGTGGCGGGTCTGGAAAGACGTCAAACTTCCCGAGGGAAAGATTCTGGCTCCCGGCGTGGTAAGCCACGGCACCAACGTGGTCGAGCATCCGGAACTCATTGCCGAACGCATCCTCCGGTTTGCGGAGGTGGTTGGGCGCGAGAACGTGATCGCCGGCACCGACTGCGGCTTTGCGCAGGAGCAGTTCAACCGGCGCGTGCACCCCAGCATCATGTGGGCAAAACTGGAAGCCATGGTCGAAGGCGCTCGGATTGCCAGTCAGGAACTGTGGGCTGGGCCAGGAAAATCCAGGGCGCAACATAGCATAAAAGTTATCTAATTAACAAGTTAATGAGGAGGACTGATGGCATATATTTTTCAGGAGGACAGGCTTCCCAAGCTGATCTCGGTGGTGCCGGGCCGCGAGCGCACGTTCTTCGTCAATAAAGAGCTGACCATGATTGACGACATGCTGGCAGGGATCATGCACTACGTGAAGGGAGGGTCCTCGCCCTATCATTTGCACAAAAATTGCGAGCATTTTTATTTCATCATGGAAGGACAAGGCACCGTGGAGTCGGAGGAAGGAGTACGCGACGTGGGGCCGGGCGACATGATATTCATCCCGGCGGAAGAGAAGCATCGCTTGCGAGCCTCCAAGTCGCCGCTCTTCTATTTCGAATTCCAGGCGCCCAATCGTTTCGTCACCACGATTCTGGATGGGACGCAGGACGACCTGCGCTGGGAACGCGTGGAAGGCGGAGTCTGGGTTCAAACGTAAGCCCTCGGGGAGACCAAGGAGAATTTCATGCTTACTTTTATTGATACAAACAAGCTTCCGCGCCAAAAAACAGCGGAAGGTGAAGTTACCGAGGTGCTGAACCGGGATCTTTGCGGCGCCAAGAATGTGGTGGCGGCACTGCGCTGGCTGAAATCCGGAGAGAAATTCAAAGCGGAAGCCTCGGACAAGCACCAGCTTCTCTACCTAATGGAGGGGAAAGGAAGCATCCGCCTCGACAACAAGAACTATGATGTTTCAAAAGGAGCGGGCGTTTATCTCGGTCCGTCCGAAAGCGCGACGATCCAGCCGGAGGCCGGAGCTTCGTTGAAGCTTTTGCACCTGGTGGTTCCCAAGATTCCTGTGTAGCGCGCACCCACCCGTTTGTGCATTCCTTGCGTTGTTCTTCAGGGACGGTCTTCGTAATGCCCCGAGGCCAACCGGGTTTCACAGCTTGAAACTTCCCACATTCGTCGAGCTGGCCGGGCGACGCATAGGCCGCGTGGCCTGCCTAAGCTGTGCCTACCAAATACCTCCCCGCATCATGTTGACATCTAGCCTGAGTATCCGAAATTCCTAAGCGCTCATTTCGATCCTTGAGGCGGGTTGCTAGCGCTGATCGGAGACGATTACGCCGCCCTTGATCACGAGTTTGGTATTCAGCAGGTTCCAGTAGCCATCGAGGGGGTTGCCGCCCAGGAGGACAATGTCGGCCAGCTTGCCCGTCTCCAGAGTGCCGAGTTGATCGCTCATCTCGATGAAGGATGCCGTGTTCGGCCCCATGAGCTTGATAATGTCTTGCATCGAAAACATCAAATTGAGGGATTTCAGCTCATGTTCCAATCCGGCCTTCGCCAGATAGCCTGTATCGGTACCGTAGCCGTAGATGACGCCGGCATCCCACGACGTACGCGCGTTCACGACCTTGTAGCCGGCTTCCTGCCCACGGCCGTCCCCTTGGAGGATCGCATCCGGCCACGCCTTGCCGTCCCGGAATCGAGGCACGTTGTCATTAGCAAACACACCAAAAACAGGTACGCCGAAGCCGACCGTGGACAACTGCTTCACACCGGCGGCGGCCACCTTCTGGGCGTCCTCGAAGCTCAACCAGCCGAAATGAGGTGTATGAACGAGTTTGGGCGTGCCGGCGTCGACGGCAGCCATCATTGCTTGCGGGCTCACCGCGTGTACCATCACCCAGACGCCGACTTTCTTCGCCTCATCGTTGATGGCCCTGAGATTTTCGAGTTCTATGGCCGTTGGCGGCTTGGGACTGATCCCTTCCTCCCCGATAAACTTGATTCCAAGCCCAGCGAGCCTCCGCACTTCAGCACGGGCCCGTTCGGTAGTGGAATTGCCGAGATTGACAACTCCGGATGGGATGATGCGTGGTCCCCTGATTACTCCGGACTCAATGTGCTGCCGAAGTTCAATGTTCCCTTCCGCCGGGCCGCCACCCGACAGCACGGTCGTGTAACCGGCATCGAGGAGCTCCTGCATACGGTCCTTCTCAGCGGGTCCGGTGTTGATGTGGCGGTGGGCGTCGATGAACCCCGGCACTGCACTCATGCCGCGCGCATCGATGGCCTGCACCCCGGGAACGTTTGCTGCGGCGGCTGACACGGTGGCGAGCTTCCCGCTCCGAATGACGATCGAACCCTGATTGATCACGTTACCGTTACCGACGATAATCCGCGCGTTCGTGATCACAAGATCCTGGGCCGGGAGATTCCGGACGCTACCCAGGTACCCGAAGAAAACCAGCAAAGCAAAGGTAACTACTCTTTTCATCTTTCTGTGTCCTCCCATATTCGCAGGCCGAATTAAGTTGGTATTATCCGGAATTTCCGATTTGGACTTATAGGTTGCCGATCGTGCCCTACCTCTTGAACTCGACACAACGAATTTGTCACCCCAGCAAACTGCAGTGAGACCGGCAAGGGCTGTTCGCTCGTTGTTGATCGTTTGACGAGTCCCGCTTGTTGCCGCGTAATTGGTTTCTCAGACACCGCTCCGACCCTCCTCCCTGGGCCCCAGATTTTGCAATCGCGGCGCATATCCTCCTATATGTAAGAAGTCTGAATAGTGAAGGAACAATATATTTTACTTTGCATCGTTTCAAGTCTAATTTCGCAGTGGGCGTAGTTTCTCGAACCTGCGGTGCAGGGCGCTGCTGGATGGCTGCATTATCACGGGGCCGTATCGTTTGCGTCGAGCCATTTACAACACCGCCCCGATGCGTCGCTGACAAAAGTGCGGCATTAACAAGGGTTTCAGCGAGACATGGCAGTGGGCACGAATCGCCATGGTAATCGCGTCGGGAGTCTCCAGTCTAACTACGTCTCCTCACCGTGAATCTCGCCTGCCTCGAGGGTTCGGCGGACGCTTTTCTTTCCAGCGGGCTTGACCGAGCGGATTTTCAATTAGGAGCGTAGTGTGTCATCGCCGAATCCAATACGCGAAGCTCTCACGAAAGCCGAGTTCTGCTACATGGTTGAGATCGTCGCCACCCGTCGCTCCCAAGAAGCCCAGCTTCTCGATGTTGCGACGCAGTTGGCGCAGATTTCAGAGGTGATCGGGGGAAGCATTACGAACAATGCGGGCGGTGCCCCGGGCCACGATCCGATTCGCGTCGGTGCAGCTGTACGAGCCCGCGGACTTACCCCCAACGTCCATCTCACTTGCGTTCGGCACGATCGCAATGGCCTTCGGAAAATGCTGGAAGACATCCACTCTGTTGAAATCGAAAATGTTTTTGCCATGACGGGAGATTTCCCAAAGTCGAATGCCGCAGCGGCTATTTTTGATCTCGACTCCGTGCAGCTCGTTCACATGATCGATGAACTGCGCCAAGCGGGAAACCCCTATTGGATCGCGGTCGCCGTATCGCCCTTCAAGTACGCGGAGCCCGATTGCGTGTATCAATATCTCAAGCTTAAGAAGAAAATCGCGGCGGGCGCCAACTATGCGATTACCCAGCTTGGGTACGATGCCAAGAAGTTCCGCGAACTCAAGCGTTATTTGGACGACAATATTGGCCCCTTCCCAGTGCTCGGTAATGTGTACGTTCTGAATTGCCGTGCGGCAGAGAAAATGGCGAACGGAGATATACCCGGTTGTTGGGTCTCACCCAAGCTCCAGAGGATCGTGAAGACAGAGTCCCAAGACGCGGACAAAGGGCTGCTGGCTCGGCTCGAACGCGCAGCCCGAATGGTCGCGATTCTCCGAGGACTAGGATACGCGGGCGCATATCTGGGTGGAACCCATGACGCAGGCGATATTCGCTGGATCATTCGGCGTGCGGAACGTCTGCAGCCCAGATGGGAAGAATTGGCCGAGGAATTGAACTTCGCTCCCGAGCGGGCATTTTATCTTTACAAATCCAGCACTCCTGCTTCCGTGAATCGAGGCATCGTGCCCCGATTATTGGACACCATGGTCAACCTGTTCCCCGTTAACAGAGACAGTGGCCTTCGTCGCTTGCTTGCCAAAATCTTTGGCTGGGTTGACCGAAAGCCTGCTCTTGCTCATACGTTGGAGCGCTTTGAGGCTGCGATCAAATCTCCTCTGTTTGGCTGTCAATCGTGTGGCAATTGCGTGTTGGGCTGCATGGAGTACGTCTGTCCTCAAACATGTCCAAAGCAAATGCGAAACGGTCCATGCGGAGGAGCGAATAATCATGGCACCTGCGAGGTTGATGAAAAACCGTGCATATGGGCGTCCGTATATGAGAGGGCGAAGGCTGCAAATGAGGTTGACCGCCTGGGCGCTTATATTCCGCCTCCTGACCGCAGTTTGAAAGGAACCAGCTCATGGATCAATTACTTCCTAAATCGCGACGTCCGCCCCGCCACTTCCCAGTCATTGACGCTGTTGTCTGGGGCCAAGCCCGCGGCCGTGGTCAATTTAAGGCGGCCGGCTCAAACCATTCCGCTTGAGAAATCAGACCTTGTTCCTTTGAAGACCGAAACTGGTCCCAAGCGGGGGTGAGCGTGAATTTGGATTGCCTGGCGCCACGCCGCATTGCGCAGTGCGACGGAAAACGAATCCATCTGAAATTCCACCAGCAGTTTCCGGAGATTCGATGACCCGAAGACCGACTGCAATACTGCTCGTGAGCTGCCCGGACCGGCGAGGATTGGTGTTTCAGATCGCGGAATTTGTCTCTCGGAACAATGGGAATATCGTCCACGCGGATCATCATATCGATTCGCAATCCGGTTTATTTCTTATGCGGGTCGAATGGGAACTGGATGAATTCAGGATTGCGCCAGATGAAATTTCTCTCCAATTCGCTCCAATCGCTGAAGCATTGAATATGCAATGGCAGATCCATTACTCCCAACGACCGCAGCGAATTGCGATTATGGTCTCAAAATACAGCCATTGTTTATACGACTTGCTGTTGCGGAATGCGGCTAGGGAGCTCCCAGGGACAATTGCTTTGGTAAGCAGCAACCACGGTGACCTTGAGGAGCTCGCGCGGCGGTTTGGCATTCCCTTTTATATTTTCGCCATTGGCCCGGAGAACAAGAGAGAGCAAGAGCAAAAACAATTGGAACTGCTGGCGCGTGAGCGGATCGATCTGATCGTGTTAGCCCGGTATATGCAAATTCTGAGTCCTGAGTTTACTTCTAGTTATTCTAACCGTATCATTAATATTCACCATTCATTTCTTCCTGCGTTTATCGGATCCCAGCCCTATCACCAGGCATATCGGCGAGGCGTCAAACTGATTGGGGCTACCAGCCACTACGTCACGGAACAATTGGATGATGGTCCCATCATCGAACAAGACGTCATCCGTATCAGCCATAGAGATTCCGTCGCGGACCTGATTCGGAAAGGGCGCGATTTGGAGAAGATCGTCCTTGCGCGTGGCGTTCGCCTGCATCTGGAATTTCGAGTCCTCCCGTATGCAGGGAAAACAGCTGTATTTGATTAGAAATGGACGTTAACAGGCGCGGGAAAAAGCCTCCCACGTCCCTGGTTTTTGCCTTTTGGCTGAGTGCGCCAGAGTTTTTCCCCTTGTTTTTTCTCCGCTCGGGAGAGTCGCTGGCCCCCGGTCCACGCCTCCAAGGGAAAGGCTGTTCTGCAAGCTCGGTATTGGCCCCGTAAAGGCTCGTTCGGCGATCCGTGTCGCCCAAACCTCGCTTTTCAAATCGTTCGACGCGAATGAATTCTTTAAAGTAAGCCCATCGGCGTCCTCCAAGAAACGCCGGCATGTATATGAAATTGGTCTAGGTAGCCCACAAATAATGTATTTGACTTCGATTCAAGCATGTACTAAATGTCCCGGCCAATACGCGAGTATCTTGGGCACCTCTGGGTGATGTCAATGGGACAACCGAAAGCGGCATTGGTGTTCGGTCGGCGGCAGCGTGAGCAACTGGAAGGGATGGCCATTTCGGGTTCTCCTTCGGCGGGGCCGGCGGTTCGCGTGCATATTGTTTTCCCGAACGCTTCCGGGAAGCACATCCGGCAGATCGCCCGTCAAATGGGGCTTTTTGAAATCGACGGTGCATCGCCTACAGGCATCTCTGCGCCAGAGATGTCTGTTTTCAGGTCTGTTGCCACTTAGATTTATGGAACGAAACACTTAGGAGCGCTTATGAAAAGCCTCTCAGTTCTGTCCAAAAGATCGGTGGTTATTACTACGCAACGTATCCTGGTGTGGCTGGGTGTAGGTGTATCGGTGTTGCTACTTTGTCTGCCTGCTTCGGCGCAACTCAACCTGGGACGCATTTTAGGAAACATTTCGGACCAAAGCGGCGGAGTGATCGTCGGCGCCACCGTGACAGTGCTGGACGTACCCAGAGGCGTCGCGCGAAACTTGACCACGGACAGCGCCGGAGGATTCTCGGCGTCCAGCCTGGTGCCCAGCACCTATACGGTCAAGGTCGAATTCAAAGGCTTCAAGACCATCGATCGTCAAAACGTTGAGGTGGGCGTGGGCCAGGACGTGCGTCTGGACCTTACGTTACAACCCGGCGATCAAGCACAGACCGTCACGGTGACCGAAGCAATTCCCATCATTGACACCACCAACGCCGTGCTTTCCTCGACGTTGCAGACCGAGGCCCTCTCTGAGTTGCCGATCAACGGCCGGCTGTTTACGAAAGTGCTGGATTTCCAGCCGGGAATCCATGGGAACCCGGGCGGAAATTCGCCGAACTACGAAAGCAATGGCGCCGGTGGCCAGGGCAATTACTTTTTGCTCGACGGCGTCGAGAACAGCAACATATTCGTCAACTCCGGACCTCTCATCGGCGCGGCCACCAGCACCGACGAACTGACGATCCTGCCCCAGGATGCCGTTCAGGAAGTCAACGTAATGGCCAATCCCCCCGCGGAATTTGGGTGGTTTCAGGGCGCCGTGGTCAATGTCGGTCTGAAATCGGGGACGAACAATGTCCATGGCACCGCGTACGGATTCGGCCGCAATAACAGTTTGGATGCGTACAACCCATACTTGGGCGGCGCGCCAACGCCAAAGCAGGACGATAATTTCGAGCAGTTCGGCGGATCCCTGGGCGGGCCGATCAAGAAGGATAAGTTGTTCTACTTCGGCGCCTTCGACGGAATGCGCTACACGGTTGGAACCGCTCAGACCGCAATCGTGCCGACCGTCAATGGTGGGGCAGTGGATGTTACCACCAACAGCGTACCGCTGCAGATCGAGGACATGATTAACAATCATAGCGTTTCGCCGAGTCCATTGAGTCTCAGCCTGTCGGACTGCACCGTGAGCGGTTCAGCGCCCGCCGCCGTAGCCACCTGCGGGACGAAGGGCGTATTCAGAAACGGCTCACTCCTGACGAATAATATTGGCGTGCTGGGGGATTCCTCCGGCCATTCGAACAACGTGTTCGGAAGAATTGATTATCACCCCAACGACCGGAGCTCAATCAATGGCGAGTATTTCTTTGGCCAGGCAACTACCCGCACGCCAAACGTCGGCGCACCGTCGTTCTGGGACAACTTGAACGTCAGCCGTACGCAAATGATGCGCGCGGTGTGGACCTACGCGCGTAATTCCAACTGGGTGAACGACGTCCGGTTCGGCTACAACCGGTACAACCTGGCGGATGGCAACGCGGAATGCGCCGGGGGGAACTTTTCGACGGGCAACGTCGGCCAGCCGGATTATAAGGCGCTCGGTTTCATTTCCGGGGCGAATCCTCCGTCTCCGTTCTGCGGATTCCCGGCTGTGAATTTTAATAGTTCAGGCAATCCCAGCTGGGGTGCCCTGTCCTTCTTCATCAGCGACCAGGGCGTGTTCCAGGCTACCTACACGGGATACGACAACGTTTCTTATACGCATGGCAGGCACAATTTCAAGTTCGGCTTCGAGTTCCATCACAGCAGGTTCCGGGGGATTGGCGCTCCAGGTTATCTTGACGGCGTTCTCAACTTTGACGGGGGCAACGCGTTTGGGGCATGTGATCCCACTAGTATACCGGCGTGTCCATTTGGCGGGATGTTCCCGGCTTCCACGGATCTGCAGGATTACCTTGGTGGAGCGCTCGGCGCAAACAACCTAATCCTGGTGAACCCCCAGCAAGAACTTACCAGTCTCGGCTTTAACCGGGAAGCCCTCTATTTTTCAGACAATTTCCGGCTGAATTCGAGAGTGACCGTAAACCTGGGGCTGCGCTACGAATTGGAGCCGGCGATTCTGGTGGACAATAACAGCGCGGGTAACTTCGATCCGTTTTCGCCCACGGGCACGGTGCAGCAGAACGGCACCCCGCTTTATAAGGCCGATCACAAGGCTTTTGCCCCCCGGGCGGGTTTCGCCTGGGATATCACGGGCAAGGGAACCACGGTGCTTCGGGCAGGCATGGGCGTCAGTTATGATACGCCCCAGGTGGACGACTTGATCGCGCAGGGTTTCGGCGCGGGCCTCAACTCCATACCCACGGGTTTCAACTTCTATAACGACAATGTCTCGAACAACAATGGCTTGGTGTTTGCGGCCTCCCAAAACCCGCAGGCCGTCCAGACGGCCGTGGTTTCCCTCCCGGGCTCGGCATTGACTTGGGCGTCCAACGTGCCGGTTTTTCCCGCGAATCTGAACGGTGACTTGACATGCGGCACCGGCCACGGGGTCGTTAATCCGGACGGCACCCACAGCGGGGTCGTTCTTCCCGATGGCGTAGTGCCCTCACCGTGTACCCTGAAGGCGAGAGGTACTGTTTACAAGCTTCCAAACGGCCAATTGGCGATGAACACGTCTCAGGTTCGGTCCCCGATGTACACCTGGACGCTGGGCATCCAACACGCCTTTGGGGCTAGCACTTCACTGACTGTGAACTATGTGGGCACCCACACGTCCGATCTGTCAAGCGAGATCAATGTCAATCAGCCGGCGCCGGGGGCCAGGGCTGGCCTTCAGCAGCGGCAGCCGTATTACAGCCAGTTTCCCTGGTTCAACGGTATCTTTGTATATGGTCCGGCGGGGTTTTCCAACTACAACGCCCTGCAAGCGAGCTTCGTTCTGCGGAATTTCCACGGACTGACGCTGAACGCTGGCTATACGTTCTCGAGGGACTTGGCCACTCCAAAGGGCGGCAATAACCCCTACATAACGAACAGCCAGTGCGTAGCCTGCGACTATGGGCTTAGGACGCCCACGCAGGACCTGGGCGTTACGCTGGTTTACACCCTTCCAGGGATTAAGTCACCGGTGCAGTTGCTGCAGGGATGGCAGATCTCCAGCACCATCAACTTGCAAAGCGGGGAGCCCTTTAGCGGCCTTGATGGCAGTGACGACTTCGCTGGTGTCGGTGGCGGGAGAGGGCTTTTCGGCGGCGCTAGCGAACCGTGGACCCTTGTCGGAAAAGGGACCAATTTCAATAACATTGGAAAGCTTGCGCAGACTCCATGCTTTGGCGTCGCAGGAAGCCGCTTCGCTGGTTCCTGCACGGTTGTGCCGATTGGTACAGGGCTAATCGGAACTGCCTCCTACGTCTCAAATCTCCCGGCAGCCTGCGTTAGCGCTGCCGCAAATGAGCCCGTCAACTCTGCAATGAATTCGACGAACGCTGGTTCATCCAACGGGCTGCTTTCGCTTGCCAAATTTGGGTGCTATATGCAAGGCAACTCCGTGATCATTCCGCCGGCTCAGGGAACTTTCGGCAACATGAGGCCGGGTTCGCTTATCGGCGCACCGTTCCATGAGTGGGATTTGTCGCTCAGTAAGGCGTGGAAGATTCACGAGCGGTTCGGTCTGCAGGCCACCATCTCGGCCTTCAACGTCCTCAACAGCTTTAGCTATGCTGTTGGGAATGGCGGTCCCGTGAACGTCCCGTCCCGGTTCGGCGTCTCTGGCGGGCAGCCGAGTGACGGCAACCCGGTCAACGGGACCGGCGGCGCTCGGGAGGTGCTGTTGGGCTTGAAAGCGAGCTTCTAACAAACAAATAACCGGATTGCGCTCGTCGAGTGGGTCCGGGGCTACATCGCCACGTCTATGTTCTTTTCGACGTGAAGGAGAATCAAAGTAGGCTAATGTTGTCTACGGTATATGGTGTCAGTAGGGGTTTTCCAGTTAATTTGGTCATCGGACGTATAATCCCGCGCGACGTAAAATTGGGTGTAAACGGCCGTACGAGAGTGAAACCAAATGAAAGCTAGATTATTTGCTCGTTTGTTTGCCTTCGTGGTCCTGATCGCGCTCATCTGGATGTTGCCGATAGTGACGGTATCGACGACCGTTTTCGCGCAACAGCAGGGGACGCAGCCCGCAGCGCAGGGACAGCTAGGCGCGCAGCAGGGGCAGGTCCTGCAGGGGCAAGGCCAGCAGGTGGGACTCGCTGGCGCCTTCGGAGCGAAGACGCCGACGTTCGCGGGGCCGCCGGCAGGAATGGAGGCGTTGCCAGGCGATTTGTTTTCGTCGAAAAACTTCTATCAGGATCGGAAGCTTTGGTCGGACCAGCGCTATTTCCGTTGCAATACGCCCCGCCAGCTAACGGATATCTGGACCTCAGGCCGTATTCATTTTGGTGAGGGAAAACCGCCAACATCGGCTGCGTGGGGCGACTGCAGTTGGGATTATCCGCGAGAAAAGATAGTGAGCCCTTACCCCTATAAGACAGCCAAGGAACATTACCAGGCCTTGTTGGAGGCAGCGAAGGCCAAGGGCGGTCCCACCGTCTATACGAGGGCAACGACACCGGACTGGGATGGATACTATGCGAGGGACCAACGAGCGGATCATGGCGCAGAATGGATTTGGGGGACCGTCAACCAAGTCTCCACAATACTATCTTTACTCACCCCGGAATATCAAAAGCGCATGGTTCAGATGAACTATCACGAGGCCGTGGACAATGCGCCGCAATGGGAAGCTTCCTTCTGTTATCCGGAAGGATTCATGCGCTGGTGGGCTCAGGCCTCGCAAGGCGGAAATTTCCAACTCACGATGACACCGTGGAATGTCCAATTCCTCTCCGGCATCGCGGCCAACTTCTTGCGCCAGGTCTTGATCGGAAAGGATCATGTGCAAAAGGTTCCGCAGTGGTACGGGGAGACGGTGGGATTCTGGGATGGGACCACCCTGGTTACCTGGACCGCGAATGTTCAAGCCTGGACCTTGTCGCACTCAATGTTCGAATTTAGCGACAAGATCGAGACGGTCGAAACCTACAAGCCCGCATACGACGCGAGCGGCAAATTCGTGGGACTCGATCACGAAGCAGTGTTTTATGATCCCGAAGCGTTCGTCCAACCGCTGCATGCCACCTATCGTTTTGTCCGGCAAGCCGCCTCGGACGATCCGAACCGGCGATTCACTTACATCGAGTGTTTGAGCAATCTCCGGAATACAAATGGCAGGCCCACTCAACTTACAGGCGCCGACCCTCGATATATCGACTACTACGGCAGGCCGTGGGCTCAAAACTGGGAAAAGTATTTCGAAGTCGGCTGGGATAAGCCGCAGGATTCTCTGCCCCAAGACATACTCGATATTTTCAAGTAAAATATGTTAGCAGTCGCCAATCGAAGGGAGAACACAATAATGAAAAAACCTCCAACCAGAAGCTGGATGATCGCCGGACTCCTCGCATTTATGTCCTTGAGTCTCTACGTTATACCGGCCTCATCACACCATTCGTTCGCTATGTACGATCAGACCCAGGTCCTGGTCTTAACCGGCGTGGCCCACCAGTTTGTCGCTCAGGCCAACCACGCCGAACTGCACTTCTATTTGATTGCACCCGACGGCAAACTTACCAAGGACAAAGACGGGAAATTGGTCGATTGGGGCGTCGAGATGGCGGGCGCTGCGGCTATGGCGCAACAAGGGATTACGGCCGCCACGTTCCCCGCTGGTACGATATTCAGCGTCAAGATGAATCCTCTCCGGGAAGGCAATAATTTTGGATCCCGGGTTGGCGGCAGCGCCATTGCCAAGTGCCCCTGGAAAACACCGCCCGATCCCGGCAAGACCTGCGACACTGTGAAGGGCAGCGAGATTCTCGGTGGAGCCACGTTCTAAACCCTGTTGGTCCATGAACGGCGGCGCGGCGGCTGCCGCCTCGCCGAAGCATCTGAAGCTGGAAACATAATGCTGGAAAGACAAATCAAGGAAGTTTGACTTGAAGCAATTTGCCGAGTGGCTGTCCACGACATTTTTGAGCGTCTTCATACAAAAGCATAACAGTTGGGTTATCCCCGCCATTCAATCCATTCACATCGTTGGCATCGGAGTGGTACTGGGGTCCGTATTCATGATCGATCTGCGCGTCCTGGGATTGGCGGGGATGGATCAAACACTACGGCAAATCACAACGCGGTTCGGTCCCTGGTTGACAGCCGCGTTGTGCGTGCTACTGGCGACGGGCGCCTTGATGGTAATCGGGGAGCCCGTGCGTGAACTGGTGACCCTTTCGTTTTGGTTGAAAATGTTCTTCGTGGCCGTCGGCACGCTGATCGCCGCCATTTTCCAAATCACACTCAGGAAACACGAACAACAGTGGGAAGAAACACTTGTCAACCGCAGATCCATTAAGTGCCTGGCGGTACTTACGTTCCTGATTTGGGTGTGCATTATCATCCTGGGACGTCTGATCGCCTATGACCATGTCTGGGGTTCTTGGTCGCCGGCAACGAAAGCGTAATGCAATGGCAAAGCGTTTAGCGATTTTAGATTAGAAACGTCCCAATGGATATTGTCGCCTTTCTCAAATCACTCGAAGCTTCCGGGCTTGCCACTAGAATTCGTGATTCGCTCTGGCTGTTTCCTCTTATCGAATCGACTCACGTCATTGGTCTGGCCCTGGTTTTCGGGACGATTGTGATCATCGACCTCCGGTTGTTGGGAATTGCTTCGACCCAGCGGTCGTTCAAGCGGATGGCGTCGGACATCCTGAAGTGGACGTGGGCCGCTTTTGCCTTGACGGCGATGACCGGGACGCTGATGTTCAGTACAAATGCCGTCGTGTACTATCACAATTTCTTTTTCCGGACGAAGATGCTGCTGCTTGTGCTCTCCGGCATCAACATGCTCATCTTCGAGCTGACCGCAGGCCGGACGATTCATAGCTGGGATAAGGCTCCGTCAGCGCCACCTGCGGGCAAAACTGTAGCAGCCGCGTCACTCGTGATGTGGATCAGCATCATTGTTATGGGTCGTTTAATCGGCTTCACAACCACCCGGGCCGCTGTGCTGGCGCCGCCACCTACCGGCGTCAATTTCGACGACTTTCTCCAAGGGACGCCGGATAAAAGAGGCGGAACCCCGGCCGTGCACCCGGATAAAAAGTGAACCGACGCAGCGCCGCGTGGGCGGGCCCGCGCCATTTTGCAAAATGCCGTCACTCGCAATCATCGTGAGCGATGACTGTAGGCACAGTATCCTCGGAAATAGCATGCATTCCTGACGCCCGATTGTGGCGCGGCATGGGTTTGCCACTTAACCGGCAAAAGGACAACCGATTGGGCGACACCGTGCTGGATGTTCCGTTCGTTGACTGCTTCGGTCGCAGCGTGTCGTTCTTCGATTAGGTTAGGCAGCGATGCTATCAGAACACGGTACGTTTCTGATTTGAATTTCGGAATTCAGGCTTACTCGCGTGCTACGCTTCTTCCGCCTTCGACACAACGGTTTCATGAGCCTGAGCTCCGGCGGCACTCATGGAAACTAGCAGAAGCGGTAGGGTTTCAAGGCAATGCTCGTCATTGGTCAAATTTTGACGGGATCATCGGAGTCTTGCGGTCGTCTAAAACAATTCAGGGAAGTGAAAGGTAAGGACAGCGTTCAATCGTTTATCCGAGACGAGCATGTTTTTATTTTTCACATCTAGTGCGATACCGCGCGGCATTCGCAGTACGCCTTTGGGTCCGCCTATGGTCCATTTAGGTGGAACATCGCCAGTGTCGTTGATGCTCCAGACCCCCACGTAGGCTTCATCAGAAGAAAGTTCGGCGTAGGGGCCCGTGCCCCGGACACTGACAATGATTTCACCCTTCGGCGGATAGACCGCAATAGGCCCCCCAAAGTCGTTCAGATGACTGGCGGGTCCGCCGATGACGGCCTTTGGCTTCACGTTACCCGAATCGGTGCGATTGAAAATGAGTAACCGGGCTTGTCCCTTCCCCACGGATGTGCCGACCAATAGCAGGCTGTGAACCGAATCAACCGCAATGACATTGTCGCCCGTCAGCATTGTGTCGGGCCCCTGGAGCACGCGGATCGGAGCGATATCGCCCTCTCCGTCCCG
>Ga0137409_10001513_pt1 | contig 25127 bp, 21 predicted proteins | sample CZODoug1_16funga_FD_122059 | JGI IMG/M metagenome (GOLD analysis project Ga0137409, IMG submission 122059) | Vadose zone soil fungal communities from Angelo Coast Range Reserve, California, USA - CZODoug1_16fungal (Hybrid Assembly) | ecosystem: Environmental > Terrestrial > Soil > Vadose zone...
GGCGCCCGCGTCCAGGCGATCAATACGCGATCGACGTAACGCTCCGGCCCGAGCCGGTACAGAAGCACCTGCGCGCCGGCCTCGCCGAGCGCCGGGGACACGCGCCACCAGCGGTTCGCCAGGGAGGCAAGGCGGTCAGCTTCGGAATTAAACAGGCGCAGCTTCTGCCGCAACCGCTCGGCATCCTCATCGATGAATACGCCAAGCGCGCCAAGCCGCCGCACCGCATCCGGCGCAACTCCGGCGGCTTCCTCGACCTTGATCATGTTGGCGAAGCTCGCGAGCAGCGCCACACCGCCCAGCAGCAGCGTCGTGAAACCCGCTTCCGCCATGACGGCGAGGGTCGGGACGGCGAACGGCGCGACCAGGAGTTTCATCAATTCCGCGCGGACCCGCTCGCGCGACAAGCTGCGCAGGCCATCCCGCGCCACGATGCAGGCATGTAGCCCTGCGGGGTCAGGGGCCCCGTGGGCATAGGACGCCTGGAAGCGGAAGAACCGCAGGATGCGCAGATAATCTTCGGCGATCCGCCGTGCCGGGTCGCCGATGAAACGGACGCGGCGGGCCTCAAGATCGGCGCGGCCGTCGACATAGTCGTGCACGACGCCGTCGGCGGAGATCGACAGCGCATTCATTGTGAAGTCGCGACGCTCGGCATCGGCCTTCCAGTCCCGCCCGAACGCGACCTTGGCCTTGCGGCCGAAAGTCTCGACGTCCTGCCGCAACGTCGTGACCTCAAACGGCGCTCCGTCGACCACCAGCGTAACCGTGCCGTGGTCGATGCCGGTCGGCACCGCCCTCAATCCGCCCGCGGTGGCGCGGCGCACCACCTCATCCGGAAGCGCTGTCGTAGCAATGTCGATGTCGCTCAGCGACAGCCCCATCAGCGCATTGCGTGCTGCCCCTCCCACCACCCGCGCCTCTTCGCCGCCGCTGTTGAGGATCGAAAGCGCGCGCGCGACCGCGGGCGCACGGAGCCAGCCGGAGTCCGCCAGCCGCGTAGTCGCGCTCATCTCTGAGTGCCGGGCACAAACCGCCCGTTCTCCATATGCGCCGGCACATAGGTCGAGCCCGGCGGCGCCCCGCCGAATTGGCCCAAACCCACGAAGCCCGCGATCACCAGCGCCAGCGCCGCAGCAGTGAGCCAGATGAGCCGATGCGGCGACCATGCCGAAACGCTGATCACCCCCTCCCGCGTCGCCCAGACAAACAGCGCATAAGCGGCAAAGGGCGCGACAAACAACGCGAGCTCGATGACGACCTGGCGGATCATCGGCGTGCGCCGGGCGGCCCAGGACGACGGGCAATGAGCTTCATCCAGACCTCGCGGTGTTTAGGAAAGGACGACAAATAGCGCTCCGATTTTTTGTCCTCCCCCGCAAGCGGGGGAAGCTTGCTGCGCTGCGTCGCGAGAATGAAGCGGTTCGTTCGGCGCGAAGCTTCACTCGCGATAAATCCGCTCATGGAGGTTGCGCAGGATACCCGCGGTAACGCCCCAGATGTAACGGTTCCGGTAAGGAATTTCATAGTAGTGGCGGATGATCCCGTTCCAGTCGCGACTCTTGCGCCGGTAATTTTCCGGTCTCATCAGGTAGTCCAGAGGCACCTCGAAGATGTCGGCGACTTCGGACCGGTTGGGCGTCAGCTCAAAATCCGGCGCTATGCGCGCCACCATCGGCAGAATGCGAAAGCCGCTGAAGGTCAGATAGAGGTCGAGATACCCGAGCGGCTCGACCAGGGCCGGCGCCAGGCCGATCTCCTCCTCGGCCTCGCGCAACGCAGCCCCGGCTGGCGTCTCCTCGCCGTCGATCTTGCCGCCCGGAAAGGCGATCTGGCCGGCATGGCTCGGCAAATCGGCGGTGCGCTGGGTCAAAATCACGGTCGGAGCCGAGCGGTCGACCACCGGAATAAGTACAGCCGCCGGCTTTGCGGCGATCACGCCCGCCTTCGTCCAGGACTCCGGGTCGAGATCGAGATCGCCCCGCACGGCCGGCGCGGTTGGATCGCGCAACGCGGCCGGCACGTCGAGGGAGAGCCGTCGGCGCACGCGGGCGAAGAATTCCGCTCGTTGAGCTTCGTTGCCGAGAACCGGCGCGGCATCCGTCATCAGGTGATGTCCTCAAGGCTGCTGGCCGGGGCCATAGCATAAAATTGGCCGGCGGACGCGACGCCGAACATCCGTGTGCCGGCGATCTCGCGCGCTTCGCCGAGGTCCACGAGATCGTAGAACACCGCGCGGGTCACCTTCGCCCACAGGTCGGAACGAACATGGATATAAGGCTTCAGTCCGCCGGTCGCCGCGTCCTCATCGAACCGCAGCGGGTGGCCGGGGCCGCACACGACCCAATCATCCACATTGGTGCGGAAGCAAAGTTGCCGCCGCGTCCCGCCATCGTCGACCTGCAACTCAACCGCAATAAGCGGCGCATCTTCCACCAGGATGCCGCATTTTTCTACTGGCGTGACGAGGAAATACTTTTCACCCTCGCGCTTGAGTATGGAAGCAAACAGTTTAACCAAGGCGGGTCGGCCGATCGGAGTTCCCTGGTAGAACCAGGTACCGTCGGCGGCGATCCGCATGTCAATCTCGCCGCAATAGGCCGGATCCCAGAGGTGGACCGGGGGCGGTCCTTTGCGGGACGCGGTTTTCACCGTACCCGCAAGACCTTCGAGGCCGTCCTTGCCACCCTGCCTTGCGTTCGCCATGGTCGATCCTAGTGTAGTAGTTTCACGCGTGTGCGGCCCGCTCGCGAAAAAATGATGAACCGGCGCAGAGCCGCTATCGCGCTAAAACAATCGCCATCGCGGCAAAATAGCGTACACTTGAGGACGGAGACAGACGGCCCCTCCCTTAAGGAGGGGCCATATGCTCGGTCACGGTCTGATTTTTGCAGGCACGATCATATGTGCAGTGACAGGAACTTTGGGGAGTAAAGCCTTATGGCGACATCGTCCGGCGACAGCCTGGAGAAATTGGAAGACATGATTGTCCGTGCTGCCGAGACTACGGCCAAGCACGTGTCGGCCGCCAAAGAGGCGATCGGCGCGGTCATTTTTGGTGCGGACAAGGTCATCGAACAGGCGCTCATTACCGTGCTGTGCGGCGGTCACGCGCTGCTGATCGGCCTTCCCGGCCTTGGCAAGACCAAGCTCGTCGACACCATGGGCACCGTGCTGGGCCTCGACGCGCGGCGCATCCAATTCACCCCGGACCTCATGCCGTCCGATATTCTCGGCACCGAGGTGCTGGAGGAAACGACCGCCGGCAGGCGCAATTTCCGTTTCATTCCAGGCCCGATTTTCGCCCAGCTCCTGTTGGCTGACGAAATCAACCGTGCGAGCCCGCGAACCCAGTCGGCGTTGTTGCAGGCCATGCAGGAGCAGCATGTTACCGTTGCGGGCACGCGTCACGACGTGCCGCGGCCGTTCCATGTGCTCTCAACCCAGAATCCCATCGAGCAGGAAGGTACCTACCCGCTTCCCGAAGCCCAGCTCGACCGCTTCCTGATGGAGATCGATATCGACTATCCGAGCATCGAGGCTGAGCGCCGCATCGTGTTCGACACCACCGGCACCGAGGAAACCAAGCCGAAGGCCGTCATGACGGCTGAGGACCTGATCGCGGCGCAACGGCTGGTGCGCCGGCTACCGGTCGGAGAATCGGTCGTCGAGGCCATTTTGGCCCTTGTGCGCTCGGCCCGCCCTGGTCCGGAAGCCGGCGATGCCGGCAAGCTCATCGCCTGGGGTCCAAGCCCGCGTGCGAGCCAGGCCTTGATGCTCACGGTGCGCGCCCGTGCGCTCCTCGACGGGCGTTTGGCGCCCTCGGCGGATGATGTCATCGCGCTCGCCGAGCCGGTCCTCAAGCACCGCATGGCGCTGACCTTCGCGGCGCGAGCCGACGGTGAAACCATTCCGGGAGTGGTGGGGCGCCTGAAGTCGCGGATCGGATGATGGCTCTATTCTCTTCCGCGCCTCCCGACGTCGCGGCAGTTCCCCACGCAGTCGGCGAAAGCCAGACCCTTGCGGCCAGCATGCCGCGGCTGATCCTGGAGGCGCGGCGCATCGCCGCGACCATCATCCACGGACTGCATGGCCGCCGCCGCGCCGGATCGGGTGAGAATTTCTGGCAATATCGCCGCTTCGTCATGGGCGAGCCGGCGGCCCGTGTCGACTGGCGGCGCTCGGCGCGGGACGACTTTCTCTATGTCCGCGAGCAGGAATGGGAAGCCGCCCACACGGTGTGGATCTGGCCCGACCGCTCATCCTCCATGGCGTTCCGCTCACCGCTCGCAGAGGAGAGCAAGCTGCATCGCGCCCTGGTGATGGCGTTTGCGCTCGCCGAGATTCTGGTCCACGGCGGGGAACGGGTTGGCTTTCCCGGCCTGACGCGGCCGACCGGCGCCCGCAATGTGGTCGACAAGGTCTCCCAGACCATGATTCACGACCCCGCCGCGCGGCCAAGCCTGCCGGTCGCCTTTGCGCCGGCCCCGCTTGCCGAGATTATCATGCTGTCGGACTTGTGGAGCCCGTTCGCCGAGATCAAGGCGACCATCGCCAGGCTGTCGGCAAGCGGATCGCTGGGTCACGTGGTGCAGGTCGTCGATCCCGCCGAAGAGACCTTCCCTTACGCCGGGCGCATCGAATTCGTCGAGCCGGAAGGGGCCGGCACCGTAACGGCCGGCCGGGCCGAGAACTGGCGCGAGGACTACGTGGCGAGAGTTGCGCGCCACCGCGCCGAAATCCGTGCCGAGACCGAGCGGCTCGGCTGGAGCTTCATCATTCACCGAACCGACCGGCCGGCGACTGAGCTCTTGCTCAAGCTGCATGAGCGCTTAGGCAGCGAGCGCGGCGGTGTCGGACATCGCGCCTCCGCGCCTGGCCCGATGGAGCGACAACTATGATCGCCGGCATCCCTCTTGCCTTCGCCGAACCGCTGGTTCTGCTGGGGCTCTTGAGCCTGCCGATCCTGTGGTTGCTGTTACGCCTGGTGCCGCCGCGGCCGCGCCGCATCGATTTTCCGCCGACCCGGATGCTGTTCGATATTATCCCCAGGGAGGAGACCCCGTCGCGCACGCCGTGGTGGCTCACGCTGCTGCGGCTCACCTTGGCGGCGCTGGTTATCATCGCCGCGGCAGGACCGCTGTGGAACCCGCCGGTCGCCACCACCACAGCGAATGCGCCATTGCTTCTCTTGATCGACGACGGGTTCGCCGCTGCGGCGACCTGGGATGCGCGCATACGCACCACCGAGGATCTGATTGCCCGCGCGGAGGCCGACGGTCGCGGCGTCGCGGTGGTGCCGCTGTCGGTGACGGCGCGCGACATTTCGCTGGAGACCCCCGGCGCGGCGCGGGCGCGACTGCGCCTCGTCAAACCGAAACCCTACGCGATCGAACGCACCGAAGCCATTCCGGCATTGGAGCGCTTCCTGACGGGAACGCCAGATGTCGAGATCGTCTGGCTGTCCGACGGCGTCGATGCCGGCCACGCCGCCGATTTCGTCATTGCGCTCGCCCGCATCGCCGATAAGCGGCCCGTCACGGTCGTGGACGGCGGCCTCAAGCCCGCCCGCGCGCTCGCCGCCGCCGATAATGCGGCCGGCGTGCTCAGCGTGAAGGTGCTCCGCGCCGCTGCCGCAGGCGACGATGCCGGCGCCGTCCGCGCTCTTGATCTCAAGGGGCTGCCGCTGGGCGAAGCAAGCTTCAGCTTCAAACCGAGCGAACGCGAAACTGACGCGCAGCTCGATCTTCCGGTGGAGATTCGCAACGATATTGCACGGATCGAGATTGAAGGCGAACGATCAGCGGGCGCGGTGCAGCTTCTCGACAAACGATGGCGCCGGCGAACCGTCGGGGTGATCACCGGCTCGACTGCCGATACGGCGCAGCCGCTGCTCGCCTCGACCTTCTATCTCGCCCGCGCGCTCAGTCCATTCGCGGATGTCCGGCTTGCCGACCGCGGCTCGCCGGCCGAGATGGTGAACCAGTTCATCGAGCAGCGCCTGCCGATGATCATCCTCGCCGATGTCGGCACCATTGCGGGTGACGCGCGCGACCGCCTGACCCGATGGATCGACGACGGCGGCGTGCTGGTGCGGTTTGCCGGCCCGCGGCTCGCCGCCGCGGACGACGATTTGGTTCCGGTGAGGCTGCGCCGCGGCGGCCGCGTTCTGGGCGGCAGCATGAGCTGGGATCAGCCGCAGCAGCTTGCCGGCTTTTCGCGCGAAAGCCCGTTCAACGGCATGCTGGTGCCGAACGATGTGACGGTCAACAGGCAGGTGTTGGCGGAGCCCGATTCCTCCCTGTCGGACCACACGTGGGCGATGCTCGGCGACGGTACGCCGCTCGTCACGGCGGGGCGGAAAGGCAAGGGAATGATCGTGCTGTTCCATGTCACGGCGGACACGAAGTGGTCCGACCTGCCGTTGTCGGGAGCTTTCGTCGATATGCTCAAGCACATCGTCGGCATTTCCGGCGCAGCCGCCTCGACCGAGGCCAATGCGGCGACCGGGGCGCCGAGCACCGCGCGGGACGCGGTGCCGCCCACCCGCGTACTGGACGGATTCGGAAGTTTCGAGCCGCCGCCGCCGACCGCCCGTCCGATTCCCGCAGGCTATGCGGGGCGCGCCACCGGGGACAATCCGCCAGGGTTCTATGGCCCGCCGGAGGGTCTCGTCGCCGTCAACACGCTGGCGCCGGCCGACCGCCTGGAGCCGATCGACTTCAAGCCGCTCAATCCGCGCTTTGAATATTTCCGCACCACCGAGCCGCAGGACCTGCGCGGACCGGTCTTCATGACCGCGCTGGTGCTGCTGCTGATCGATGCGCTGGTGGTGTTCTGGCTTGCGGGCGGCATCTATCGGCTGCTGCCGCGACGCGGCATCGCGACGAGCCTGTTGATTGCCGGCAGCGTCGCCCTTGCGCTCGCCGCCACCCAGGGCGCCACGCGGGCCGCTGACGCCGCGGCCGAGCAGTTCGCCGCGCGATCGACGCTCGAAACCCACCTCGCCTATGTGGTGACGGGCGACACCGAGGCGGATTCGATCAGCAAATCCGGCCTGACGGGACTTACCACCTTCCTCGCCCAGCGCACCGCGCTCGAGGCCGGCGATCCGGTCGGGGTCGATCTCGAGCGCGATGAACTCGCCTTCTTCCCGCTCATCTATTGGCCGATCGTGCCCGGGGCCAAAAAGCCGTCGCCCCAGGCGCTGGCGCGCGTCGACGCTTACATGAAACAGGGCGGCACCGTGCTGTTCGATACCCGGGATGCCGTGCTGGCGCCGCCAGGCCCCGGCGGCGAGGCGCGCAGCCCCGGCATGCTGGAGCTGCGGGCGATCCTGTCGTCGCTCGACATACCCGAGCTGGAGCCAGTGCCGCGCGACCATGTGCTGACCAAAACATTCTTCCTGCTGCGCGATTTCCCGGGCCGCTTCACCACGGGCCAGCTCTGGATCGAAGCGCTCCAAAGCGCCAAGGACGAAGAGGAAGATGACACCAAGCGCCCGGCGCGCGGTGGCGACGGCGTATCCTCGATCATTATCACGTCGAACGACCTCGCCGGCGCCTGGGCGACGCGCCCCGACGGCCAGGCGATGCTGCCGCTGGTGCCCGGCGAGCCGCGCCAGCGCGAATTCGCGTTCCGCGCCGGCGTCAACATCGTGATGTACACGCTGACCGGCAACTACAAGGCCGACCAGGTGCATATCCCGGCGCTGCTCGAGCGGCTGGGGCAGTGATGAGTTACGAGGTTCACTGATGGGTTTCGGAATAACCTTCGCGCCGCTGGTGCCCAGTGAAGTGCTCTGGGCCGCGATCGCTGCAGCGATCGTGGTGGCGGCATTGCTGCTTGTGATCCAGAGCCGCGGCGCCTGGATCCGGGCGATTGCGCTCGCCTTCGCGGCGCTGGCGCTGGCGAACCCTTCGTTCACGCGCGAGGATCGCGAGGCGCTTGCCTCGGTCGCAGTGGTCGTCGTCGACAAGAGCCCGAGCCAGAACTTCGGCGACCGCGCCAAGCAGACCGAAGAAGCGCGCGCCTCCGTCACCCAACGCCTCGGCCGCATCGCGAACCTCGAGGTGCGCGTGGTCGAGGCAGGCCAGGCCGACGGCGAAACCGACGGCACGCGCCTGTTCTCGGCACTCGGCGCGGCGCTCGCCGACGTGCCGCCCGACCGCGTTGCCGGCGCGGTCTTCATCACCGACGGACGCGTGCATGACGTGCCGGCCGAGGTCGCGCAACTGGGCTTTACCGCCCCGGTGCATGCGCTGATCACCGGGCGGCCGGGCGAGCGCGACCGCCGCATCCAGCTGGTCAGCGCGCCGCGTTTCGGCATCGTCGGGCAGCAGCAAACCGTCGTGCTGCGGGTGGAAGACCAGGGCGCGCGGCCCTCCCCCGTTGGGCTCACCATCCGCCGCGACGGCGAGGTGCTCGAGACCCGCAACGTGATGGCGGGCGACCAGGTGCGGGTGCAGGTGGCGATCCCGCATGCCGGCCAGAACATCGTCGAGATCGAAGCCTCGGCCATGGACGGCGGCGAACTCACCACCATCAACAATCGCGCCGTGGTGGCGATCGACGGCGTGCGCGACAAGCTGCGCGTGCTGCTCGTCTCGGGCGAGCCGCATGCGGGCGAGCGCACTTGGCGCAACCTGCTCAAGTCGGACGCGTCCGTCGACCTCGTGCACTTCACCATCCTGCGGCCGCCGGAAAAGCAGGACGGCACGCCGATCAACGAGCTCTCGCTGATCGCGTTCCCGACCCGCGAGCTGTTCCAGCAGAAGATCAACGAGTTCCAGCTCATTATCTTCGATCGATATGCGCGGCAGGGCGTGCTGCCGATCCTCTACTTCGACAACATTGCGCGCTATGTGCGCGCCGGCGGCGCAGTGCTGATCGCGGCTGGCCCCGACTATGCGAGCCCGACGAGCCTCTGGCGCACGCCGCTCGAGAGCGTGCTGCCGGCCGAGCCGAGCGGGCGCACCACCGACCAGCCGTTCCGGGCCAAGCTTTCGGATCTCGGCAAGCGTCATCCGGTGACGCGCGGCCTTGAAGGCGCCGACGAGGATCCGCCGCACTGGAGTCGCTGGTTCCGCCTGGTCGACGCGCGCACCACCAAGGGCACCAACGTGTTGAACGGGCCCGACGGCAAGCCGCTGCTGGTTCTGTCGCGCGAGGGCGAGGGCCGCGTCGCACTCCTCCTGTCCGACCACATCTGGCTGTGGGCGCGCGGCTACGAGGGCGGCGGGCCGCATCTTGATCTCCTACGCCGGCTCTCGCACTGGTCGATGAAACAGCCCGATCTCGAGGAGGAGGCGTTGCGTATCTTGGTACGCGGGCGCGACATCACGGTGCAGCGCCAGACCATGGCCGACGCCGCCGAGGAGGTCACCCTGACGTCGCCATCGGGTAAGACGCGCTCGCTCGCGCTGACCGAGACGATGCCGGGCGTATGGCGCTCGACCATCGAAGCTACCGAGCTAGGGCTGTGGCGAGCGAATGACAGCAAGCTCGCTGCGCTCGCCAATGTGGGTCCCGCCAATCCGCGCGAGTTCTCCGAGGTGACCTCGACGCCGGATGTCGTCGCACCGCTCGTCAACGCGACCGGCGGCGCGGCGACGCGCATCGAGGATGGCTCAGGCGTGCACGTCCCGCGCCTTCTCGGCGTGCGCGGCGACACGTTCCATGGCGACGACTGGCTCGGGCTCAAGATCCGCGAGGCCAGCGTCGTGCGCGGGATCGGCGTCCTGCCGGTGTTCGCGGGCATGATCGGCCTTCTGCTGCTGATCGGCATCCTGGCCGCGACTTGGACGCGCGAAGGCCGGTAAACCGACCTTCGATGACGCGCGAAGGCCGACCACCGACCTTCGATGACGCGCGAAGGCCGACCACCGGCCTTCGAAGACATCATCGGTGCCGGCAATGGTGATCAGGCCAGCCGCCGGATTTGCTTCGCCGCCTCGACCATGTTCGCGAGCGACGGCTTGACCTCCTCCCATGTCCGCGTCTTCAGCCCGCAGTCAGGATTGATCCATATCTGCCGGTCAGACAAGCGCCGACGCGCGAGCGTGAGCAGGTTCACGATCTCGCCCGCCGTCGGAACCCGGGGTGAGTGGATATCGTAGACACCAGGCCCGATGTCATTTGGATATTTGTAGGTCCGGAATGCGTCGAGCAGCTCCATCTTCGAGCGCGATGTCTCGATCGAGATGACGTCGGCATCCATCGCCGCGATCGCGTCGATGATGTCGTTGAATTGGGCGTAGCACATGTGCGTGTGGATCTGGGTTTCGTCAGCCACTCCGGACGAGCCCAGTCGGAAACACTCGATGGCCCAGTCGAGGTAGTCTTTCCACCGCGCCCTGCGCAGCGGCAACCCCTCTCGCAATGCAGCCTCGTCGATTTGGATCATCTGCGCGCCGGCTCCTTCCAGGTCCATCACCTCGTCGCGGATCGCCAGCGCGATCTGACGGCATGCCGCGCTGCGGGCAATGTCGTCGCGCACAAACGACCAATTGAGGATCGTGACCGGCCCCGTAAGCATTCCCTTCATCGGCTTTTCGGTCAGCGATTGAGCGAACGTCCACCACCCGACCGTCATCGGCTGCGGGCGAGCTACGTCGCCGTACAGGATTGGCGGTCGCACGCAGCGCGAGCCATAGCTCTGCACCCAGCCGTGCCGAGTGAAGGCAAAGCCGGACAGCAACTCGCCAAAGTACTGCACCATATCGTTGCGCTCGAACTCGCCATGAACAAGCACATCAAGGCCGATGCGCTCCTGCCAGTGGACGGCGCGGGCCGTCTCGTCCCGCAGGAATGTGTCGTAGTCGACGTCACTCAGTGCGCCTTTGGCATGCGCCGCCCTGGCCTTGCGCACATCGGCGGTCTGCGGAAACGAGCCGATCGTGGTGGTCGGAAACGCCGGCAGAGCGAAGCGCTGTCGCTGAATCTGAGAGCGGACCGCGAAGCGGCTTCTGCGCCGGGCCATATCGGCGGTGACAACCGCCGTACGGGCAGCGACGGCGGGATCATGCACCTTCGGCGAACGCCTGCGCGCCTCGGCAGCGGCCGACGAAGCCGCAAGCGAGGCCTGCAATGCGGCGCGGCCACTAACCAGCGCCGTGCCGAGCGTCACGAGCTCGCTCATCTTCTGGTTTGCAAAGGCGAGCCAGCTCTTCAGGTCTGGGTCGAGCGCGTCTTCCAATTCGACATCAATCGGAACATGCAGAAGCGAGCAGGACGGCGCGATCTGCACACGATCGATCCCGCGCCTGGCGACGACAGGCTCAATGCAATCGAGAATCGCGGGCAGATTGGCGCACCAGACATTGCGGCCATCGATGACTCCGAGCGACAGTACCAGATCAGATGATGCCTTGGTGGCCACGACTTCAAGCTGCTCCGGCGCGCGCACGAGATCGAGATGCAGGCCTGCGACCGGTAGCGACAGCGCCGTATCGAGATTGTCGCCGATATCGCCAAAGTAAGTTGCCAGCATGATCTTCAGGCCGGGCACCTCCCGCGCTAGAAACCTATAAGCCTGTTGAAGCGCGCGCCGCCTCGCATCGTCGAGGTCGAGCACCAGGCACGGCTCGTCGAGCTGAACCCAGTCGGCGCCAGCGGCAGCAAGCCGGCGCAGCACATCGACGTAAACCGGCAGCAAACCTTCGAGCAGCGCGAATGTATCAAAGTCAGCGTCCCTACTCTTCGCAAGCCCGAGATAGCTGACAGGCCCAAGCAGCACCGGACGCGTCTGGTAGCCGAGGGCCTTCGCCTCCAGGTATTCATCCAATGGCTTGAGCGACGAAAGCACAAAATGTTGTTGCCGACCGAGCTCCGGCACCATGTAGTGATAGTTGGTGTCGAACCACTTGGTCATCTCCTGCGCGCCCGCGCAATGGGCATGACCTGCTCCAGCGTGATTGTCCACGCCGGCCTCATGGCCAGTGCCACGATCCGATCCGCGCGCCATCGCAAAATAGGTCGCAAGCGAAACCGGCCCGCCTGTCCAGCCATAGCCCTCCGGAATGGCACCGACCATGGCGCTCGTGTCCAGCACATGGTCGTAGAGCGAGAAGTCATTCGACGGGATAACGGTGACGCCAAGCGCCTGCTGGCGTGACCAGTTGGCGGCGCGGAGCGCCGACGCGGTTGTCAGAAGGGCATTCTCGTCGGATTTGCCAGACCAGTAGCGCTCAAGCGCGGTCTTCAGCTCACGGCGCGCACCGATGCGCGGCGTACCCAGTGTTGCGATAGGAAGAGTGGAGATAGACACGGCTTAAACCCCATCAGTTGGGGGCAAAGGCCAAGGCGACGCGACTGTCGAATGCCCGCGAGCACAAGGCCGCAGGATCGCAAGCGCACCACCGGGACACCCCGCCCGAGGACGTTCGACGTGTCGAGGCAGGTCTCCTGGCTTGCGGGTCACTGCCTCTGTCAGGCCTTCCCGGACTCACGCCCAGTGGCTCTGCTTGACGTTGGCTCACCGCTCACAGTTGCGGGGGCAGCGCCGGCATTGGCCCGATTCAACGATCGGTCCGCACCGGCTTCCCTCTTGGCTTCGGAGGGTCGAATGCTCCGAAGAACCTCAACGTCCAGCACTATGGGCGCCAGCCCACGGCGCGTCAAGTAAAATATAAAGAAATGCTTATGTCCTTATATGAATGTGGAAGCCCTTCCTAAGCCTTTTCCGATGAGCGCGCCGACGATCGCCGGCACCATGGCTTGAATTTCTGATCCGCAGGCTTCCTATGCGAGGTCCGCCAGCAACCCGAGCGACGCAAAACGAATGCACCCACTTGTCCATGGCAGAGCCGTTAACCACCTCGCGGTGGGCCAAAGCCGAGGCCACGCCATATGATGCTGATCGAGCATGACGCCAAGGAATTGCTAGCCGCGGTCGGCGTCCCTGTCCCCACAGGCATTCTCGCCACCACGGCCGACGTCGCGCTGCCGGCCTCGCTGGCCGCGCCCTTCATGGTGAAGGCGCAGATCCCGGTTGGCGGGCGTGGCAAAGCCGGCGGCATCAAGCGCGCGGAGTTTGTCGCGCAGGTGCGTCACGAACTTGGCGAGCTCCTTGGCAAGACCATCAAGGGCCAGACGGTTCATGCCTGCCGGATCGAGCAGTGCGTCGAGGGCATGGAGTGCTATCTGAGCGTGTCGCTCGATCCCACGCAGGGGCGCCTGCGCGTGCTTCTGTCATCGCACGGCGGCGTCGACATCGAGGCGCATGCGCAGCGCGGCGCGCTCCACTCTGCCGATGTCGCCTTCAATGAGCGCGAGGCCATCGCGGCGGCGAGCCGATTGGCGGACAGCATCGAGAGCCCGGCGCGTGAAACGATTGTCCACGCAGCCGAGCGGCTGATCGCGGAGTTCTTCGCCTTCGAGGCGACGCTGCTCGAGGTCAATCCGCTGTTCATTCGTCCGGATGGATCGTGGACTGCAGGCGACCTTAAGCTCGTGATCGACGACAATGCGCTCGTTCGACAGCCGCGCCTGTGCGATCTCATCCGTTGTCGCGCCGACACCTATCCGGAGATGGCGCTCAAGCTCAATCACGGTTTCGACTTTGTCGTCGTCGATCCCGACGGCGAGATCGGCCTGGTCACGACCGGCGCGGGATTGAGCATGCAGATGATCGACGAGCTCGAGGAGCGCGGCCATCCCGCCTTCAATTTCTGCGACATCCGCACCGGCCAGCTGCGCGGCGATCCCACGCGGCTCATCAACGTGTTCCAATGGATCGCGGCCGGGCGGAATGTTCGCTCTGTGCTGATCAACTTCTTTGCCGGCATCACGCATCTGGGTGAGGTCGCAAAGCTCCTCGTGACCGCCTTGGACGCGGTCCCCGAGCTGCGCGTACCGGTGACGGCGCGCCTGATCGGCAACGGCTATGACGAGGCGATCGCGGTCTTTGCCGCCGCCGGCCATCCGCTGCGGGTCGAGCCCGACCTCGATCAAGCGATTGAGCTCGCGCTTACCCCGTCGACTGGGGTTCAGCGATGACGGTAGCTACCGACGTGCCGTTTGTCGCGCCGGATATCGCGACCATCGTGCAGGGCATGACCGGGCGTACGGGCCGCCGCCACGCGCAGCTCATGCGCGCTTACGGCACCCGCATTGTTGCCGGCGTTTCACCTAAAAGCGATAGCAACCAGCTTGACGGCGTTCCGGTGTTCAAGACCTGCAGCGAGGCGGTTGCCGCGACCGGTGCGGTTGCGAGCGTCGCGATGGTCCCGCCGCTGTCCGTCTTAGACGCCATTCGCGAAGCGGTCACGGCCGGCATCAAGCTCATCGTCACGATCGCCGAAGGAATGCCGGTGCGCGACGCGGTCGCGGCGCTCGAGATCGTGCGGGCCGCAGGCGTGCGCTGGATCGGACCATCGACGCCGGGCCTCGCCATTCCCGGAAAGCTTAAGCTCGGCTTCCTTCCCGACGTGTCGCTCGCCCCCGGCCCGCTCGGGGTCATGGCCAAGAGCGGCACGCTCTCCTACGAAGTTTGCCATCGCCTGGTCGGCCGCGGGTGTGGGCAGAGCCTGTGGGTCGGCGTCGGCGGCGACCCGGTCAAGGGAACGCGCTTCGCGGATATTCTTCCGTTCATGCTGACCGATCCGAACACACATGGCATTGTGGTGATCGGCGAGATCGGCGGCGCCGAGGAGGAAGAGCTCGCGGCTGCGATGTCCGCGCAGAATTGCAGCAAGCCCATCTATGCCCTGATCGCCGGCCGCACTGTGCGCGAGGGCATCACCATGGGACATGCCGGCGCGATGATCCAGGGCGACGTTGGCACGATCGCATCAAAGACCGAAGCTCTCGCCGACGCCGGTGCGCATGTGTTCACGCGCATTCGCGATCTGGTCGACGCGGTGGCCAGAGGCGTCGGCAAAGCAAAAGGAGAAAAGGCGTGCAGCTGAGCTTGTCGGAGGACCAGCGTCGGTTCGTGCAGACCGTGCGCGAGATCACACAGAGCGAGTTCAAGCCGCGCGGGCTCAAGTACATGGACGGCACCTTCCCGTGGGAGAATCTGCGCGCGCTCGCCAGGCTCGGGGTGCTCGGCATGGCGGTGCCCGAAGAGTATGGCGGCCTCGGGCTGCCGGTGCTCGACACCGCGCTCGTCCTCGAGGAGATCGCGAAAGGCTGTTACGTCACCGCCATGGCGGTGCTCGGCGAGGTCGGCGTGCAGACCCGCATCATCGCGACCTATGCGCCCGAGCACATCCGCCGCCGCATCCTGCCGGCCGTGGTCAACGGCGACTGCATCCTGGCGATCTGCATGACCGAGCCCGATGCCGGCACCGATGTCGCGAGCTACAAGACCAACACCGACATTATCGGCGACCGGCTGCGCCTCAACGGGGTCAAGACGCTAATCAGCCGTGCCGACGAGGCCGGCATGTTCGTGGTCTTCACCCGGATCAACAAGCAGCCCGGGCGCGCCGGCATCGGCTGCGTGCTGGTCGAGAAGGATACTCCTGGTTTTTCTGTGAGCGGCAGGTTCCACACCATGGGTGGCGAAAACCTGCATGAGGTTCGCTTCGAGAATTGCGAGTTGCCGCTCGAAAATCTCGTGGTGCGCGACGACGGCTTCGTGCGCCTGCTCAGCGCCTTCAATACGCAGCGCTGCCTCAATCCCAGCATCTCGCTCGGGCTCGCGGAAGGCGCCTTCGAGGAAGCTGTTCGCTATGCGCGCGAGCGCCAAGCCTTCGGCCGTCCGATCGGCGAGTTCCAGGGCATGCGCTGGAAACTCGCCGAGATGTACAAAGAGATCGAGACCGGCCGCAGCATTCTCTACCGCGCCTGCGCGACCGCCAACCCATTCCCTGATCCGTACCTCGCGGCGGTCGCCAAGATCTTCTGCAACGAGATGGCGCTGCGCGTGACCAGCGAAGCCATCCAGGTGCATGGTGGCTACGGCTTCACTGATGAGTATCCGGTGTCGCGCTTCTATCGCGGCGCCCGCTACGGAACGCTCGGCGGCGGCACCTCGGAGACGCTGCGCGAGCTCCTGGGCAAGCGGATCATGGCCGGGCTCGACGCGAGCGACGGCATTCTCAGCCTCGGGGCGTTCTGACTAAATTAGCGCGCGGCTACTGCAGGACCTCTTCGGCCGCAGTCATCAGGTTGGTCGTCGGATTCTTGCGGCAGTAATCGCCAAGCTTCCCGGCATCGGTCTTGAGCTTGTCGAAGTCGACAACCGGGGGCTCGTCCTCGTCCGTGAAGAAGCCGGTGAGCCACATCAGGACCATGCTCACGGTCCGCTCCCCGCTGTCGAGGAACTGCTTGCAAGTCACCGTCGACAGATCGAGCTTCTGCGCCGCCGCGGGAGCGGACGCGCCAAGCGGCGCCGCGACGAGCGATATGGCAACCAGGATGGCGCTGATGGTTTTCACGATTAGGGTCCTCAATGATAACCCGGGCGCACAACGCTTTAACGCCGTAGGGGGCGGCGGTCAAAGCGATTGTACACCGTCACACTCGCGCTTACGCGGCCCCGATTGGTCCCCCAATACCGGCGCCTGCGTACAACAGTAGGGCCGAGGCCCTTGGCCGCCACATTCGTTGTTTTGTGTATTCGCCGCTCGGTTGGAAGTACAATCTCCTCACGGCCGCCCCTCAACTGTTGTCCATTTCACGAGGCCTTAGATCGGGAAACTCGTTTGATATGACGTTGATGCCATCGAGCAACATCGAGCCCATAATTTTGCCGACGATTCTCTTGTATTTTACAAATTGAACCTCGTTACACTCACCTTCGATTTCTGCAACAAACGAATCAAGTTCTCCGCCTTGCCTCACCAACATCCGCATCAGCTTTGCTCTGCCGTTTTGTTGGATGCAGGAACTCTCCAATCTTGGTATCAAGCAGACTGCCCGCTCTCCCATTCCGGCCGGAGCGGTCCCGACACGTCTTCGAACGCGCCCTCGACCAGCTCACACACCAGGAGCCGAGCCGGATCGACCGGGCCCGGCATGGTCACGCGGCCACGCGCCACGCGCTTGAACCCGCTCTTGCCGTAATAGGGCTCGTCGCCCACCAGCAAGACCAGGCGATGGCCTTTGGCCTTGGCTTCGGCAAGCGCGCGCTCGATCAGCACCTGCCCGATGCCGCGGTCGCGAAACGGCGGCTCGACCGTGAGCGGGCCAAGAAGCAGCGCCTTCGTCTCCCCGATGCGAACCGGGGTAAGCCGCACCGAGCCGACGAGCAGCGTGCCGACGCGGGCCGTGAAGGACAGATCAAGCGAATGGTCGCGCCCCTCGCGCAGCCGATAGGCGGTCTTGGCATAGCGACCCGGACCGAAGGTGCGCTCATGCAGCCGCTCGATGGCGAGCGCATCGTCGGCGATTTCCGTCCGGATGGTGAGTGAAAGGTCGGTCATCGTTTGGTGTTCAGGCGGACGGGGACCGCCACATGCGCTTTGCGGGACATGCGATTAGCATCTGGCGGAGCGCAGGTCTATTGCGGCTTCAGCACCGGCTCGGCCCTCGGTCCCCGCCCAAAAGGCAAGGGGCCAAGCTGCCAGCCCGGGCGGGCGGTGTGCAGGAGCGCCAGCACGATAAGCGCCGCGAACAGAAGATAGGACTGCGCCACATTGAACACCGTGGGCGCCAGAAGATTAGCGATCGGGAAGAAGTTGCTGATGACGACATAGCTCACCGCCAGCAAAAGGAGCCGCGTGCGATGGCCGATCACACTCGCGAGCAGCACGGCAAAAATCGGGAAGATAATGCCATAGTGGTGCTCCCAAGCGATTGGCGAAGCCATGGTGACGCTTAGCGCCATGGTGCAGAAATCGAATACGCGATCGGGATCACCCTCTTTGCCGCGTCGCAGCAGGGCCGCGGAGAGGATCGCGAGTGAGGTCGCGACCGTGCCAGTATAGATCCAAGCGTTGAACGGAGGAAAGCCGTTGTCGTCGAAGCCCAGGCTGTCGTAGTTCTCAGGATCGATCAGCGTCATCACGCGATTGAGCAGACCGTTGAAAGACTGGTTCGGATAGTAGACCTCACCATGCTGTGACAGGAACCAGAAGACCTGCAGGTAGTCTACGTTGTCGGTCCAGCCGAAGGTGGCGATCGAAGCAAGAAGCCCGAACGATCCGGCCGCGACGCATGCAAATGTGAAGCGCCACTCGCGTCGCAGCACGGCCCATAAGACGAACAGGCCATAATGCGGCTTGACCAGGCACATCAGGCCGACCAAGACCCCGCTCGACGCCTTCCAATTGGTAGCCCAGCACAATAGCGACAGCGCCAGCATGCCGTTGAGCCAGATCTGGATCTGGCCAAGCGTGAACGCCTTCACGATCGGATAGAACGTCAGCGCCAAGCCGAGTACGAGCACAGAACGCGCAGCGATGAGCGCAGTCGAGGACGGTCCCGGCAGGGTTTGGCGCAATCCGCGCTCGAGCAGGATTGCGGCCGAGACCGCCGACATCAGGATGAAAACCCAGCCCAGCACATCGTTGAGGGAAGCCAGCGCGAAGTCAGGACACTCCGCGGTTCGCACCAGCTCGGGACCGCCAAGCCAGAGCATCCCGGCAATCGCGAACAGCGAGGACGGCGGATATTGGAACTTGAGCCTTTGGTTGAAAAAGATCTCGGTATAGAGCGGCGTCGTATGCGGCGACTGGGCATATCGCAACGCATAGGCCATGATGCCCCAGGAATCGTCGCACCCTTCCGCGTGTAGGACGTCAGTTGTGTGATTAAGCACGGTCTCGCTGTAGTACTCCGGCGAGACCAGCCGCAGCACATTATTGAGCGCAAAGGCGTTGATGAGCAGAAATAGTGCAAGCCCCAAGGTCAACGCCAGCGAGGCGTTGCCGCGCGCACCTGTCGCCGTATCGCCCGCTGCGAGAACGCTCATTTTTGCGCGCTCCCGCATCGGATGAACGTGTTCCGATGCAGCAGGGCTCCCTCCTCACACTTCATCCGCCCAACCTAGCCTGCGACAGGCGGCCATGACCGTCAATTGGAGATTTGGCGCCTGTGCTTATTCATACAATCGCACCAATTTGCACGTTTGCCAGCAAACGCGGGTCCCATCTGCGAGTTCCATTCCTACATGATCCGCACATCAACCCTCGGAGCAAGCAATGGGTCTTCTGGTCGACGGGGTCTGGCAGGACGAGGAGCAAGCTGTGCGCACGCAGGACGGGCATTTCGTGCGTCCCATCACCCGCTATCGCAGCTGGATCACGCCCGACGGCAAGCCCGGCCCGAGCGGCAATGGCGGCTTTGCGGCCGCGCGTGGACGCTACCACCTCTACGTCGCGCTGGCGTGCCCCTGGGCGCATCGCACCGTGATCATGCGGATGCTCAAGGGACTCGAGGACGCGGTGTCGATGTCGGTAGTGGAGCCGCTCTACGGGCCGCACGGCTGGACATTCGGCACGATGCCGGGCGCCACACCTGACACTGTCAACGGCAAGACCGAGCTTGCCGAGATCTATCTCCTCGCCGATCCGCGCTTCACCGGCCGCGTCACCGTGCCGGTGTTGTGGGACAAGGAGCGCCGCACCATCGTTAACAACGAGTCGGCCGAGATCATCCGCATGCTCAATTCTGCGTTCGGCCGCTTCACCAATGTCACGACGGACTATTACCCGCAGGCGCTACACACGGACATCGATCAGATCAACGCGCTCGTCTACGGCACCGTCAACAACGGCGTCTATCGCGCGGGCTTTGCGAGCACCCAGGCGGCCTATGACGACGCGTTCACCAAGCTGTTCGCGACGCTCGACCAGATCGAAGAGCGGCTCTCACACCAGCGCTATCTCGCCGGCGCGGTCATCACCGAGGCGGACTGGCGGCTGTTCACGACACTGATCCGCTTCGATGCGGTCTACTACGTCCATTTCAAATGCAACTTGCGCCGCATTATTGATTACCCGAACCTGTCGAACTATCTGCGCGAGCTCTATCAAGTGCCCGGCGTCGCCGCGACCGTGAACATGAACCACATCAAGACCCACTACTACGGCACCCACAGACATTTAAATCCGCGCGGGATCATCCCGCGCGGGCCGTTGCTCGACTTCACCGCGCCGCATGACCGCGGACGCTTCCCAGAGTGATGCTGTCACTTGCCACTCACAGCCTCGCCGTCATCCGCAAAAGCCTTGGCACCGAGCCGGCGCGCATGAGCACGCAGATCGGCTGGCCAGGACGCCGTCAAGTCGACAAAGCGCTGCTGCTGTCCAGCATAGAGCGCCCGCGCCGCCTCCTCGTAGTGCGGCAGGTTTCCGGCCATCGCCATCATGAAGCGATCCGCCGCCTCCTGCGCTCGGCGCACCACGACGCTGCCAGCTTTCGCCACGCGCGCCGCCTCGACCAGCTTTCGCAACGCCACGGATGCCCCACCCGGCTGGCCGGCTAGCCACTCCCAGTGCCGAGGCAGAAGCGTCACTTCACGCGCCACCACGCCAAGCTTCGGACGCCCCGGCCGCCGCACCGAAGCCGCATCATCGCTTTCGGGTCCACCAAGCCGTGCCAGCACGTCTCGATCGGAGCCCCGTAGATCAAAGTCGACCTGGCGCCCGGATTCGTCATCAAAGATCAGCACAGCCCCGTTTGGCTGCGCTTTGAGCAAAGCCCGGACGGCCAGTGCCACCTGACCATAGGACCCTGACGCCATCTGGCGGTCCGCATGAAAGGCCGTACAGGTGCGGGAAGAACTGTCCACGTTAGGACCCTCCAATCCAAAAATAATAATACCCGGATAAAATTGTGCAGGCAATATACCCGGGTAAAATTATTCCGCGGCCAGGTCCGAAGACGACAAGGCCCGCGTGGGCAGATGCCACGCGGGCTCTCGTCTGTGCGTCTCGCGCCCCTTAAGCGTCTGGCGACTTCAAGCGTCGCACGACCGGGCCGCGAGCTGGAGGATCGACTACTGCGCGAAGCAGTAGAACAGGCCGTTGCCGCCGGTGGCGACGAGGTCGGGCTGGCTGCAGCTGCGCGACATGTGCGACGACACCCAGGACTTCTGGTAGACGGTGTCGGCGATGCCTTCGCGATCGACGTGACCGAGCATGGCGCTGCCGAAGGTGCTGCTGCTCCAGTTGTTGCAGGTCAGGTTGAGGTTACCCGCGAACGCTTTTCCGTCCAGGTCGGAGCCGGTCAGCATGTCGTGCATGTTTGGCGTGTCACCGCGCATCTTCACCAGCTCGCCCTTCTCGTTGTAGGCGTTGGCGCGAATGATCTTGTTGTTGTCGCTGTGCAGATCGGCAACGCTGGTGGCGATCACGGTGCCCTTGGCGTTCTGCCACGGGCCGTTGCCGATGCGATCACGCGCGTTGACGGCGCCGCCTTGCGCGGCGGCATTCGTGCTCAGATAGGCGCGCCAGGTCTTGCCGCCCGCGCCCGCCGCTTGGGCAAGCTGCTGGCAGTGCGCATCAGCGCCCGCAAGCCCGCCAAGGTCGGCGCCCTTGCCAGGGCCGGCGCTGGTGATGAAGAAGGTCATATTGTTCTGCGCCTGTCCGCTTCCGGTGAGTGACAGGGCCATCAACGCCGCCGAGGCGAGCACGCCCAAACGAATCGCTTTCTTCATTGGAGTCCTCCATTCGAGATTGGCTCGTTCGAGCCATTGAGCCGTACCGTCATGGTGCGACATGGTTGCGACAAGTCGGTGGTTCGACAAATTGAGTTGAGTGACATGAGTTGTGCTGCAGCGCGCCAGCAGGCGGACAGCACAGTGCTGCCCGCCATCTCAGGCGCAAGGCCGTGCTATTGCGCGAAGCAGTAGATCAGCCCGTTGCCGCCGGTGGCGATCAGGTCAGGCTGGCTACAGCTGCGCGACATGTGCGCGGCGTTCCACGAGCGCTGGAACACGGTGTTCTGCCCGCCGCGGCGGTCGATGTGTCCCACCGTGGCGCTGCCGAAGGTGCCGCTCGCCCAGTTGTTGCAGGTCAGGTTCATGTTGCCGGGCCAGGCCGTGCCGTCCATCTGCGAGCCGGTCAGCACGTCGTGCCAGTTCGGCGTCATGCCGAAGCCGGCCACCGTGGTGCCGCGCTCGGTCAGCGAGTTCTCGGCGCCGAGCTTGTTGTTGTCGCTGTGCAGGTCCTCGACACTGGTCGCGATCACGGTGCCCTTGAAATTCTGCCAGGGGCCCTTGCCGATGCGGTCGCGGGCGTTGACCGGGCCGCCTTGCGCACCCTGGTTCGTGCTCAGATAGGCACGCCAGGTCTTGCTGCCGGCGCCGGCCGCCGCCCCGAGCTGCTGGCAATGCGCATCGGCGCCCGCGAGTCCACCGAGATCGGCGCCCTTGCCGGGCCCGGCACTGGTGACGAAAAACGTCATGTTGGGTGCTTGAGGCGCCTGCTGCGCCTGCGCGCTTCCGACGAGCGCGGCAAACGCCACTGACGCAACCATTCCCATACGCAACTTACCGGTCATTTCGATCCTCCCAATGATCGTGGCTCACCATGAGCCGCAAGCCGCACGCTTCAAGGGCGGCTCTGACGCGCAAATTAGCACGAAATTTATGCTGGGCGAGGCCCCCTCAAACCCTGTGTCGCACCATTATGTCACATCCTTGCGACCCTACCAGCGCTCGCTGACGGGCGCCCCGCCCAAGACCTCGATGATACGGGCACGCGTTGCAGCGGTTGTATCGCTCGGCAGCTCGTCGAGCGGAAAGAAGCCATGGGCGACGATCTCGTGATCGGGCACCGGTGCTCCGATTTGCCGGAAGTCCTCCACTACGAACACCGCCACGTGGTCGCGGCGGGAGACCCGCTCATTGAAAAAAATACCGTGCAGCCGGGGTGGTGCCGTAGGCTCGATATTGGCCTCCTCCCGCAGCTCTCGAATGAGTGCATCAAGGAGCGTCTCGCCGGGCTCGACCCCGCCGCCCGGCAGGTGCCAGCCCCGCACGTAGCTGTGCTGGACCAGGAAGACCCGCCGCTGGTCGTCGACCACGAGCGCTCGTGCCCCGAGCGTGAGACCCCGGGCAAACCGCCAGTAGGCGTGCAGCACGAGCCGGATCAGCGGCTCAAGTGCGCAGCGAACCGATTTGAGGGCGGCCTTCATCCCCCGAATTCCCCTCTGCGCTTCCTGGTTTGACGGCGTCGTGCAATGAGGCCAATCCCCTTGGTTGTCAAAGACCCTGGACTGTAGTTTAGAAGCCCTCTAATTTCTTCCTTCCCAATGCGAGGCCGACGTGAAGCGCTTCTCCGACCTCACCGAGCAGGAAATTCTCGCGCTCGCAATCAGCAACGAAGAGGAGGACAGCCGCATCTATCGCGGCTTTGCGGAGGGCCTGCGAGAGCAATATGCCGCCTCCGCCGAGGTGTTCGACGAGATGGCGGACGAGGAGGTGCGCCATCGCACCATGCTGTTCGACCTCTACCGGTCGAAGTTCGGCGACTACCTGCCACTCATCCGGCGCCATGACGTCAAGGGCTTCATCCACAAGAGGCCGCTCTGGCTGGTGCGTCCGCTTGGTATCAAGGATGTACGCAAATATGCCGAGGACATGGAGTTCGAGGCTGCGCGGTTTTATCGTAGGGCGTCAGAGACGACTCGCGATGCCTCCACGCGACAGCTCTTGTTGGAGCTCGCCGAAGTCGAGGATCAACACGAAGGAATCGCCCACCGGCTGGGTGAGCAGATCCTGACCAAGTCCGCACGCGCCAAGGAGGACGAGACCGCGCGGCGCATGTTCCTGCTGCAATACGTGCAGCCGGGGCTGGCCGGCCTGATGGACGGCTCGGTCTCGACACTGGCACCGCTGTTCGCCGCGGCGTTTGCCACTCACAATACCTGGGAGACGTTTCTGGTCGGGCTTGCCGCCTCAGTCGGTGCTGGCATTTCGATGGGATTTGCGGAAGCGCTCTCCGACGACGGCTCGCTCACGGGCCGCGGCGCTCCCTGGATCCGCGGCACGGTCTGCGGCCTGATGACCGCGCTCGGCGGCCTCGGCCACACGCTGCCTTACCTGATCCGCGACTTCTGGCTGGCGACTGTGCTCGCCCTGGTCGTGGTGGCGGTCGAGCTCACGGCGATCTCCTATATCCGCTACCGCTTTATGGACACGCCGTTCCTGTCCGCCGCGTTCCAGGTCGTGATCGGGGGCACGCTGGTCTTCCTCGCCGGCATCCTCATCGGCAGTTCATAGTTGATGCGTTAGAGTGTTCCGATCTTTATCGACGCAGGCATCATTGGTGAGCACGGAATTCGATCTCGGCACGGCGGGACTCCCTCTCCCCATCGGGGAGAGGGCGGGGGAGAGGGGGAACCAACTTCTCGATCGTACCCCCCTCACCCCACCCCTCTCCCCTGCGGGGAGATGGAGCAGGCCGCAATCGCGGCTCGATCCATGCTCTACCTCCAGCGCGGAACATTTCTGAATGGCGACTTTCGTGCTGGCGCATCTGTCGGACCCGCATCTTGCGCCGCTTCCAACGCCCAGCCTGTTCGAGCTCATGGGCAAGCGCATCGGCGGCTTCATCAACTGGCACAAGCGGCGCCGGCATTTCCATCTCGCCCCCGTGCTCGACCGCATTGTGGACGATCTGAAGGCACAGACCGCCGACCACATCGCAGTCACCGGCGACCTGGTTAATCTTTCGCTTCCGGCGGAATTTCTGCACGCCTACTCGTTCCTTACACGACTCGGCCCCCCGCAGGATGTCACCGTCGTGCCTGGCAACCACGACACCTATGTGTGGTCCAAGCGGCGCCACCCGGAGCGGCATTGGGCCGACTATATGCGTGGCGACGCCATGCCGGCCGATGCAGCGCCGCGGTTTCCATTCGTGCGCAGACGCGGGCCCGTCGTCTTGATTGGAGTTAGCACGGCGGTTCCAACGCTAGCATTTCGCGCCACCGGACGGCTCGGCGCCGCGCAGCTCGCGCGGCTTGCGGCTCTCCTCGACGAACATGCCGGCACGTTCCGCGTCGTGCTGATCCACCACCCGCCGCAGACCAAGCCCGAATGGCGCGACCGCCGGCTGATCGACGGCGACGCGTTCATCGCCGTGCTGAGAAAGCACGGCGCCGAGCTCGTACTGCATGGTCACGAGCATCTTGACCTCGTGCGCTGGTTCGACACGCCACAGTGCAAGGTGGCAGCTATCGGCGTGCCATCGGCCTCGGGCGCCGTCGGCTGGAAATACGACCCCGCC
>Ga0137409_10001514_pt1 | contig 25120 bp, 25 predicted proteins | sample CZODoug1_16funga_FD_122059 | JGI IMG/M metagenome (GOLD analysis project Ga0137409, IMG submission 122059) | Vadose zone soil fungal communities from Angelo Coast Range Reserve, California, USA - CZODoug1_16fungal (Hybrid Assembly) | ecosystem: Environmental > Terrestrial > Soil > Vadose zone...
TTGGCGCCGGCGACGCTGTGATAGTTCATGAATACGCCCGACGTCGTACCTCCAGATGGGTAAGCGCTTCCGTCTGCCTTCATCAATGAGGCGTTGAGCTCTGCGTTTGTGGGGTTGGTGGTATTCGTGCCCAGGCCATCCAGAACCGCGCGCTTCTGACTAAAATCGTTAACCGGCAACGGCACGGTAGGCTGTCCGAGATTGAAACCTCCCTGGAAACTGGGTTTGATAGTTTGGCTGCCGACCTTGTAGCTGGAGGTCGCAGATTGATAACAGTTCGAACCGAACCAGTAGTCCGCTTTGGTGTTCGCCTGTCCGACGGCATCAGTGAAGATATAGGAACCTGTCGTAAACTGCCATGCGCCATTAGTGAACATCGGGCCGGTCATGGTTCCGGGAACGAGCGGACCGAGGCACGGAGGATAGTTGTCGATGAACGCGCCGAACGCAGCGAAACTCACGTTCGTCGTGTTGGCAGCGCCCGTAATGTTGAACGTCATACTTCCTTTTTCGGAAACCGTCGCCTGCTGTGTGGCTTGAGATTGACCGGTTGACGTCAAGGTGTAGTTGTAGACGTAGCTGTATCCCGTGGGATTGTTACTGGCATCACGGGACGTTACAGTCGGCGAACCGGTTGCCAAAGTGAAGGTCGCATTCGAGAGCTTGAAACTCTCCGGCCAGGAAGAAGCTGCATATCCTGCCCGCAAGGAAGTGTAGTTCGTGTACTGGGTGCTCAAGAAAGTCGTTGCAGTCGACGCCACCAGATTGGGATCCGCAAGCGGCGGTACAGCAAAAGTTGACGGCACCTGCAGGACGACCTGATTCGTCAATTGAGCGCGCGCGACGTTTAATCCGGAATCCGCGGCGTAAAAACCGCCGCGAAAGTTCCGGTAGTATCCGGTAATGAACAGGTCTGAACTCACGGAAAGGTACATCACCAGTCCCAGCGCAGTCGAGAGGGAAAGCAGCAGCAGCGTGATAACCAGCGCCACGCCGCGCTCGTTCTGGTGTGAGGTCAGGAAAGACTTATTATTCATTGATTGTTCCTTCAGTCGTTCATGCTCATGTTGCGTGGATTGACCACGATCGACATGCCTTCAACCTGATACGGACCCTTATCGAAAAGATTTCGGAAGCGATAGTCGGGATTGTTATTGGGTGTAGTTCGTGCGATCAGCGAGATCCGCAGGGAACGGACGAGCGTAAAATTCCAGGCCTGATCTCCCGTCGCATTGTTCTTATACTTCGACGCGTCGTACTCGTACTCTGTATTGACGGTATCCGTAGCCTTGTTCCAAATCGTTGCGCCTACCTTGAACCCGATGATCTGATCCATCACCGTCGATGTCGCCCCGTTTATCGTTCTGGTCAATTTCGGATTCCCGGAATTCGATGAATCGACCTGATAACTGACTGGAGCCAGCTTGATGATCCAGTCGCCGCCGCAAAACTGAGCTCCGAAATTATTGGGTGTCGGACACGTCAGATCGTCGCATGCGGTGATATCCAGAGGATCGTTGGCCAGCGTGTTGGTCCCGTTGGCCCGCGTTGCGTTGAAAGTGAACCTCACCGCGCTGCCTACGACGGCGGGGTTGGCGGTTAGCTTCACGGAAGTCATGGTCTTGGCGCTCGATGAGAGGAACAGCACCTGATCACCGGTCGCGTATTTTGCCGCCGTCTGAGCGAGCGTCAAACCCGCTGCCGCTTGAGCATACGCAGTCCCCGAGGATGTGTCGGAGCAATTGGTCACTGCGGCCCCGCCGGTGCTGTCCGTGCTGTTGACCGGGGGAAAAGTGGCTGGATCTGCGCCGGAAATGATGTTTATTCTGTCGAAACAGCTCGCTGTGTAAGCAAAGGTGGTGGAATTGTAACAGGATGTTCCGGACGCGACGATATTGTTCATGACCGTGACGCCTACCGGCCATGCCGGAATATTCGCTCCCTGGAAATAGGCCGTGCCGGCATTCGAAACATCCATTTGAAGTTGCGCCGTCGCATTACGCAACGCGATGTTGATGCCCACCAGGCCTTGTTGCCGCAGGAACGCGGTCTGTTCCTTGGAGAACAAGGTGAAGGCTGCACTCGTGATCGTTAAAAACATTCCCATCGCCAGCATTATTTCCAGCAGTGAAAATCCGGCTGAACGGTGTGAACACGTCGGGACTGGTTTCATTTTTTTCATGGCCTCACTATGCTCATTTGAAAGGTCATCGGCGGCTTCTCGCTCGACTCTGTAATAAGAACGGTGATTCGCCGAACGCCGGTCGCGGGTGTGTTCCCTTCGATGATCCAGCGGCGATGAAATGTTCGACCTGTTGGCGGACTCGTGCTGGTCGAGGCCTGGACAATGCCGTTCGGAGAGTGAACCGTCGTCGTATACGTCGTCGATGTTCCGGACACGGACGAGACAGTTTCAGCGAAACAACCGTCCGAGGCGTCCGCGCAGACGGCAGTGCCGTTCGTGACGCTCGGGTAAACATCATCGTAGTAATTGACACTGGCTGACGCTCCCCCGAGGCAGGTCGTCATTTGGGTAATATCGCTTGTTAAGCTGCCGATCGTGGGGCTGCCGGTCGGGAGACAGATGTGCGGATCGTCATTATCCCATCGGTTGAGGTCTTCTAACTTTTCAGAAGTCAACACCGCGGCCGTACTCATGTCCTTGGACCGCACAGATCCGGTCATCATCTTCGCGACCAGGAAAGCTGCCGAGAGCAAGCCTACTGAAAGGACAAAAGTCGCGACCGCGACCTCGATCAGAGTAAAGCCTTTTCCGAGATTATTAAGTGACTGTGACATCACCCACCCCCGAAACTGTGACTGTTTTTGTCGTTGATCCATTAGTGATTGTGAAACTCAGCGTGCCCGTTGTCGCCTGAACTGTTCCGCCGGGAAAAAACTCCAATGTCGTCGTCGGCGTCATCGAGATGCCAGTTGTTGTCGTCCATAGAACGGAACCGCCGACGTTGGAAAAAGTCGTCGCGGGAGGCACCTTGCTCAAAATCTGGTAGCTGTCGCTGCCCTGAGTAAATGTGATTCTGTGGTGATAACCCTGCATGATGGCCTGATAACGCGCGGCCTGGATCGCGCCGGTTGCGGACGACACGGCCGAATTCAGCTTATAGGCAGCCAACGCCGTCTTGGTTGCGGGCAGAGCGACAGCAGACAGAACTCCAGCGATCAGAAGCACGAAGGTCATTTCCAACATGCCCATACCGGCTTCGCCGCCGAAGAGTCGTCGTCTTGTCGCTGTCTCCGAGTTTGCAGTGTCCATGTTTACCTTTCCGCGCAGATTCATACTCTGGCTGCTTTGGCACGTGACAGACCAAAAATGAGCTGCGAAATAACCTCAAGCCTTGGTTGTAGTTAGCGGAAGGGCTCCTGCCGGTTCCGGAAGAATTTCTACTTTGTTGACGCAAAACTGCCCACTTCCTTGACGGAAGGAGCGATAGGAGACTGGCTGCACGCTTTCTTCCAAAAGGAACTATGACGAGGTGAGATCAGACTGTGGACTAGGTTTTCGGCTTGCCCAGCATCATTGCACGTTTCTCGGTATCAGTTGCACAAATCCGATCTTGTGGTTCCCATCCGTGAATTCACGTCTGGGACCCAGCCGGCAATTCGTTTTCAACCATGCGCTGAATTCCTGGTCGTCGGCAGTGAATCGTTCCAGCGCAGCCAGGTCAAACCAGAGGCGCTTGCCGGTTGCATACGCGGCATCCATCGTCTGCTCGATATCTCCAATCCATGCGCGTTCCCATAATTCCTTCCACTTCACCTGCGGGTTGAAGTACTGAATCGTCCGATTGTCGGCGGCATGGACATCCCAATACACGACAGTGCCGGCAGGCCATGACTTCTGGAGTCTGTTCGCAATCTCCAGCGTCGGGTTGGCTACGGATTGCGCGTATGGATAGATGTGAAATCCAAGGTTCCAGAGAAACAGAATGGCCCCCGCGAGCGCCAGGCGATAGTGGCGTTCGGGCGCGACGGGTATGAAGGTCGCAGCAAGCATCAGCAGGGCAGGTAAATAGAACAGCCGGTAAAACGTATTGTGGGGAAGCCAGACGAGGAGAAACGCGGCATAAATGCCGATCCACACCAGCGTCATCATTGTCGTTCGGGCGATGCCGGGATCTCCGCTATGCAGTTTGAGTTTGGCCCTTCGCAAACGGATCGCAAGAATCGTGGCCAGCGCAATAAGGCTTGCAGTCGTCAGTGCCAGAAATGGATTCCATACCGCTCGCACAAGAGCGAGGCGTCCACCAACAACCAGTTTCACGTGTCCGGCAATCGAGGTGACTAAGTTTTTCCAAATGGAAAAAGAGAAGCCGGCATCCTGCGAATACGAAGTGACCCACTGCGAGAAGGGCGCCAGATGAAATGTTCCGGACTGCGCAATGTAAGCGGCGGAATAGAAGCCGACGGTAATCACTGCTGCCGTGATGGAGTATTGCAGAATCGCAACAATTTTCTGTCGGGAGGTCTGATTGGGTTCTTTCCACCAAAGCGCCAGGATCAAAACAGGCACAGAGAACGCGGCCAGTTGATGTAACAGCATCGCGCATGCCTGAACACAACCGAGAATGACAGGGTGGGTCTTCTTGCCCGGGGATACCAGAAGTAGTGCAAGAAGAACGAAAAAGATGCTGGGAATGTAGCTATCGGCGTCGGTGGAGAATTTCCACCAGGTCGCTGAAAACGCCAGCGCCAGCGAGAGGCATGCGGCGACGTACGATGATCCGAAGGTACGGAGGAGCACGTGATAAAAGACAGCGACAGCCGCGGCTCCGAAAAACGAATTGATGACTTGCAGCAGATCGAGCGCCCGTACCCCAGGCAGTACGCCTTGAGTCGTACGCCATGCGACAAATCCCAGTGGGCCATATAGCAGGTGGTTCTGATGGAGCAGCGGTTGAGTTTCCGAATGCTCAATGGCATTCGACAACCCGATGCCATCCCAGTAGTAATTCTTCGTTGGCAGCAGAAGATAGATGAACAGCACGCCGGCAAAAATCAAGCCGGTGTCAGTCAACCGTGATACGAAGACGCTTGTTGATCTTGCCCTTGTTCTCATAGCCGACAACCTTGATGCGGCCGACCTCGCTCGTGTTTGCTACGTGTGTACCGCCGTCGGCCTGAAGATCGAGTCCTTCGATGTGGACGATGCGGACTTCCGCAATGCCTTCGGGCAGAAGGTTGATCTTCGTGCGAATGAGGTCGGCGATCTGGAAAGCTTCTTCTCGCGGGATGATACGGACACTGATGGGACGCGCAGCGTCGATTTCGCGATTCACCCGGGCCTCGATATCCTGACAGAAGTCCGGCGAGAGCTGCGCGAGCTCGAAGTCCATTCTCGCTTTCAACGGTTCCATGTTGCCGCCCGTGACCTGACTTCCAAAGTCCCGGAAGATCACGCCGCAAAGAATGTGCAGAGCCGTGTGCGTGCGCATGAGCGCATATCTCCGGTCCCAGTCGATCGCGCCCCGAACCTCGGTTCCGCGCGGCGGTAGCGGCCCTTCCAGCATGTGAATCACACCGAGTCCATCTCGCTTCACGGAAACAACGCGCGCCTGCTCAGAGCCCCAGATAAGGACGCCCGTGTCGGATGGCTGGCCGCCGCCGCCCGGATAGAAGGCCGTGCGCGAGAGAATAACGTTATTCTGCTCCGTGCCCTCGACCAGAGAGGAAAACTCTTTGCGGTAGGAATCCAGAGGATACAGAAGCTCAGTCATTCATGTATTGAAAAGGGGACTGCCGCAACTCTATTTGCCCACCATGTGGGGACGGTCTTTTTCGTTTTCACAGATACTTTCTATGAGCTCGGTGTCAGCGTACAAATCGAAGGGTATGGTCACTGTCCAGGGTTTGGTGTATGCCTTCGGATCGTCGAACGTGATCTGGATATCCATATGTCCGAAGTCCCGGCGCTGAACCCGTTCAGTGACGCGCAGGGCTTCGCTGTGAGGATGTCCGGGATCATCGAGCCAGCTCTTATCGTTGAAACCGACGGTCTCGGCGACCAGCGTATCGCCTTGCCACTTGCCAACGGAATATCCGAACCAGCTTTCAGTGGTTTCCGGAGGAAAGCCGCGGCCGTCGGTGAAAATCTGCCGAAAGTGATTGAACTCCTCATAGAGGATCACGACAACGCCCGGTGTCTGGACGATCTTGAAAGGAGAGTTTCGAACCACCATCCCATCCGGAATACCGTGAGGGATGCATCGTTCTGAAGGTCTGCCTTTCCCCAATACATCGACTCGTTCCTTATACAAAGCGGCTGTCCAGGGCTGGAAGGGAGGTTCTCCCAAATCCGCCGCGATGTTTTGGAGGTATTTACCGCTCGATACTCTCCAGATGCCGGTCAAGTCCGGCTTACCATCCGGTGTCTTCGGCGCAGGCGCCGTCAGGTTTGGTTTGCCATCGGGCGTCCTCGGAGTATTCGGCAGTGTCAGGTTCACCCATTGAGCTGCGGCGCCGCAGCTCGCCATCAGAACTATGGCAACAACGAGTCCAACGGTGCGCATTACTCTCCTTTACTTGCCGACCAGATGCTCGAAGTCCCGTTCGTTTTCGCAGACGGATTCCATCAATTCGTTGTCGGGAAACAGTGCGAACGGAATACTGACTTTCCAGCTTCGCGTATACGCTTTGGGATCATCGATGGTGATTTCGTAATCCAGGTGCCCGAAGTCGCGGCGCCGGAAGCGTTCGATGGAATGATACGCGTCGCTGTGCGGATGGCCGCCGTCGTCGAGGTACGTCAGGTCGTTGAAACCCACGCTATCGACGACGAACGTGTCGCCTTCCCACTTGCCGATCGAATAGCCAAGCCATGTCGGATTTGTTTCCTTCGGGAAACCGCGGCCATCCGTAAAAATCTGTCGAAAGTGACCCTGGTTCTCGTGAAGGATCACGGTAACACCCGGCGTCTGGATGATCTTGAAAGGAGTGGCCGGCACGAGCATGATGTCGGGTACTCCGTGGGGTAAGCAGCGCCCGGAAGGCCGGTCCTTACTGTTGTTTTCCTGCCGTTCCTTGTATAGCGCTTCCGCCCATGGCTGGAAGGGGACCTGAACTCCAGCGGCCGCGATGTTCGCCAGGTATTTGCCGTCCGGGTTTCTCCAAATCCCTGTGAGGTCCGGCTTGCCGTCCGGAGTTTTCGGTACAGGCGCCGTGAGATTAGGATTTCCATCGGGCGTGCGTGGAGTGTTCGGAAGCGGCACGTTTACCCATTGGAGAAAGAGAATCGCGATTGCGGTTGCTGTCAAATTCATAGGAATTTGTGGCGACGGTAGCACCTTTCTGGCTGGTTTGCAAAGATTGCGGAGCGGCTCTCCACAGGTGATGTTTTACTTGTTGACGTTCTTCGTCAACTCGAATGTCCGCGAGACAATCGGCTGTGCGGCCGCCAATGAATTCGGTGTTGACGTGAGCAGGTTCGTCGTCAACGAATTCTGTGTGGCCGACAGCTCCGCTAAAGACTTTTTCAGATTTTCGTCCTGGCTTTCGTTGATCAGGTTGTGGAGCTTGTTGTAGTAGTCCATCGAATGATCTCGTGCCAGCCCATAATTCTGACGGGACAGCTCCAACAGCATGAGTGCAGCGGCATCTCGTACGTCGCCCAACTGAAGCTGTAGTTTCAGGGTATCGATCGTCTTCTTTGGATTTTCCAACTGTGTTTGAAGTTCGCGGTTCTTCAGGTATTCAGGAACAAATCCCAGAAGGAAACCGATGATCAGCAGAACGACCCAAAGCGTAATGTGGACGCGCATCATCTTCATCGACGGGACCTCAAGGACATTTTAGCCGCGGATCGGAGGTAATTCGGGGACAGACGCATAAATCACCTAATTACGGTTAAAAGACCGTTGATTCGTAATTAGGTGATTTATGCGTCTGTCCCCGAATTACCTCTTGGTCAGATTTCTATTTTTGTTCTGCCTTCTTCTCTTCCGGTTTCTTTGGTTCGCCAGGCTTGCCTCCCAGTTCCTTGATCAGGGTGACCGTTGTGGGGTGCGGGTCGCGGGGGGCTCCGGTGGGGACTTTGCCCATGGCGATGTCGAGTGGGGTCAGGCCGGCCTTGGTCTCGGCGTCGAGTCTGGCGCCTTTTTCCACGAGGAATTTCACGATCGAATCCACGCCGCGGAGGGCGGCGCCGTGGAGAGCCGAATCGCCGTTATCCATGGCGGCGTCCACATCGAGCCCGAGTTCAGCGCAGAGCTTGACGGCCTCAAGGGCTTCGCTATCGCTGCCCTTGATTTTGTCACTCCAGCTCACGCCGGCCGCGACGCTCAATGCGGTGAGACCGTTCTTATTGGAGAGTTTCGGGTCGGCTTTGTTCTCGAGCAAGAGCTTCATGACTGCGACGTCGCCGCTGCGGGCGGCCCGCATGAAAGCGGTCGCGCCGGCGCTCATGGTGCGGTCACCGGTGTCTTGCGCGACCTTCGCAATCGGGGAAGCGGCCGTGAGTTGAGCGTTGACGTTCGCGCCTCTGGCCAGCAGCGACTGGATGATGTCGAGAGCTGTCGTTTTGTCTTCAACCTTGCGCGCCGGGAGCGGCGACCAATCCGCATCGTGCATATCCACGGCGGTGTACAACGGAGTTCGCCCGTCTTTCGCAGCGACGTTGGGGTCCGCGCCGCGCTCGATCAGCATCTGCACCAGGTCGTAATGACTGTTGAGCAGAGCCAGCACAATCGCGTTATTGCCGTCGGAATCCGGCTCGTTGATATCTGCACCGCCGTCCAGCAGGGCCTTTGTGGCGTCTATCTGGCCTTGCCGGGCGGCAAACAGCAACGCCGTCAAGCCGCCGCGGGGAATCGCGACAACCGGCGTACCAGCCGTCAATTTCGGCACGGTGGTCTCGCGATCGAGGGATCGCGCCCGGTGATCGGCATCGTGCGCGAGTAGAAGTTTTACAACCGGAGCGTGACCTTCGGCAGCGGCCCACATCAGAGCGGTCTGTCCGCGGAAGCTCTCACGCGCGTCCACGTAGGCGCCATGATCCAGCAGCGTCTTGACCGCATCCAGGTTGCCGACGCGGGCAGCAGTCATCAGCACGGTCTGACCCTGGCTGGTGACCAGAGTGTTGGGATCGGCGCCCGCTTTCAACAGGCGCTCGACCAGCGCCGCGCCGCCATTGCCGGCGGCTTCCGACAGCGGTGTTGCGCCGTAGCGGTTTGCGGCGCGTACATCGGCCCCCGCACGAATCAGGAGGTCCGCCGTTTCCAGATCGTTCCAGTGAGCGGCCCAGTGAAGCGCCGTTGTCCCGTCCGGTTCGGGCGTTTTCACGTCGGCACCCTGGCGGAGCAGCGTGCGGATGCTTTCCTTATCCTTACTCTTCACGGCGTCCAGCAGCGAGGAAGCGCCCGCGGCAAAGGAATTGACGGCCAGAAATGACGCGAGAACGAGTACCTTCAAGATACGCATGTGTCGTTTTGCCTCCGGCGGCCGGCGGTCATAGACCGCCGCTACAGTAGTTACACTTCGGACAGGACGCCTGTGCTGTCGCCGATAAGATCCTCGTGAATGCCGGCTTTGTGCAGAATCGTCAGCAAAAGATTCGCCGCCGGCGTATTGTCGGGATACTTCACGTGACGGCCACCCTTCATCTTGCCTGCGGCTCCGCCGGCCACGAAGATCGGGAGCGGACCGTGATTGTGCACATTCGGGTTGCTCATGCAGCTTCCGTACAAAATCAGCGAATTATCCAGAAGCGTGCCTGCACCGTCGGACTTCGATTTCAGCTTCTCGAGAAGGTAATTCACCAGACTCACGTGATACGTATTGATCTTGGTCAGCTTCTCGAGAGTTTCCGGTTTGTCCTGGTGATGCGACGTGGAATGGAACGGCTCCGGAACGCCAATTTTCGGGAATGTCCGATAGCTGACTTCACGCGCCATCATGAATGTCGACACCCGCGTGATCTCCGCTTCGAAAGCCAGCGCTATCAAATCCATCATCAACTTGGAATGTTCCTCATGATCATCCGGGACCCCGACCGGGGTTGCCGGCACCGACAGATTCGACCCGTGCTGTTTCTCGGCGAGCTGGATACGGCGTTCGATTTCGCGAATGTTATCGAGATACTCGTTCATTCTGTTGCGGTCGGAGGGGCCGAGTTTCTTTTCCAGCTTCGTCACACGTTCGGTGACGGCGTCCAGAATGCTGCGCTGCCGCTGCATGCGGTTGAGCCGCTCTGTGGCGTTGCTGCCGTCGCCAAACAGAAGATTGAAGACCACGCGCGGATTGATTTCCATCGGAAGAGGCGTGGTGGCCGTCTTCCAGGAGTTCGTGTTCGTGTACGTGCAACTGAAGCCTACATCGCACGCTCCGATCAGGCCGGTCATGTCTTCCGTCGCCAGCTCGAGAGACGGCAGTGGAGTGTCCTGGCCGAGAGTGGCCGCGGCAATCTGATCTACCGTTATGCCCGCTCGGACGTCTTCACCTTCGGTCCGTCTTGGACGCGCTCCGCTGAGGAACACCGTTGGGGAGCGGCCATGATCGCCTCCGCTATCGCCGGCTGTTGCGCCTGCATTCTTGTGCGAAAGACCGCTCACGACGACCAGTTGATCCTGCACCGGCTTCAACGGAGCGAGGATCCGCGAGAGTTCAAAACCAGCGCCCTCAGTGGCGGGCGTCCAGTTGATCATGTGTGCTCCGTGCGGCATATATAAAAACCCCAGACGGATTCGCGGGTTCGCTGCCGTTTGGCTCAGCGCTGTTGCTGCGGGAATCATCGATTCCAGCAACGGCAGTCCCAGTGCGACGCCCATACCGCGAAGAAACGCGCGGCGGGGAAGATGCTTCTTTGTAATGAACATGCTTTCCGGCCTCCATCGTCGGCGGTCTTTGCTTGATGGCTGCGCCCTATCGGGCTTGCATTCGCAGCCGCTCATCGACCGCCGTTACAGTTCAATTCGTTTCCTTGAGCTGCACTGTTTTCATTTGGAACGGAACACTTTTTACAATACCCAATACCATCGAAGAAAAACGGAAATCTGTGGGTCGCGCGCTCTTCAACACGCTGCGGACGGCAGGCATATCATAGTATTGAATGCCGCGGCCCAGACCATAAGTCATCAATTTTTCGGTCAACACCCCTGTGAATATCTCCGGACGACTCGTCAGTGCCTGTCGTAAAGATCCAGGTCCGTTGACGTTAGTGCCATTGAACAGGGTTCCTGACGGATCGATTTTAACGCCTTCGTCGGTGTTTCTCCACTGTCCTACCGCGTCGAAGTTTTCCAGGGAGAAACCGATGGGGTCCATCGCGCGGTGGCAGCCTGCGCAAGTCGGGTTGGCGCGGTGCTGCTCCATGCGCTCGCGCAGCGAGGTGGGCTTGCCGGCGTCCGACTTCTCCTTGAGTGCCGGAATCTCCGGAGGCGGCGGATTCGGCGGCAGGCCGAGGATGTTCGTGAGAATCCACTTGCCTCGACTCACCGGAGAAGTCCGCGTGGAATTCGATGTCAACGTCAGGATGCTCGCCTGTCCAAGAAGTCCTCTACGGTTGTCGTCCTTCAAAGTGACCCGGCGGAAGTCGGTGCCGTAGATTCCAGGCATTCTGTAATGTCTGGCCAGGCGCTCATTGACAAACGTGTAATTCGCGTTCAGCAGCTCCATCACGCTGCGGTCTTCGCGGATGATGCTTTCGATGAAGAGGTCGGTCTCTTTCTTCATCGCCTGCCGCAGGTTGTCGTCGAAGTCCGGGAACGTTTCGAAATCCGGGTTGATGGTTTTCAGGTTACGGAGGTACAGCCACTGCCCCGCGAAGTTATCCACGAGAGCCTTTGCGCGAGGATCTTTCAGCATCCGCTTCACCTGGCGCTCCAGAACCGCGGGATCCTTCAAAAGTCCCTGCGCTGCAGCACTCAGAAGCTCTTCGTCGGGAATCGTGCTCCAGAGGAAAAACGACAGCCGGGATGCCAGATCCAGATCGCTGATCCGATAAACACTGCCGGGAGCGGCATTTGCCGTATCGGGCTCGAACCGGAACAGGAAATCCGGGCTCGCGAGAAGAAGCTGGATGGCCGCTTCGATTCCGGATTCAAAGTTGCCGCCTTCGTTGCGGCCGCGCTGATAGAAGCCGATCAGGTTGTCCAGGTCGCTCTGCGTGACGGGTCTGCGGTAAGCCTTCCGGGCCAGTTTCGAAATGATTTGCCGGGCACAAACCGGCTCCTCGGTAGCGCTCGACGGTTTGCAGGGGAAGATCTGACGACGGCTCGGTGTGTCGCCAGCGCCTGTTGGCTTGAATGGACCCGCGACACTCACCCGGTCAACCGCGGGCAGACCGCGATAGCCAAGCGGATCGAGATTCGTCCGCATGTACGGTTGCAGGACGTCATCGGCCTGGGCGTCGCTCTGTTTGAGGAAGGTGGCGATCACCGTGCGCGGGCCGGCTTTCACCTGGACTCGGACGGTGAGGCGTTTATCGATTTCTTCGGCGGATTTGCCGGAATTTTCGTAGCTGAGGTCACGATCCGTCGGTCCGCCGATCGTGATGAGTCTGGTACGAACGCCGTCGACGCTGACTTCGAGCTGGTTCACGTCCTCGAGACCTTTAATTACGTCCGCCGTAGCGCGCCACAACCGAACACGGATTTCGTACTCGCCGTCGAGTGGAAAGTTGTGACGCATGCTCATGCCGCCGCGGGTGCCGAGAGGTAGACCCTCGATATGGCCGTCTTGAGACAGATCCGGCTTGGCGCGATAAGTTGCTGTTTCGGCGATGATCGCGGGGTTTCCGACCGCGAGCCGGCTGATGCTCCATGAGGCAGACATATACCGTTGCATCAGGGACGGCGAAATCTTGAGGACATCCGCAATATTGTCGAAGCCGTAAGATTCGTCGTCGGCCGGGAGCAACGGTGTTGGATCGATCTCGAGGCCGAGGACATCGCGAACGGCGTTGCCGTATTCGGTCCGGTTGAGACGGTGAAGCGTTGCGTGGCCTGGATTGGGCTTCGCGGCGGCGGCGCGGTCGATGGTCGTCTCGAGATAGGAAGCAAAGGCGTCGGCCATGGCCTGATCCGGACGCTTGGGGGCCGTTTGAGGCGGCATCGCGCTCGCTCTCAGTTTCCGGATCACTTTCTCCCAGACTTCGGCACCGGCCGGGATGTTATCGAAGTCCATTTTCTCGAGCGACAACTGTCCTGTCTTCAGCCTGTCGTTATGGCACGTGACGCAGTAAGTAGTGATAAAAACTCGTGGTTCGGTTCCTGGTTGCTGTGCTCCGGCCACCGGCAGAGTGCCGAAAACCACCAGCAGAATAACGACCCAACTTCTGCTCATTATTGCTCCTTAGCGTGGAACTAATATCCTTCAGAAGTGGTTGAAAGTTCAAGCTTAGATCGGGTTTTGACCAAAATTTGAGGAAGCACAGAATTAGCCGCAGATTACGCGAATTACGCAGATGGGCGCATCAAAGGGTCTTAATGCGCCCATCTGCGTAATTCGCGTAATCCGCGGCTAATTCTTTCCGGACATACGTTGCATTGCGGATGGCATGGCCGCCCATGTCGTTATTGAAGTAGATGTAGACGTCGAGGCCGGAGTGGAGCCAGGTGCGAATCTGGCGTACATCCCGGTCGAGGGCGGACTTGCGGTAGTTGCCGCCGCCGGCCGCCCCGTAATGCCGGCGGACGTACACGAAGTCCGCAGTGACGGGTTCGGTCACGTGCGTATCGCGCCAGTCGGCGAAACAAAGGGCAGTCCGGTACCTTTCCAGAAGTTCGAAAACCGGAGGCACCAGCCACGACGCATCGCGGATCTCAATAACCGGGCGGACCTTCTTGTAAGGCTTCAACGCGGAGAGAAAGATTTCAAGACGCTCCAGATTCACTTTGAAGTGTGGAGGCAGCTGGAACAGCACCGGGCCCAGGCGATCCCTCAGATGCCTGGCGCGTGAGAAGAAAAGTTCGAGAGGATCTTGGGGATCCTTGAGACGTTTGATGTGCGTCAGAAATCGGCTGGCCTTTACTGCGAACGTGAAGTCCTTCGGCACCCGGCGCCGCCAATTCGCGAAGACTTCTTCGGTGGGCAGCCGATAAAAGCTGTTATTGATTTCGACAGTATCGAAGTGCTCGGTAAAAAACTCGAGCCACTGTTGAGGCCCGAGTTCCTTCGGATAAAAGTCTCCCCGCCAGTGCCTGTAATTCCATCCGCTTGTTCCAACGTATACCTGGGGCATGACCTCAGAATACCGCCGGATTGGCAGTGCAAGTGCATGGCGAACACGCGTCATGAACAAAAAGGTCCTTATCACTGGTGGTGCAGGGTTTATCGGGTCGCATGTTGCAGACGAGTTCCTTCAGCACGGGTATCATGTCCGCGCCCTGGACAATTTATCCCTGCTTACAGAGAGATGCGGGCTGAAACAAGCGGCCAGGCCGGTCCATCTCGACCCCGAGGTCGAACTTATCGTGGGCGACATTCGGGATCCGGAAACCGTCGGCCGGGCGCTGAAAGGAGTGGACGCCGTTTGCCATCTCGCATCGGCGGTCGGCGCCAACCAGAGCATGTATCAACTCGGCGCCTACACCAGCATTAATACGCTCGGCACCGCAGTTCTGCTCGACGCACTTGTTCACCATCCGGTCGAGCGCCTCGTGGTCGGATCGAGCCAGATCGTTTACGGTGAAGGAATGTACGCTTCGCCGAACGGCGCTCCGATCCACGTTTCCGAAAGATCGCCGTGCCAGCTCCAGGCCGGCGAATGGGAAGTTCGAGGCGAGGACGGCGAAGCTCTCACCCCTATCCCCACAACCGAAACGAAACCGCTTTCCCTCACGTCCATCTACGCTCTCTCCAAGTTCGATCAGGAGAATATGTGCCTGATGATGGGCCGCTGTTATGGTTTGCCCACTGTGGTCCTGCGCGTCTTTAATGTGTATGGACCCCGTCAGATTCTGTTGAACCCCTACGTCGGAGTCGTCTCCGTTTTCGCGTCGCGAATGATCAATAACAATGCCCCAGTTATTTACGAAGACGGGCAACAGCTCCGCGACTTCATCAGCGTGCATGATGTGGCACACGCTTTCCTTCTTGCTTTGGAAAAGGAGGCAGCACCGGACCACATCTTCAATATCGGGAGTGGCGAGCCCACAAGCATCAGGTCGGTTGCGGTGCGGCTGGCGCTCGCTCTGGGAAAAGATCACATCAAACTGCGAATGGCAGGAAAGCATCGGCCTTATGACGTCAGGCATTGTTTTGCGGATATTTCTCAAGCGACGCGCCTGCTGGGATACGAGCCGCGAGTGAGTCTCGATCGCGGCCTTTCCGAGATCGCATCATGGCTGGAGTCGCAGGTTCCGTACGACAAGCTGGAAGTGGCGAATGACTAACGGTTTTCCTTTGGCAGGTGCCGTGCAACCAAGAATGCTCTTTGGGGACTGAGGAGGTAAGGGAATGAAAGTAACGTTGCTCCTGAGAAACGATCACGACGCCATCAAGTCGTTGTTTTCCAAGTACAAGAAAGCGGGAGCCCGCAATCAGAACGGTAAGAAAGAACTCTTCGAGGCCGTCCGAAGAGAATTGATGATCCACTCGCAGATGGAAACGGAGATCTTCTATCCGGCACTTACCGGAACTTCCTCAAAAACCGCTACCCAGCTTGTATCTACTGCGGTGGAAGAACACGACTCTATGGAGAAACTGCTCGACCAGATCGGCGCCATGAGCCCTACGGACCGAGAATTCGATAGCCGGATTGACGACCTCATCCAGGCGGTGGAAAGCCATATCGAGAAGGAAGAACAGGAAATTTTTGACGAGGCACGGAAAACCCTCCCCGAACACCGCCTCGAAGAACTGGGCCTGGAGATAGAAGACCGCAAGAAAATATTGGGCCAACTTGCGGCGTAAAAAAGAAAGCAGAAAGAGTCAGCCACAAAAGGCACAAAAAGCACAAAAAAGTTTTAAATCTTTTTGTGCCTTTTGTGCCTTTTGTGGCTGATTCTTCCGTGGCTATTTCGCCGTCTTCAACCAACACCTCAACACTTCTGCAACGCTCCAGGCTTGCGCCACGCACCCGCGTGGTGTGAACGGCTCCTGGGCGTCGAAGACTTCGCTGATGGATCCAATGCATGCATCGCCGAGATGCGCGGCAAAGCCTTCCAGGAATCTGCGCGCTGTTTTGTAGTCGTCGGGATAGACGCGCAGCCATGCATCGATAAAGGGTCCGATGAGCCAGGCCCAGACGGTGCCCTGGTGGTAGGACGCATCGCGGGCCCGCAGGTCGCCGTAGTATTGCGATTTGAAATTCGCGTGGCCGGGGACGAGACTTCGCAGTCCGACCGGTGTCAGCAGATGCTGTTGCACCATATCGAGTACGCGTTTCCATCGAGTGGGTTCCAGCACCGGATGCGTCAGCGAAAATGAGAAGAGCTGGTTCGGCCGCAACGATGAGTCGGCGCCGCCTTCGCCGCTTTCGCCGTCGATGACGTCATACAGGTAGCCGCCGGCGTCGTACCAGAACTTTTTGTTGAAAGAATCGTATACGCGCGCCGCAAGCGCGGCGTATTTCTCCGCCTGCTGCTCGCCGATTTCTGCGCGCACCCAGGCTTCGGTCAACCGCAGCGCGTTGTACCAGAGCGCATTGATCTCCACAGCCTTTCCACGACGCGGTGTGACCACCCAGTCGCCTACTTTCGCGTCCATCCAGGTGAGCTGATAACCATCCTGGCCTTGCCGGAGCAGTCCATCGTCCGGATCAACACCGATGCCGAATCGCGTTCCGCGCGTGTGATGCTCGATGATGTCGAGAAGCTTGGGCAGGAGAGAGGTAAGAGTGTCTCGATCGCCGGTCGCCGACAGATACCTCTCGATGGCGTGGAAATACCACAACGTCGCATCGGATGTGTGGTAAAGGCCTTCCTGCTCGCCTTCAGGAAACATGTTTGGGATGAGACCGTCGCGGATGTAATGCGCAAACGTACGCAGGATGTAACCCGCTTCGACATGCCGTCCGGTGACGAGAGTGAGGCCTTCGAGGCTGATCATGGTGTCGCGGCCCCAATCGGTGAACCAGTGGTAGCCCGCGATGATCGTGCGCACATCGTCGCCGGACGCATTAGCGCGCGCTGCATCACCGACACGCGAACTCGGCTTGATGATGAATTGATCGGCCGCAAGAACCAATTCCGCCGGCCAGCCGGTTCTCACTTCGGGCCGGGCGGCGTCGACGAGTTTGCGCCTTCGTTCGCGTTCCCTCAGGAGTGCTTCGTCCGGTTCCAGCGCCAGGATCTTGTCCCATCGTTCGGTAGATGCGATCACCGTGAAGGTTTCACCTGGACGCAACGTGGTTCGCAAATATCCGGGGCTCCAGACCGGCCCGCGGAACTCATAACCGCGGTTTTGCTCGACCCTGTAGAAGACAGTCTTGAATTTTCCGCCCTCGAGAACGAAGCCGACGTTTGGCCCGCGGAGACTGAAGCGAAGCGGAGGGATACCGTTCTCCCCGACTATTTCATACTGGTCGCCCTGTGCGTTCACGCGGTAAGGCTTTTCCAACGGCAGCGATACGGGGGCCTCGTGCGGGCGAAAATGCATCGATGGCCGAAGCCGGAGACGCATGATGCCTTCCTTGCAAAGGAACCGGTACGAGATATGGACGGTGTTCTGGAGATGCGGCATGAGTACGCGTTTTTCCAGGATGCAACCGCGAATGTCGTAACTCCAGATCGGCAGTCCCGCCTCGAGGCGAAATTCGCTGAGAAATTCGGCCGAGTGGAGGTCCAGATGTTCTTCCGACAGTTCCTCGCCGCTGAAGTCGACGACCGACTCATCCGACAGCGCGATTTCTTCGGAGAGGTGACTCAGCATCACCATGCGGCCCAGGGGCGCCGGCAACGACGCAATGAGCAGCCCATGATACCGGCGTGTGGAGGCGCCGGATACGGATGCCGAGGCATATCCGCCCAGACCGTTCGTAACCAGCCACTCTCTGGTGAGCAGCAACACGGGGTCGGGCTTGTCGGCTTTCGACCATGGCATTCGGTTCAGGATTATGTGTTCGCTAGTGAGCTCTCTCATACATCACCACCAAGCAATGACCGGGAATGTCCCAGATTCCAGTATTGTCCAGAGGCGGCCTTACGCAACCTCCGTATTTCGGATCCTCGCTCGACCACATCATTTCCCACCGTCCTTTTCTGGGAGGCGCGAGCAGCGGCTCGGGCGCCGGAGAAAAGCGGAGATCGCGTCCGAAATTGACGAGGACGAGCCGATCGCCGTGCTCTCCAGCGAGAAAACGCAGCGCGAATGCTTCGGGGCCCAGGACGGCTCCGTGAATCCAGTCGGAGCGCTGGGCGCTGAACACCGGATCGTCGCGCCGAAGTTTCAGCAGGTCCTGATGCAGCGCCACGATGTGCGAATTTGTTTTGCGCTCGGAATGCTTCAGCTTGCACTTCTCGTATGTCGCCCGCTGATGCGGTTCTCCCATGGCGAACTCGGTTCGCGAATACGCGACACTCCCAAACTGTCCGATAAACTCGGCGCGTCCTTTTGCGACCAGCGGAGCCAGATCTTTGTTGTGATCCGCGAAGTACAGGAAAGGACTCGAGGCGCCGAATTCCTGGCCTTGAAACAGCATCGGTGTGCCGGGGCTTAGAAGCATTAGAGCCGTCAGCGCCCTGTACCGGCCAGGCGTCGTCACCTCGTGGATACGCGCGCCGTATGGGGAGTTCGCGATCTGATCGTGATTCTGAATGTAGGTCACGAATGAGGCTGGTTTCAGATCGAATGCATAGGAGCCCCGGCGTTTTCCTTGCCACGTGTAGTACTGGCCGGCGTACAGAAATCCCCATTTCACCGCCGATATGAGCTCCTGCGGCGTTCCGGCATAATCGCTGTAATACGCTTCGTTATGGCCGGTTACTGAGACTCTCGCCGAATGATGAAAATCATCATTCCAAACCGCATCGAGGCCGCAGCCTTCCTCTTCCGGCGGACGAACCAGCGATGCATCCTGCGGCTCGTTTTCCGCGACGATTACCACCTGGCGCCGGCCTGCGGCGCGGCGCGCTTCCTGCGTGACATAGGTAAGGATGTGTTCGGGCGACCTGTCGAAGATTTGCTGCGTGGCATCGAGCCGCAGGCCGTCGAGATGAAATTCATCGATCCAATAGAACGCATTGGAGGCGAAGAAATCGCGGACCGGTCCGGAATTGGGGCCGTCGAAGTTGATGGGTTCGCCCCATTCGTTCTGGTAGCGGGTCGTGAAGTACTCTTCGGAAAACTCCTTGAGGTAGTTCCCATCAGGTCCGAAGTGGTTGTATACGACGTCGAGAATGACGCCGAGACCAACAGAATGCGCGCGATCGACAAATGCCCGGAAGTCGTCGGGCGTTCCGTAGAGATGTGTCGGCGCGAACAGATCGACGCCGTCGTACCCCCATCCGAACGCGCCGGGAAAATCGGCGATCGGCATGATTTCGAGAAGCGTGACGCCCGTGTCCGCCAGCTGCGGCAAGAGTTTTTGCGCCGCATTCCACGTCGCTTCCCTGGTGAACGTGCCGATGTGCATTTCATAAATCACCTGGCCCTCGAGGGAAACGCCATTCCAGGACTCGTCTTTCCAGTGATACACCGACGGAGTGACAATCTGCGATGGACCGTGCACGCCTTCCGGCTGGAAGCGCGAGGCCGGATCCGGATAGAGCTTGTCGCCATGATCCAGGCGAAAGCGATAAAGCATGCCCGGCCGCGCAGACTCGACGATGCAGGAGAAGTAGCCGTTCGGCTCGGCTTCCATTTCGCATCCGCGCGATCCTTCCACTACGACTTCGACGCGCTGCCGCCGCGGCGCCCAGACTCGAAAATGCACACCACCGGAGCTCGCCTCGGCTCCCACCGGGAGCCGCCGCTGAACGGCCGTCAACATCGGGTGACCTCCTCTCATGAACTTGCAAGAGAGAAACCACACGGGGGCGGTAATTCTGTTCCCCTTTGGTATGCGGCTTGCAAATTTACTCTTAGTTCTCATCATTTAAATGAATTGTTTGCGGGAGGTTCAGGAATGAACGTTCTTAAACTCATAAAAAAGGACCACTCTGACGTACAGAGTCTTTTCAATAAGTTCGAGAAGACCGCGAAGTCTTCACACGAGAAGAGGGAGGAGATCTTCGAGCAGATCCGTCGTGGGCTGCAGATCCATTCAAGGGTCGAAGAGGAAATTTTCTATCCATTCCTCAAGGCCCTTAACGACAACTCGGGCCGGAACCTGGTTTCCGAGGCTTTAAAGGTGCACAAGGAAATCGACGAGCTTTTGACACAGATCTCACGTCTCCAGCCGTCCGACAAAAACTTCGATGAAAAGGTCGAAACTTTGTTCGAAAACGTCGAGCACCACATTCAAGAGGAGGAAAGGGAAATTTTCCAATTTGCCGAGGAAAAATGTTCTGAAGAGGAGCTTGAGAATCTGGGCCGGGAAGTTGCGGAGCGAAAAAAGACACTCGACCGGCAGTTGGCGGCATAGCTCATGCGAGCCGTGGTTTGGGAAGGCAAAAACAAGGTGCGGGTCGAGAACGTGCCCGAGCCGAAAATCTTCAATTCGCGCGATGCAATCGTCAAGGTGACGTTGACCGCGATTGGCGGATCCGATGTGCGTCTCTACGACGGCTGCATTCCAACGATGAAATCGGGCGACGTGCTCGGCCACGAATTCATGGGCGAGGTCGTTGATGTCGGCTCGGACGTGAAGAGTCTTGCGAAGGGTGATTGGGTGGTTGTTCCGTTTGCCATTTCGTGCGGACGATGCTTCTTTTGCCAGCGCGAGCTGTGGTCGTTGTGCGACAACTCGAACCCGAATGCCGGGATGGTGGATAAGGCGTACGGGCATTCGGGTTCGGGATTGTTCGGTTATTCACACATGTTCGGCGGATATCCCGGAGGACAGGCGGAATATGTTCGCGTGCCGTTCGCGGACGTAGGTCCGATGAAGATTTACGAGGACCTTGATGACGAACAGGTGCTGTTCCTGTCGGATATTTTTCCGACCGGTTACATGGCCGCAGAGAACTGCAACATCAAGCCCGGTGATACGGTGGCCGTGTGGGGCTGCGGGCCCGTCGGATTATTCGCGATGAAGAGCGCATTTATGCTGGGCGCCGAGCGTGTGATCGGCATCGATCGCCTTGGATGCGGTCTTCGAAAGGCTGCTGAGGAATGTTTTACCGAGACGATCAACTATGAAGAAGCGGACGTGGGCGAAACCCTCAAGGAAATGACCGGCGGGAGAGGGCCGGATGCATGTATCGAAGCCGTGGGCCTGGATGCCGACGGTGCCGGGATGCAGGGCCCTCTGCGTGAAGCGATCCATGCCTGCCGGAAGGGCGGCACAGTTTCGATTCCCGGCATCTACGGCGGCCTGATCGACAAGTTTCCGATCGGTGCGGCCTTTGCAAAGGGACTCACGCTCCGGCTGGGCCAGACGCACGTCCACAAATACATGAAGCCGCTGATGGAACGGATCCGTCGCGGTGACATCGATCCATCGTTCGTCATCAGCCATCGTGTCTCGCTCGACGAAGCGCCACACGCTTACCGGATGTTCCACGATAAAGAAAGTGAATGCACCAAAGTGGTGTTGAAGCCGTAGGAGAAAACGGGGAGGAATAGCCGCGAATTACGCGGATTACGCGAATAGGCGCACCAAAGATTCCTTGATGCGCCCATTCGCGTAATCCGCGTAATTCGCGGCTATTCCTGCCCGTCTTCTCTTAGGCAGGTTTCTTCCCGGGATCGAAGTGATGGGCCCAGATCGTCTCGCCCGGAGGCGGCGGTTCGTTGAGCGCGACCCAGTAATTGACGAGCTGATCCACAGTCTTCGCGAATTTCGTGAAGTCCACCGGCTTCCGGACGTAGCTGTTTGCGCCAAGGCTGTATCCGTTGATCAGATCCTGCTCCTCATTCGACGATGTAAAAATCACGACCGGCACCAGCTTGGTGCGGTAATCCCCTCGCATTCTCCGCAGCACGTCCAATCCGCCCATTTTCGGCAGGTGCAGGTCGATCAACACGACGGCGGGCATATCCTCGGCATTTCTGAATTCGTACTTTCCGAACGTAAGGAGATACTGAAGCGCTTCGAGGCCGTCCTTAATGGTCACGATCGGGTTCGTGAGACCGGTCTTCTTCAAGGCACGAAGCAGAAGAGCTTCGTCATTCGCGTTGTCCTCGACCACAAGGATAGCTCGTGTGTCCATGAGTGCACTTATCCGCAAGATTATCTTGCATGTACACTGCCGAAAGACCTCCCGGCCCTACCGGTAATTGTTCCCGGAACTTACAGAGATGGCCGGCGCCTGCCCAACGAATGCAGTTACACATCAGCAGCATAGAGCGACACCCCAATGGTAAAGCGATTGCCCTCTTAATTTCGGGGGAAGGGTGCATTCAATGAACAACAACGAAGTCATTGCAATTCTCAACGACCTGATCGAAACCTGCACGGACGGGCAGGAGAGCTTCCGGGTCGCCGCCGAGAGCATCCACAACAGCGAATTTCGGCGGCTGTTCAACATTTTCTCGCAACAACGCGCGCAGTTTATTTCCGAGTTGCAGGCGGAAGTGCATCGCCTGGGCGGAGACGCGAGCAAGGCCGGTAAGACGGGGCCGCTGCATCGTACGTGGATCAATCTGAAAACAACCGTCGCGCGAGACGAGGGCAGCGTCATCCTGGAATGCCAGCGCGAAGAAGAAGCTTCGGTCAACGATTATCAGGAAGCCCTGAAGGCCGATTTGCCGTTGGATGTTCAGTACGTCGTCAAGCGGCAGTACATGGATATCAAGGATGCGTATGACCGCATCCGAATTTTGCAGCGCGCTGCATAAAAATAGGAGGTTTCGTGCTAGGCACAGTGTTGATCGTTTTGTTGGTCCTTATGCTGCTTGGTTCGGTTCCGGCGTGGCCCCACAGCCGCGAATGGGGCTATTACCCCTCCGGGACGGTAGGTACCGTTTTAATCATACTCATCATCCTGATGCTGCTTGGGAGGTTCTAAATGGGCAGTCCTGCAAGTGTCCGTGGCCATCCAGTCCATCCGATGCTGGTGGTGTTTCCGATCGGGCTGTGGGTCTTTTCGTTTATTTGCGACATCGTGTATCACGCCGGGTCCTACAACATTTTCTGGAAGGGCGTTGCGTTTTACACGATGCTCGGCGGCGTCCTGGGCGCCTTGGTTGCCGCGGTCCCGGGTTTCATCGATTACCTTTCTATCAGCGATCGGCGGGTTAAGAGAATCGCGACCACGCACATGGTCTTGAATCTCATCGTGGTGGCGCTGTTCGTCTTCAATCTTGGCGTACGTCTCAATGCTTCGCCGGATCTCGAATTGTTAGGCCTGATTTTGTCGATCGTCGGTCTCGGTATCATGGCCGTTTCGGGTTGGCTTGGTGGAAGTCTGGTTTATGTTCACCAGGTTGGCGTAGAGCCTTCAGAAAAACGATGGGCTGCTTAGGAGGCGAGATTGAAGGCGAGAACTGAGCTCATCATTGCCGGTGTAGGCGCAGGCGCGGTCGCGGTCACTTACGCGATCAAACGGATCCTCGGCGAGAAGCGGTTTCACACGATGCCCTATGGCTATGGCATCAAGTTGAAGAGGGCCATCACGGTGGATCGGCCTCCCGAGGATCTCTACCAATATTGGCGAAATCTCGAAAACGTTGCGGCATTGTCGGGCGGCCTGCTCTCGATGAAAATCATCGATCGGACGCGTTCCCAATGGACGCTGCAGGCGCCGGGCGGAATGGAGCTTCGGTGGACGGCGGAAATCATGGTCGACCGCCCGAATAAAATGATCGGCTGGCGGTCGATTGGCCGCGGTGATATTGATAACGCTGGTTACGTGCGGTTTGAACGCGCGACCGGCGGCCGGGGGACTGTGATGCGTGTGGCGCTTCAGTACAATCCCCCCGCCGGCAAGCTAGGTGCAATGCTTGCAGCCGCGCTTGGTGAGAAGCCGGAAAGCCTGATTGAGCAAGCCTTGCGGCGATTCAAACAATTGATGGAGGCCGGTGAGATTCCCAGGATTGAATCCGTGGAGACTGCTTCAGAGGACTCATTCCCCGCGAGCGACCCACCCGCCTGGACCGGAACTACAGGCCCGCGCGGATAGGCAACTAATTACGCAGCAGGCGCGGCACGCCGCGCCTGGCTCACCACGATGACTCGATTGCGGATGCTGTGACCGTTTATTCGTGAGATGGCGTCAGGCATATCCAGATCATGTGGAATCTCCACGTACGCAAACGATGGAGACACACCCGCAATAACATCTCGAACCAGACGAACCGATTGGACAGAGAATCCGAATGACTCAACCCATTGGAATAATTCGGACTCGGTGCAGTCGTGAGGGACATTCATCATAAACAGGGAAGCCATGAGTATCCTCCTGTCTGCCGCTGAGTCTAAGCTGGATGCGGAAAACAGGGAATAGGTAAATGTCCTACATGGCTAAAGCCCTAGTGCAGAACGGGTTGCGGGGCCAATGAACCCGTCCGGCTTGAGCCCGGCACGTTGCTGGAACTGGCGGACTTGTGCCTCGGTGAGCGGCCCATAAGTGCCGTCGACCTTTGTCGATTCCATGGGCGACGAGCGCCTTTTGCACTTCGCGAACATCGTCACCGATCATCAGAGGTCATATGCGACGGCTGTGCTGAGACCGGTGGAGAGCTGCGCGTTCTGCGCCGAGAGAAGACTCGGCGCCCAATACACACGATCGAAAAACTCGTCCTGCGAGTGATCCATGTCTTTCGGGAATTTGCGGCGATTGCCGTGCCCTGTAGCTATAATGCCGTTATGGCCCGTGGTTGGGAAAGCAAGGCTGTCGAGGATCAGATCAGCGCCCGGGAAACTGGACTCGAGTCCGCAGCAAAGCCGGTGTTAACGCCGAACGAGCGTGCCCGGATAGCAAAAAAAGAAGGGTTGCTGTTGGCACGTGCTCACACGTTGAACGCTCTCGAATCCGCGCGTGATGAGCGATATCGGCAGCAACTGGAACGCGCTCTGGCCCACCTCGACTCGCAATTGTCCGAACTGTAGCGGCGGTCTGTGACCGCCGGCGCTCATAGAGCGCCGCTACAGTATGGCTACTAGAACCCATACATGTGTTCGTCC
>Ga0137409_10001516_pt1 | contig 25091 bp, 30 predicted proteins | sample CZODoug1_16funga_FD_122059 | JGI IMG/M metagenome (GOLD analysis project Ga0137409, IMG submission 122059) | Vadose zone soil fungal communities from Angelo Coast Range Reserve, California, USA - CZODoug1_16fungal (Hybrid Assembly) | ecosystem: Environmental > Terrestrial > Soil > Vadose zone...
ACGTCACCCCGTCCTGGCCTACACGGGCAGCCCATCGAACAGATCCTGCTCATACTCACCGGGCGCCGCAGGTGGGTGAAGACGGGTCAAATACGTTGTTGCGAAAGCACGGCGGTACAACTCGGCAGGCAGGCGCCTCCAGAAGCTCTCCGGCGGAATCTGCGTCCGATGGGCCAGCACGGCTTGGCGCTGGATCTCACTGTACGGCCGGACATCCAGGGCGACGGTGGCGGTCTCCGGGCCGGCGCCACGCGCCCGCGTCCTCGACCGCGGTCGCCTCCCCATAGCAAGGCCAGCCGCGTGGAACGCGGGCTGAATGACGCCGTGAGCGCTGATGAACCCCTGGTCAGCCGCTGGCAACGCCGCACTCCATGGCTCGCCGATACACGGCTGCGTCTCGATGCCTTGCGCGAGCTCTGGCGCGAACGCATTCTGCTGTTCGATCAAGATTCGCAACAGAAAATGCTCGAATGGCTGAATATCCCGGAGCCGGACGGCCAAAAGCTCGTGATGGTGCTGACGGCTGCCCTGACGATGGTGCTCGGCTGGCTCACTTGGGCCGTGCGCCGCGAAATCAATCCCGCCCGCAAGGCACCGCTGGTTCGGGCCTATTCGCGTCTTTGCGCGAAGCTGGCTGCGGCGGGAATGCCCAGGCTGGCGCATGAAGGCGCGGAAGACTACGCGGCCCGCGTCGCGCAGCGCCGCCCGGACCTTGGCCCCGCCGTCATCGCACTCTGCCGGCATTATTCCATCCTGCGCTATGCGGCCGCTCCCGCGCGCGTCACCCTCGGTCAATTCGACGCCGCCGTGCGCGCCTTCCGGCCTCGATCCAAACCCGTGAAATGAATGAAGCTTACGCGGCAAGGTTCTCGCGAGTCTTGAGGAATTCGATCTCGGGCCACCGCTCCTCGGTCAACCCGAGATTGACTCGCGTAGGAGCGAGGTACACGAGTTCACCGGCATGATCGATGGCTAGATTGTCATAGGCCTTTTCTCGAAACTCCCTGAGCCGCTTCTCATCGCTCAAGCTCACCCAGCGCGCGGTGGCGACGTTGATCGGCTCGAACACGCACTGCACGCTGTATTCGTCCTGCAGGCGAAAAGCGACGACTTCGAATTGCAGTTGACCGATGGCGCCGAGAATCAAATCATTGTTCCGCAGCGGCTTGAAGAGCTGCGTGGCGCCCTCCTCGCAGAGCTGCGACAGGCCCTTTTGCAAGGCCTTCATCCGCAATGGATCCTTGAGGACCGCGCGGCGAAACATTTCCGGGGCGAAATTAGGGACACCGGTGAAGGTAAGTTCCTCGCCTTCGGTGAAGGTATCGCCGATGTTGATCGTTCCATGGTTGTGCAGCCCGATGATGTCGCCGGCGTAGGCTTCCTCCGCTTGGCTGCGGTCGGCAGCCAGGAATGTCAGAGCGTCGGCGACGCGAATGTCCTTGTCGAGGCGCGCGTGATGCAGGCGCATGCCGCGCGCATACCGTCCGGAACAGAGACGCATGAACGCGATGCGGTCGCGATGTCCGGGATCCATGTTGGCTTGAATCTTGAAGACGAAGCCGGTGAGCTTCGGCTCGTCGGCCTCGACCTGGCGCTGCAGCGTCGGGCGCGGCAGCGGACCCGGGGAATGCCTCACGAAGGCCGAAAGCAATTCTCTGACGCCGAAGTTGTTGACGGCGGAACCGAAGAACACCGGCGTCTGCTTCGCGGCACGATAGCGCTCCAAGTCGAACCGGGGACTCGCGCCGCGCACCAGTTCCACCTCGTCCAGGAACTCCCGGTATCTCGGCCCGAGGAATTCGCGTGCCTCGGCGCTCCCGATGCCTTCGATGGTCTCGTGAGACCCTACTCGGCCCTTCTCTACCGGCACGTACACATAGATTTTATCCTCGAGCAGATGATAGACGCCGAGCAGATCGCGCCCCATGCCGATCGGCCAGGTGATCGGCGCACACTGAATTTTCAGTACGCTTTCGATTTCATCGAGCAGCTCGATCGGCGCCCGGCCGTCCCGATCCAGCTTGTTGACGAAGGTCATGATGGGTGTGTCGCGCAGCCGGCAGACGTCCATGAGCTTGATGGTGCGCTCTTCGACACCCTTGGCGCAGTCGATGACCATCAAGGCTGAATCGACCGCCGTCAGCGTGCGGTAAGTGTCTTCGGAAAAGTCCTCATGGCCCGGCGTGTCGAGCAAGTTGACGATGCAGTCTTCGTAGGGAAACTGCATCACGGAAGACGTCACGGAAATGCCGCGCTGCTGCTCCAGGCGCATCCAGTCGGAGGTCGCGTGGCGCGTGGCCTTGCGGCCCTTCACGGTGCCCGCCATCTGAATGGCGCCGCCGAACAGCAAGAGCTTCTCGGTCAAGGTGGTCTTGCCCGCGTCGGGGTGGGAGATGATGGCAAAAGTCCGTCTTTTGCTGATTTCCTCGGCTAAGGAGCCATTCAACATAAATGTGAAAACCTCTGTACGAAACGCGCACGAACAACGGCGCACCCGGGCTGCGAAGAGATCCAGGGCAGCCGATTATTATAGGACAAGGGGTTGAGAGGGTCTCCTGGCGACAAGGTATGACCATTCATTATGGCAGAGATTGACAAGGTATAGCTACTCAAATACCCTATTCATGACAGGCTATAGCTACTCAATGGTGTGCTGTGCTCCAATCGTTACCTCTGCAGCATCTCGACCGCGCCCTCGCCCCTTGGCGCGCCCTCTCGCGACGACCGAAGAGCGGGTGGCTGCGCGCTATTCGCCAAGCATTGGGTATGACCACGCGCCAGCTTGCCAAGGCCGTGGGGGTTACCCAGGCAGCGGTTGTTGACGCCGAACGCAGCGAAGCCAAAGACGACATCACGTTGGCAACGTTACGACGCTATGCGACGGCTCTGGACTGCGAGCTTGTCTATGCCTTAGTACCAAACCGCCCGCTGCAAGAGTCGCTCGAAGCGCGGGCGGATAAGGTGGCGCGCGATCACGTTTTGCGCGTGAGGCATTCTATGGCCCTGGAAGATCAGCAAACGAGTGATGATACCCTCGAACGTGAGGTGACGGAGCTGCGCGGAAGACTTCTAGAGGGCAAGAGGTCGCGGCTCTGGCAATGAAGTTTGAGTATCCTGCCGGCGCTACCCCGATCGATCCAGAGGAAGCCACTGGACTGATTCCTACTCACATCACATTGCAGCGCGAACTCAACGAATACGAGGAAGCCAATATCCTCGAGGCGACGGAATGGGCATTCGCGCGGCGACGGGGTGATCCGCTGGACGGCGCGTTCATTTATGCCGTGCACGAGCGCATGTTCGATCGAACTTGGAAGTGGGCAGGTACGCCTCGGCGCTCCGAAAAAAACATCGGCGTCCCCTGGACCGAGATCACCGTACACTTACGCCAAATGCTCGGGGATGTCCGAGCTCAGCTCGAGTACCGATCGTATTCCCCCACAGAAACTGTGGCTCGGTATCATCATCGACTCGTCGCAATCCATATCTTTCCGAACGGGAATGGTCGTCACGCGCGTTTGATGGCGGATCTCCTGTTGACAGATCTCGTCGGGCAGAGATTTGAGTGGGGCCGGGGTTCGCTCGTGGCTATCGGTGATCTACGCGCTCGCTATATCGCGGCACTTCGCGCAGCCGACGCTCGCGATTATGGTCCTCTCCTAACGTTCCTGCAGCAGAGCGCAGCATGACTCTCATCTCGAAGATCCTAGCCGACAAGTCGGAAGCGGCAGTCAAGAGCGGTGTTGCGGAACCTCAGAAGAATTGCGGCGAGCTGTCGTTTCGACATTTTGTTCTCGTGTCAACCAGAGAGTAGGGATTAGGTGGGGAAACTGTTGCCAAACATGGGTAGGCCGCTCCGTGAATCCGACCGGCCAACCTCGTCTTCGATCACATCCCAGTGCTCGGCAAGCACGCCATTCTCGATGCGTACGACGTCGGCTGCGATCCAGTTCCGCGGCTGTCCGAAGCCCGAGAATCTCCCGTGCACGATGACGAAATCGCCGTCGGCGACGACCGCGCCCGGCTCGTATTTGAGAGTCGGCGGGAGGCTCTTGATCAGGTTCATCAGCCCCTCGCGGCCCGGCTCGATGTGGGCACTGTGCTGGATGTATTTCGGCGACCAGAAGCTCTCCGCAGCTTTGTAGTCGCGCTTGTTGAACAACGTGTCGAACGCCTTCAGAACGAGCGCCTTGTTTCGTGCTTCCTTCGACTCAGTCATCTTTTTGCTCCTGGTTAACGTAGGTTGGTGGTGCGTGTGTTTGTCTAACGCTCAAACGATCATTTAGAACCGATCGGTTCATAATGGACGAAGTGAATACGGACGTCAAGCGGTATTGAACTAATCGGTTCGTTAAAGTAAGCTCGAGATATGGCCCGCCCTAGAAATTTCAGCCGCGACGGAGTGCTCGAAAGAGCCCTTCCGGTGTTCTGGAAGCACGGCTTTGCCGACGCCAGCCTGCAGGAACTGGAAAAGGCCACCGGAGTGAACAAATCCGGCCTTTACTCGGAGTTCTCGGGCAAGGAGGAGCTGTTTCTGGAGAGCCTGCGCTTCTACCTCGATCGAGTGGCGCAGCACGGGTTGCTCATGGTCGAACCCCTGGGCTGGGACAACATCGAGCAGTTCTTGAAGCTCGGCCCGCGCAATACTGACGGGCAGAAAGGGTGTTTCGCCGTCAGTTCGATTCGGGAGCTTGCCATCCTGCCACGCGCAGCGATCGAGATGCTGGAACACGGCCGAGTGCAATTGAAGCAACTCATTGCCAAGAATATCGAGGCGGAAAAGCCGAAGGCCGATATCAACGACGTAGCCGGTATGGTCCTGACTTTCTTTACGGGTTTGAGTCTGGAGCAGAACCTTAAATCGAGCCGGCCTAACACAGGACGTAAGGTTGACAATCTGATGCGGGTCCTGCGCCGTCTGTAGCTGGCCGATAACGAAGGCGATCTTTTCATCTTCGATGAGGCATCCAGATCAGGTATACTTGCCATCCACGACGTGCCCCTTGCGGTACGCCGGTGCTGCAAGGGGCGCTGCGACTGGGTACAGACCAGCCAGGCTTGCGGCACCGTGGCTTTAGGGCCAACGGCGCTCACAACTTTGGTGAATCTCGCCTGTGGTACCGGTCACCCGAGCTATGTCATGGGCTCATCGTTTGCCAATCAAACGTTGGCGCAGATTGAGCTCTATACGAATACCGCAAAATATCCGATCGGCGTGCATGTGCTGCCCAAACACCTGGACGAAAGAGTGGCGCGTTTGCAGCTCGAGAAACTCAGCGCCGAACTTACGTTACTCACGGATCGCCAGGCCCGTTATATCGGGGTCGAGCAGGCAGGGCCGTATAAGACCGATCACTACCGCTACTGATACGCAGGATCAGAGATCATGAAAGCGGGCATGACCTCCGCGCCGCGCCGGGGCTACTTCGGCGGTGCGGGGGCCGGTGGCTCGTCATCGTTCCAGATGTCGCGGATAATGAGCCACTTGCCGTTGATCCGGCGCCAGACCTCGATGTACTTGCCGGTCTCAACGGTCTTGCCGGCGGCGTCGATCACCGAGGAGGTGCCCGCGTGCCAGGCGAGATCGCCCGAGATGCCGACGTCGCCGACGCCGTCCTTGGCCGTGAGGCCCGCGGCCTTGACGGCGGCGATGTCCTTCGTCAGGAAGTCTTTGATCGCCGCGCGCCCAGTCAGGGCAGACGCGTTCGTCGGCATCACCACCGCATCTTCCGTGTAGAGCGCGACTATCTTGTCGACCTCGCCGGCGTTGTAGGCGTCGGTCCAGAGAACGGTGCCGGCGCGGATCGTCGCCTCGTCGGCCGGAGCCGCCGCGGGCGTCTGGACCGTTGAGGCATGCTGGCCACAACCGGCGGTGACCGCCAGGGCCAGTGAGATGAGCAGCATCCGGATAGGCAGGCGCATGGTTGTTCCCCCTCATTATTTATGGTTAGGGCTTCGCGGTAACCGGCACATCATCGCACGAGGCCGAGTTGCGGTGAACTTGCGACGAGCGGAGTGCCCCGCACGGCAAGGATCCGCGACGGTGGGATGTCTTCTGGGCGGTCGGTTGCCCAGCCGCAGTCGTCCGTCTCTGATCGACCCGATGCGGCCGGTCACGACTGGCAGCTAATATGCCTGACATTTTTTTGTCCCGCGTATGAAACTTTAGTCGTCGTAATTTTTATTCATGGGTCGCCCCTGAAGGACGTTGTAGCGTTGCTGAGGGGTCAACCCTTCCAACGGATGAACGTGTACCCGCCACCTTCTATTCAATATAAATGCGAGCACGAAGAAGGCAACACCGCCTACTTCCAGACCGATCAACAGATTGTGCTCAGACTTCGTGAGATATGCCATGTGTCCATGATTGTTCGATTGGTAAGTATGGCCCGTCGATTGCTGCGGGGCGTTTGGCAAATGTCCGTCGTGGCAGTAGGCATGAAACACAAAGAATGAAATCCATAAGCCCAGGCCGAGCCCCAAGACCGAATTTGTAACCCATTTCCTGAAGGCGACTGATTGCATAATCTCGATTGACTCTTGCCGTATATCGATAGATTACTTATAACCCTCAGCCAAACGAATGTCTGTTATTGCTCAAGCAACTTCTAGCCGCGAACATCCGGTATTGGCCGACAGAGGACTAAACGGTGGAGACCCTCGCGTACCGCACGACCGGCGCTCAGGACGCCGAGCGGTACAGCCAAGCGGCAGACCTTACCGACTGTTGAGAGTGAGTAACGCGTTCCGGCGGTTGACTACTTTACTTCCGGCGCCAACACTCGCCGCAGCACCGCCGCGTCCTCGCGGCCCACCGTTGCCTGATAGTACCCGCGCCTCACTCCCACCTGCTCGAAACCCATGGAATGATAGAGGCGAGCGGCGGCCGTATTCGACGGTCGGACTTCGAGAAATGCTTCGTACATGCCGGCGGCGCGCGCCCGGTCGAGGAGGTACACGAGGACCTTGCGGGCAAAGCCGCGGCCGCGATATTCATCGCGGATGCACACGTTCAAGATGTGCGCCTCGCCTGCGCCGACGGACATGATGCCGTAGCCGGCCATGTCGCCGCCGACATCGACCACGCGGCACACGTAGCCCACCCGCATGCAGTCGCGAAAGATTCCTTCGCTCCACGGGAACTGGTAGGCGGCGCGTTCGATGGCCACGATCACGGGTACGTCGAGCTCGTGCATGGGCCGGATCTCGACCGAGGAAAACTCGACTTCTTTTTTGACGCTAGACACGCGCGCAGACCTCGCGGGCGAATTTCAAATCCTCCCACGCCTTGCGCTTGTCGCTCGGCGTGCGCAGGAGATAGGCGGGATGATAGGTCACGACCAGCGGCACTTGGGAGAGTCCGAAGCGGTGCACCTGCTGGCGCAGTCGCCCCAAAGTGACTTCGGTATGCAGCAAGTTCTGAGAGGCGATACGTCCCACGGCCAACATGATCTTGGGCTTCAACAGTGCGATCTGCTGCTCGAGGTACGGCAGGCATTCGGCCGCTTCGCTGGGGCTGGGATCGCGATTGCCGGGCGGGCGGCATTTCAAGACGTTGGCGATGTACACTTGCTCGCGCGCCAGACCGATCGCGCGCAGCATGGAATTCAGGAGCTGACCGGCCCGACCCACGAAAGGCTCACCCTGGCGGTCCTCCTCGGCACCCGGCGCTTCGCCGACGATGAGCCAGTCTGCCGTTTGGCTGCCCACGCCGAACACGGTTTGAGTACGCGTATTGCACAGCGCGCAACGCGTGCATGCGGCCACCCGTGCCCGAAGCTCCGGCCAATCGACGCCGGCTTCGCGCGCGGCAGGGGTCTCACGCAGAGCCACCGCGTCACGGGCCGTCTCGCCCGGTAGGGATGACTTGCCGCGCAATACCCAGGTTTCCAGCCCCAAGGCGGCGAGGTATTCGCGGCGCAGGGCGTTACTCATGAGTCTGCACCACCGGGCGATTTCGCCGCCGCAACTTGCGATAGACCCAGAGTGAGGGCGCAGATAGGCCGTACAGGCCGAAAATCACCAGCAAACTGATCGGCAGGTGCAGGAAGATGAAGATGAAGGCGAGCGGCACCAAAATAATGTACGTGAAACGCACTCGCGCACTCGCATTCACCTGCTTGAAACTGTTGAAGGCGAATCGGCTGATCATCAGCGCACCGGCGGAGGCGGTGACCAGGAACGCCAGTATCAAACCGGGCAGACCAATGTCGGTTTTATCGCTGGCGAGCCACACCAGGGCTGCGACGATGGCGGCGGCCGATGGGCTGGGCAGACCCTCGAAGTAGTGCTTATCCTGGGTCGCCGACCTTGAATTGAAGCGGGCCAACCGCAGGGCAGCCGCCGCCGCGTAGAAAAAACACACCAGCCAGCCCAACCTGCGCCACAACGGACCGTACTCGGCAATGCGCGCCACCCCCCATTGGTAGGTGACGATGGCCGGGGCAACGCCGAACGACACCATGTCCGACAGGCTGTCGTACTCCTTGCCGAAAGCGCTTTCGGTGTGAGTCCAGCGCGCGACGCGGCCATCCAGTCCGTCGAATATCATGGCGATGAACACCGCGGCGCCCGCGCGTTCGAATTTCAAGTCGATGGCTGCCACGATCGCGTAGAAGCCGGCGAACAATGCTCCCGTGGTGAGCAGGTTCGGCAGCCAATACACTCCCCGCGGCCGCGCTGTCAGATCGTCGTCGTCGCTCATGAGCCCCCATGATACCAGGGGGGCTGATGTAAGCTATGCGGCTATGCGCTTATCTCAAAACCCGATTTCGACCCTCAAAGAGGTGCCCGCCGACGCGGAGGTCATCAGCCACCGGCTCATGTTGCGGGCGGGCATGATCCGCCGCCTGGCGGCGGGCCTGTATGTATGGCTGCCGCTCGGCCTCCGCACGCTCCGCAAGGTGGAACGAATCGTGCGCGAGGAAATGGACCGCGCGGGAGCACTGGAACTGTCCATGCCGACCGTCCAGCCGGCGGAACTGTGGAAGGAATCCGGCCGCTGGAGCAAGTACGGCCCGGAGTTGCTGCGCTTCAAGGATCGGCACGACCGCGAATTCGTCTATGGACCCACCCACGAAGAGGTCATCACCGACATTGCGAGGCGCGAATTACGCAGTTACAAGCAATTGCCGGTCAATTTCTATCAGATACAGTCCAAGTTCCGCGATGAAATCAGGCCGCGCTTCGGCGTCATGCGCGCCCGCGAGTTCCTGATGAAGGATGCGTACTCCTTTCACGTGGACGAAGCCAGCCTTGCCCAAGGCTATCGCCTCATGTCCGAGGCGTACACCCGCATTTTTACGCGCATGGGCCTTGAGTTTCGCGCCGTGCGGGCGGACAGCGGCAGCATCGGCGGCGCCACATCCCAGGAATTCCACGTCCTCGCGGACTCCGGAGAGGACGCCATCGTCTTCTCCAATGCCGATGATTACGCCGCCAATCTGGAGGTGGCGGCCACCGTCGCGCCCAGCGCGCCACGCCCGGCGCCCACAGAACCGCTGACCAAGATACCCACCCCGAACGCACGCACCATCGCCGAGCTCTCCGCGCAGCTGGGCGTGGATGCGGCGCGCTGCGTCAAGACGCTGCTGGTCGACGGCGGCGACGGCGACGTCGTCGCCTTGGTTGTCCGCGGTGACCATGAATTGAATGCGGTGAAGGCGCAGAAACTGCCCGGAGTTGCCAATCCATTGCGAATGGCCAGCGCCGATCGGGTGCGCAAGGCCACCGGTGCGGAGCCCGGCTTCATCGGACCCATCGGTTTTGCCGGCAAGATCTATGTCGACCATGCCGCGGCTCACCTGGCGGATTTCGTCTGCGGGGCCAACGAAAAAGACATGCACTTCCGCGGCGTGAACTGGAGGCGGGACCTCGAGGATCCGCAATCCGTCGATATTCGCAATGCGCAACGCGGCGACCCCAGTCCCACCGGCCGAGGCACCCTGGAAATCGCACGCGGCATCGAAGTCGGCCACATTTTCCAGCTTGGGCAGCTGTACAGCGCCTCCATGAATGCCAGCGTGCTGGATGAGCAGGGTAAGGCGCTGACCATGTTCATGGGCTGCTACGGAATTGGTGTCACGCGGGTCGTTGCCGCGGCCATCGAGCAGAATCACGATGCCAACGGCATTCTCTGGCCGGAGGCGATTGCGCCGTTCCAGGTCGTCCTGGTGCCGATCAATTACCAAAAGTCGACCCTGGTCCAAGAGACGGCCGATTCGCTGTACCAGCAATTCAATGCCGCCGGCATCGACGTATTGCTGGACGATCGCGACGCCCGCCCGGGCGTCAAATTTGCCGATTCCGAGCTCATCGGAATTCCTCATCGGATCGTCATCGGGGAACGAGGTCTTGCCGCGGGGAATCTGGAATACCGTCACCGCAGCGAGACCGAATCGACGGAAATTCCCGCGGCGGATCCGGTAGGCTATATTCGACATAAGTTAAATGGCTGAGGGTACCGATGCGGCGGCCGCTGCGCGCGATTATCGCCTGCGCTTTCGTTGCTCTGGCGTGGTGCTGTGTCCTGCCGCGGGTTGCCCGCGCGGATCAGCAACGCGATCCGGAGCTGAAGGCTCTGCTGCAAAAGATCATCGGCAGCACTGATTGCTTCGCCGATAAATTCGAATCCGAAGTTTGGTACAAGACCATGGAGCCGCGGCTCGCCCGCCTCGTGCCCACGCATGAAGCGCGCGTCGAGATTCTGGATCAGGTGTACTGCGAGGCGAGGCGCGATCCCTCGCTGCAACTGCCTCCGGACCTGGTGCTGGCGTTGATCGAGGTGGAGAGTCGCTTTGATCGCTGGGCGGTATCGCCTGCCGGCGCCGTCGGCCTCATGCAGGTGATGCCGTTTTGGCCGCGTGAACTCGGTGTGCAGAATCAGCTGGTGCGGGTCGCGCCCAACATCCGCATGGGCTGCGAGATCCTCCGCTACTATCTGCGTGCCGAGAACCGCAACTGGACGCGCGCGCTGGCGAGGTACAACGGCAGCGTCGGACGCAATACCTACCCAGCGCTGGTCATGCAGCGCTGGCAGCGCGTCTGGCGTTTTTAGCGCTTAAATCATCCGGATCAAAAGACTTCAAAGCCGTCCGGGATCGGCTCTGCTTGATCCGGCGATGTTTCGCGGACCTCATCCACGCGCGCCTGGGTGGGTCCGCGCCGCAGCCATGCCCGCAGCTCCTCGACCGCGGCTGCGCGGCCCTGCGCCACGACCTCGACGGAACCGTCGGGTAAATTGCGAGCGATGCCGTGGATGGCGAGCCTCCGAGCCTCGAGCCGGGCGCTGTGACGAAAATACACGCCCTGAACTTTCCCAGAGACGAGAAAACGCCGAATGACTTGGTCCAAGTCGAGCCCGCCTCAGTGCGGCTGGGTCACGGGGGCCTCTGCGTGTTGGGCGTTCGCATCGGCGAGGGCGGCGGCGGCGTGGCGCTTGGCTTCCAATGCCGCCAGGCGGGCGCGCGTGAATTCCTGTGCCTGCAAGTGCGTTTCCGCGCGGGTAATGGCGGCCTGGGCGGCATAGAAATCCGGCGAGGTCGCCGTCGTCGCGCCCGCCGCCCCGGCAGCGGCGATGGCCTGACGAGCGTCGCTCATCTCTTGCACGGGAGCGCCGGCGCATCCGGCGAGGCAGGCAACACCGACAAATACAGCAAGGAAACGCAGCATAGGGTGCGCGGACACTAGCAACAGCCGCCAGAGCCGTCAAACCAGCCGCCGTTATACAATGCAGAATCCGGCGCAGGGAATTCGTTGCGCCGGCGCAGCACGCACGCAAAATCCCTGTGATTTCCCGGAAGAGTGCCGATGAACGAAATTCTGGTTCTGTATTATTCACGCCAAGGCAGCACCGCTGCCCTCGCCCGGCAAGTGTGCCGAGGCGTCGAGACCGTGCCCGGCATGCAAGCCCGTCTGCGCACGGTTGCACCGGTGACGGCCACCACGGAGCGGATTGATCCCTCCGTGCCGAATGAAGGCCCTCCCTATGCCACGCACGACGACTTGGTGCAATGCTGTGGACTCATCCTGGGGAGCCCGACGCGTTTCGGCAATATGGCGGCGCCGGTGAAATTTTTCTTGGACGGCACGAGCGCGCTGTGGTTATCCGGCGCCCTGGCGGGCAAACCGGCCGGCGTGTTCACCTCCACCCAGACTCTGCACGGGGGTCAGGAGTCGACGTTGCTGTCCATGATGATTCCACTCCTGCATCACGGCATGTACCTGGTCGGTCTGCCGTACACTGAACGCGGCTTGACCGATACGCGCAGCGGCGGCACACCCTACGGAGCCAGCCACGTCGCCGCCCTCAGCGGCCATGGCGAATTGTCGGAGACTGAGCGCGAGCTGGCGCGTGCCTTGGGCGCGCGCGTGGCCGAGCTTGGCCACAGATTGCAGAGCCGCGAGTGAGTCTCGAGACCACGGCGCGTTCGCTGACAATTGGGTTCTGGATGGCGCTCGTCCTGAGTCTGCTTGCGTGGACGATGGCCGGATATCCGTGGCTGCTGTGCGTGCTCGCCGCTTTGCCCCTGCTCGCGCCGCTGAGCGGCCTCATCCGCGGCCGGCGTCACACCTACGCCTGGGCGACATTGTTCGCGATCCCTTATCTCGCGTTTGCCTTGACGGAATTGCTGGCCAATCCTGCCGCCCGCTGGGTCGCCGCGATGAGCTTGCTGCTGGTATTCGGGTGGTTCTGCACTATGATTTTGTTCTTGCGTGCCTCTCGAGCGCATCGCGGATGAAGGGAATGGTGAGCCGGCGCTGAGCGACCAGCGACGCCTCGTCGAGTTGGTCGAGGATTTCGAACAATGAGCGCATGTCCCGCGGCATGCGCTTCAATAAATACTCGGAGGTCTCGTACGGCAGCTGTAATCCCCGCTGCGCCGCGCGCAACCGCAGTGCCTCGATACGGCCGTCGTCGTCGAGCTCGCGCAATTGGTAGACGACACAGGCCGCAGCCCGCGACCCCCAGTCCTCGAGACGCCAACCAGGCTGGCGCGGCGGCGCCGCGGCCGCAAAGATCAACCGGGTGCGAAGTTCCGACGCTTCGTTGAACAGGCGAAACAGGGCCTGCTCCCACGCCAAATCTCCGGCCACGGCATCAACGTCATCGACGCAGAGCACCCGAGTACGCTCGAAGCCCGCGAGAGCCTCAGGGGGCAATGTTCGCGGGCCGGCCAGCGGGAAATAAGCGGCCGGCGGACCGGCGGCCGGTAGACCGGCGTTCGGCACACCGGCACCAGCCGCACCAGCCGCAGCAGCCTCGGCCGAGGCAACCTCCGCCGCTGCGGCCTCGCCCGCGGCCGCGCACACGGCTTGCAGGAGGTGGGTCTTGCCCGTGCCGCTCCCACCCCAAAGCCACAGCGGGACGATGCTGGGTGTGCGCAGGGTTGCAACGATCTCGCTGTTGGGGCCGGGCCAAAAGCTCTCGAATACCGCATCTGCGCGCAACCTCACTCCGAGTGCGAGCTGCTTCACGGGCGCCGGGCGCCGGCACGCGCGGCGGCGCGCGGCTTCCTGAGACTCAAGGCCCGCCGGCCATAAATCAGGATGTAATCGACGCCGCTGATCACCACCGTCACGAACACCAAGGCGCCGAGCACCAGCACCACCCACGCCGGCGGCACCGAGAATTCTTCTCTGCCGACCACCGCCAAAATGAATGCCGCCTGGCACAGGGTATTGAATTTACTGACGACCGACGGACGCAGGTTGAGCGGCCCAACCCAATACCGATAGAGCAGCGCGCCGAGCACGATGATCACATCCCGTGCCACCGCAGCCGCCATCAACCAACGCGGCACGAGCTTCATGTAGGCGAGCGTGATGAATAGGGTGACCAGCAATAATTTATCCGCGGCGGGATCGAGCACGGCGCCGAGTTCGCTCTGCCAACCATAGCGTTTGGCGAGAAAACCGTCGGCGGCATCCGACAGCGCCGCGACACCGAACAGGATGATGGTGGTCACGAGCTGTCGATCCGCCAGCGCCACGGCGATGGGCGCGACGAGCAGAATTCTGATCGCGCTGATGATGTTCGGGATATGGCGCGGAGACCAGAACACGTGATTAGCGTCGCAGCTGAAAGCGCAGAATTCCATTGTCGCCGGCGGCGATCGGCTGCAAACGTCCGTTCAAAGAAAGCGTGCGCTGCAGCGATTCGGCTCCGCCGCGCGTCGCCAGACGAAATCTAATCGTATCGCCCGTCAAGGCCACCTCGCTGACGTGCGAAATGAACGTCAGCGATTCGAGGTAGGTCTGTACGCTCGCATAATCCCGAAGATCGCCGACGCCGGTGACCTCGATATCGATCGGCACGAGATTGCCGCTGGCGGCGAACAGCCCCGCGTACAAATCCGCCGTGCGATTCACGCCTTCGAGGGCGCCGGAAAATTCGCTGCTGCGATCCTGAAACAAATGCGTCCAACGGACATTGGCGGTCGCGGCCGTGCCTGAGGCCCTGCCGATCAGTATCCCCTCGCCGCCCAAGCGTCGCCCGATCTCCGCCAGGGTGGACGGCGCGGCGCCGCTCACGCTCGCGTAGTCCAGACGATTCCTCTGCACATCGGCCGCGCTCGGCCAGAGCAAGGGCACACCGCGAAACACGGCCGCCCCATCGATTGCCGCTTTCAATTCCGAGGTATCGTCCGCGGTGATGACGGTGCCGGATTGGGGACCCGTTTGGGCAGCCAGCCAGACAAAGGTCGTCGGTCGTTCATGACCCCAAAGAGGCTGGCCGTTCTGCGTGAGCCAACGCTCGATGGCCGGCCCGTCGAAGGACACCCACACTTGACCGTCCGGAGCGCCCCGATACTGCTGAACGTAGCGCCGCGCGTTGCCCACCAGCGGCGCGAGCGCCGGGTCATCCTCGGCCGAGCGGCGGCCGGTGACGCGAACCAGCACGATCTTCATGGCGGTCTGGAAGGCCTCGGTCTGCGCCGCCTCGGAACGGTCGGCCACGGGCGCGGCCGCCTGATACAGCCCGGCACGAGTCAGCGCGAGACTCGCATCGCCGAAGCACAATGCTGCCACACTCAAGCACAAAATCGCTGCCGGACGCAAATTTCTCGAAGAAAAGACGCTGAAGTACTGTGGCATGGTGTAATCGCGGAAGCCTTGAGTCACCTGATGTAAAATACCACAGCTGGCCGACCTCCCGCGTCGGGCCAGCCGGCCTCCCCGACGCCGACCCGCCGGGTCGGCCCAATGAAGGATCAGAATGACAGAGCGAGCCCCCGTCACCTATCGCGAGGCCGGAGTCGATATCGACGCCGGCGAGGAACTCGTCGAACGAATCAAGCCGCACGTGAAGCGCTCGATGCGCCGCGAGGTGCTGGGCGGCATAGGCGGATTCGGCGCCTTGGTGGAGGTGCCGCTCGACCGCTACCGGAAGCCCGTGCTCGTGTCGGGAACCGACGGAGTCGGTACCAAGCTGCGCCTCGCGATCGATACCCGGCGTCACGATACCGTGGGGATCGATTTGGTGGCGATGTGCGTCAACGACGTGGTCGTCCAAGGCGCCGAACCGCTGTTTTTCCTCGACTACTTCGCAACCGGCAAGCTCGATGTGGGCGTGGGCGAACGCCTCATCGCCGGCATCGTCGACGGGTGCGTGCAAGCCGGCTGCGCACTGGTGGGCGGCGAAACAGCCGAGATGCCGGGTATGTATCATGGCGAGGACTACGATCTGGCGGGCTTCTGCGTCGGCGTTGTGGAAAAGGACGCCATCATCGACGGATCGGCCACGCGTGCCGGCGACGTGGTGCTCGGACTGCCGTCTTCGGGACCCCATTCCAATGGTTTTTCGCTGATCAGGAAAATCCTGCAGGTCGCCGGTGCTGATTTCAAAACCCCTCTCGACGGCGTGGGCCTCATCGATCGGCTCATGGCGCCGACGCGCATCTACGTGAAACCTCTGTTGCGGTTGATCGCGGACCTCCCGGTGCACGGACTCTCGCACATCACCGGCGGCGGCCTGGTGGAAAACATTCCACGTGTGCTGCCGGACGGTTTGGAAGTGGTTCTGGAACGCAAGGCCTGGCGCCGCGGAACGGTGTTCGACTGGCTGCAGCGCGAGGGTCAGGTTGCCGACGCGGAGATGTATCGGGTGTTCAATTGCGGTATCGGCATGACCGTCCACTTGGCGCCGGGCAACGCCGATCGCGCCGTCGGCATCCTGCGCGACATGGGCCAGGAGGCGCTCGTCATCGGCGAAGTGCGCACGGGCACGCGCGGTGTCGTCATCGCGTGAACCGTTCGCAGACTCGGCGGCCGGTCGTCGTCCTCATATCGGGACGCGGCAGCAATATGCGTTCTCTCATCGAGCATAGTCGAGATCCCGGCGCGCCCTATACGGTATGCAGGGTGTTTTCGGACAAGCCCGATGCCGCGGGGCTCCGGCTGGCGCGGGATCTCGGCGTCCCGGCGCAAGCGCTGGCCGCCGCCGAAACGACGGATCGCGCAGCCTACGATCGCGCCCTGGCCGCCGCGATCCAAATCTACTCGCCATCGTTGATCGTACTCGCCGGATTCATGCGCATCCTGTCCGCGCAGTTCGTGAGGGACTTTGCCGGAAAAATATTGAACATCCATCCCTCGCTGCTGCCCAAATTTCCAGGCCTGCATACTCACCGGCGCGCACTGGAAGCGCATGAGCCCGAGCACGGCGCGACGGTGCATTTTGTGACCGAACAGCTCGACGGCGGTCCGGGGGTCATCCAGGCGCGTATTGCCGTGACGGCGAACGACGACGAGGCGACCTTGGCGGCGCGAGTGCAGGCCCAGGAACACCGCATCTATCCTGTCGCCGTGCGTTGGTTCTGCGAGGGTCGACTGCGTTACGACGCGGGTTGTGCGTGGCTCGACGGCAGGCTGCTGCGCGAGCCCGTGTTGTTCACCGGCACCGAACCCTAAAGAGGGGCCTATGAGCGTTCGAGGACTCACTGCGCTGTCGCTGGCGATCATGGCCGGCTCCACGGCGGGGGCACAGACACCGTCCGCCGCCGATGCGGGCATCGCACCCTTTTCCGCCCGCTATCAAGCGGACTGGAAGAGCATCAATGTGGGGACCAGCGACCTCGAACTCAAGCAGGACACCGAGCCCGGCCACTACGTCTACACCTGGTCGATCACGGCGCACGGCATTTTCCGGCTGTACCGCGACGAGGTCACTCAACAGAGCTGGCTCAGCATCAATGCCGACCACGTTCGCCCGGAGAAATACCGCGCCGAGGACGGCTCATCCAGCGTGAATCTGGATTTCGATTGGGATGGCGGACATGTTCGCGGCACGTCGGAAGACAAACCGGTCGACTTGACGCTCAAGGAAGGGACCCAGGACCTGCTGTCCATTCAGGTCGAAGTGATGCTCGGTCTGAAAAAAGGGAATTTGCCCAAGACTTTCCAGATCATCGACAAGGACAAGCTCAAGGAATTCATCTACACCCAGGAAGGGACCGCCAATATCAGAACCGCCCTGGGGCAACTCGACACCGTCATCGTGGAAAGCAGACAGGCCGGCAACAATCGCATTTTACGGATGTGGTTTGCGCCGTCCTTGGGGTTCGTGCCGGTTCAAGCCGAACGCACCCGCGACGGCAAACTGGAATTCGCCATGCGGATCAAAACGCTGAAGCGCTAGGAGCCTGTCCGACGTAGGGACATCGTCGCAGCAGATGGACCTAAGTCCGACAGGCTCCTAGGTCTTCGGCAATGTCACGCCGCGCTGGCCTTGGTACTTGCCGCCGCGATCCCGGTACGAGGTCTCGCAGACCTCGTCGGATTCGAAGAACAGCATCTGTGCCACGCCTTCATTGGCGTAGATCTTCGCCGGCAGCGGGGTGGTATTGGAAAACTCCAAGGTCACGTGCCCTTCCCACTCCGGTTCCAAAGGCGTTACGTTCACGATTATCCCGCACCTTGCGTACGTGCTTTTTCCGAGACACGCGACTAAAACATTGCGCGGAATGCGGAAGAACTCCACCGTGCTCGCGAGCGCAAAGGAGTTCGGCGGAATGATGCACACCGGGCCTTTGAAATCCACGAAGGACTTTTCGTCGAAATTCTTCGGGTCGACGATGGTGGAATTGATGTTGGTGAAGATCTTGAATTCGTCGGTGCAGCGCACGTCGTAGCCATAGCTCGACGTGCCGTAGGAAACGATTTTATGGCCGTTCGCGACCCGTACCTGATCGGGCGAGAACGGATCGATCATGCCGGCGCTGGCGGCCATGCGCCTGATCCAACGATCGCTCTTGATGCTCATTACGTCGCTTCTACGGTGATCTTGGGGAATGCCCGGCTGTAATCCTTGTTCAGGGTCGCCAACCGCGCCGCCGTCCGCCGTGCCATCTGAAAGTAGGCCTGTGCGCGGGCGCTGCCGGGCTCGGAAATCACGGTCGGAGCGCCGCCGTCCGCATCCTCGCGGATGCGGATATCCAAGGGCAGCTCGCCCAATAATTGTACGCCGTACTGCGTCGCCATCCGGGCGCCGCCGCCGCTGCCGAACACGTGCTCAACATGACCGCACTGACTGCATACGTGCACGCTCATGTTCTCCACCACCCCGAGCACGCGAACTTCGACCTTCTCGAACATCTTGAGGCCTTTGCGCGCGTCCAGCAGGGCGATATCCTGGGGCGTGGTGACGATGACGGCGCCGCTCACGGGAACCCGCTGCGCCAGGGTCAGCTGTATGTCGCCGGTGCCCGGCGGCATGTCGACGACCAGATAGTCCAGTTCGCCCCAATTCGTCTCCCCCAACAGCTGCGTCAAAGCCTGGGTCACCATGGGCCCGCGCCACGCCATGGGCTGCTCTTGATCGATCATGAAACCGATGGACATCACTTCGACCCCATGAGCGCGCAAAGGGGTCAAGTGTTTGCCGTCCTCGCTCACCGGCTTGGCGCCGGTCAACCCCATCATCAATGGCTGGCTGGGGCCGTAAATATCGGCGTCCAGCAATCCGACCTTGGCCCCCTGGGCGGCCCAGGCCAGCGCCAGATTGGCCGCGGTGGTGGACTTGCCCACGCCACCCTTGCCCGAGGCCACCGCGACTATGTTCTTCACGTTGCCCAGGGGCTTGAGCGTGCGCTGCACCGCATGCGCCGTAATTTGCGCCCGCAAAGTGAGATCCAGTCGACATTGCCCCAGCAGCGGCTGCAGGTGGTTCTGCAATGCGGTCTTGAGTTCGCCGGCGTAGTCCGCACACGGAAAGCCCAGCACGAGTCCCACGCTCACCGCTCCGTTCTGCAGTGTGACGGACTCCACAGCTTTGGCTTCCGCCAGCGTCTGCGAAAGATAGGGATCCGTATAGCTACTTAGCTTTTCGCGAATTGCGTTATCGGTGGCAGCAGGTTGATTCATATAAGCTGGGGATTGTACCGCAGGCGGACAACGCCGTGCGGTGTGGCATAATCTAGAGTTGAGATGCATGCCGCGGTGGACCGCAACGCTTACGGTGAGAATGGATGGCTCCCGAGGGATGTGCAATAAAGGCACCGAATGAGTTTATTCGCCAACTATCGTGCCGATCGGCTCATCGCCGAGGTTAAATCGAGCGGCAATCCGGGCAGTCCCCTGGCGCAAAAGGCCTTGGAAAAACTGGTCGCGCTCGGACCGAGTGCCATCGAACCCATTGTCGACGCCCTGACGACGGCCGAAAAGCGCGAGAGCCAGGCTTACGTCGAGGCGCTGTCGCGCCTGATCGACGCCAAAACGCTGCCGCAATTGTTCAAGATCATGGCCGAGGCCAACGGCCGGGCGATGTCCGGAATCGCATGGGCTCTGTCGTCGAGCAAAAACTATCCGGCGAGCGCGCTGCTCGATGCCTTGACCAAGCCGTCCATGCCCAAGCAGGCCATCCTGGACGTGATAGCCGCGCAAAAGGCGCGCTTCACGGTGCGTGAACTCTTGAACGCCGCATACAACCAGGAACCCAACGAAAGGAGCGGATTGTTCAAGGTCGTCGCTGAGATCGCCGACGAGTCTTCCATCGACGATTTGATCGCGCGCATCGAGGGCAAGGACCCGGTTGCCCGGCTGCACATCATCAATGTGCTGGCGCGTTTCAACACGCCCAAAGTGCAGCAGGCCGTGCAGAAGCAGCTCAAGGACAACAACAAATTCATTCGCTCCGCCGCCCTCTCGGCGCTCGCGCGGATGGATGGGCCGTTCGACATGGCCGTCCTATGCGGGATGCTGCGAGATCCGGAAATCGAGGTGCAGAACAAGGCGGTCGACGTGGTGGTGCACGCCAACGATCCGGACACCATCAAGTACCTGGTCGACGTGCTCAAGGACGAGAACGAATACGCCCGGCGCGCCGCCGTCGAGGTGTTGAACGTGGTCGGCACCTCCAAATCGGTCAAGTATCTACTGGAAGTGATCGCGGACAGCGATTGGTGGGTGCGCACGCGGGCCGCCGACGCGCTCGGCAAGATCGGCGGTCCGAAGGTCGTCGACGCCGTGCTCGCCCTCGTCAGGGACGAGAATCAGGACATTCGGCGCGCCGCCATAGAAATTCTCAATCAGACCAAGGACGAACGCGCCGTGGCGCAGCTGATCGACGCCACCAAGGACCCCGATTGGTGGGTGAGCGAACGCGCCGTGGATGCGCTCGCCGAGATCGGCAGCAGCAAATCCTTGCCGCGCTTCGTCGAAATGCTGGCTGCGGGGGAACCGAAGTCCTTGCCCACCGTTATTCGCGCCATCGGCAAGATCGGCGATCAAAAGTGCATCGAGCACCTGTTGCCCATGCTCCAGCGGCCGGAAAACGAAATCAAGGTGGAGGCGATCTCGGCGCTCGCGAAGCTCGCCGACGAACGGCGCGCCGACACGATCCGGGTGCGGCTGCAGGCGGTGTCGAACAACGCCGACGCGACCATCAGTCAAGCCGTGGCCCGCGCCCTGACGGAGCTGGACAACCGGTTTTCCACTCAACAGATCGCCGCCAATCAACGCGCCGAAAGGATGCAGGAGCCGGCCAAGACGCTGCTCATCGACAATGCGGATCTCGCCAAGGTCGTGCAGGAACAAGAGGTACAGGCCGCGAAACTGGATATCGCGACCTTGAAGGCCGGCGACATCATCGAGGGCCGCTACAAGTTCATCGAGAAGATCGGCAAGGGCGCGTTCGGCACGGTATTGCTGATGGAAGACACCGTGGTCGAAGAGCGGCTGATCCTCAAGTTCTTGAACCCCAACGTGTCCGCGGACGAGGAGATGATGAAGCGCTTCGTGCACGAGTTGCGCTACAGCCGCAAGATCACGCACAAGAACGTCATCCGCATCTACGATTTCCTCTACATCCGCGGCAATTACGCCATCTCCATGGAATATTTTCCGTCCCATACTCTGGGCGGCGAGATCGTCAACGAAAAGCCGGTCATTCTCAAGCGCGCGGTCAAATTCGGCATCGACATCGCGACCGGCATGGCGGTTGCGCACCAGGCCGGCATCGTGCACCGCGATTTGAAACCAGCGAACATCCTGATCGACAACGACAGTCTGCTCAAGATCGTCGACTTCGGCGTCGCGGCGGCGCAGAGCCAGGGAGACACCCAGCTGACCAAGACCGGCTATGTCATCGGATCGCCCAAGTACATGGCGCCGGAGCAGATTCTGGGTAAGAAAGTGGACGAACGGGCCGATATCTATAGCTTGGGCGTCATTCTGTACGAAATGTTCGCCGGCGTACCGCCCTACTCGCGCGGCGATCATATGTCGGTCATGTACCAGCACGTGCAGGGGAAGGCGCGTCCGCCCATCGATATCAACAAGGAATTGCCGGTGGAATTGAACAACTTGGTCATGAAATGCATGGCGCTGGACAAGGCCAAGCGCGCGCAAAGCATGGACGAACTGCGTCTATCGCTCGAAAAATTCCTCTAGTGTCCTGTCCCTTCAATAACCGACTCGATCCGGCGCAGCGAGTCAGTTATTGATGGGACAGGACTCTGGGGGTTGACGGACCTCACGTTTATGGGCCATTTCCGGCCCAAACGCTCGAAAATCCAATTGCTTACGGGTAGCCTTACGCGTTATGGCAAGAATCGATGCATTCCTCAAACTAGGCGTGGCTCAAGGCTGCTCGGACCTGCATCTGGCCGTGGGTGTGCCGCCGATGTTGCGCATGCACGGGGATCTCATGCCCATCAAGTTTCGCGAACTGGGGGAGGCGGAACTCGAGGGTTATATCACCGAAGTGCTGACCCAGAACCAGCAGAAACACCTGCGCGAGGGCAACGACATCGATTTCTCGTATGTGTCGGCGGACGGCGGCCGCTTCCGAGTCAATGTATATCGCAAGGAGACGGGCATGGGCGCTGCTTTTCGCGCCATTCCGACCCAGATGCCGACCATGGAACAGCTCGGGTTACCGCCCATCGTCCGCAAGCTCTGCGACTACCACCAAGGCATGATCCTGGTGACCGGGTCCACCGGCACCGGCAAGTCCACCACGCTTGCCGCCATGATCGATTACCTGAATTCGACGCGCTCGCTCAACATCATCAGTTTGGAAGACCCGATCGAGTTCGTGCATCGCAGTAAGACGAGCCAAGTAATTCAGCGTGAGCTGGGTACCCACTTACCGTCCTTTGCCGAGGGCGTACGCGCGGCCATGCGCGAGGATCCGGACGTCATCCTGGTCGGCGAGTTGCGCGATGCCGAAACCATTTCCATGGCGATGACCGCGGCGGAGACCGGTCATCTGGTGCTCGGTACCCTGCACACGACCAGCGCCACCAAGACTATCGATCGCATCATCGACGCGCTGCCCACCGAAGAGCGCGAGCAAACCAAGAGCTTCCTTGCGCAAAGCTTGATTGCGGTCATCACCCAGGTGCTGATCAAGAGTCCCGATCAGCGCGCGCGGCGCGCGGTTTGCGAAATCATGGTGCTCACCAAGGCCATCGGCAAGCTCATCATGACCGATCAGTCGCACCAGATTCCGAGCCAGCTGCAAATGGGCAAGGAATACGGCATGCAATTGATGGATCAAGCATTGCTCGCGGCCATCAACGCCAAGGAAGTCGATCCCGAACACGCCTACTCGTATGCTTCCGACAAACGCCAGTTCCAGCGCTTCGTGTCGGATATGGCGGGGGCGCCGCCGCCCGCCGAGCCCGTGAGCAGCACCTAGAGAATCCCGTGCCGGCCATCGACAAATATCTCAACCAAGTATTGGAGCTCAATGGGTCGGATCTGCACTTTTTGGCGGGCGATCCGCCGCGCGTCCGGCAGTTCGGCGAGTTGAAGGCATTGGACCCTGCGCCTCTCGCAGCCGAGATGGTCAAGACGACGCTGTACGAAATCATGCCGAAATTGTCGGTCGAACGCTTCGAGGCCAAAGACGGCACGGATTTCGCCCACAGCATTCCGGGCGTTGCCCGATTCCGCGTCAACGTGATGCGCCAGTTGAACGGCATGGGCGCGGTATTCCGCGCGATTCCCTCGAAGGCCCGCACGGCGGCGGAGCTCAAGTTGCCGGAAGCCGTGATGAATCTCTGCCAGATCAACAGCGGCCTGATATTGGTCACGGGCAAAACCGGCTCGGGCAAGTCGACCACGCTGGCGGCGATGATCGACGACATCAACACGCGCGAGAAGGGCCACATTCTCACCATCGAGGATCCGATCGAGTTCGTGCACGTACGCAAGAACTGCTTGATCAGCCAGCGTGAGATCGGGGTGCACGCGACCTCGTTTTCAACCGCATTGCTATCGGCACTACGCGAAGATCCCGACGTCATTCTCGTGGGCGAGCTTCGGGACCTCGAGACCATGAGCATCGCGGTAACCGCGGCGGAGATGGGCATTCTGGTGATGGGCACGCTCCATACCAACGGTGCCGCGGCCACGGTCGATCGATTGGTGAATGCGTTCCCCGCCGACAAGCAACCCCATGTCCGCACCATGCTCTCGACCAGCCTGCGCGGCGTCGTTTCGCAGCAACTCATCCCGAAAGTGGACAAACAGGGACGCGTCGCCGCCCTCGAAATCCTGATCAATACGCCGGCGGTCGCGAATTTGATACGGCAGGGCAAGATGGACCAGCTGGAAAATGCCATGCAAAGCGGCTCCGCGGTCGGCATGCGGCTGATGGATACGGCGATTCAAGGGCTGATGGATCAGCGGCAGATCACCGGCAAAGAGGCCTTCAAAAAGGCGATCAACAAATCCCGGTTCGAGCAGTTCCGCGAGGCGTCGTAACGCGCCGCGACGGGCATCGCGGCCAGGCCGGCGCGCCCGTTGTGACCGCTGCGATCGCGTGCGCCTGATCGCGCCTGCGAAAAGCTGCCGCGCGCTGTAAACTGTTGGGATGACCCGCAAACTCTTCGTCACCACCGCGCTGCCCTACGCCAACGGCCCGTTCCACATCGGGCATATCATGGAATACATCCAGGCCGATATCTGGGTGCGCTTCCAGCGGATGCTCGGAAATGTCGTGCATTTCGTCTGCGCGGACGACGCGCACGGCGCGCCGATCATGCTCAAGGCCGAAGCCGAGGGCATCTCTCCCCAGGAGCTGGTTGCGCGCATCACTGCGGATCGGCCCCAATACCTGCAAGGTTTTCATATCGGCTTCGATCATTGGTATTCGACGGATTCGCCGGAGAACGTGGCGCTGTCCCAGGACATCTACCGCCGGCTGAAAGCCGCGGGGCTCGTCTACGTCAAGGCGGTCGAGCAGTTCTACGATCCGGTAAAGGCCATGTTCCTGGCGGATCGCTACATCAAGGGCGAATGCCCCAACTGCCACGCGAAAGACCAGTACGCCGACGCATGTGAAGTCTGCAGCATCGTCAATTCGCCCACCGATCTGATCGATCCCTACTCGACGCTGTCGGGCGCGAAGCCGCTCATGAAAACGTCCGACCACTATTTTTTCAGGCTGTCGGATCCCAAATGCGTGGAATTCCTCAGCAGATGGCTCGACACGCCGGAGCGGCTGCAGCCGCAAGTGGTCAACAAGGCACGCGAGTGGCTTTCCGGCAAGGGCGACGAAGCGCTCGACGACTGGGACATTTCCCGCGACGCTCCCTACTTCGGCATTCCGATCCCCGACGCGCCCGGCAAATATTTCTACGTGT